>Ga0076042_117_pt2 | contig 3509 bp, 5 predicted proteins | sample RifGroB1_FD_68139 | JGI IMG/M metagenome (GOLD analysis project Ga0076042, IMG submission 68139) | Parcubacteria bacterium GW2011_GWB1_45_9 | reverse complement strand
AACCTCTCCATCCTGGACCCTTTTTTGCGCCGCCTCTAAAATGTCAAGCTGTTCTTGCTGAATTTTTTCCGGAACGTTCGGCCTAAATTTTAATTGTTCGCTGGACATACGGTATCTGTTTGAAAATATCTCTGCCTGCCGGCAGGTTTGTCGGAAAATATCTTAACTATTTATTAGGATAGCACTGTTTGCAATATTTGTAGTCTTGAGAATCAGGAGAACCAACATATGAACAACTGGGGACAGAAGCAAACCCAGAGCAGTACTCTTGGGGAATTTGCCCTTGACTCGGCTGACCCGAGGAAGATTCGCTTGACCAGGTTTTTCTATAGGCCCCAAACCCTTCATAGAATTTTTCTTTGGTTATCCCAAATGCGGTCTCAAATGCTTTCGGCATGCTCATTCCGCTCCCTAAGTTCGCGCAAAAATCGTCCAATGCCCTTATGGGCCTGTCCTTCATCAAATAATCGATCGCCATTGTATAAAGGAAATAAGCCTGGAGGTTCAAATCCGTAGGGCTTTCAAAAGATTCCAGCGATCCCTTTACCTGTTTTGCTTGAGGGGTAACCATTTGGGGAATGCTAAATGACGGCAGTAAGCCCGCCTCTTTTCCAGCCTTAAATGCTAACCATTCAGCCTCTCCTTCAATGAACCACTTTGAAGCAACAGGACGACCCGTAAGAACCCCTTCGCCGCAGCCATTCTGAAACTGATACACATGCACGTATTCATGAGCCGCGAGACGAGAACGCCATTCGCCCCCGATCTCCTTATTTAACTGAAGCTGACGACTCCAAACAGCGCTCCCCGTTTCTATCAAGATCACCGTCGTTCCGTTTTCTACGACGACCTGGCTCTGACTCCCCTCGTCGGCGGGCGCTCCGGCACCGACTCTTAATCCCGATGGCTTGTCTGTACTTTTGCTGAACCACTTCTTCAGATAGAAATCCATTGCTGATATTCCCTGTATGATGACATTCTTGTCCTCTAGGCTCACGCCGCCAGCAAACTCCGCTTTGACAAGGGATGGCAATGTATCAAAAACCTGTTTTTGCGCAGGAGCGTTAGGTATCTGCGGACTGCCACTTTGAGTTCCGACTTTCTTTTCTGACTCGCACAATTTTACGCATACTGGTTGAGCAGAAAGATATTTGCAATCGGGTGGCCACTGTACAGCCTTTCCCGCTTTCCAATCCATACACGCCTGTCGCCCTAGGGAGTCAGGGATAGTTGAACAAGAAGGCGGCCAGCAGCCGAGGTCATCCCTCCCCTCGGTTTGCTGTTTTGTTTGTTCGTCTGGAGCAGAAGCAGCTTCGCCGGAAGAGGAATCCGGGGTTGCTTGCGTTTGCGGCGCGGACAACCGTTGATCGGCTGACTGCTGGTAGTACCAGAAACCCCCTCCCCCGAGAGCGAGCGCCACTCCTGCCGTGATCAGCAAGATGATAAGTTGAGAAAAACCTTTTCGGTTCATGCTTTTATTGAGAGCCCAACCCTACGGTAAATAGAACTATCAGCAGAGTTATTATAACGGTCCAGATCGGGTGGCGGCGCAGCCAATTGCGTAAATCTGCCTGACAGTGAGAACAGCGCGTGGCATCTCCCGGAATGACGCCTTTACAATACGGGCATTTTTTTTCGAGCATAGTCGGCGCAGAACTCCTCTCCTTTTTTCGTTTAAGCACAAACCGCATAACAGAGTAACCCAATCCACCCAAGATCAGTGTCGATACTATGATGGAAACTGTGTCAGATGGTGTTTCCTGGTCCGAGTCCGGTGATGGCTCCGGGGTCGGCTCTAAGGACGGCTCTGAAGCAGGTGTCTCGCTTATAGAACAACATTTTTCGTAAATTGAGCTGTATTGACCGGGGTCGATCGCCGGACAACCGCCTACGGCGTCAACAATGGCTTGCGCTTCTGTTGGACAGCTGGCCGGATACGATGCGCCAAGAACGGCAACGGGGAGCAGAAAGGATAAGAATGCGATGAAGGCGAGAAATGACGTTAAATATTTCATGGACATTTATGGGCATTTCCTGCAACTGGTGCAGTCGTCGGAGTAGCTTGAAGTATTTCTCGAATGGCATGCGCTGGAACTGGGCCAGCAGGTGCCGCATCCCAGCCATGGCGCATACGACGGGCAACCCGTGCGCGGTGCACAACCGCCCCCGCCTCCGCCTCCAGCCGGGGCACACGTGAGTACGCCGTCCATGTTGGCGATATCCGTAGAACAACCGACGCGGCCGTAATAAACACGCGCCCAGCTGCCGTCTATTCGCTGGCACTCCGCCCGAATGACAGCGCCGTCGTCAGAAATGCCTCGGCAAGAATTACGAAAGGACTCGGCAGCCGTGTCGCCCCCGCCGGTTATTTGTGTCGGCACCGGTATCGCAGATAGATAACTATTCAAAGCGCCGAGCAAAGATGATATCTCTGCCCTGCTCAAGGCGCCATCGGCCAGAGCATCGTTGAGCAGTTGCAAAAGACCCGCCTTGGTAACCGAAGTACAACATGCATCATATATATTTTTGTATAGAGTCGAGTCAATTTTGCCGCACCCGCCGGAGACGTCAACAATGGCTTTGGCAGTTTGGTCACACGTGGTTGCTTGGGCAAAAACGGGCACGAAAAAGGCAAAAAGGCCTGCAACAAAAAGTATTGGATAGATTTTTTTCATAAGTTAAAAAGTTTATCCCGCTGCCTGATCAAAGAGCAGCACCTCCCCCTTTTCTATATCCACGGTTATCCAGATCATTTGATCGGTCGGGCCGTCCGGAAGATCATAGGTCACCTGCCAGATATTTGGTCCCTTATCGGGAAGGGGCCTCACGTCGTAAACCGCGTATGTGATATCAAAACTCTTGCCATCGGGAAAATGCTTAAGAAGCTCTTCCTGCGCAATGTTAATAGCTATTTGCTTCTGGAATTTTGTCGGGGACTCCTGCGTTAACCAAACAACAAGGAAGCCCGTGGCGACCAGAGCAACCGCGATGGCCCCTACAATAACCCTGCGACGGGATGTTTTCGCCATGAGAGGCATAAGTTGAGAAAAGCCGTTCCGCCTCATGCTCTTATTTATGCAGCCGGAATGGCGGATAGATATCGGTGAGGCCGACGAAGAACGCGTTCACGCGCGTCTGCCAGCGCATCACGCCGACCACAAAATCGTAGAGCGGCTCCGGGTAGCGGCCGGTAAAGAGCACGGCGACCTGCGCCGCGATCGCGGCGAAGAAGGACAAAAAGCCAAGCGCCCCGAGCACGATGAAGTGCGGGACGAGGGCAAGCCCTTTGGGAATCGCAAAGAGGAGGAACGCGAGCGCCCACCCGCGAGACGGCTTCGTCGGTCGCTCGACGGTTATGTTTACGGAATAGGAAGAGTTTGCGTCCATTGCTTTAAGGATAACACATCTCGATTCTGGCAATTTAATTAACATCGCACTAGCCGCAAGACCATTCTAAACGCAAAATGCTTCTGAAGGGTATCGGCGGGGGCGCGAGATCGCGCGGCTTG
>Ga0076042_117_pt1 | contig 3964 bp, 4 predicted proteins | sample RifGroB1_FD_68139 | JGI IMG/M metagenome (GOLD analysis project Ga0076042, IMG submission 68139) | Parcubacteria bacterium GW2011_GWB1_45_9 | reverse complement strand
CTTCGTAAGTCTTGTCGCTCCTGATATTGATAACCGCGCCGAATTTATAATTAAGATTTCCACCGAACCAATAGGCCTGTATTTTGTGTAGATCGTGATCAAGCTCAGCCCTAGATCCACCTCTCTTTAGCTCAACCACAAGAAAATTATTTTTGTGATTTCCTCTCGCATGGAATATTATATCCGGTCTTCTATTCCCGAAATTTTCTTTTATGACATCCAAATCACAATCATAATCCGGCAAAAGATCATGTATCTCGTTTGCAAGATGGTGCGCCAAATTCCACTCAGTTTGGCCAGTCTCAGAAGTGAACTCAAAAATATTTGGCTGGTTCGCAAATAAAGACTGAATCGCAATCCTCAATTTTTTCTCGAGGGCTCTTTTCATAATCACAGGTACCTATCCATTAATCGTAATTCAAATTCATCAAGCTCATTCCTAAGTTCTCCATCTTTCTCTTTTCTTCTTGCCAAAATCGCATTGGCGTCTTCGCACCCCCTAAAATGTTTTTTAATCTTGTTAACAATTTCTAGCGGCAAACCAGTATCTCGCAATAAAATCTCAACCTGATCAGCAGTCCCGTATTCCAATAAACTCACCACGCGCCCGAGTTCAATGTTCCGAGCATTTCTTTCAATTGCAACAAAGTTATAAATTTCCTGAAATACCTGCATATATCTAGGAATAAGAAATTCAAAATGCTGGCTCATGAGCCTCAACGCCCTTCTAATGCGAGTGTCTATATTTTTACTACTCTCAAAAAGCTTATGGCCAACCAGAGTTTTAAAATATGGACTGAACATGTAGCTTCTGGCAAGCCAAGAGAGCTGCTTAAATGTATAGCCGTTCCATGCGCCTCGATCATCGGTATTTGCTAATTTAAAAACATTTTGGAAAAGTAGATCGCACAAATCTTTATTATTTATGAATTCGTTATTATTTTTGATTTCTTTAAAAGGTAGATCTAGGTCAGTTCGTAGTGATTCTATAAGACTGATTTGCTTATCAATGTTAATAAAACGATTTTTTTGAATTAAACCCTGGGGAATGTTTTTCTCTTGTAGCTTGGAAAGAGCTTGTTCTTTATTTTTTAAGTTATCTGCGGATAAGTCTTCGTTTTTAACCAAGATGACATCTTCTTGCCTGAGGTTTGGCGAGTCGTATAACTCAAAATCAACGCCCGTCTCCCTTTCTTGATCCATGGGCTTAGACAGGTAGAAGACGTTACCTATAAAATGCTCGTTGAATCTGCCCGATCTGCCTTCTATATTTTTCCGATCAAATGTCGTCAGATTTTCCTTGGATTTCTTTGCCTCGTAAACAACCACATTTTTAGCTGACGTATTCACGCCCTCTGCTAAAGTCGTCGTGCAAATTAGGCTGTGAATTATTCTCTTTTCAAATAACGAAATTATCTCCGTCTGAATATATCTCGGTATGCCACCATGGTGGAATGCAACTCCTTTTTTGAGAGCGCGAATTAGATTCCATTCCGGAGAAATATTGTCTTTTATATACCGGATGAAATCCTTGAGCTCTACATTCTCTGACAAATCTATGCCGGAATCATCTAAATGTTCGGCGTATGCCCTGGCAAGTTTTTCAGCCGTTTCCTGCCGTGGCACATAAATGAGATTTAGCTGATCTTGCTCTCGTAACTTATCGAGTACTTTATAGGCGCTTTTCTTTTTATCTTTTAGAAGATTTATACCCAGCTGCTTATCGATGGCGCTTTTTTCCAAGAAAATCCTTTTCTGGACGATTTCTACTTTGTACTCCTTGAACACGGCGTTTTCCTTTTCCAAAAACTTTTTACTGAATTTATCTATGTACGGGCCGATCATATAAAAATCGGTGTTGGTATTTTGCACAAGCGTGTATAGAGCATACTGAAATACTTTGTACCTCCTATCGTAGTCTCCGCTTTCGCCGGACTCGAAATCTTTGCTTATTTTGTAAAATTCGTCAAAAACAAAAAAGTCAAAGGTAATTTGATGTTCATCAAGTAAGTTAAGTAGTTTTTCCGGCGTTAAAATAAAAATCATATTCCCACTCAGATCAAAATTGCGGCCTATTTTGGACGAGTAGATGATTCCGTATTTGTCGGAAATTAGTAAATTTCTTTTTAAGCGGTGATAATTCTCTGAAAGCAACGCGTTGGTAGGAACAACAATGGCAATATGTCCATAGTTATTGTTCAATATAAGTTCCTCTAAAATTCTTGTTTTTCCAAATGACGTCGGGGCACTAATCACCAATCTTTTCTGTTTTTTAAATAACTCGCTTATTTCTCTTTGCGATTTAGTTAGCACGGTTCCGGAGATTGGATCCGTGTAAAACCACTTCGTAAACTCGCTAACACAACTTATGGGATTATTTTCTAAAAACCCGGAGCTCTGCTTTTCCAACATGTCTCGATACAAAAAAATGCGTGACTTTATTATCGCTTCATTGAGTATCGCAACAACCATTGGATCAGATGGATTCCTATCGGCGATAAAACATATACTTGCAAGACATAGGTTGTAAGATTGTTCGTTGTCATTGTCTAGCAGCTTGTAAACATCTTTCAGCCAAATAACAAGATCCCGATCCGAGAAAGAATCCCCGGTTTTTATCCGACTGAGACTCTTCTTAATTTTAGATTCTAGTTCCTTCATCTTTCTTACGGATTAAATCCTTTAACACGCTCACGTCCTGAAAACGAACGTTACATTTTTATATTGTTTTTGCCAGTTTTTTGACTGTATCTGTTGATAACGAGATTCAAATTCCGCTTTCATTTTTTCAATAAAATGACTACCAGCGACATCGTCAAAATTCTTTAACTCAGCCAACTCATAAGTAATTAGCACGGGTACTTTAATGGGCACATCATCTAGAGATGGTTTGCCATCAATCAGTTTGATTACCTCATCGCGCAGATCCTTGTCTGTGTTTTTGTTAATTTCGACTCGAGACGGTGTTAAAAATTCAACCTCCCCCTTGATTTTTGTCTTTAAGAAGCCGTCGATGCTTTCAAACGCAGCATCTAAGGCATCGGTAAAATTTTGATAGAACTTTGACTCGCCAAACCAAAGTGTAATTTTTCCATCTTCTTTGGTGAAGTGAGTCGCGTCAGATCCGAAGACGGGAAGACTGTTTGAGGTTTTATAAAAAACTTTTGTTACCAGTTTTTTCGAACCATAAAAAAGCTCTAGCAAAAGGAATAAAATTATTTCTCCGTAGTCTCCTGCTTTCTTGCCTGGCTTAACAATCCGATTTATTGCAGTTTGATCGTAATAGCTCGGAGATTTCTTTAATTCGTGGAATTCACTATATTCTGCTTCTGTTAAAGCGAAATAAGGCAGTGCCGAAAAAAGCAGGGATACCAATTCGTCTTGCCTATATTTTTTCTGTTCGTAGTTGAGCGTATACGGCTGGCCACCGTCAATATTTTTAAAATCGAATCCGCCGAATTCAAATTTGAAAATAAGGTTTTTTGCTCTTTCAGTAATGTCGCTTGGTAAGTTGGTCATATTTAAGAAAGCTATTTTTTGCGATTAAGTAGCTTTTCAACATCGCTCCGGCGATATCGACGATCGCCCCTTTTACCAAATCGGATCGCTTTAAAAAAGCCGCCATTGTCCCACTTTCTGAGAGTGTTCGGATGGCAATTCAAAATCTTACAAGCCTCCGCCAGAGTTATAATCGTGTCTTTTTCCTTATTAGCCATAGAAACAGTAACCTAACATTAGTTTACACAGAACTTTTTCATTCGTAAAGCTGGCTCAAAACAAAAAATCACCGGTCCTGGCGATTTTTAGGTGACTCGGTCGCACTAGAACCTCGACTTGCGAGGTTGGTACGGCAGAAATGCCTTGACTGCGGAGGCGGGAGGAGTTCGAACATCGCTTCGCTCTTTAGAAACCCTCGGTTTCTAAACGCCCTGCGGGCTATTTCCTCCACGGGGAAACGCTGCGC
>Ga0076042_116_pt1 | contig 5478 bp, 6 predicted proteins | sample RifGroB1_FD_68139 | JGI IMG/M metagenome (GOLD analysis project Ga0076042, IMG submission 68139) | Parcubacteria bacterium GW2011_GWB1_45_9 | reverse complement strand
CGGTACTTTAGAGCCAATATAACCGTATTGCTCCGTCTGGCGTTTTTGTGCGTTTGCGGCCGAAGCACCTTGCCAAGCCGCGTCTCTATTCGTTCCCGAAATTCTTCGGAGGCAAATTTCTTCATGGCGTTTCCTCTGGGTTGTCAACAATACTGCTGATATCTTTGCTCAGCTTGATATTTTTGTCAATGTATTGTATTTTTCCGGTATAATGCGCAATTTTCCGAGGATTTTTTCTTTGCATCAGGAAACAAATAAGCCGATGAATATTCCGCTTGACGACAAAGATTGGCCGCAGGCGTGGAAAGGTGTTGAGTTTAAGGAGTATCCGCGGTTTCCCGACTTTCCTTTGCCCGAGCCGCTGCCGTTGAGCGTTTCATTCGGAGAGGTTTTGAAAAATAGGCGTTCAAGAAGAAATTTTGACGTAAAAAAAACTTTAACTTTGCGCGAACTTTCTTCTTTATTTTTTTGGGGCGCCGGAATAAGCGGGAGCAAGGAAAAACCTGAAACGTCGCGCAGATTTCATCCTTCCGGAGGAGGACGATATCCTCTTGAGCTATATTTTTATTTTCGCGGCAACGATGAAATTCCGGAGGGAATTTACCACTACAACATCAAGCGGCATTCTCTGGAAAAGCTTCCGGTTGAAAATCCGCGAGAGAAGATTTTATCTTTGCCGACGTATAAATTTGCCTATGACGCGCCGTTGTTTGTTTTTATGACCGCGGTTTGGGACAGAATGATGAATAAATACAAAGAGCGTGGATATCGTTTTGTTTGCATTGAAGCCGGAATCGTTTTGCACAATTTCTATCTAGTCGCCGAGACATTGCGTCTTGGCTGTTGCGGACTCGGAAGTATTATTGATTCGCAGATAGACGAGATACTCGAACTTGACCAAACAGAAAATTTTATCGGGTCGTTTGCAATAGGACAGATTCGCGAAGCATAAAATATGAGAGACGAAGAACAAAAATTTGCGGAGTTGGAGGCGTCGGTGCCGATTGAGGATTTGGAGAAATATCCGGCTTTGATGTCCGATTCGTCGTCGGCGATTAGAAATATGTCTGCAAGGTTTTTAAAAACCTTTGGCGATATTATAGGTATTGATTTGAGAGCGCGTGTTCCTAGCATGCTTTTGAACAACTCTCCGGAGCTACTTGAAGAATTTCTGATGCTGGAACGCATTAAACGGGCAGGTATAATTGAGCATTGCAGCGAGAGAACTATATATCCGGACGAACCGAAAATGTTTTCCTATGTGGCAAAATTGACCACAAAAAGAGAACCCAACACTTTCGCCGGAGGTTATTCTTATTCTTCCAGGAAAGACGCGTTTCGCGCGGCTCTCGGCGAAGGCGTTGAGCGCTGGTGTTTGAACGTTTTTTTGCCGAAAGAATTTATTGACGCGCCGTATAAAAAAATAAAAGACAAAGCAATCAACATAATGAACATCGCCGGACTTTCTGCGGAGCGAAGAAGCGCCGGACATCCGCGTTTTAATCTCAAATACGATGAGGATTCCGTTCTTCGCTGGATAAAAGGATATTCTCTTACCCGCGAAAAAGAAGTATTTTTGCCCTTGCAGTTGGTTACTTTCGCTTATAATAATGCTCAACGGGAAAGAAACGAGCCGATGATTATTTTTCCGATCAGCAATGGCGCCGCGGCGCATTCTACGCTTGATGACGCGGTTTTGAACGGGCTTATGGAAGCGATCGAGCGCGATGCTTTTATGATAAGCTGGGTAAACCGGCTTTCGCCGCCGATTTTGGACTCGTCAAGCGTCACGGATGAGCGCTTACAAAAAGTTTTCAGCGATTTGCGTAGATATGATTTGGATTTCTCTCTTTTGCTTTCACCGTCGGACATTCCGGTTCACAACGTTATTTGTGTAATCAAGGACAAAAGCAAAACCGGTCCCGCGGTTGCTGTCGGAGCGGATAGCGAGTTTGATTTTGCGACTGCGGTATTGGCAGCCGTCAAAGAAGCGCTTGCGGTGCGGAGGGGCGTGCGTTTTGACATACAAAGATACGCTAAAGAAGGCAGGGAATTGCCCAAAGACGCGTCAACGCTTGACCGCGAAGGTCGGCTGTTGTGGTGGTCGACTCCGGATAAATTAAACGATATTGCCTTTTTCGCGGATCACGGCAGAAAAATAAAAGAACAAGACCTGCCGCGCTATCCGGAATTCAAAACCGCGAAAGAAAAATTGAACTATCTCGTGAAAAATTTAAAAGAGAAAGACATCGAAGTTTCTTACGCGGAAATTCTTGAAAAAGACCTTGCCGAAAAATTGAATATGCGCGCGGTTTTTGTGGTCGCGCCCGGGCTTCAGCCGCTGCATCTAAACGAATCCATGCCTTATTTTTGGGGCGATAGAATGTCAATAGTTCCGCAATTATGCGGTTATAAATCCGCGGATAAACCAAACACAGTACCGCATCCGTTTCCATGAAATAGGCATATTTATATGAATTACGAAAAGGAGACCATCATCTCAAAAGAATATTTAAAACGCGGCAAACGCGCCGTAACTGCAATGATTGCGGCGTTTCTTATGGGAACGGCACATGCGGTTGGCGCGGCAGAAAGCAGTGAAACCGTGATTGCGGCTCAAAAAGAAGAGACGGCGCTTATGAAAGAAAACGTTGACGCCGAAAAAATGATGGAGCGACTTAGAAATGCCGTGGAAATTGAAACGTACGAACGCTTTTTGCTTGTTGCCCATACTGCCTCTGGGAAAGTAGTGGTTCTTATAGAATTTGTTGGCAAAGATGATTTTTCCGCGAACGCATCCGAAGCGGAGCTTGTCAAGACGTACCGACGTTTCAGTATTCTTAATGAAAAAGATAAAATCATTGGGCTTGAGAGAATTCATACGCATCCAGAAGCCGCAATTGTAAAAGTAAAAGATACAAAAAAGGAAGGATTATTTATCGCTCCGCCATCGGCATTGGATATGGTTATGGCAATACGAAACTCGATTTTTACCGGTAGCGATAAAGATCTTTTATTCAACAAGGAGAAAGTCTATGATCCATCGGGCATTTGGGAAATTTCAATCGACGGAGATAATTCTTTGGTACAATTTGTAAACAAAAAATTTGAAGAACCGACAGAGGATGAGAAAAAATATTCTCTGCCGCCGGGAGAGGAAAGAATAATCGACCCCAGGGCGTTCGTAGAAAAGCTGCGACGCGAAGATTTACCCCAGCTTTATTACCTTTTCCAAGTTTCAAAAAATATTTTGTTATCAAATGACGTAGATTTGCAAAAAACACTAATTGAAGATTTAATTAAAAAAGGCAAGGAAATAGGCATTGTATTTTCATATACGCCATATGAAAAATAGACCAAAGAGTAGCTGTGCATAACCTTTTGCAATCATCAAAGAAAATGTTATTCTTTAGATATAGCCATGTTTAGAAAATTTTCTAGAATATTAAAGTTAGTAATACTCGCCATTTTTATTGTTTTTGCTTGGACAACTGCCAATGTTTTTAAATTGCTAAAATCAGATATGAACGTCGAACAAATAAAAGCCGATAATTTACTTAATATCGTAAGTGCCGATGTACCGCAGTCTTCTGATGATCCTGGCTGTGGTAGCGAGGACGGTGGTGGTACTGCTGGCAGCAGTGGCGGTTGCTGCTGCGGCGCTTGTTAACACGATATAGTAATAGCATTTAATGAACGAACCGCAAACACAAATACGACAAGCAACAAAGAAAGTAGTTTTAATCGCACTTGTAGTTGCGCTGTTTTTTATTGGCAGTGGAATATATTATTACGTCCGTTACCAAAAAGAAACAATACAGCAGGAGGCATTTGTAGATTACCAAGGAGCCGTGCAAAGATATACAACACCTACTCAAGAGAATGTTGATTTCTATAAAGCGAGCAAAGATTTAGAAGAGTTATTGCAACAATATCCTGATACGTTTTCATCCAGAGATGAGGCGTTTGCTAAAGTGATGTTGGGGGATTCCTTAGGCGAAATTGATCGAGTAAGGGGAACAGAAATTCTAAAGGATGTTGTCCGCAATCCTAAGTATCCAGACGGCACGCGATCACTCGCCATTAACTATATTGTCAATGATTATGAGCTTGACTTTATTGATCGAAATTTTGTGAAAGAAACGCTTTTTGTCGGGGAGGAGTTCGCGCATTTACTTTCGGATTCAGGAGGCGATGAAGATATCGCTATTAGGAAGTTAAACGAGCGGTCTGTCGCTTTATCTCCCAATGCGATCGCGAACTACCGAATTGCCAAGTGGTATGCGGCGGAAATTTATCTGAATCCTGGCGTGCCAGAATCCAAGAGAAATGAATATTTTGAAAAAATGAATGAGCATGTTGCCGCCGGCGATCAACTGTTAGCGCAATACGAAAACACCATGACGCCGCAACGACGTGGGCTGGCGTACGAACTGAAAGCCAGAATAATCCATCTGTCCGGGGGCAATATTGAGGAAGCAGAGCTTTTATTTCAGAAAGCATTGAAGACATACAAAGAGCCGCCAATCACTATTTTTCAGCGCGTGTACGATATGAGAAGCAGTTTTTACTATGCCGCGTTTCTTGCGAGAAACCCTATCCACGATAGAGCGGAGGATTTGCGTAATCTATTGAAGTTCCACCTGTATTATTTTTCTACTTCTTGGGAACCAAGAGAGAGGAACGTGCGTATTGTAAGTTTTTTGATTGCCGCGAGAGAATTCAGGAAAATTTATCCGGACTTGGGAGCGGTTATTGATAAGTTAGATTTTCGTGAATATGTCAAGGGGCACCCATTAGAGCTGAAACTTAAACAATAGCTCCTGCCGGCAAGAAGGTTAATTTAAAAAATGCGCGGTCACCATTTCGGTGACCGCGTGTTTTGTTCGCGATGCTCTGTCAGGTCTCTCCTATCTTACTCTGGTCATCCGTGTCGTGGAACGGATGTCGCGGTCGGGGCCTTCATAAGTAGCCTTCAGCTCGTTAGCTTCGACCATGCGGTAGGTGACAGTCCTCCCATTTGGGAGTTTCAGCTTGAGCGTATCGTTCGCGAGCTCCCCCTGCACACGATACCATTCCGGGCGGGTAATCCCCCATTGTGGCGCAGTGCCGAATGCGTAGATTGTTTTGGCGCTGGTGATGCCCACCTCTTCGACGACAAGAACGCTGTCCATGGCACCGCTCCACACCCCGACCCACATTCCGGACCAGACCGCCAACTCTTTGGGAATCTCCGGACCCGGCGGGATGACCTTGACATCTGCCGGCAGAAGCATCCCAGCGGGCAACCCCTGCGATGAGACAGTGGCGCATGCACCCGTGAATGTGATAATGAGAAATGCTATTGCGATTGCAAAAACTGAGAACTTTTTCATATGTCACCTCTTTTGTGAAGAACCGCAGGTATGATATCCTATATTCGTGATTTTGTCAAATAGAGCAAAAATAGGGATTGCCGTTGTTTTAATTTTTGCAGCA
>Ga0076042_118_pt1 | contig 8657 bp, 8 predicted proteins | sample RifGroB1_FD_68139 | JGI IMG/M metagenome (GOLD analysis project Ga0076042, IMG submission 68139) | Parcubacteria bacterium GW2011_GWB1_45_9 | reverse complement strand
TGCTTGGTGAAAGATCTTCCAATCCATTTCCATTAAGTATCCCGTCTGAACAAATTGACCTTTCACCGTTCAGAACCTTGTTTGAGGGGGCTGGGACGACGACTATGCAGTGAACAAAATTAATTTTGCTAAAATCACAATGAAAACTTTACTTGAAATCATTAAAGACGCGGAAAAACGAAAAGTTGCCGTCGGCCACTTCAATGTTTCCGACCTCGTCGCTTTGAGGGCAATTTTTGCCGCGGCAAAAGAATTGAACGTTCCCATAATCATCGGCGTTTCCGAAGGCGAGCGCGAATTTATAGGCGTAAGACAAGCTCGCGCCTTGGTAGATAGCTACAATCTATCGACGTCTGACGTCGATAGAATTTTTCTTAACGCCGACCATACTTATTCCGTAGAGAAGGCGAAAGAAGCGATTGATGCCGGATATGACGCTGTAATTTTTGACGGCGCAAAATTGCCGCTTGAAGAGAATATCGCCAAAACCAAAGAAGTCGTAAAATACGCAAAGTCAAAAGTTCTGGTTGAAGGCGAACTCGGCTACATAGGTTCTTCGTCTAAAATACTTAAAGAATTGCCGAAAGGCGCGGCGATTGAAGAGAAAGATCTCACAACCGCGTCTGACGCGGCGCGATTTGTAAAAGAAACCGGAGTTGACCTTCTAGCGCCTGCAGTCGGCAATGTTCATGGAATGCTTAAAAATGCGCCAAATCCGCGGCTGAACATCAAACGTATTAAAGAAATTCGTGAAGCCGCCGGCGTGCCCCTGGTGCTTCACGGCGGTTCGGGAATAAAAGATGATGATTTCAAGGCCGCTATAGTCGCCGGAATTTCAGTTATTCATATCAATACAGAAATAAGATTGGCGTGGCGGGAAGGACTGGAGAAGGGTCTTCAAGAAAATCCGGAAGAAATTACTCCATACAAGCTTTTGCCATACGCGGAAAAAGCAATTTACGAAACAGTTTCGCGGCGCTTGAAATTATTTAACAATCTGATATAATTCGTTGAATGGAATTAATCGTTCAACAGAGAGAAAAATTTGGAAAAGCGGTAAAAGCGTTGCGTGAGGCGGGAATGATCCCCGCGGAGCTTTACGGTCGTGGCGCGGATAATTTGCATCTAAGCGTTGCGGCAAAGGAGTTCGCGAAAATATTCAAAGAAGCCGGCGAGCACACCATAATAAATGTCGTAGTGGACGAAAATAAATATCCGGTTTTGATAAACGATGTTGACTACGATCAGATCAGCGGATTGCCGCGCCACATTGATTTTTATCGCGTGAGAATGGATGAAAAAATTAAAACCAAAGTGCCGTTTGTTTTTGTTGGCGAAGCCCCGGCCGTGAAAGAAAAAGGCGGCATTCTTACTAAAGTTATGCACGAAGTTGAGGTGGAGGTTCTACCCGCGGATTTGCCGCGTGAATTTCAAGTTGATTTGTCCCGACTTGATGATTTGGAAAAAAGTATTCACGTCAGCGATTTGAAAATTCCATCCGGAGTAAAAATTTTAGTTGACGCCGACGCGGCCGTTGTCACAATTAAAGCGTTTGTTGAGGAAGAGGTTGCGGTTGAAGCGCCTAAAGTGGAAGACGTGAAAGTTGAAACCGAAGAAAAAGTTCAGGAGCGAAAGAAAGAGAAGGATACCAAAGAAACTAAGGAAACTGCTGAAGAAACCAAGTAAAAATCCGGGCATGTTATAATAATGTCGTGCCCCTGAAACCGCGCAATCTTATAGATATTAAATCAAAGCGCGCCGATTCCTTCGGCCGTCTTAGCGCGCGGCTTAATCTTCATTCCGTAAACCGTCTTGTGGTTGTCCCGGTAAAAAAGATTTTATTCGGTTTCGTTCTTATTTTTTCCGCCGCGGTTTTTCTTTTCGGTTCGGTTTATGCCCCGTTGGGCAATTCCGCGTTTGGCGCGGCGGAGGATTTGCGCCAGCAGCAAGTGGAATTGGAAACCGAGCTTAAAGCGCTTGAATCCGAAATAGACCAGATTAATTCCAAGATAGAAGTTTACAGGCGGCAGGGCAGCAGCCTTCAGTCGGAAATAGACCGTCTTAGCGCCCAGGTATCAAAAATAAATCTTCAAATAAGAGCGGTAACGCTTTCTTTGCGGCAGTTAAGCGAGGAAATATCGGCTACGGGTATTCGCATTGAAGTTGCCGAAGAAAATATATCGTTTAAAAAAGGAGCGCTCGCGCGACTGCTCCAAAATCTTTACGAATACGACTCCACCAGCGTTATGGAAATGATGCTTGCCAATCCTTCCATCTCCGATTTTTTCGGCAATATTAATGACCTTGTGCTGGTACAAGAGAATCTTCGTTTTGCTCTAACTGAAATTGTTTCGCTAAGGGACGAACTTGTTTCCCAAAAAGAAACTTTGTCGCTTCAAAAAGCCGATGCCGAAGCGCTTAGGCTCTATCAGGAAGAACAACGGCTTGCCGTGCAGGGCGTTCGTTCCGAAAAAGATACCCTTTTGCGAGTTACAAAAGGTGAGGAGGCGAAATACAAAGTATTGGTTCAGGAAAAACAGAAAACCGCCGCGGAAATAAGAAAGCAGATTTTTCGTCTTTTCGGAGGCGGAGAACTAAGTTTTGAGGAAGCGTATAATCTTGCGCGTACTGCCGAACAAGCGACTGGCGTAAGGGCTGCCCTTGTCTTGGCGGTTCTTGAGCAGGAATCGCGGCTGGGAAGAAACGTCGGGCAATGTTCTCCTCAAAAAGCGATGCATCCAACGCGGGATGTGCCAAAATTTAATCAAATCATAAATGAACTTCGGGCCGCCGGCGAGCTTTTGCCCGAGCCGCTTATGGTGTCTTGTCCGATTTCCGCCCATGGCGCTTACGGCGGCGCTATGGGTCCTGCGCAGTTTATTCCTTCAACATGGCTGCTCTATCAAAGCAGTATCGCCAATGTGACCGGTAATAATCCGCCGAATCCGTGGCGCAACGCGGACGCTTTTGTCGGTACGGCGCTTTATTTGAGAAACAGCCTGGACACTTCAAGTTGCAGGAATTATGCCGACCAAAATAAAAATATTTTGCCGCACCAGTTTCTTCTGGAGCGGTGCGCTGCCGCGCAGTATTACTCCGGCGGCAATTGGTTCAGATTCCGTTTTGCTTATGGTGATCCGGTGGTGGAAAAAGCCGACCAGTTCCAGCGTGACATTAATGTTCTTACTGGTTCAATTTCATCGCTCTAAGTTTTTCGCGCGTCATATTAAACCTCACCCGTCCTACTCTTCAGAACCTGCCTCTCGGCGCGAAAAGTCGCCCAAGGCGACACCAAGCTTTTCGCGCCTCCGAGAGCTTCTTCAGAGCAGGACGGGTTCGGTTTAAGATATTGTTCGGGCGGGTTTTCGCGGGTGACGCCAGTTATTGCGAGCAGACCGTCTCGCAGGTCGAGCGGGCATGGTCTCCGACAGCAGTCGGAGGAGCGAGGCCGAGAGCGAGCGCAAATTCCTCGCTGGGGAATTTGATAGCGTGTCTGCGAGAAAAACTGGCGGCAGGACCCGCGAAAAACTTACCGGTTCGGTTCAGGTAGGAATACGGGCGGCGCGTCACGCGAAAAATTTAGCTGAACGCTTTCACGATAGGGTCCAAGTTGCCGTCAAGAATCTTTTCTATGTTATGGAATTTTTTTCCGATTCTGTGGTCGGTGATTCGGTCTTCCGGAAAATTATAGGTGCGTATTTTTTCTGAACGCTCCGCGGAGCCGATTTGCTCGCGGCGGAGTTCGGTAATTGAGCCAACTGCCTGGCGCCGCTGTTCTTCGTAAAGTTTGGCGCGAAGTATCTCCATCGCTTTCTCGCGGTTGGCATGCTGGGAACGTTCGGAGCGCGAGGCGACGACGATGCCAGTCGGTTTGTGGAGTACTCTTACCGCAGTTTCAACCTTGTTTACGTTTTGTCCGCCCGGTCCGCCTCCGCGTGAAAAAGTTATTTCCAAATCGCCTAGATTTAAGTTTACTTCTTTTGCTTCCACTTCCGGCAAAACCGCGACCGAGGCGGTTGAAGTGTGCACGCGTCCGCCCTTTTCGGTTTTTGGTATTCGTTGAACGCGGTGTACGCCAATCTCATATTTCAAAATCTCATAAACATTCTCGCCGGCTACTTCAGCCGACAAATTTTTATATCCACCTAAATCGTTTTGATTAAAATCAATAATAGAAAATCTCCATCCCTTTTGAGCGGCATATTTTTGGTACATGCGCGCGAGGTCGCCGGCGAAAATGCCGGCTTCGTCTCCACCGGCCCCGGCGCGAATTTCAAGAATTACTTTTTGAACCATCGCTTAGGACATCTTTTGTTTTTTGGCGCGCGGTCTTTTTTCTTTTTTGGGCGCGGCTTCCGCTCTTGCTTTGCGCGATTTGAATTTCTCCACGCGTCCGGCCGTGTCAATCAGTTTTTCCTGTCCTGTATAAAATGGATGACACTTTGAGCATATTTCCACTTTTAACTCCTGCTTGGCGGAGCCAACCGTGAGTTCATTTCCACAAGCGCAACGAACATTGGCTTTTTCATAATATTTCGGATGTATATCGGGCTTCATAGTTTCACATATTATAATAAACCATTTTTGAAAGCAAGCCCCCACATCTATGCATAGATATGGGGGGCAAGTATAACAATTTACTTACATACTTAACGATCGTTGAGTATGTAAGTGAGTTATCCACAGCGTTTAATTCTTCCAATTAAAATCATCACTTGACAAGTTTTTTGCTGCGGTTATACTGGAAACATGATTGAAGGATGGGACGATTAACATTTTAAAATCAATTCTATAATTTAATTTGAAGACGTCCACCGCTAGTCCGTCGCAGACGGGTTAGCGGTGGATGTTTTATTGAATCCAGAGAGATTTGACCGTTGTTTTAAAAATAAAAAAGGAAAATAAAAAAGAGTCCAAATTAAGTAAAACAAGCAAAATTTTTCTTGTTGTCCCAAGTATTTCGAGCTGTTAGCTGATAGCTGTTAGCTGTTAGGGGGGTTACCTTCTATAAGCTATAAGCTAAAAGCTGAAAGCTCTTATTGAGGATTTGATCCTGGTCCAGGATGAACGCTGGCGGCGTGGATAAGGCATGCAAGTCGAACGGCCTTGTGTTTTGCACAAGGACTAAAAAACCCATGAACTTATGAACCCAAGAACTTTTTGTTCTTAAGTTCTTTTGTTCTTTCGTTTTTTTGTTCTCGCGCAAGGCGCGAGGCAGTGGCGAACGAGTCAGTAACGCCTTAGTACATACCCTGAAGTTTGGCATAGCTCGTCGAAAGACGAGGTAATTCCAAATAATCTCCGACCCCGCAAGGGTGTCGGAGTAAAGATGCAAATCGCTTCAGGAGTGGCTTAGGTCTGATCAGCTAGTTGGTGAGGTAACGGCTCACCAAGGCTATGACCGGTAGGGGGGGTGAGAGCCTGTTCCCCGACGATGCAACTGAGACACCCGACGATGCAACTGAGACACGGTGCATACTCCTACGGGAGGCAGCAGTCGAGAATATTCGACAATGGGCGAAAGCCTGATCGAGCGACGCCGCGTGCGGGAAGAAGGCCTTCGGGTCGTAAACCGCGATAGCAGGGGAAGAAGCCTTGTGCGTAGCACAAGAACTAAAAAACTAAAGAACCTATAAACCAAAGAACAACTTGTTCTTACGTTTTTACGTTCATGTGTTTTTCGGTTCTCGCGCTACGCGCGAGGTTGACGGTACCCTGTGGAAAGAGGTGGGTAACTACGTGCCAGCACCAGCGGTAAAACGTAGACCTCAAGCGTTATCCGGATTTATTGGGCGTAAAGCGTGTGTAGGATGTTCGGTGCGTCTTTTGTTAAATCTCGGGGCTCAACCCTGAGGCTGCAAGAGATACGGCCGAACTAGAGGACGTCAGAGGCCAGTGGAACGCACGGTGTAGGGGTGAAATCCGTTGATATCGTGCGGAACACCAAAGGCGAAGGCAGCTGGCTGGGACGTTCCTGACTCTGAGACACGAAAGCGTGGGGAGCAAAAAGGATTAGATACGAAATCTTTGTGGAGGGTTTTCCTTTTGCCCGTAGAAACAAAGAGCCCCGATGTAAATCGGGGTTGTCAAAGGTGTCCCCCTCGACGGCGACGTCGGGGTGAGCATCTAGCTGTATCGGGGAACTCCGTCCTGTCGGACGGACAATCCCGAGGGAAGTCGACAGAATGCAAAATTGAAAGTTCAAATTTCATTTTGTTTGACCCCGTAGAGACTATGAAATTGAGTTAAGATAGTTGGCGCATTATGTCATGAGCGTATAAAATAATAATATGCAAAATGATAAAAAGTATGTGCCTTTGTCGGATCAAGCGCGAGCCGTTATTTTAGGAACAATCCTAGGAGACGGTTCGTTGAAGATTCAAAAAAAATGTGCCAATGCGAATTTACAAATTCGTCATTCGGAAACACAAAAAGATTATCTCTTATGGAAAGCAGATATGCTTCAAGAGATAGCGCGAGAGAAAAGTATTAGTGTCCAAAGGGCCGACGGTTTCAGCGTAAACAGCAAGTGGCGGTTTATAAGCAGAAATCTGCCAGCGTTAACTGAATTGCATCGCTTAACGTATAAAAATAACCGATTGCGCATTAGACGCACTTGGCTGAACCGAATGACCCCGTTATCGCTCGCCGTATGGTGGTGTGATGATGGCTCACTTATTAGTTACGGAGGAAGAAAGGGAGTATTTTGTACCGATGGCTTTGACAAAGAATCTGTCAAAATACTATCTCGCTACCTTAAAGTAGTATGGGATATAAAAAATATCGTATCTCCCATATCCCGTATCTATAAAGGAGAGCGGCGGCAATATTGGCGGATATGGATCAGATCGCAGGAGGAATTAAAAAAGTTTCTTCGCATCATTCTGCCGCATATACCAACGCCGGACATGTTGCGCAAAGCAATACTTCTCTATAAAGATTCTCAATTTCAAGAACGCTGGATATCTGAGGTTGTAAGTTTGAGCCGCTTTCCTCGTTCGGTTATTTTATCCGAATACGAGAAGAAACTGGCTCGATGGACGGCTTTCAGATAAAGATATAGTCCGGACTCTATGGCAACATAGAGAAGCCGACAGAAATGTTCGGCTCGCGTGACAATAATGCGTTAAGCAGGCCGCCTGGGAAGTACGAGCGCAAGCTTAAAACTCAAAGGAATAGACGGGGACTCGCACAAGCGGTGGAGCATGAGGTTTAATTCGATACTAAACGAGGAACCTTACCAGGGCTAGAAATCTTGACGAAGACATGCTGAAAGGCGTGTTGTCTCTCAAGGACGTCAGGACAGGTGCTGCATGGTTGTCGTCAGCTCGTATCGTGAGACGTTCCCTTAAGTGGGGAAACGAGCGCAACCCCTATTGTCTGTTATACGTGTCAGGCAAAACTGCCCAGCACTTTGCGCACAAGCGCAAAGAAATCCTAAATTCGAAATCCTAATCTCTAAACAATCTCAAAATTCCAAATTCAAATGTTCCAAACGTTTCGAATTTGAGATTTGATTTTTAAAATTTGTTTAGGATTTAGATATTAGAGTTTAGAAATTGCTTTGTTCGTTTGCGAACAAAGTGCTGGGAGGAAGGAGGGGACGACGTCAAATCCGCATGGCCCTCTGATGCCCTGGGCTACACTCGTGCTACAATGACCGGTACAAAGGGTTGCCAAACCGTAAGGTGGAGCTAATCCCTTAAAACCGGCCCAAGTTCGGATTGAGGGCTGCAACTCGCCCTCATGAAGTCGGAATCGCTAGTAATCGCGGATCAGCTATGCCGCGGTGAATACGTTCTCGAGTCCTGTACTCACCGCCCGTCACGTCAAGGAAGCCGGGAATACCTAAAACTCCGTTTTGCGGGGTTAGGGTAAGTTCGGTGACACGGACGAAGTCGTAACAAGGCACGCGTAGCGGAAGCTGTGCGTGGATTAATTAAACTTAGTTTTCAATAATGAAAACTAGTGTCGACCCCGCTTCGGCGGGATGGTATTAGTCGATGAGCCATCAAGTCTCGACTCTTGGGACAACGAGAAAAGTTTTGCTATAATATAAATCATGAATGGGAAAACCATCTTGCTTGTGGAAGACGACGTGTTCTTGTCGTCTCTTTTGAAGACGCGTTTGCAAAAAGAAAACTTCACCGTGATTCACGCTCCTGACGGCGAAGAAGCGCTGAAGTTTTTGCGCGACCAAAAACCCGACCTCGTCCTGCTTGATATAATTTTGCCCAAAAAATCCGGATTTGAAGTTCTTGAAGCGATTCGCAGTGACCCGCAGTTAAGCCAAAGCCAGATTGTTATAATTTCAAACCTTGGACAAGAATCCGACATTCAGACCGGCAAGGAATTGGGCGCGATTGAGTATTTCGTCAAAGCGAAAACCTCCATAGACGAGCTTGTTGTCAGAATCAAAGATTATATGAAGTAAAAAGTTATCCACAGTTTCGCGTCTTGCGGGGTGGGGTGGGGAGTATGATATAATTAATTTTATGAAAAAAGGTTTTACATTAATAGAGCTCCTTATCGTTATCGGCCTTCTGGCAATTTTATCTACGGTCGCGGTTTTGGTTATTAACCCGGCGGAACTTTTAAGGCAGGCGCGCGATTCACAGCGCGTTTCCGATCTGGGAACAGTTCACTCGGCTCTTGGA
>Ga0076042_115_pt1 | contig 16815 bp, 17 predicted proteins | sample RifGroB1_FD_68139 | JGI IMG/M metagenome (GOLD analysis project Ga0076042, IMG submission 68139) | Parcubacteria bacterium GW2011_GWB1_45_9 | reverse complement strand
TCTGGCGCTTAATAAATCTCTTATAGGACTTGTCGCGGTGTCCGACCGGCCGAAGGCAAGCGCCAAGGCGGCGATAGAAAAACTCCGACAAATGGGAGTTGAGACCGTTATGCTCACGGGAGACAATAAACGCACGGCGGAAGCTATCGGCAAAGAGCTTGGGATAGAGAGGATAATTTCCGAAGTGTTGCCTACGGAAAAAGAAGCGATAATCAAAAAACTTCAAGCGGAAGGGAAAATCGTGGCCATGGTGGGCGACGGCATAAACGACGCGCCGGCTCTCGCGGCTGCGAATGTCGGGCTTGCGATGGGCACGGGGACCGACGTGGCAATCGAAGCGGCGAATATTACCTTGGTTAATAAGAACCTGGATTCGGTCGCGAATGTCATTAAGCTTTCCCGCCGGACGATGGGAATAATCAGGGGCAACCTTTTCTGGGCGTTCGGTTATAATATAGTTCTTATCCCCGTGGCGATGGGTGCTCTCTATCCGTTTTTCGAGATACTTTTAAGCCCCATATTTGCCTCCGCCGCGATGGCTCTAAGTTCGATTTCCGTAGTCACGAATTCCTTGAGACTGAAAAGAGTAAAATTATAAATTAGTCAGCGTGGAGGACAAAAATATAAACATAAGAGTTGCGAATAAAGATGATTTTCCCGAGTTATACAAGATCGGGGAAAGTACCAAAGAGTTTCGGGTAAGCGCATCCCAAAACTTTATGGATGAGGATGAGTTTATGGCTGTGATAACCAAGCCCACCAGCGTGTTTCTGATCGCAGAAGAAAATGGGCGCATAGTCGGGTTTATCTATGTAAGTTCCGATGATAAGGATTCACCGCTTAAAAAGCATTGGGCCTGCCTGGTCTACCTGGTTGTTCTGCCGGAGATGCGGGGAAAAATGGTTGCCACGAAACTCTACGAAGAGAGCATAATCAAGCTCAAAGAATTGGGCGTGACTAATCTATATGGTTGGGCGAATGCCGAGGGCGACGGAGCCATTCTTAGCTTTATGAAAAAGCACGGATTTGAGGAGGGACACAGTTATAAATGGATGGACAAGGCAATATAAATAGAATTACAAATACATGAAATTTATTATCGGTTCCGCAAGCCAGCGAAAGATAGATGTAGCAAAGAGCGTCATCGACGAGTTTTTTAAAGACGCCGCTACGATTGTGGAAGGCTACGCTTCGATTTCCGGAGTTCCGGAAACACCGTGGGACAAAGAGACTTTTGATGGGGCCACAAATAGGACAATCGATGCATGGAATCATATTAAGGGAGCGGATTATTATATTGGCTTGGAAAGCGGGTTAATTGAAAGATACGGGCACATATATGAGGAGGCCTGGGCGGTAGTTTCGGACGGAAAGAAAGAATTCTATGGATATTCGAGCGGACTTAAAGTTCCGGATTATGTTCTATCCAAAATGGATGGGCTCAAAAGGCCACATAGTGAAGTTATGACAATCTTGGAAAAAGAACACAACAAAACAGCCAATGATACTTGGGGAAGCTATTCCGGCGGGATGATCGTTCGGGAGGTCAGCCTAAAAGAAGCAATCAGGAACGCGCTAATCCAAGCAGTCGCTCCGGAAGAAAGTTTTTATAAAAAATAAATATGTTTCGCCTAATAAAGCCGACAATTAAATATAAGAACGAGTATCTCGCAAGCGAGCGGGAATCCGCGCGGAAAGGTGAGATGACAGAGAAAAAAATCCAAGAAATGGAGCGGGATTTTAAGACCTATCTTCTTAAAATGTACGGCAACAAATATCTCAAAAAAGGATATGTGCCATGTACGAGCTATTGGATGATGAACGACAACCGGTTTATCGGGGAGACCACCATCCGACACAGGCTAAACGCCAAGCTTACAAAAGAAGGAGGACATGTCGGCTACGGAATCCGTCCCTCGGAGCGCAAAAAAGGATATGGAACAAAGATCCTGGCGCTGGCTCTGAGGAAGATAAAAAAGATGGGTATAAAAAAGGCGCTTATCACTTGCGATGACGACAACGTCGGTTCTTGGAAAATCATTGAGGCGAACGGTGGAGTTCTCAAAAACAAATTAATAAACAAGGGAAAAAAGATAAGGCGATACTATATAAATATTTAAATAAATGCCAAACCTATTTGTAATTTTTGGAACGGGACTCCTAACCGGCGGGCTAACCTGCCTTGCCGTGCAGGGCGGGCTTTTGGCAACCGCAATGGCGCAGGAGGAAGAAGAGCAACAGGAAGGGGACGGACACGGCGAGAAAAAACGCCCTGGGGCTATGCCGATCATTTGGTTTTTGAGCGCAAAGCTTCTTGCCTACACTATATTAGGGTTTCTTCTGGGGCTTTTGGGATCGGCCCTGGAGCTGTCGGTCGGCGCAAGCGTGATTTTACAATTTGCAGTCATAATCTTCATGCTGGGCACGGCCGGAAATTTGCTGAACCTTCATCCCATATTCCGCTATTTTATAATCCAGCCGCCCAGGTTCTTGACCCGAAGGCTGAGGAGCCAGGCCAAGTCCAAATCTATTTTCGCGCCGGCCATATTGGGAGCGCTTACCATATTTATCCCGTGCGGGACGACCCAAGCGATGATGGCTCTCGCAATCTCTTCCGGTAAAGCATTTTCCGGAATGGCGATCCTTTTTGCTTTCATTTTGGGAACCACGCCCTTGTTCTTCATCTTGGGATACTTTGTGACCAAGATGGGGGATTCGATGCAGAAAAAATTCTATAAGTTCGCGGCGGTGGCGATAATCTTTCTGGCGCTATTCAGCTTGAACGGAGCGCTGGCTTTGGCGGGAGTGCCCAACTTTACGAGCGTCTGGGAATCTTTAAACAAGCCGAATTATTTTGTGGAGCCTGTGCCTGGTGATAACTACGGACCTACAAATAATGGGTCTGGTTTCAATAACGAAACCAACAATAATCCCACCATTACGATTGATTCTTACGGGTATAGTCCGAAGACACTTTACGTCGGAGTAGGGGAGAAAGTTAAAATAACTTTAAAGAACGACGACGGCTATAGCTGTGCGCAGAGTTTTGTGATCCCAAGCCTGAACCTCCGCGCTTCCGTGCCGCCCGGGACTTCAGAGATTGTGGAGTTTACCGCGCCCGACAAACCGACCACAATTCCATTTATGTGTTCGATGGGAATGTATAGGGGCACAATTATTGTCGAATAATACGAATCGGAATTATTAGCATCCATTAGTATCATTAGTACAATTCGCATATTAGTATTATTAATGAAATGAAAACAATTAAATTAAATCTCCAAGGACTTCATTGCGCGAGCTGCATTATGAATATAGAAGGGGAGCTCGAAGATACTCCGGGAGTGAAAAAGGTGAAGGCAAGCTTCGCGAAATCCGAAGCTGAGGTGACTTTTGACGAAAAGCTTATTTCGCCCGAAAAAATCGTGGAGATAATAAAGAAACTGGGCTATTCTGCTGAAGTGATTGACTAAAAACAATTTTCTGGTATAATTCTGGCAGCTCGAATACATGCAAGAAAGGGGATTCAAGTGAAGAAATTTTTGGTCGTGAGGCACGGGTCCTACAACGGCGATAGCGGAGAACTGGACATGTATGGGCGGAGGCAGATCGGCGAGTTGGCTGAAAAGCTCAAGCCGCACATGACCGGGACAGTCAAGGTGATTTCTTCGTGGGAACGTAGGGCAGTTCAAAGTGCACAGATCCTCGCACCGATCTTGGGCGTATCTGCGGACCAGGTGGAGATGTTCGCCCTGCTGGAACGTGGCGATCTCGATGACGTCTACGATCTGGTTCTATCTATCCAGGCGAGTGTGGAGACGCTCGTGATCGTGGGCCACCAATGGCTTTGGATGTTCCCGAAGTTCTACGGCGACAGAGCCCTGGGGTTGGTCCTTTCCGCATCTGATCTCAAAACCGGAGAAGCCTGCATCCTCGACTGCGAGGAGAAGACCCTCGCTCACGTGGCATGAACATCGACTTCGCACCTTCTAAGACCTGCCGAGGGTTCCCATTAGAACTTACGTTTGTTAAAACAAACTACTTCTAACGGGACTACATGCTCGCACTTGTGCGACTTTTGGAATAAAAGGTCGTTTTTTTATATTCGCAGATGGGCATGAATCCCGTTAGAGGTAATCAGTTCTACTATGTCTACGTCTTACGTAGCTTGAAGACCGGATTATTGTACACGGGATTTACGTCAGACCTACGGGAGCGCTTAAGGGAACATAATTCAAATTTGTCACGATATACTAAAAATCGTGGACCGTTTGAACTTATCTACTACGAGGCTTCCAGAAGTCAAAAAGATGCGAGTGTAAGGGAGAAATATCTAAAAACTGGTATGGGCAAGCGTTATCTGAAAAACAGACTTAAGCGCTCCCTACCTCTAACGGGATGAAAACAAAAGCACAAAAAGAAGTAGAAGTCAGTGAGGCGAAGGAACTCCTTAAAAAGAGCGATGCCTTGGTTTTCGTGGACTTCAATAAAGTTTCTGCGGAAGATCTTCGAAACTTGCGCCGCGAAGTTCGCGCCGCGGGAAATTCCATGCTCGTTTTAAAGAAACGTCTTTTGGGCGTGGCTTTGAAAGAGAAGGGAATCGAGTTCGACTCCAAGCAGTTCGCCGGATCTTTGGGCACGGTTTTTTCAGGGCAAGGTCTCGAGACCGCGAGTTCTGCCGTTTACAAGTTCTTCAGTTCGCTCGGCGAGGACAAAGAAGCCAAGGTTGGGCGGATTGGATCTTGCGAAGAAAGAAATGGCTACGCGAGAGACGATTCTTTTCTACGGCCAATTGCCGCCGAGAGAAGTCGCGCTTTCTATGGTCCTTGGAATGTTCATCGCCCCTATCAAATCCTTTATGTATCTGATGGTAGAGAAATCCCATTCGACAAGCTCAGGGTAAACTAAAAAATAGGTCGAAGATAAACTAACTTAAACAAATAACATGTCCGATAAATTCAACAGCATAATTTCCGAAGTAGAAAAATTGTCCGTAGGCGAGCTCGTTGAGCTCGTGAAGACGATGGAAGAGAAGTTCGGCATTTCCGCCGCTGCCCCCGTGGCCGCCGCCGGTCCTGTCGCCGCCGCCGAAGAGAAAACTTCTTTCAATGTTAACTTGAAAGCCGCGGGCGACATGAAGCTCAATGTTATCAAGATAGTGCGCGAAGTGACCGGTCTTGGCCTCAAGGAGGCGAAGGACTTGGTTGACGGCGCTCCGAAGATGGTTAAAGAGGGCTTGAAGAAGGAAGAAGCCGACGAGCTAAAAAAGAAGCTCGAGGAGGCTGGAGCGACCGTGGAAATACTGTAAATACGGTAAGTAGTCCCGATTAGAGCTCGCGGAAACTAAAAGTTTCCTACCTCTAACGGGATTTGAAACAAAACCCGTCCGACGCGAATGCGTTTAGGACGGGTTTTTGTTATCCACACAATTCTTTTGTCTTTTGCTATAATATTAATATCAAATTAATCGCTGACGTGTGGATTGTCGTCGGCTTGGCGGTGCTCAGGGGGAGGTATTTATATAAAGAGAAACCGCTGTTCTATGAAAAAAGAGAAAAAAATTTCGGCTAATTCGATCAGCAAGCTTCTATTTGTTGTATTTTTTTGCGCAGTCTTTTTAACCGGCGGATTTTCCGGTCTGGTTTGGAGAATACCGTCCGCCAACGCGGCAATCCCGACTTTTGTCGGTTGCGGCGCCGCCGCAGGCGCCGCTGCGGCAATCACACCCGTCTTGCCCGCAGGTATCGCGACCAATGATATTCTACTGCTATTTTTAGAAACATCGGGTGAGGCGATTACTGTAGCTAACGGAAACGGGGGAACGTGGAGTGGAGTTTCGGGTTCTCCGCAGTCTCCCAGCGGCGCAGTCACACTTACCGTTTTCTGGTCGCGGTATAACGGCACTCAAGGCGATCCAACAACTTCCGATTCCGGCAACCATCAAGGGGGATCCATTTGCGCTTATAGAGGTGTCGTAACCACGGGAAATCCATGGGACGTTACATCTGGTTCTGTCGACGCTACGAGTGATGTGTCCGGGGACATTGCGGGAGCAACCACAATCGGTCCGGATCGTCTTGTTGTGATCGTCGGGGCCGGCGCGACTGCCGGCGACACTCCGATTGCTACGGTTGTGAATTCCAGTTTGGCAAACATCTCTGCCGTGAGGGTCAACGCGGAAACGGGTACCGGTGATGGTGGAGGTTTAACGGTTTTCGACGGCCAAAGAGCGACAGAGGGCGCTTACTCAACAACGACTCTAACTTTTGCTACTGCCACCGTTAAGGCCATGATGACAATTTCGCTTCAGCCGCCGGTTACCACGCTTGCCAACGGCACAGATCCTTCTAACGCTGCGATCGTTCCCGGAGCTTCGGCTACGGACCTGGATTCTTTCACTCTTCAAACCACGGATGGCAGTGATACCCTGACGGCCGCAACTGTAACGCTTGCGGCAAACACTACGAGCAGTTTATCTTCGGTCGCAATTACTTCGAATGACGGAGCAATGACTTATTGTTCTCAAAATGACCCGGTCTCGAATACAGTGGCGCTTTCCGGTTGCGGTATTCCCATTTCCACAAGTTTGGTCCAGTTCAAGGTGAGAATTACCCCAAAGAGCCACGCCAATATGCCGGCAATTCCCGGAACTGCTTATTCCGTAACCGGCACGGTAACTTCTTTTACCGGTACCAATTCGCAGGCGGGAACAGATGCCTCTTCGGCTACAATTACCGTCGACAATCAATCACCTGCGGATGCGACCGGAGCTTCCGGTACGGCGGGTGTCGCCCAGGTTTCTCTTTTTTGGGCAAATCCGGGGGACGCTGACTTACATAGTGTTGTCGCCTTGCGTTCCATAGGTGCGGTAACCGATGCGCCCGTTGAGGGAACTGTATATACCGTTGGCAATTCAATCGGAGCCTCAACTGTCGCTTGCGTAACCGCGTCTCCGGGCACGGGATGCACGGATTCCGGACTTACCGGAGGAACGGACTATTATTACAAACTTTTTAGCCGCGACACGAGCGGAAATTATGCGGCAGGCGTTGTTCCATCCGGTTCGCCATTTTCGCCGACACATGCCGCGCCGGTTACAGCCTCTATTTCTCCGACTACGATTGCCGCGGGCGGATCAAACTTTTCCTTGATCGTAAACGGATCCGGATTTGACGGTGATTCCGTTGTGCGGATAGGGGGATTGAGCCGAACGACAACATTTACATCTTCAACTCAGCTTTCGGCTAATATTCTCTCCTCAGATATTTCTTCGGCCGGCACCAGATTGATCACGGTATTTAATCCGACTCCGGGCGGGGGAACTTCCAACGCGCAAACGCTTACGGTATCAAGCGCTCCGGTTGCTCCGACCATCCAGAGTTTTGATGCGTCTCCTTTGAGCGTATTTATAGGCGAGTCGCAAACGATAACTTTCACCTGGAGCGCTATCGGCGCGACCACCACCTGCGCAATCACCGATCCGGGCAACGCGACCATCGGTTCGGGCGGTATAACCGGAACGGCGACTACGACCCAGCCGCAAACAACCAGCGCTTATACGCTTACCTGCACCAATGTCGCAGGTTCCGATACTGCGATTGCCACAGTCACGGCCTCCTCCGGAATCAATCCGCCGTCATCCGGTTCTTCGGCTCCGCCCGTAAATTTGGGAGGCTATGGTCCGGCCAGCGCACATTTTTATGGGTTTGTTTTTCCCAGCGCGGATATACAGGTTTTTACCAAGAGTTCGGTGAGCGGTGCGTACGCAAGCGTTCCGTTTAAGACCGTAAAGATTGCCGACGACGGCAGTTTTGAAATTTCACTGGAAAATTTTTTGCAGGCCAATTATTTCTTCGCCATACAGGCCAAAGACAAGAATAATAATTCCACAGCTCTGAGCTCTGATCTCCTTTGCCCAATTCGCGATTGCGGATATCGACTGGGTGGTTAAGGATATAATTATCCCGCCGACCCTGGCACTTGATTCAGCTGTGGTCGGAGCAAAGAGCCCCGTGCTCTTAAATGGCTACGCTATTCCGGGGGCGACCGTAAATATTTTTATTGACGGGAAAGCGGCCGGTAGTACAAAACCGGATACTTCCGGATATTACACCTTTGCGGCAATCAGCACCGGACTCGCGCTTGGCTCCCACTCTGTTTATGTCAAAGGAATCTTTTCCGGAAAATCGGGCGACCCTTCGCTCCAGAGAACTTTTAATCTGACAACGGAGGCGAAGTCCGTTGTTGATCTGAACGGCGATCAATCCGCGACTATTTCGGACTGGAGTATCTTTCTTTCCAGGTGGAGGACCGAGGATAAAAAAACGCGAGAAACCATCGATTTTAATCGCGACGGCAAAATAGATATCAGAGATTTCAGTATATTTCTGAACGCGTTCCAACAAGCAAGAAATTCCCAATAAAAAAGGCCATTTTGCTATACTATAATAAACATAATTCTTGATAACTTAATAAAAAATGCATACTAAAAAATATTTAACCGGCGCAGTCCTATCCTTGTCTCTCGCGGCGATTTTCGCCTGTGTTTCGACTGTCTCCGCGGCGACGCTTTCGATCATTCCGGGTAGCGGCACCGTTCACCGCGGGGATCAGGTAACGGTCTACATTAGGATAAACAGCTCCAATACTTCCATTAATGCCGCGCAGGCGACTATTAATTTTCCCGCGGATAAATTGCAGGCGACAAGTTTTGATACGAAAAGCAGTGCGTTCGGATTTTGGCTGGACGGTCCGAATATATCGAACAGCGATGGAACCGTAAAATTTATCGGGGGGACTACCGCCGGCATTTCCGGCGCGGCACTTTCGGTTCTGACCATTAATTTTAAGGCAATCGGTTCCGGCTCGGCTGTGATATCCGCGTCCGACGCCGCGATAACTTCGAACGATGGAAAGGGCACCAACATTTTGGACGGAATCCAGAACGGGACAGTCGGCGTTGATGTCGCGGTTTCCGTCACTCCGCAAGGGCAATCTGCACCGGAGCAACCAACGGTGATAAGCAGGGCGCCTGCGCCGGCCGTGGGTTTACCGGCGGCTCCAAAACTCAGAGTTCCTTTATATCCGGACGAATCCAAATGGTATAACCAGGTTGGGGATGCCGTTGTTTTTTGGGATGTGCCGGCGGATGTAACCGATGTTTCCGCTCGCGTTGTGCGTGCAAAAACATCCGACACCGGGCTTGCGGAACGCGAGCTCCTTAACGGGAAAGACCTGGGAGTTTTGGATGACGGAATCTGGTATGCGCGCGTACAATTCAAAAATTCCAAAGGCTGGGGACCCGCGGCTTATTATGGGATTTCTATTGATACCACCTCTCCTTTGCCGTTTAAGCTTAAGGCGGACAACCTGGAGAGCGATAATCCCGCTCCGGAAATTTTTTACGAAACACAAGACGCTCTCTCGGGGATAGATCGTTATGAGATACGTATTGATGGCGCGGGTTTGCTAATTTCCACTTCTACTTCAAGCGTGTTACCTGTCCAGACCCCCGGCGAGCACATCGTTCTGGTACGGGCCGTAGATAAAGCGGGGAATTCTGCCGAGAATGCCGTTACTTTAAAGATCCTGCCCATAGCCCAGCCGACTATAACTTTCATCACCAAAGACACATATTTAGGCGAAGGTCCGCTTCAAATAAATGGAGCGGTAGCGGCCGGAGTAAGCCCATATGTTTTCCTGAAGGGCAGGGGTGGCGACTTGATCGCAAGCGCCGATCCGACTCCGGATGCCAATCAAAATTGGGGCGCGACTTTTGATCTGCCTCGGAAATCCGGCGCATACTATCTGGAAGTTTTGGCAAAGGATTCGCGCGGCGCCCAGAGCCTTCCTATCAAATCCGAGTTTAATGTCCGTCCTAGGCCACTCTTCGTATTTTGGGGTTTAGAAATAACCTCCGGAACGCTGGTTGTCCTTTTGTTGATTCTTTTGATCGGAGGATTCTTAGCCGGGTATTTTACCCAAAAACTAGCCAAAGAGCAGAGAGGCAGGAAGGTGGTGATTGCCCAAAGGGACATTTCCGTTATTTTCAACTTGCTTCGGAAAGACATAGATAAAATGCTGGACGATTACAGCGATGAAACAATAAGCGAAGCGGAAGCTAAAGAAATTGAGTTTTATCTCAGGCGGATGAAAGAAAATATGGATAAAATGAAGCGGTATATGTCGGAAAACATGGAGGAAATGCAGGACTAGAGTATAATATAACCAGTGCGGGTTATGTTTGAAGACGCACCGAAAAATAGTAATCAATAAAGAATATTATGAAAATTCTCATTGTTGAAGACGAGGCCGTTCTTTCCAAAGTTCTTAAAGAAAAATTTGAACGTTCCGGGTTCGAATGCATTGTGGCTTCCGACGGGGAGGTGGCCATAACTATGGCGCGAGATGGTAAGCCGGACGTCATAGTTTTGGATTTGGTATTGCCCAAAAAGAACGGCTTTCTTGTTTTGGAGGAGATCAAGGAGGATGCGGGAATGAAGCTTATACCAATCGTGGTCGTCTCCAATCTTGGAGAAGATGGCGATATAAAGAAGGCGTTGGCGCTTGGCGCGGCAGACTATTTTGTTAAGAGTCAGCACCCGATAAACGAGATCGTAGAGAAGGTTAAAAGTGTGCTAACGGAAATAAAATAATTTTAATAGCATTACCGAGGAGCACATAGAAAATAAGCGAGTTACTTTTTCCTGGAGATCATTATCGGTGTCTGGTTTTATATTTGTCGCTTTTTTTCTTTAGCCTTGACGCTTTATGTGCAACTTAACGAGAGTACGCAGAAGGAGTTCCGAAGTATGTTCGAAAGCGAGCAGGACGATAAATTGCGCCAGGTAGAGAACTTTCAATTGCTTTATCGAAACACTCTTTCTTCCGTACAAGGTCTTTTTAATGCCAGCGAGGATGTTACAAGAAGCGAGTGGACCACATTTTCTAAAGACGTTGGCGTTCTTAACGATCCGGCGGTGCTTGCATTTGCATACGCAGAAAGAGTGCCTAGGGCCGGACTTCCCGGATTCGTAAATTTCATACGGAAAGACAGCGCTATTTCGCCGGGAGGACTCCCGAATTTTAATGTTTTTCCGGAAAAGGACAAGGACGAATATTTGCCGATAAAATACGTCGTGCCTTTGAGGGAGGAGACTCGCGGGGCTATCGGTTTTGATATTGCCGAGGGCCAGGTTTCGGTTCCGGATATGCTGGACTCCAGAGATAAGGACTTGATAACTTCTACCGAAGATTTCAAAGTAGATTTTTTGGATCGAAACGGTATTGTGGTTTTCAAGGCAATTTATGGGAAGGACGCGCCACACAACACGGTTGAAGAGAGACGCGCGGCGCTTAAAGGATATGTGGTCATCGTTTTTGACACGCAGATGTTGCTTGATTCAATCTTTTCCTCCAGAGAGGAAGGATACGTTGGGGTGAGCGTTTACGAGAGCGGCAGTGCGACTTCTCTCCCCGCGACATATGAGTCTGACCCTCTCGTAAGGCAGACCGCCGGATATGAACCTCGATTCGTAGATTACCACCCGTATTTAATAGCTAACCGGACCTGGATGTTGGGTTTTTATTCAACTCCATATTTCGATGCCTATATGGATATTCGGTTGGGTCCGACACTGATTCTTTATGGGGGGTTGTTGATTTCCTTGCTCCTTGCGATGGCTACATATTTGCTCTCAGAAGCGAGGACTAGGGCCGCGAAAATCGCGAACAGGATGACGGCAGATTTGCGCGAGATGGAGGAGGAATTATTGAGGGCGAGCGAGAATCGATACAGAACCCTTTTCCTTTCCTCGCGGGATGCGGTCATGACCTTGGAGCCGCCAACCTGGAATTTCACTTCCGGAAATCCGGCAACGCTTGAAATGTTCCGGGCCAAGGACGAGAGGGAGTTCATATCTTATGAGCCATGGAAACTTTCTCCGGAATTCCAGCCGGGCGGCATTCCATCCATAAAAAAGGCTAAGGAAATGATAGAGAAAGCAATGAGGGAGGGCCAGAATTTTTTTGAGTGGACCCACAAACGAATAAATGGCGAGGATTTCCCGGCAGAGGTACTGCTCTCGCGGGTGGATTACGGAAAGAAACAGTTTCTTCACGCCCTCGTGCGGGATATTACCGAGCGTAAGATGGTAGAAGAACAATTAAAAGCATATTCCGAAGAAAGATTTAAGGTCGTTTTTGATAATGCGAGCGATGGAATGGTGTTGGCCGATCTGGAAACCAAAAAATTCTCCGACAGCAACAAAACCTTCTCTAAAATGCTTGGCTATGGTGCGGAGGAAATAAAGAAATTAGGCATATCGGATATCCATCCGAAGGAAGCGTTGCCGCACGTGCTCGATCAGTTTGAAAAACAATTAAAAGGCGAGGTCGGCATTGCAAGAGATCTTCCTGTCAGAAGGAAAGACGGGAGTATTTTTTATGTCGATATAAGTTCTTCGCCGGTAACTATAGGTGGAAAGAAACTCGTTCTTGGCATCTTTAGGGACATCACTGAGAGAAAAAAAACAGATCAACTCATTCGGGCTTCCGAAATTCGCTATCGCCGTCTTTTTGAAGCCGCTAAAGACGGGGTTCTGATCTTAGATGTGGAGACCGGCGCTATCGAGGATGTGAACCCATATCTGGTCAATATGCTGGGTTATCCCGCAGGAGAGCTTCTGGGTAAGAAGCTATGGGAAATCAGTCCGTTTAAGGATATCACGGCAAACAAAGACGCTTTTGAACAACTTAAGCGCAAGGGGTACGTACATTACGAAGGATTGCCGCTTCAAGCAAAAAATGGAGCCACAATGCAAGTGGAATTTGTTAGCAACGTATATTTGGCCGGAGACAAGCAAGTGATCCAATGTAATATACGCGATATCACCGAACGAAAAATTGCCCAAGACAGACTTCGTAAGGTTAATCGCACGCTTTTAACCATTAGCGAAGCTAATCAGGTGTCGGTCAGGGCCGTAGATGAAGACAGGCTTTTGAAAGATGTGTGTGAGACTCTCGTGAAAAATGCAGGATATAAATTAGTTTGGGTCGGTTATGCGCAAAATGACGAAAACAAATCCGTAAAACCGATGGCTTGGGCGGGATTTGCGGATGGATATATCGAAAATCTTAATATCAGCTGGGCAGATACGGAGAGCGGTCGGGGACCGACCGGCACGGCCATTCGGGAAAAAAGAATCGTGGTTAATTCGGATTTTTCCAAGGATTCCAAGCTCAAGCTTTGGGCCGGTGAGGCTCTGAAGCGGGGATACGCGGGAAGCGTGGCTTTGCCGCTTTATCGGGAGGATCGCGTTTTGGGGGCTTTGAATATTTATTCTTCCGAGCCCGGGTTTTTCGATGCCGACGAAATAAAGATGCTCGAAGAGCTCGCGGGCGATCTTACGTTCAGCATCGCGAGCATCCGCAACAAGAGCGAGAAGGAGCGGGCGTTTGTCGATCTAGAACATACGGCGACAGAACTTCAACAATTCAAGCGTGCGGTGGATGACGCCTCAGATCATATTATAATAACCGACCCGGATGCGAAGATCGTTTACGCGAACCGAGGAGCGGAAAGGACAACCGGATATTCCGCGAAGGAGATGATCGGTAAAACTCCGGCCTTGTGGGGCAAACAGATGCCCAAAGAATTTTATGAACGCATGTGGCATACAATAAAGACCAAGAAGGAATCTTTTGTCGGCAAAGTAAAAAATCGGCGCAAAAACGGAGAAAACTATTTGTCCGAATTCAGTATTAGTCCGATCTTGAACGACAGAGGAGATATAATTTTTTTCGTAGGTGTTGAGCGGGATATTACCAAGGAGGAAGAAGTAGATCGCTCAAAGAGCGAGTTTGTTTCCTTGGCCTCGCATCAGCTTCGCACACCGCTTTCTGCCATAAACTGGTATGCAGAAATGCTTTTGGGCGGTGATGCTGGAGTGTTAACCGACAAGCAAAAAGATTATACTTCCGAGATTTACGCCTCTTCACGTCGGATGGCCGAATTAGTGGGGGCGCTCCTCAATGTGTCGCGCATCGAGCTCGGGACTTTTGCGATTGAACCCAAACCGACGGATATTCGGGATATCGCGAACTCCGTTATAAAAGAGCTGGATTCAAAGATCTTCGCGAAGAACCAGGTTATTGCCAGCAATTATTCCGAAGATGTCCCTGAACTCATAAATGTCGATCCGAATTTGACGCGGATGATACTTCAGAATTTGATCTCCAATTCCGTTAAGTACACCCCGGACGGAGGGAAGATATCCATTTTTATTTCTAAAAAGGAAAGTGATGTCGTAGTGAAGGTTTCGGATAATGGATATGGAATACCTTTAAATCAACAGGGGAGGGTGTTTGAAAAATTTTTCCGCGCCGACAATATAATTCCTGTGGAAACGGATGGGACCGGGTTGGGATTGTATATTGTGAAAGAGGTTGTGGAAAAATCAGGAGGTAAAATTGGTTTTGAATCGGAAGAGAACGTTGGGACGACTTTTGTGGTGAGCATTCCAATAAGCGGCATGAAACAAAAACCAGGAACCAGAAGTTTGAATGCATAGGAGAGACAACCTATAATAATCATATGGAAGAAGGCAAAAAAATATTGTTGATAGTCGAAGACGAGAAGCCGGTTCTTAAGGCTTTGGTGGATAAGTTCGGAGTTGAGGGCTTCGGCGTATTGACGGCGGAAAATGGCGAGGATGGACTGAAAGTGGCTCTTGATGAAAAGCCGGATTTGATACTTTTGGATCTTATAATGCCAAAGAAGACCGGATTGGAAATGATGCACGAACTTCGGAAAGACCCTGACTACGGTAAAAAAGTCCCGATAATAATTCTCACGAATCTCTCCGCTAATGATAAGGTAAGCGGAGAAGTTTCCGAAGAGGAACCATCCTATTATTTGGTAAAAGCCGATTGGAAAATCGAAGATGTGGTCAGAAAAGTTAAGGAGACGCTGGGGATGATCGAGAAGTAAAAAGAAGCGTAAACAAAAATACCGCGAAAGCGGTATTTTTTGTTTGGTGATGTAATGGATTCGTTCTCTGTTTTGAAAAAAATGACGGTTAACTATTTTAGACCAGAAAGATATTGTTCCATTAATTTAACATCGTCAATATCTTTCTGGCGGCCTTCTCCATCTGCAATCCAACGGCGTTTCGCGTCTAACAGAAATTCAACTGTATTATAGCGAACACCGTCTATTGTTATCGAATGATTTAGCAAATCATCAAATTTCCAATTTTTCCCAACAACAGTCCAACTCGTTCCAATTTCAAATAGGTCATCATTCAAAATTTCGCGCCCATGATTTTGTTCTTTCCTAAAACGATTGTTGTCGGAGAGCTTCTTATATTTTTCTTCGGTTACGACAACGTCAATATCTTTGCTTTCCCGAAGATTTAGAGCGTTCAAAATACCCGAACCGATAACGACGGCATTTTCAGAATTAAGACCAAGTTCGCCTTTCCGATGTGAACGGAACGCTCTACCTCCGCCGGCTGGCGGAGAGCTATGGTGCAGCCAATTGTGGACGATACTGGGTTCGAACCAGTGACCTCTGCAATGTGAATGCAGCGCTCTAACCAACTGAGCTAATCGTCCGATGTAAAAGGGTGGGGGATGAACCCCGCATAACAGCAGAGCTGTATACGGGGCGCAGCGGAACGCTCTACCTCCGCCGGCTGGCGGAGAGCTAAGTGCCCAATTAAACCGCTACCAAAAAGATATGCACATTTTGACAGTAGGCAGAAGTGGAATAGAATAAGATGGAAGTGGGGAATTGTGGATAACTTTGGGGATAAACACCCACTTCTGGGGATAAGTCAAAACCCCTATATTTTTGAGCCTTAATCTATTTAATCCAACCAGATCCAATGTTACTCGGCGAATACAGACACAATATAGATCAAAAAGGTCGGATAGCGGTTCCGGCCAAGTTTCGCGACCAGTTGTCCGCCGGGGCCATCATAACCAGGGGACTGGATAATTGTCTCTTTGTCTTTGCCCATAAAGAGTGGCAGGAGCTCGTCGCTAAATTAACGGCTCTTCCGCTTTCCCAATCGAACTCCAGAGCTTTCGTTCGTTTGATGCTCGCCGGAGCTACGGATGTGGAACTGGACAAACAAGGAAGAATACTCGTTCCTGAATATTTAAAAAAATTCGCAGATCTTAAAAAACAAGTTGTGGTTGCCGGTCTCTATAGCCGGGTGGAGCTTTGGGACGCCGATGCTTGGGAAAAGTATAAGGCCAAGACCGAAGGCGCTTCCGAAGAAATAGCCGAGCAGCTGGGCCAGTTAGGAATCTAAGATGGCTCACATTCCAGTTCTTTTAGAAGAAGTAAAAAATGTGTTAAGTGTTGCTCCCGGAGATTTTGTGATTGACGGTACGGTGGATGGAGGAGGTCATGCGGAGGCACTTTTGCCCCTCGTCGGACCCAAAGGAAAAATCTTGGGTTTGGACCTCGACGAACAAATACTTTCCGAAACCAGGAAGCGTCTCGGAGGAAAGAATGTAATCCTAAGGCACGGCAACTATGCCGACCTAAAAGAAATACTTTCCGCCGAAAAATTAGGGAAAGCGGATGCGCTTCTACTGGACCTCGGGTTTTCTTCGGAACAACTCATATCCGGCAGAGGGTTCAGCTTCGCCGAGGAGGCGAGAGATGAGCCGCTTCTTATGACCTTCAACAAGGATGATGTGCCGGTTAAAGAAATCTTGAGGCGCACAAGAGAAGACGCGCTTGCCGACATAATCTACAAATTCGGCGAGGAAAGATACTCGAGGCGCATTGCCCGAGCGATA
>Ga0076042_111_pt1 | contig 17349 bp, 19 predicted proteins | sample RifGroB1_FD_68139 | JGI IMG/M metagenome (GOLD analysis project Ga0076042, IMG submission 68139) | Parcubacteria bacterium GW2011_GWB1_45_9 | reverse complement strand
TTTCATTTTGCTTTTTGTAATCATGACACTCTACAGCGGTTTTTTTTCTACAAACAACTTGGTGACTAAAGCTAAAAATTAAACACCATATTTTATTTATGAAAATCTGGATGAAAGAATTTAAAACAGTATTTATACATATTATCTATTATAGAGCTGGCAAAAGAAATGTAGAGCTGGAAAGATTGAAGTATCCATTTTCCACTCATCTAACTTCTCTGATGGCTATAGCTCTTATTTCCGTGATCACACTTACCGCGATAACCATCCTGACAGCAGCGATGGTCAATAATTTTATCTTAGGACCCGGAGATGATTTCCAGGCTTCAGTCAAGAATAATATTTTAATGGAAGGTCCATCCCCGATTACCAGACAAGTAGATGAAGGATCGCGGTGTTTTGGAGAAGATAGTTGGCAATTATGGTTTGGAGAAATGAGTAGAGATGTCAGAGACGACACGCACTACTTTTTGCCACAAGATGTCTATCATGGATTGTTCAAATATAGTGATAAAGTGGCGGCGGCATCAACTTGCACTTTTAGATTTGTGCCACGTGGCAAAAGAGCGATAAATTACGTCATATCGTTCGATGATTTCTATCAGGTTGTGGTTGGAGATAATGATCGTTGGACAGTTTCTGTACGAGCAAGCGAAGCAGTCGATGAGGCGTTAAAGCCAGTAGAAGAATCAAAAACAGGCAAGACAAGGCCTAGATTGACCTACTCAATTAAACTCGGTTCGACAGTAACGGTTGTACTAGTACAGCGCGTGATTAGTGAAGAAAGATATGAAGTAAAAATATCAGTAACATACACACCAGATAATTCCAGCCAGACAAGAACAAAAACGGAAGAATTTTCTTGGGAGTTTAATTCGTCTCCAATCATCAACCTGAGGTCGCTTGACTTAAGCGTGGGATTGATTCGGGGTATAAATGATAGTTCTCATATAGGAATTAGTTTTATAAATCCGGAATTATGACTATGTTAGTTAGCAAAAAAAACAAATTGACCAACTTGTCTACCTGTCCGCCAAAGCTTTAGCGTCGGCGAATAAACTCTACGGTCTCCCTCCAAAGGCGGGCAGGCACTCCGGAGGAGATTAAGATTGTTAAGGCGTATGTTAGTCCGGCGGCTCTGACTTCCAACGGCTCGCATCAGCGAGCCGTTGTGTTTTTTCCTCAAGTGTTTTAGAATGATGGGTAATTAAATTTATGCGAAAAATAAAAAAACGTAAAAGTTTAAAAGGGGCTTTAATTAAAGGCATGTCAAGGAATTTGCCAAGTGAAATTTTGATTGACCCAGTATTTAAGAAAAAATTAGAGGCATTAATGAGAGGGTATGCTGGTATTTACGCCTTGTATAAAAGCGAAAAACTTTATTATGTTGGATTAACTGGGAATCTTCACGGGAGAATTAAATGGCATCTTAAAGATAGACACAGCGGCAAATGGAATCACTTCAAGATCTTTCGTATTCAAAAAGTTCAATATCTAAAAGACATAGAAACCTTAATTCATCACATTGCTGAAACTCGAGGTAATAGAGTAAAAGGGCAAGTACCTCGAAATTCAGATTTTAACCATGTTCTCCGTGAAGTTCTACGCGAATACGAAAAAAGGATCAAACCGATAAAAAGAGCTCTTAAATAACCCGCCGTGACTTAGAGAGGAGTTCGAAGATAAAATCCAAATTCAGAAAATAATTAGCAAACAATGTCATTTATTATAAAAGCAAGCTTTATTGATGTTTTTAAAATCGGGGATAATATAAATTTCAATTTAAAAATATTAAGAACTCTTTACGAACAATATGATAGATTGGAAGATAAAAAAGACTTATTAATAAAGCCAATTATCATTATAAATACATCCGTTGCTGAAGCTATTTTATACGATTTTATAGAAAATAGAATCAGAAGAGCAAATAAAACTGAAGTATTATTTTCGGAAATATTAGATGCTATTAGGGGTAAAAAGCTTGATAAATTTGAACATTATATTACCCAAGCGCAAAAATATGATTTCTTCGATGCAAAAGACACAAAATTCTATGAAGCCATGCATGGCTTGAGAAAGAAAAGAAATCGTATTCATATACAAAACAGTAAAAATGAAAAGCCTCGGAACGAAAGCGAATTATTTAATGAAAAATCAAAAGTATTATCCGAGAAAGTATTGGAGAAAATATTAGATACTATGATTATTAAATATTCTCGTAGAGAGGAATATCATAATTATGTAGAGGACTTTGAGTTACCGTGGGATAAACACTTCCAAGAATTACCGTTTTGACCAGTATTTTATCGAGTTTCATTTCATGATCAAAATCGATTAAAACATGGGGAAAAATTGTAAAAAATGTGGGCAGGGAGTGCTAGAAAAGGAGATTATGTCATTTGCCATCCATTCAGAAGGTGGTAATACATTAGAGCCGCAACTTTTCGAACATAAAAACTGTGGAGAGAAGTTATTGAAGAATCCTGGCCAACAAAAAACTCGAAGAAATGCTAAAATAGTTCGATAAACTCCCCTCGATAAAACTCGGGGCAAGCACTAAAATAAATTTATGGAGGATTTTGGAGTTAGAGCTTCTCAAATTTTGGTTGCCGTGATAGTATATTTAATAGTTTTAGATTGACAATTAGACAATTAAAGGAGGGTTAAATGACTCAGGTGATTTACAAATCAAAGTGTTGCAGGGCGGAAGTAAGAATGAATGGCATGCCAGATTTTATAGGGAGTAAGGAAGCGTGCACCGTTTATTACGTTTGCCTTAAATGTAACAAGCCCTGCGATGTAGCGGCGTCCAAGAGTCAAAAACGAATTGAGGAGATAGAAAGGCGGCTAAATTTCCAGGGCAAAATACTTCAAAAGTTGGTTAAGTTTTTCGACGGAATCACAATTCATCCAGTAAAAGGGGTAATTCTTACATCAGAGAAAAAACGTCAACTTGCCGAACTTAATGAAATGGAACAGAAACATTTCCAAAAAAAATAAAAAGGTCTCACAAATGAGGCTTTTTTTTGATCATTGACTAAACTAGAATTTTATGATATATGTTGTTATAGCACCATTGGCAACAATTTACTAACTTATAGGAGGTCAACATGACCGGCAATTTAAAGTATCTGCCCAATACGAATGCGCTTGAGCAACGGGCTGCGGAACTTGAGAAAGAAAACGAACGGCTTAAGAAGCGGAACTTCGCTCTTGAGCGATTGATTGCAGAGGATGAACTTACCGGCCTCCACAACCGCAACGGGTTCTTGAACCTGCTCGCTCGGCAATACATTCCGCAGATGTATCGACAGGTTATCCAAAGCATCACTGTCGGACTGTTTGACATGGACAATCTGAAAGGAATTAACGACAAATTCGGCCACTATAGCGGAGATATCGCCATAAAGGCGGCGGCACAGAACCTCCAAAATTCGTTCCGGGAGGAAGACGTGATTGCGCGCCTGCACGGCGATGAGTTCGCGGTCGCCGTAATAAACGCCAGCGACCGGAACATACTCAAGCGATTCGGAGCCAGCCGGATTCCGGCAGTGAAAATAAAGTTCTGCGAAACACCCATAGAACTTACCATGAGCGGTGGATTCGCAGAGCTCGTCGTCGCCGAACCCAATCAAAAAGACATGCGGTCCAAAAAAAGCGTCTATCGCCGGACAATTGAAGCAGCGCTACACAACGCGGACAAAGCAATGTATCTCGCCAAGTCGCGCGGCAAAAACCAGTTCTGCTTTTTCAAAGAGTTGTAGCGAGCGCCGCCGTTACATAAACCAAATGGCCTCTTCTCGTCACTACACGTGGAGAGGCCATTATTTTTATGAACGACCTGGGTATAAATTGGTTATTTACACAGAGATGAAGCTTTATTATATTTAAATAATATGGCTAAAGTATATTTAATCGGGTCTTTGAGAAATCCGGAAGTCCCGAAGGTTGCGAACAAAATACGGGAACTTGGCTTTGAGGTTTTTGACGATTGGCATGCCGCCGGTCCGGAAGCAGACGACAAGTGGAGAGATTATGAGAAATTAAGGGGCCGCACCTATAGAGACGCGCTGGAAGGGTTTGCGGCGGAGCATGTTTATCAATTTGATTTGCGTCACTTAGACAGTTCCGATATCACAATTTTATATTTGCCAGCAGGAAAATCCGGGCATTTAGAGCTGGGGTACGCCATCGGAAAAGGCAAAAAGGGATATATCCTGCTGGATGACCCCGAAAGATGGGACGTTATGTATAAATTCGCTCACGGCGTATTCCACAATTTTGAAGAACTTATAGAAGAAATGAGAAAAGTAAAAAACGAATTCATACAGGGGTAAAATAACATCCAAACATTCCACTTTCGTTCATAATATGAAGCCATTGTAAAAAGCGTATATTTGTAATATGCTTTCCATATGTTTGTTTTTTGAAATTCCATACAGAAAGGATGTGACAATGATGGAGGGATATTTTACAGTTGCTTCTGAACGGGGAACACGTTCGTACCAAGAAGACCGCCATGTCGTAGGTTTTTATGAAGCTGGTGGTCGATCAGTATTGCTTCTTGCTGTTATGGATGGCCATAGAGGATCCAAAGTAGCCGAGTTATGCGCGAAAGAGCTCCCCCGACAATTTCAAGAGGCGCTTGGAAAATATAGCACAAATATTGTTGATGTTCTGCTTAACGTTGTCGAACATCTCCATAAAATGACATTTGATATGCTGTCAGGATCGACTATTTCTCTCGTTGTTCTTCCAAAAGACGAATGGAAAGCTTATGTTGCAATCCTAGGTGACTCGCCAGTTATTGTTTCGGATCGAGAAGGGATGCTTTTGGTCAGCCCCGAACACAACGCACGAACCAATTTACTTGAGCGTGAAGCCGCAGTGCGAAAAGGCGCAGACTATGACGGCGGGTATCTCTACGGACCAAATTCGTGGCAGGGCCTGCAGATGTCGCGTGCGCTTGGAAACCGCGACCTAACTCAATTCCTTAACCGGGAGCCCGAGGTATATGCCGTAGATCTTGGAGAAAAGAGTTTTGTGATTGTGGCAACTGATGGCATTTTTGATCCAGGGCACGCAACCACCAAACATGAAGTCGAGCGACTCTCAGAAATGGTCGCCAATGGCACAAATGCAGAAGGCCTTGTTCAAGACGCCGTCAAACGTCAAACAAGAGACAACGCGACCGCGATCGTCTGGAGAACGAAAAAGAACTGACCTCTGATTGAGAGATTTTTGAGCTAACGAAGAAATCTCTGCGGCAAGCAATTGCCGCTTTTTCTTTGGCCCAATAGTGGTATATATTATTAAGTTATTTATAAAAAATCTTGTTTTCAACCCGCATATCAACGTATTCCAAATTTCTTAAACCGGGTTTGATATTCAATTTTTCAAGTCCAGCGGCGAATCTGCGCGGGTCAAGGTCCAAACTGAAACGCAATTCCGCGCCATTATACGTTTCCGCATAAAATTCACGCAATTCCGGACGCGACAAACTCAATTCTCTGACGCCTATACCAAGAGAATTCAGTATTTCAAATGCCGAGAAAATATTGGCGGTGTGACTTGCGTCGCTAAAAACTTTGCTACCCAAAGGAAAAATTTGAAGTTCTTCACTAACAATTGACGGTTCTGGATAACCGATTACTGTCAAGATTAGATTGCTTTGCGCCGCCGGAGCATTTTCAAAAATTACGCCGCCGCGGTCAAACCAAAAACAATTCCGTTCCAGACACCAGATTCCGAATTTCTCCCGTTCTTTCAACGCAATGGTTATTGTTTTTTCAAAATAATCCTTACTTATGCTCGCTTCCGAAACCGACGGCAAAAGCGCGAAAAATTCTACCGGAACTTCTTTTGGCCAAAAAAGATAATTTTGGGCGCCAAGCGCGTTTTTTATTAAAGAATTGCTCAAAACAGACAACATTAAAGCTTCTTTAACGGAGGCGTCGTCCACAAAACGGCTCCCTGTTATGACAATATCGTTTACGCGGAAAAAATTGGAAACAAAAACAACATACGCAAGTCCGATAACAGAAAACCCGACGGCCAATACCCAGATAAAAAACTTCAATTTGAACCAAAAGCGCGCCCATTTTTTTTCTTTTTCCGGCAAATAAACTTTCATATTATTCTCCTTTCTATCAACGGGTTTATTCGCGTAAGAAATTCATAATGCGTCGTGCCGGCTTTTTCGGCGGTCTCAAAAGCTTTAATTTCTTCAGCGCCATCGCGACCTAAAATGGTCGCAACATCTCCGGATTTTACCGGTATACCTGTCGCGTCAACAACGATTATATCCATTGAAACGCGGCCCAAAATCCTTGCTTTTCTGCCTTGTATAATAACATATCCAATCCCCGACAAAGAACGAAAAAAGCCGTGCCAATAACCTACTGGAATTACCGCTAATAGAGTTTTTCTGTTAAGACGCTCAACCATATCATAGCCAACGAAACTCCCCTTCCCTGCTTCTTTTACTTCGCCTACTACCGCGCGCCACGAAAGAATCGGTTTTAACGAAATTTTACTTCCAAGCTGCCTTTCCAATTCTTTCGACGGCCATAGACCGTAAAGCCCTATGCCCAAACGCACCAAGTCCAAATGATAATCCGCGCTTATTAGCGTTCCCCCGGTGGCGGCGACATGATGCGTAAAACCATCCAGTCCCGCGGAGCGCAACTTTTTCTCCGCTTCAATAAATCCGGTAAATTGCTTTTTCGTATATGCCGTATTCTCCACGTTCTTGGCGGAGGAAAAATGCGTAAATAAACCTTTCATCGGCAATTTATTCCGTGCTATGAATTCGGCAACCGCGGAAACGGTTTCCGCATAAAATCCCTGCCGGTTCATTCCGGTGTCAATTTTTAGATGGAAATCCGGGCGTTTTGCGGGCGAAAGTTTTTTAAGGCGTTCAAGCCCTTCCCGTGAAGATATTGAGAGTATGATATTTTCTTTTTTAGCGGCGGAAAAAAGTTCCGGAAACGTATAATTGAGAACAAGAATCGGCTTTTTTATTCCTTCACGCCTGAGATGCGCGCCCTCCGTAAAGCTATCCACACAAAACCCGTCAACGCCGGAACGGTCAATCATCTTTGAAAACGCGAAAAGACCGTGACCGTAGGCGTTGGATTTGACCACGGCCATTAATTTGGAACGTCTTTTTACAACGTTACGGAAAATTTTTAAATTATGTTCGGCGGCAGATTTGTCTATTTCAACCCAGGTCTTAAGATATTTCTTCTTTACCGACATAGGACTGAAGCGCTTTTGGAACTTTTATCGCACTTTTTTCGGTTTGATAATTTTCAATAATAGCTATGAGTATTCTGCCGATCGCCAGCGCGGTAGCATTAAGCATATGCAAATAGCTTGTCTCTTGTCTCTTGTCTCTTGTCTCTTTATATCTCGCGCTTATGCCGCGAGCCTGAAAGTCGGTGGTATTGGAGCAGGAATGACTTTCGCGGTACTGATTCTGGCCCGGCAACCATACTTCAATATCGTACTGACGCGCGTCGGTCCAGCCCATGTCGCCGGTGCATATTTCAACTACGCGATACGGCAATTCAAGTTCATTCATTAATTCCTCCTGACAGCTAAGCAAAAATTTATGTTCGTTGTCAGAATCCTCCGGTTTGGCAAAAGAAAACATTTCAACTTTATCAAATTGGTGCACCCGTAAAATTCCCTTGGTATCCTTTCCGTAAGAACCGGCTTCACGGCGGAAACAAGTTGAAAAACCGGCATAACGTCTCGGTAAAGTTTTTTCATCCAAAACCTCGCCCATATGCAATGGCCCGAGCGTATGCTCCGAACTTCCGACGAGATATATATCGTCTTTTTCCAAATAATAACGCTCTTCTTTCTGGTCCCCGGCAAGACGCCCCATTCCTTTGTATGCCTCCGGGCGGATCATAACCGGCGGAATCACGGGAATAAAGCCATTTGAGACGAGCTTTTCAAAAGCAAGACGAACAAGCGCGAATTCAAGCAAAACCGCGTCGCCCACAAGATAACCAAAGCGGCTTCCGGAAACTTTTGAAGCGCGTTCGGTATCAATCATTTTTTTCGCCGCGTCAACTTCCATATACTCTCTTGGTTTGAAAGAGAACTGCGGCCTCGCGCCTTTTTCGCGAATAACTTTATTGTCCTTTTCGCTTTTTCCGACAGGAACGTCAGAAAAAGGAATATTCGGAAATTCCTCAAGGAGGGCGCCGCGTTTTGCCGCCAAAGCCGCGAGCTCCTTTTCTTTCGGGCGCAAAGTTTCTTTGTTTTTTCTGGCCTCTTCCACAATAAGCGGACTGCTCAGCCGTTTCTGGCCTGCGCGCAACTTATCAACTTCAACGTTGGCCGCGCGCCATTCCCCGTCAATAAGCAAAAAGTCGTCAACCAATTTAACGGAGAGACCGCGGTTTTTTAGAGCCGTTTTTACTTCGTCTGGATTTTTGCGAATTCGGTTTGGGTCCAGCATTAAAGTATTTTTATAATAAAACAAAAACCGCTCCATTTCAACGAGGCGGCTTTCAGTGACTGGACGAGACCTGCGCCGGCATCTTATCTTCTTCCATGTCTATCTCGCATACTCCGGCTACGCAAGCCAGTTCTCTTGAACCGACAGTTTGATCCTGTTCTTCATAAGCAATAATTCGAGAAAAATCAACTTCGGGCATCTTGAGCACGAGTTCGTTATATTTTTCTTCGGTTATTTCCTCATAAGGCGCGAGCTGATAAATATATTCGCTCCTCGGCAAAAAAGACAAACCGCCGAGAATATCCCAATTCTTGTAAAGCCAATTAGCGCTTTCAATCCATTCCTCATCGCCGATAGAAACGGTAACCGATGGATTATGCTCGGTATAATTTTCTTTTATGGTTTTCCAATATTCAAGCTGTTCAATAGCGCTATGGTCGTTTCGCGTGGCCGCGTCTTCGGGTGATTTAACCAAAAATTCAATTACAAAAGTGGTCGCGGAATTTCCCGCTTGTCCGATCTCCGGATAATATGGCAATTTCTGGTCCTTTAACATATGAAACAGCGGGTCTGTCGCCGCAATTCTTACGCGACGAATGTAATATTTAGAATGCCGCGGATGCATTCCGGAAGCCGAGTCCACTAACTGACTCACTGTTCCGCTGGGTTTCACGCAGGTAATGGCCGTTGAAGGATTAATGCCAAAATACCCGGCGTATTCACGATTGACTTCTATGGCACGCTCGCGCAGTTTTTTAAGCGTTTCGGCGTTTCTTACGGCCGGACAATCCCATTGTCCAGTGAGAGAAACACCAAGCAATCGTTCTTCTTCGCAGTTTTCCTTCCATTCTTTTGAAAGATACTGGAAATCAGTTAGTGTTGACTGATACGTGCCGATTATAGTCGCGACGCGCATCTTTTTCAAAAGCGTTTCTTCCGTATCTTCGCGCCGGCAAACCACTTCCGAGAGATTGCAGAACTGCTTGGAACGCAGGTAAATTTCTCCGCATGGATTCGCGCCTATTGTCCCCGCGTATTTTTCGGAAACTTTCCATCTGCGCGCCGGAAGCTGTGTTTTTAGTCCGCTACGGTTGAAAATGCCGCGCTCTCCGGTTCCGCTCTTTGCCAATGCCAGCCATTCTTCAAGAAATTCAGAGGTGCTAGGCTTTTCATTGTAAACCGCGGAGTTGTTTGCCATTGCGCGCTGAGGCTCAAAAAAATAAAATTGTCCCTCTTTGGCGTGACGCATTTCCCGATCATCCAAATCGGAAAGCGATATCAAAGCCGAACGCCTAACGCCTCCGGCCACGACAACTTCCCCTGTTTTGCAAATTATGTCATGAACATCCAAATTGTTTAATCGCCTGCCTTGCGATTCTAAAATTTTCTTGCGCGCGAAACTCAAGAGCGCGCGCAGAGGTTCGGGACCGGAACTTTGACCGCCCATCGTTTTAAGACGCGCGCCTGCCGGACGCAATTTTGAAAAATCAAAATCAATATCATTTCCTTCATACCAGGTCTTCAAACCGAGAGTAAGCGAGTCGCTCCAACCTTCCTTGCTGTCTTCAATTAAGTAGGTCTTAAGCTTCTTTCCGGTCTGGCGCTTTATGATGGGCATCTGCTGGACAGTCGGGCTTTCAACCGAAAAACCAACCCCCGAGCCGCACATCAAAAGGTACATAATCTCCGCAAAATCCTCCAAACGCGAGGGAGCGATAAAAGAACAGTTGTACGCGCAAACGTTTGTCGCCCGCGCGGCCTTGCCGGCGCTCCACATCAAACGCATTGACGGCATAACTTCCTGCTTCAAAATCGCATCGCGTACTTCGTTATATTCGTCATCGCTAAAACGCCTCCCAAGATTCTCTTTCATAAAACTCATATAGCGACCCACAGTTTCAATCCATGTCTCACGGCGCTTCTCTTCTTCAATCCATCGCGAATAAGTGCGGTAATAAATAAATTCGGAAAGAGGATTGCGGAAATATTTCTTGCTCTCCGCCACCAGTTCTTTAACGTGCTCTGGGATGAGATTGGATTTATCGCGTACGCGTGAACGCTCACTGCGATAAAGAATGTACGCCTTGGCCGTCTTCGGAAAATCCAAGACAATCAACGATTCTTCCACAATATCCTGGATTTCTTCTATATGCGGGGACCCGCCTTCGGAGTACTTCTTAGCGAGTTCCTGCATAACACGATCAGAAACGCGCTGAGGATCTTTTTCAGGAGCGCCCTCGCCAGTCGCCTGCATGGCGCGATAGACGGCATTAGTAATTCGCGACTGGTCGAAAGACATTACACGACCGTCGCGTTTGATAATTGATTGAATTTTGTGTTTAATCGTCACTGTTTTAATCATATAACAAAAAAAATTCACATGACCTGTGGATAACAGTCAGTTATCAAATGTCAGAAGTCAGATATCAGATTTTATCGCTTACGCTTGCGGAGAAATGTGGGAATGTCCCAAACTTCTTCTTTCTCCTGTTTCTCTTTGGCTTGTTTTACCGACCCACCGGCTAATTCCTCTTTGGTTTCATCATTTTTAAACGAATCAGTCAAGCGATACGAGGGTTCTGACGCGAACTTAAAAAGTGTTGACGAACCGTTTGATGAAATTCCGTTAAAACCTGTAGCTATAAGCGTTATTTTCAACTTTCCGCTTTTAAGCCGTTTATCGTTATAAGCGCCAAAAATAATCTTTGAACTCGGATCTATGGCTTCGGCAACAACTTTTGCCGCGTCATTTACTTCCGCCATTTTAAGGTCGCGGTTTGAAGCTAGACAAAGAAGAATGCCTCTGGCGCCGTCAATTGACGTTTCCAACAGAGGTGACTGCGCCGCTTGAGAAATAGCTTTCATTGCGCGGTCTTGCCCGCTCGATATTCCAAGACCCACAATAGCCGTTCCGGTTCCCTGCATTATTGTCTTAACGTCGGCAAAATCAACATTGACCAATCCCGGAGAAGAAACGATATCGGTTATACCCTGAACCGCGTTTATTAAAACATCGTCTATCGCCCCAAACGCCTTGATTAAGGGAGTATCTTTTTGAATGACACTGAAAATTCTGTCATTGGGAATTGTTATCGTAGCATCCACTTTTTCTTTTACCTTCACAAACGCATCCTGCGCGATTTTGTTACGCTGAGCTCCTTCAAAAGTAAACGGCTTTGTAACCACCGCGATTGTAAGCGCTCCGGTTTCTTTCGCGAGCTCAGCCACAACAGGCGAGGCTCCTGAGCCGGTTCCGCCGCCCAAGCCAGCTGTTATAAATATAAGATCCGCTCCCTTAACCGCGTCTAAAATATCCTGCTTATTTTCTTCGGCTGCTTGCCTGCCCAATTCAGGATTCATTCCCGTTCCCAAACCTTTGGTCAAATTTTTTCCTATATAAATTTTCTTGCGTGCGAGAGAAAAATCCAAATCCTGCGCATCCGTGTTTATGGATATAAATTCAACGCCGCGAATATTTCTTTCAACCATTCTTGAAACGGCGTTGCCTCCGGCGCCGCCGACTCCTATAACTTTGATTTGCACCCTGCGTGAAGCGTTTTTTTTCTTATTCTTCATTGTAATCTATGGAATAAATTGCCTGAAAAATTTTCCGAAAACGAAAGGCAGCTTGCCTAAAACATTACTGCCGCGCCCTCTGTAAGTCAAATCTTTTCCCCACAACACAAGACCCGCGGCTACGGTGAGTTCCGGGTCTTCAAATTCCTCCGCTATTTCCGGACTGCCAATCTCAAACATCCTCGGATCCGGTATGCCTATCTGCGCAGGTAACCTAATTTCCTGTTTTGCCAAATCGGCGATGCCCGGAAGTTTGGCTCCGCCTCCGGTTATCACTATTCCAGCCGGCAATTGGCGGCTCTTTGAAATTTTTTTCAATTCGTTGTCAGCGAATTCAAACAGCTCCGCGAGACGAATTTCTATTATTTCCGAAAGATAGCGTCTTGAGACAATACTCTTGGCATTGAGGTCAAGCTTTCTCATATCTATGCCGTCTTTTGACGAAACCTCTTTAGCCATAGCGTGGCCGAAAGACAATTTAACCGCTTCGGCGGCTTCAATTGACGTTTTGAGGCCTATCGCGATATCGTTTGTAATATTATTTGCTCCAACCGGCAAAGAAGCCGAGTGCAAAAGTTTATTTTCTTCATACACTGCCAAAGTAGTTGAACCTCCGCCTATATCCAAAAGCATCACGCCTAATTCTTTCTGGTTTTTTGAAAGCGCTGCCCGGCTCGCGGCAAGAGGATTAAAAATCATTCCACCTATCTTGCTTCCGGACATTTTGACGCATTTGGTCAAAAGATTAATGGACGGAGCGAAAGCGTCAATCACAAGCGCGTCAACCTCAAGTCGGCTGCCTATCATCCCGATGGGGTCAATTATGTCACCGACCGAATCCACTATAAACTGGCGATTATCACCGTGTATGACCGTGCGATTTGACGCCAAATTTATGCTCTGCGCCGCGTGAACAACGCGATCAACGTCGTCCTGGAAAATTTCGCTGTTCGGGCGGCTTATGGCTACAATGCCGCGAGACGGCTGAGACCTTACGTCCACTCCTCCTATATTTATGTAAACTTGTTTCGCCGCCGATTTTGAAAACGTTTTGACTTTCGTGATCGCTTCGTCAACGGAACGAAACGCGTCTCCTTGATCAACTATGGCTCCCTTTCTCAAACCGACTGACGGCAATTTGAAAATCTTAAGCAATGCCAAACGGCCATCTCTTTTTTCTTCGGCAATCAAAACTTTTATACGCGACGTTCCTATGTCTAAGGCGGTGATGAGCATATTTTTGTATAACCTATGATTTAGTTCTTACGTTCTTTAGCGCCCATTCTTCCATTATCTCCATTCTCATTCTATCTTTTCTCTTCTCGTGATTATATCCCAACAAATGCAGTAAGCCATGCATGGCAAGATATTCAATGTCTTCGCCTCTCTTTTTAATATAACCTGGGTTCAGATAAATTTCTCCTAAAAACTTTTTTCGCGTTTCGGGATGAGGAACATCTTCCGGTTCCGAATATGCCAAAACATTTGTCGCTTTTCCATACATTTGTTTCATTTCTTTATCGTTAACAAAATATACATCAACAGTTTCATTCCTTTTTTTTAAAATCCCCAGAACCCGCTCTACAAATTTCTTGGTTTCTTTCAGTTTCTTGGCTTCCGTCACAATAATCCCATTTTTCTCATTTTCTCCATTTCCGCTTTTTTCCTTTCGCGATACAATGCCGAAACAAGCCGCTTGGTACGATTCTGCGACCTGGAATGAAATCTGCGTTTTTTGGATTCTTTCAAAACTCCGCTGTGCTGAACGCGTTTGGTAAAACGAAATATCAGCGAACTAGAAGTTTCTCCTTCTTTACGTTTAACTTTTATGGGCATAGTGTAACTTACGTTCTTACGTTCTTTAGTTCTTTAGTTTTAATGCTATTTCCTCCAACGACTCTTTAGGCGGATTATCAACGACCGAATGCACCGACCCGCCGCCGTCGTCGCGCCATCGCGAAAAAATATGAACATGAAGATGGTCCACTGCTTGACCGCTGGCTTTCCCGTGATTTATTCCAATGGTAAAACCGTCGGGTTCAAATGCTTTTTTGAGCATAGCAGTAACTTTTTTAACTGTCAAAAAAAGCGGCTCAACCGCGCCGGCGGTCAATTCAAGAATATTTTCGGCATGCTGTTTCGGTATAACCACCGTATGTCCCGGCGCGCGAGGATTAATATCTAAAAATGCCATTGTGTCATTGTCCTCATAAATGATTTCCGCAGATATTTCCCTGCGGGATATTTTACAAAATAAGCAATCCATTATTTTAATCGCTTCTTAACTTCTGCGATAATTTTTGTTAACGGTACCGTCTCCTGATTGCCGCTTTTAAGGTCTCTTAGAATGATAGTTTCTTCAAACACTTCCTTTTGACCCAAAATTAAAGCCAACGCGGCTCCGGATTTGTCGGCCGCGCGCAATTGGGCTTTTAAAGATTCCTTGCCGAGTGATTCCGCCACCAAAACGCCTGTTTCTCCAAATTCTTCCATCAGCGCGAGTGTTTTTTTCTTGGCTAAATCGCCGACGTAAACAAGAAAAATTTTGGATTTCGCGCGTCCCATCGACGGTTTAAGGTCGCCGGTTTTCATAACTTCCAACACTCTTTCCAAACCAATCGCTCCACCCGTTGCCGAAGTAGCTTTTCCGCCGAGCATTCCCGCAAGGTCGTCAAAACGCCCTCCGCCCGCGATAGCGAAATCAAAACCCTCGGCAAACATTTCAAAAACGGTGCGATTATAATAATCAAGACCGCGAACAAGATGCGGAGTCACAATGTAAGGAATTTTAACCTCTTCAATAAACTCAAGAACCGCCTTGAAATGCCGACTGCATGCCGCGCAAAGATTATCCAAAATGTTAGGAGCGTCAATTTTTAATTTCACACAGTTTTCATCTTTACAATCAAGCAAACGAAACGGATTACGCGAAATTCTCCGCCTGCAATCGGCGCAAAGTTCCTTCTCGTGGCGTCCGTAATATTCCAAAAGCTTTCTGCGATATCCCGGGCGACAAGAACGACATCCTATCGTATTAACATACGTAGTTACATTTTTGACTTTTAAATTTTTTACGAATCTTTGCAAAGCAAGAATTATCTGCGCGTCATAAATCGGATCGCTTTCACTGCTGAAAATTTCGAAATCCAATTGATGCAATTCTCTGTATCTGCCGGCCTGAGGGCTTTCGTGACGAAAAACCGGACCCATGGCATAAAGCTTCAATGGTTGGCCAAGGTGCTGCAAGCCGTGCTGAAGATAAGCGCGAACCATTGACGCGGTAAATTCCGGACGCAAAACAAGCCCTCCTTCGCTTTTAAGAACGTACAATTGTTTTTCAACGACGTCGCTTGTTTCGCCAAGCGCGCGCTTAAAAAGTTCCTCGGATTCCACAATTGATGGCTCTATGCGCCGAAAATTATAAAATGCCGCGGTATCCTTCGCGGTTTTTTCCAACTTTTCCCACCACAACTGATCCAATGGCAAAATATCGTGCATACCTCTCGGAGATTGAAATAGCATCTTCCTCTTTGCTGGATTTTTTGGTTTTTTAGACGATTGAGGTTTATTCATAATTTGTTAAAAATTTAAAATGTAAATATCAAAATAAAAAATGACAATGTAAAATTAAAAATTAAGGCATTTTAACATTTTAATCTGTAATTTTACATTTAATAAGCCGGCGCTTCTATCGCCATTGCTTGGTTTAACGGCCACAAACGCAGGCGCACCACTCCGATAACGCGCTCCCGGCCCAGCGGCCCCCAATTTCTTGAATCAAAACTGAAGGCGCGATTGTCTCCGAGAACAAAATATTCGTTTTCTTCAAGAGTAAGATTTTGGTCGCCGAAAGTTTTCAAATCAGAAGCTATGTATCCTTCTTTAAGCTGTTCACCGTTAATAAAAACGGAGCCGCCCTTAACGACAATGCTCTCGCCCGGCAGACCTATCAGGCGTTTTATAAAAAAGATTGAACTATCCGCGGGAGAACGAAAAACCGCGATTTCCCCTCTTTGCGGCTCGCGAAATTTATAAGTTACCTGGTCAACTAAAAGATAGTGGCCGTCGGAAAAATTCGGCTCCATACTCGCGCCGCTTATAAGAAACGGCTGAATCAAAAAACTTCGTATGAGCCAAACGGCCACTATGGCCACAACCAGAACTTCAACAATCTCCCAAGCAGATATCAAAAATTGCTTAAATTTAACCATTAGTACGTTTCATTATACAATAATAAGAACCTGTCTTGCAATGGAATTCAACTCAAGAAAAATCAAGCTTGTAATCGGCCTGGGCAACCCGGATTCAAGGTATGAAAATACATACCACAATGTCGGATTTTTGTTCGTAGACGGACTTCGTAAGTCCAACGGACTTCCGAAGTCCCAAATATTAAAATCTGACGCTTATATGAACTTATCGGGAAGTTTCGTCGCGCGCGAACTGAAAAAGCGCGGTCTTAAGCCGGATGAACTTCTTGTAGTCCATGACGATTCGGATATTAATCTCGATAAATATAAATTTTCTTTCGGTCGCGGCGCCGCCGGACATCATGGAATCGAAAGTGTGATAAAAGCGCTTGGAACTAAAAACTTCTGGAGATTACGATTGGGCATCAGACAAGAGACCCGCCTACGCCAGGGCTTCGGCGGGCAAGCAAGGGCGAGGGCGAACGAATTTGTGCTAAAAAAAATATCATCGGCAAATAAAAAAACGATTGAAAAAACTTTCGCCTCCGCCATGCAGAATATATCACGTCTACAATCGAAGAAATGACAAAGACCGCCTCTTCAATGGGACGCAAGCTCCGCCTTGGCGATTATTTCACTGCCGCTGATGAAGCCGAAGCGCGTGCTGTCAACGGCCCCGGACGGTATTTCGCCCAAAATAAGATAGGTATTTTCATTAACGCCGTTGACGGCGTATCCCGGCTCGTATAGCGCCAGCATTTCGTACTTCTTTCCGGACACAAGATAAGGAATCCCTTCCGAATTTTTCAATATTTCTCCGTTGATTAAAATATGCCACCCGCCGTTCGCGCGCTGAAGTTTGTATGAATCACCCGGAACGGCTCTGACTATCTTTATCAACGGGGAATCCGAACCCGAACCGGCGTATGAATAAAGGACGATGTCGTTCCTTTTTATATCATGACAATCGTAATATCCGAAAAGAATCCTGACTTTTTGTCCGTCTCTCGCGAGTGGGGTGAGAGAATTGCCTCTGACGGCGCGCTCTTCAACTTTAATGTCGCATTCCGAGGATATATCCCGCGAAGCGACAGGGTAGAAATACCA
>Ga0076042_113_pt1 | contig 18979 bp, 19 predicted proteins | sample RifGroB1_FD_68139 | JGI IMG/M metagenome (GOLD analysis project Ga0076042, IMG submission 68139) | Parcubacteria bacterium GW2011_GWB1_45_9 | reverse complement strand
CCGTTTTCGGTTTTATACACGGTGCCTTTACGCGTTCCATAGCCGAAATCCATTAAAACTTTGCCATCTTTTATCAGTATTTTGGCATTCCATTCCTTTGCATCAGATGAGAAAAGAGCTTCGTCATTCCTGATATTTAGAGAGGCTGGCGCAGACCATTCAAGCATACCGGCGGAATATTTTTCCCATATTCCGGCCCATTCGCCTTCGAGCATCTTTTGATTTTCTTCCGTTACAATGACTTGGGTTTTTTCCGCGATAGCGCTGTTTGACGCTGCGAATGCAAAGGTAAAGAAACACCTCTTTTGTGAAGAACCGCAGGTATGATATCCTATATTCGTGATTTTGTCAAATAGAGCAAAAATAGGGATTGCCGTTGTTTTAATTTTTGCAGCACTCGGGATCGCGGTTCTCGCGTTTAAAGAGCAGGTCGGAAAATTCGCGTGGGAAATATTTCGTTTGGATAGAGTTGCGGCGTTTTTGAATTCCAATGATGCCGCGATGCATTTCAAAATGGGCAATTTTTATTTTAACGGCGGCGCGTATGACCTCGAGCGCGCGAAGAAATATTTCGCGAAAACAATTTCGCTTGATGAGCGGCTTCCCGGCGCGCATTACCAGCTTGGCAGGATATATTTTTTGGAGGGCAAATTTTTCAGCGCGCTTGAAGAAATGAACAAGGAAATAGAACTCTATCCCGAATTTGAAAAATCGTATTATATGTCGGGACTTATCGCCGGATACCAAGGAAACTTTAATCTTGCCGTTAGAAGCTTTGAAAAATTTTTAACGTTTAAGCCGGAAAGCTGGGCCGGATGGAACGATCTCGCGTGGGTATATTTTAAAAAAGGGGATTACGAGAAGGTAAAAGAAGCCGCCGAAAACGGCATAGCCGCGGCCGGAGAAAACGTCTGGCTGAATACTTCGCTCGGAGTCGCGCTTTTGAATCTAGAAGAAGCTGAAATGGCTATAACAGTTTTGAATCAGGCGAAAATTATGGCCGAAAATATGACTCCGGAAGAATGGGGTATGGCGTATCCCGGCAACAACCCCAAGAACTATGAAGACGGATTGCGGCAGATGCTCGAAGCGATTGAATTCAATTTGAATCTCGCCATGAATTCTGTGGATAACTTTTAAGACAAAAGAGGTAAGATATATACAATGCTTAGTCGGAGACAATACACAGTTCCATTGGCGGCAATCGCGATTCTGTCTCTTATCGTTTTTTCGCCGTATTTATCCGCGACTTTGTCCGGTAGTAACGCGTTTTCTACCGAAGTTGGTTTTTATGACGTTTCGCCGAAGGGTGAATCCGCCGGTAAAATCATACCCGCTTCATGCGAATCGGGATTTGAACATACGCCGGGTATTTGCGGTCCCGCATGTGTGGGTAATGTGGGTTCTGCGTGCTCCTCGTCGCCTAACGTTTGCGGGCAAACAAATCCTGGATATGTCCAGTGCAATGGGACGTGTGGCTTCGCGTCTCCCTATCCCGTGAGCGATAATTCCACTTACTGGAATTTCCCGGCTGGCCATCCCGGCAGCAATGATTCGTATCCTATTGGCGAGATGGGTTATGGCGCGGATACATGCGATGCCGCCGAAAGAACGCCGTATGATTGCCCCGCGGGCGCGAACGCGAGTTGTGCCGATGTTTATCAATGGTGGGAGTATGGTCGATGGGCCCGCGATGTCCATTGCAGATCCGGCTATACAGCCATATCGCCGCCGTCGAATAACGGCTGCGCATCGCTTACGGTCACTCCGAGTAGCGCAAGCGTAACCAGAGGCGCAACGACGCAGCTTAGAGCATTTTACGATCCGGACGGCGTTGGGCCGCAATCGTCATTTGAAGTAACCGGCAGCGCGAACTGGATTTCGGATAATCCATCAATCGCGAGCGTTAACAATGCCGCCAACAGGGGACTCGTTACGGGAGAAAGTGTGGGAAGCGTGAACATTGCATCAAGTTATGGAGGCGCAAGCGGATTTGCTAATGTGCGCGTTACTGACTCATTACCTCCACCACCTCCACCGCCTCCACCGCCACCACCACCTCCACCGCCACCGCCACCTCCTCCACCACTAGATAATCCTCTTCCTATCGGTCATCACGATGTTTCCGATTGTACGGCCTCTTACGGCTGGACTTGCGACGCTTCTGATTACAGCGTTCCGTTAACAGTGCATTTTTACACTGATGGCGGAGTATTTATTGGTTTGACGACCGCGAACGTGTCGGCCGAACCTGGTGTAGCGGCGTCTTGCGGAGGCTTCGCTAACCATCGGTTCCAGTTTCTAACTCCCGACTCCCTGAAAACTGGAATGGCTCGGTTTATTTACGCCTATGCGATTGACTATCCATCCGAGAATCAAAATCCTCTTCTCTTAAATTCCCCCAAAACTATTAATTGTCCAGCGTCTCCGCTTCCTCCACCTCCACCGCCTCCTCCACCGCCACCGCCGCCACCTCCTCCTCCACCTCCACCTCCACCTCCACCGCCAACACTTGTGGTTACACCAAGCAGCGTAAGCATAGTCAGAGGCGCAACGACGCAGCTTAGAGCATTTTATGATCCCGACGTCATTTGAAGTAACCGGCAGCGCGAACTGGATTTCGGATAATCCAACAATCGCGAGCGTTAACAATACCGTTAGTAAAGGACTTGTTGCGGGAGAAAACTCGGGAAGCGCGAATATTGTCTCAAGTTATGGAGGCGCCAGCGGATTTGCTAATGTGCGTGTTACCGCCTCCTTCCTTCAGCGCCTCAGAGAAATTCTGCCCGGATTTTAGCTCTTTTGTGATTTCGCTAAAAGCCGCCTCACGGCGGCTTTTTTGGTTGTTTGCAAAAGAGTATAATTATAAAGAAATGCAAACTACGTTTTTGAGTAAATTAATTAAGAAATTTAGTCCCGGCGCTTATTTGGGCGTTGATATCGGCACGACATCCATAAAAGTAGCGGAGCTTTTAAAAACGCCAAAAGGGTTGCGTCTCAGCAATTACGGCCTGCTTGAAAGCTACGGCCATCTTGAGCGCTTCAACGACGCCATTCAAACCAGTTCTTTAAAATTACTCGGCAAAGAAACAGCCGAGATGCTGAAACTGCTGATTAAAAAATCCAAAATAAAAACAAAAAGAGCGATAGCGTCAATTCCGCTCTTTGCCGCGTTCACCATATTGCTGGAGGTGCCAAGCATGAGTTCGGAAGAAATAACGCAGTCAATGCAGTTTCAGGCGCGGCAATATATTCCTTTGCCTATTAACGAAATGGCGCTGGAGTGGATTAAGGTGGGGGAATACACGGACGAAAAAGGATTTTCAAAACAGCAGATATTTTTGATATCAATTCCAAATGATACCATAGGGCGATATAAAGATATTTTTAATTCGGCCGGATTAAATCTTGAGGCGATTGAACTTGAGAACATAAGTTTGACTCGCGCTCTTATAGGCGGCGACCTGACACCGACTGCGATTTTGGACATCGGTTGCCGCGCGAGTTCGGTCAGTATCGTTGACGGAGGATTTGTAAAGGCGGTTCACCAGAGCGATTACGGAGGCGGCAACCTTACTCAAGCTATTGCCGGTGGGTTGCGCGTAAACCCGAAAAGAGCCGAAGAATTAAAGCGGCAAAGAGGGCTTTTGGGCACGCGAGGGGAATACGAGTTATCCACATTAATGACACCCTTTTTAGATGTTATAATAAATGAAGTGAGACGCGCCGCGAATAGTTATTTTGAAAAGTACGCGCGCAAAGTTGAACGCGTCATCATATCCGGCGGAGGCGTTGCTTTGCCGGGAATAGTTGAATACGCGGAGCGGCAGTTGGGTTTGCCTGTGATAAAATCCAATCCCCTCGCGGGAAGCCGCATTGCTTATTCGCAAGAGTTGACTCCGCTGATTGAGGGCCTCGGTTCGTCTTTTTCGGTTGCTTTGGGCCTGGCGATGAAAGAATTAATATAAAACACATGATTGATACTTCAAATATAGCTTCTAAACTTGGAAAAGGCGCCGAATCGCGGGCGGGTTGGCCGTGGCGGCTGATGTTTTTCGGCATATTCTTGTCTGCTTCCGTGGCGGCGATTTATGTCGGATTGACCGTGGGTTATATCACTTACGCAAACGCTGAAATAAGAAATATAGATAATCGCATAGCTCAATTGAGCCAGGACATCGACCCGGAAACACAAAGCCGTTTTCTGGATTTTTATTCTCAAATATCCGGCATACAAAAATTACTTGGTTCGCACGTGAAAACAACGCGTTTATTCGCCGCGCTTGAGACGAATACCAATACAAGGGTCAGATACACAATAGCAAGAATAGACGCCTTCAGGTCGCAAGTTACCTTAAACGGCGCCGCGGCGACTTATGGACACTTGGCTCAACAGCTTGAGGCGTTCGCGGTCAATCCGGATGTGACGAACATTGAATTAATTGAGTCGCAGACCAGCGAAGGCGGCGTCGTTACTTTTTCCGCCCGACTAACTTTTAAGCCGTCATTTATAAGATAATATGGCAAAACCAAGCAGCAAAAGATTTGTAAGCATACTTCTGTCAATGTTTTTCATATTGGCCGCCATTGTCGGTTACTCTCTTTTTGTTGTTCCGGCTCTTCAAGAAGCAAAATTACTACGTGGAGAAATGGATGCGAAGGAGCAATTTTACGACGACCAGCGCCTGGCCATTGAACGAATAAAGGCATGGCTTTCGCAGTTTGAAGAAAATGCCCAGCTTCAGGAAGCCATGAATTCAATTTTGCCCGTCGGTGATTCTAGGCAGTCTTTGCTGGTCGCGCAGGTGAGCGGTTTAGCGGCTTTAAATGGGTTGGTTTTGGACAATCTTTCTATGCGTGTCGGGCCTATTGAACCCCCGTCGTTTGAAATTCCTCTTGCCGCCGGAATGGGAAAAGTTACGCTGGAATTCTCCGCGGCTGGTAGCTATGAGGCCTTGAAAAATTTTCTGTCAGCTCTTGAAACGAATATAAGAATAATGGATGTTGCGAGCTTGGACGCCGAAGCTATAGCTGGACAAAATTTATTCAGATTGGATTTCGCGGTCGACGTTTATTATCAAGCGAAAAGTACGCAATAAAATGGCCATCGCAATTGAACAAAGAAAAAGTGGATCGGGCCTGCTTTCGTGGATGGTAATATTCACGTTTATAGGCGGAACGTTTTGGTTTGGATACCAGATATTTTTGTCGCCAGTGGATATTCTCGAACCGTTTCTAGCGCAAGAACAGGAAATTATTTCAAGTTTGTCGCAAATTACCATTGAGCCCGCGGTTGTGATAAATTCGCAGGAATTTCGAAATTTGCGCAAACAAATACCAGACGTTACGGTTGGACAAATCGGCAGAACAAATCCGTTTTTACCGTTTTAGAGGATGGATAACAAAACCCTCATAGATGCTTTAGTAAAAAAGGGCCTTTTAGCGCAGGAGATCGGCACCAAAATTTTACGCGAGGCAACTCTTTTAGAAAGTTCCGCGGAGAATTCGATATATCAGCGCCGTTTGGTGGATGAAGTCAATCTCGCGCAAACCAAAAGCGAACTTCTCAATATTCCTTATAAAAAAATATCGGCTGACGAAATTTTTGATGAATTGCTTTCCGTTATTCCGGAAGTTACGGCGCGTACCTACAAAATAGTGCCCATTTCCAAAAATAAAGAGATTCTTGTGGTCGGAATGCTTAATCCGGACGACCCGCGCGCTCAAGACGCGCTTAAATTCATCGCCAAACAGCAAAAAATAAATTTGGGAGTTTATATAGTTACACCTTCGGATATTGAATCGGTGATGAGGAAATACGCTCCCTACAAGAGCGAAATTGAAGCCGCGATTAAAAGCATGCAGGGCAAGGGGTTGTCTCTTGCCGAATCGCAGAGAATAGTTCGGCTGGAAGAGGGCGCGAATGTTTCGGAAGAAGCTCCGATTATAAAAATGGTAAAACGGACCATCGAAGAAGGTGTTCAATTAAAGGCCTCTGACATTCATATTGAGCCACAGCGCAGCCGTTTGCGCATCCGCATTCGTGTTGACGGCGATTTGCAAGAGGTGTCCAGTATCCCGCTGGAACTTGCGCAGCCGATTGTGTCGCGCGTAAAAGTTCTTTCCAATTTAAAAATAGACGAAACGAGAATCCCTCAAGACGGAAGGTTCAGAAGTGTTGTTTTCGATCGCGACATTGATTTCCGCGTGGCGACGTTTCCGACGCCGGTCGGCGAAAAAGTTGTTCTTAGAATCTTGGATCCGACAATCGGTCTTCGCGGTTTTGAACAACTCGGAGTATCCGAGCATAATCTCGCCGCCATGAAAGAAGGGCTTGCCCGGCCATTCGGTATGGTTTTGGTTACGGGACCCACGGGTTCCGGAAAAACTACCACGCTCTACGCGATGCTGCAGACATTGAACAATGAAGAAGTTAATATTGTCAGCTTGGAAGATCCGGTTGAATATTTCATAGACGGATTGAACCAATCGCAAGTCAAACCGGAAATCGGTTATGATTTCGCTTCGGGCTTGCGTCAGATTTTGCGCCAGGATCCGGATATTATCATGGTTGGAGAAATTCGCGACAACGAAACCGCGGCGCTCGCGGTTCACGCCGCGTTGACCGGTCACGTCGTTCTTTCCACCCTGCATACCAATGACGCTTTGGGAGTGATACCGAGATTGGTTGATATGAAGGTGGAGGGATTTTTGCTTTCTTCCGCTCTAAGTTTGATGACCGCTCAGCGCCTTCTTTCAAAACTGTGTCAAAATTGCAAAGAAGTCGAACAAGCGGCGCCGGAGCTTCAGAAGCTGATAGACGGCGAAATTTCAAAACTTCCGGAAAAAATTCGCAGGACATTGTCTTTGAAGAAGCCGTATGAGATTTATCACGGACGCGGCTGTAAGGTCTGTAAGGACAAAGGATTCTCGGGGCGTTTAGCACTGCATGAAGTTTTGATAATGACTCCGGAATTGCGCGAGACAGTAAGCGTCGGAGTCAGCGAAAGCAAGATTTTGGCTGAGGCGCGGCGGCAGGGCATGGTCAGCTTGAGACAGGACGGTATTATAAAAGCGCTTAACGGCTTGTTGAGCATCGAAGAAGTTCTGCGTGAAACAACTGAAACGTGATATAATTTTTATATGTCCGAAGTTTATGAACAAAAATTAAAAGATTTGCTTTTGCTTGCGGCAAGGCAAAATGCCTCCGATCTTCATTTGGCGGTGGGACGAAGGCCGACTTTGAGAATAGATGGAAATCTAATTCCTGTTCAGCAGGAACAAATTCTCACTCCGGAAGCGACGGCGGGTTTGTCCATGACTTTGCTTACACCAGACCAACAGGCATATCTTGCCAAGAATAAAGAAGTTGACTTCGCTTATTCTTTTGAGGACAAGGCGAGGTTCCGCGTCAACGTTTATATGCAGAGAGGATTTTTTGCCGCGGCTTTGCGCCTGATTCCGTCAAAGATAAGAACGATTGAAGAATTGAATCTGCCGCCGATACTTCACGATTTTACGCGACTGGCTCAGGGTTTTGTTCTTGTGGTTGGTCCAGCGGGGCACGGTAAATCAACGACGCTTGCCGCGATGGTAGACGAAATAAATCATAGCCGCACCGAGCACATTATTACGGTTGAAGAGCCGGTGGAATATCTGTTCGCGCAGGACCGTTCCATTATCTCTCAGCGTGAAGTCGGGGTGGATACCGTTGATTTTCACAACGCGCTTCGTTCAGTTTTGCGACAGGACCCCGACGTGATAATGGTAGGCGAGATGCGTGACTCGACTTCCATATCCACAGCGTTGACCGCTTCTGAAACGGGTCATTTGGTTTTTTCAACTCTGCACACCAATTCTGCTTCTCAAACAATAGACAGAATAATAGACAGTTTTCCGGCGGGACAGCAGGGGCAGGTTACTTCACAGCTCGCCGCGACGCTTGCCGGAATAGTTTCGGAGCGCCTTGTTCCCGGTATCAACGGCGGACGTTTTCCGGCTTGCGAGATAATGTTGATGACTCCGGCAATACGCAATCTTATTCGCGAGAGAAAAACATATCAGATTGATTTGGTGATAGAAACAAGTTTGCAGGAGGGTATGATAAGTTTGAACAGGTCTTTTTCGGATTTGGTGCGAAAAAAGAAGATTTCGCTTGAAAACGCAGAATTGTATTCGCTCAACCCGTCAGAGTTAAGAGTGTTACTTGAGAGATGACCAAAGAACCAAAGAATTAAAGAACTGTTATTAAGTTCATCCGTTCATAAGTTCTTAAGTTTATAAGTTGAAACTATGAAGTTTAAATATCAAGCTCGTACAAAAACAGGAGAATTGCAGGCGGGATTTGTTGAGGGCGCCAGTAAAGAAATCGCGCTCAATCTTCTTCAGGGCAACGAACTTTATGTTTTAAGCCTGGAAGCAATGCAAAAAACGCAGTGGCTTGGAACGCTTACCGATTACTTTAATCGTGTGCGAGGTGTTGACTTGATGGTGTTTACGCGCCAGTTCGCGACAATGCTTTCCGCGCAGGTTCCGCTTGGAGATACTCTGAAAAGCCTGCATAGTCACACCAAAAGCCCGATTTTGCGGGAAGTTATTTTTGAAATGATTTCCGACGTAGATGCCGGATTGTCTTTATCACAGGCAATGGAAAGACATCCGAACGTTTTTTCCGTATTTTACATAAATCTAACCAGAGCAGCGGAGGCGACCGGTCGGCTTGACGAAACCATTTCTTATCTGGCGGGTTATCTTGAAAATGAGGTTGGACTGACTACAAAAATACGCAACGCGCTTATTTATCCGTCAATTCTTATCGGTCTGTCATTTTTGGTTGCAATGATTTTAATAGTTGTCGTATTTCCGGCGCTTAGACCCGCCTTCGAAGAAGTTGGAGTAACACTGCCACTATTTACCAGGATTATTTTTGGCTTTGGAGAATTTGTCGCGAGTTGGTGGCTGGCTATAATTGTTTTCTTATTTTTAACCTTTTTGCTTATAGCGGATTATTTCCGTTCATCGGAAGGCAGGTTAGTTTATGACGAGATTCGCGTTAAAGCTCCGATTTTGGGAAAGATATTTAGAATGCTTTATGTAACGAGATTTTCCGATGCCGCTTCAATTTTAATAAAAGGGGGCATACCCATAGCTCAGGCGATAGAAATTTCCGCGCATACCATAGACAACACGACTTATCGCGAAGTTTTGCATGAGGCCGCGGAATCGGTTAGGCGCGGCGAACCGATGTCGCTTTATTTTGGGAAGAGTGAATTTTATTTCCCGTCTTTGGTAAGCCAGATGATCGCGGTTGGTGAAACAACCGGGCGTTTGGAGGAGATGCTTGACAGGATTTCAAAATTTTACGCACGCGAGGTTGATAGTTTGGTGACGAATTTGGTAGAATTGATACAGCCTGTTTTGATTGTTGCTATAGGAATTTTTGTCGGGTTGATTTTTGCTTCTGTTTTAATTCCGATTTATAATTTGACACAAGCAATAGGAGCCGGTGGATTTTAGAATATGGTCTAAAAGGTCGTATGTTGACTAGTAATAAATGACAAATAAAAAAGGTTTTACATTGGTTGAAGTATTGGTGGTGGCGACTATCATCGCTTTATTGGCTTCGGCCGTATTTTATGGATACACTCAATTTGCGCGCCAGGGGCGTGACAGCCGCAGGGCCCTGGATCTTAACAATATACAGAAAGGGCTTGAGTTGTATTACGGCCGTAATCTGCAATATCCGAACTCGCCTTATTCCACTATGGTTTCGGAGATTCAGGGCATCGGCATATCCCAGGTGCCAAATGATCCGTTTCCGGGACAAACCTACGCATACGGCGTCAGTAGTGACCGCCAGCAATATGTTTTGAGAGCTCAGCTTGAAACAGCGGCAAGCCCGCTTCTTAACCAAGATCTTGACGGAACGGTCTTTAGTATTGATTGCAGTGACGGGTCTCCGAATCTTGGCTATTGTATCGGATCGTAGTTATTAAGTGATGGCATATATATTGCTTTTTATCATCGGCGTTAGCGTCGGCAGTTTTTTGAACGTTGTTTCCTTGCGTTACCGGTCTGGAGAAAAATTGTTCAGTTTTCGGGTAATCGGGGGGCGTTCGCGTTGTCAAAATTGCCAACGTTCGCTAGGCGCTTTTGAGTTGATCCCGCTGCTGAGTTTTGTATTTCAGAAGGGAAAATGCCGCTCATGTGGCGTCCGACTGTCGTTTCAATATCCACTGGTTGAAGCATTGGCGGGGTTTATTTTTGTTTTGGTTCCTATGCGGTTGTTCGCGCTTTATCTTTTTGCATCCGTTGAAATTATTTATCTCCTCTCTTTTCTATGGATTTTATTTTTTCTAACCCTGCTCCTTATTTCCATAATTGATTTTCGCCATTATATTATTCCGGATTCCCTTAATTTTTTTATTGCCGGTTTGGGCGCGGCCTTGATTTTGATTAAAATATACGGCGATTATGGTTTAGTTTTTCATGACTCGTTTCTTCTCGGCTATTCAATGTTTATGTCGTTTGTTTCCGGAGTTTTGGCAAATCATTTTGTCGGGGTTACAGTCGGCGCCGGTTTGTTCGGCTTAATAATTTATTTGACAAAAGGAGCGGGAATGGGATTCGGCGACTTGAAGCTCGCGGCCGTTCTTGGAATCGCGTTGGGATGGCCGGATGTTTTTTTTGCGATAATATTCGCTTTTCTTATCGGGGGCGCTGTAAGCATTCCGTTGCTTTTTGGAGGTCCCTCGACTTTGCTCGGGATAAATAAAAAAACCATGAAATCCGCCTTGCCATTCGGGCCGTTTCTGGCTTTTGGAACGGCGCTTTTGTTTTTCGCCGGATTTGAAATCTTAGAGCTGTATTTTATGGCTATGGGTCTGTTATAATTCATATATGAATATTGGAAAAGGAGCCGGTTTTACGTTGGTGGAATTGGTTGTTACCGCTTCTATAATTGTTCTTCTTGTTTCGATTCTGCTCGTTTATAGCCGCAATCAGGAGATTCCGTTACTGCTTCTCCGCGAACAATCACAACTGGTGTCCGTTATTAATCGCGCGAAGGTTTTAAGCATTCAAGCGTTTAGCGACCCGGATGTGCCGTGCGGTATCGGCGTTTATTTCCAGACAAACGGTCGTTATTTTATGTTTAAAGATCAGGCGGCTAATTGCGCCAATTCCAATTACGTCTGGGAAAGCGGCGACGCGATTATCTCCGGCGAGGACTATCTTATGGATTCAAAAATAATTTTCGCCACCCTTCCGATAAACAGCGTTGTTTTCGCGCCGCCGCATCCACTGACTTATCTTAACGGCAGTTTAACGTTCGGTGAGGCGCAGATACGTTTTCAAGTCGTTGAAGAGCCGAATTTTTTTAGAACCATTACCATAAACAATGCCGGACAAATTACAACGCAATAAGGGCTCTATATTAATAGAGGCGCTGGTTGCTCTTTCCATAATAGTGGTGGCGTTCTCGGCGGCGCTTTCGCTTCTAACCAGCTCGTTCGGACTTAATCGCGTAATAAGCGACCAATATACCGGCACTCATTTGGCGGCAGAAGGAATTGAAGTGGTAAAAAATATTATAGACGGTAATATTTTGCGGTGTTTGCCCTGGAACAGCGGTTTCGCGAACGGAGTTTTTATAGCGGACTATAACGACACGGCTTTATCCGCGTCGATGGGTTCGGAGGTTTTGCGTTTTAATCCATTAATTGGAGTTTATAGTTATGACGGTGGCATCAACACGAAGTTTAGTCGCCAGATTCAAATAAATTTATCCGGGTCGAATAGAATTCAGGTTCGTTCCACCACAAACTGGACAACAAGAGGCGGTTTTACCTCTTCGGTTAGAGTTGAAGATTATTTTTACAATTGGAGAACAGACGTCAATATACCACCGCAATGCAGATAGAAACTAAGAACGGTTATACTTTAATTGAATTGCTGGTAGCGATGACGCTGTTTGTAACCGCTTTCGCGCTGGTGAACGCCGCGTTTGTAAGCGCCTTAAAAACTCAGCGTGAAATAGTGGCTCTTATCTCCGCGAATGACAATGTGATTACGTCTATGGAGCAAATCAATAGAGAGATTAGAACCGGAATTGATTTTAGCGGCGGCGGCGACTCCTTGACGTTCACGAACGCAAGAGGCGAGGCAGTTGCCTACCGTCTTATAAATAACAGGATTGAACGCGGAGTGGGCGGAAATTTTTTCGCCATAACCGCAAACAACGTAAGGATAACCAGATTGAATTTCATACGGACGCAACCTGCCGGTTTTCCGCTGCGTGTTACAATAATCGTACAGATAAATCCCGTAGGCAAAGACCTTGAGCAGATTTTTGTCAATATGCAAACAACCGTGAGCCCGAGGATTATATTTTAAAATATGAATTATAAAAAAGGACAAGCTCTTATCATGACGGTTATGGTGCTTTCTGGAATTATGGTCGGCACCACGGTAATCGCCGGGACGCTTATAAAAAATCAAATTCGCCAAACCGTCGGCGTTGTTCAATCCAATCAAGCCATATATGCCGCGGACGCCGGTTTGGAATGGGAGTTGTACCGTTTTTTTGTTAATAACGCGGAGCCGAAACCAAGTATAGGAGGAGCATCTATTCAAACTTGTTCTCCCGTGGGAACGCGATGCGCCGGTTTCGAATCCAAAATACGTTCTATTGGAACCGCCGGCAGAACATCGAGGGCGTTTGAGGCTATATTTGAATAAAATATGGACAAGCAAGAGGCCAAAAGACGAATGGAAAAATTGAGGCAAGAGATTGACCGTTATAGATACGCTTATCACGTTTTGAATAAGTCGCTCGTTTCCGACGCGGCACTGGACTCCTTAAAAAAGGAGCTTTTTGATTTGGAACGGCAGTTTCCGGATTTAGTAACGTTCGATTCACCGACTCAGCGTGTCGCCGGGAAACCGCTCAAAGAATTCAAGAAAGTTCACCACGAAGAACGGATGCTTTCCTTCAATGACGCTTTTTCAGAAGAAGATATGCGTGACTGGATGGGACGCGTTGAAAATTATCTCGGCAAGAAAATCAAAGATGAATTTTACTGCGAGCTAAAAATTGACGGTTTGGCGATAGAACTTGTCTATGAAAACGGCATTCTGGTTCAGGCCTCAACTCGCGGCGATGGCATAATTGGCGAAGACGCCACGCAAAACCTCAAAACAATTGAAGCTATTCCTTTACGCATCCAGATTCCAGATTCCAGATTCCAGATTCCAAACCGCTTCGTGGTTCGTGGCGAGGTTTTCCTGACCAAAAAAGAATTTGAGCGAATTAATAAAGAACAGAAAAAGAAAGGACTGAAACCGTATGCCAATCCGAGAAATATCGCCGCCGGCTCCGTGCGCCAGCTTGATTCAAAAATAACTGCTGGCAGGAAATTGGATTCTTTTCAATACGACGTGGTAACCATTCTTGGGCAGAAAACGCACGAGGAAGAGCACGAGCTTTTGAAAAAATCGGGATTTAAAATCAATCCTAACAATAAGCGCGTCAAATCGCTGGAGGAGGTCTTCGAATTCCGCGATTACTGGGCTAAACACCGCGACAGATTGCCTTATGAAATAGACGGCATAGTTGTGATTATTAACGACAATAAAGTTTTTGATGATGCCGGAGTAATCGGTAAAGCGCCGCGCGCGGCAATCGCTTACAAATTTTCGCCAAAGGAGGCAACTACAATTATTGAAGACATCAAAGTTCAGGTTGGCCGCACCGGCGCTTTAACGCCAGTAGCCGTATTGCGCGCGGTGAGCGTCGGCGGCATTACCATTACGCATGCCTCGCTTCATAATTATGACGAGATTAAACGGCTTGGAATAAGAATTGGAGACACCGCCATAGTCAGTCGCGCGGGCGACGTTATACCGCAGGTGACCAAAGTACTTAAGGACTTAAGAACTGGAAAAGAAAAAGAATTTCATATGTTGACGCGTTGTCCGGCTGACGGTTCCAAAGTGATCAAAGAAGGAGCGGTCCACAGATGTTCCAATAAAAATTGCGGAGCGCGCGTCCGTGAGCAGTTGTATCATTTTGTGTCGCGCGCGGCTTTTGATATCCGTGGTCTCGGCAGCAAGATTATTGACCGCCTTTTGGACGAAGGACTCATCAGCGACGCCGCGGACATTTTTACGCTAAACTCCGGTGACGTCGCGGCCCTGGAACGCTTTGGCGAAAAATCAGCGGAAAATATCGTTCGCGAAGCTGATGGGCATAAAAAAATAACCCTGCCGCGTTTTTTATACGCTTTAGGAATTCTGCACGTTGGCGAGGAATCCGTGCGTCTGTTGGCCGAGGCGTTGCTTCGCGGCAAGTCAAAAATTAATTTGCCAGCCGACGTGTTGAAAGTTGGAAAATCGTTAACTGAAGGAGAGCTTCAAAATATTCGCGACATCGGTCCGGCTGTGGCCAAAAGTATTGTTGATTATTTTAAGGACAAACGCCATCAAGAACTTCTAAAAAAACTGGATTCAGTCGGCGTCAAAATAGAAATCCCGCGTCTAAAAGCTAAAAGCTCAAAACTTAAAACTAAAACATTCGTTTTGACCGGCGGTTTGGAATCAATGAGCCGCGATGAGGCAAAAGAAAAAATTCGCGAACTTGGCGGAGACATTTCAGAATCGGTTAGTAAAAAAACCGACTATGTCGTGACTGGCGGCGAGCCTGGTTCGAAATTTGAAAAGGCGAAAAAACTTGGCGTAACAACTTTGACCGAAAAGCAATTTCTTGAGATGATTCAAAAATGAGCGTTATAGACAAAAAAACATTGGAACACTTGGCCGAATTGGCGCGTATTGAGTTGAATGAGGGCGAAGAAGAGAAACTGCTCAAAGATTTAAAAAACATCCTGGGCTATTTTAATGAATTGAAAGAGCTGAATACTGAAGGCGTAGAGCCATTATCGGGCGGCGTCGCGGAAGTTAACGTTTTCCGCGACGATGTTCCGGACTTGCCCTCCGAAGCCTCGGCGCAGGCGGGACGTGCCTCCGTTCAAAATTCTAGTTTAAATAATAATGTTTACCTTACACGATCTCACAATCAAAAAAGTCCACGATGGTTTGTTAAGCAAGGAATTTTCAGCGCTGGAGTTGGCAAAAGAATTTTTTGAATATATAGCATACAAAGACAAAGAAGTCGGCGCGTATTTAACTTTGGATAAAGACGGAGCTTACGTCATGGCGGAAAAAACCGATATCGCTATTGCCAAAGGCGAGGAAATCGGGGTGTTGTCTGGTGTTCCGCTTGCCGTGAAAGACAATATGCTTATTGAGGGTCTGCCCGCGACCGCGGCTTCAAAAATTCTAGAAAATTACCGTGCCGCGTATGACGCTACGGTTATTGAAAAATTAAAAAAAGAAAATGCGGTTTTTCTTGGCAAAACCAACTTGGACGAATTTGCTATGGGTTCTTCAACCGAGAATTCGGCGTTTGGAATAACTAAAAATCCGCATGACCTTAAGCGTGTTCCCGGCGGTTCTTCCGGCGGTTCCGCGGCGGCAGTTGCCGCCCATATGGCCGTTGCGGCGCTTGGTTCCGATACCGGCGGCTCAATCCGCCAGCCGGCAAGCTTTTGCGGCGTTGTCGGTTTGAAGCCGACTTACGGCGCAGTTTCGCGTTACGGCTTGATTGCGCTGGCGTCCAGCTTGGACCAAATCGGTCCGCTGACCAAAACCGTTGAAGATGCGGCAATTTTGTTTAATGCCATTCGCGGAAAGGATGAAATGGATGCGACGAGCGTAGATTTGAATCTGGAATCTGGAATCTGGAATCTGGAAAAAGTTAGAAAATTAAAAATCGGTTTGCCGAAAGAATATTTTGTAGCCGGTTTGGACAAAGAGGTAGAAAAAGCTGTTCAGAACGCGATTGATTCCATCAAAAGTTTAAAAATTGAATTTAAAGAAATTTCGCTCCCGCACACCAAATACGCGCTTTCTTGTTATTACATCATTATGCCGGCGGAAGCCAGCGCGAATTTGGCGCGGTTTGACGGTATAAGATATGGCTCGCGCGCCAAAAAAGCGGAAAACCTCCCCGAACTTTATAAAAAAACGCGCGGCGAAGAATTCGGCGCGGAGGCGCGGCGCAGGATAATTTTGGGCACGTTCGTTTTATCGTCCGGATATTATGACGCGTATTACGCTAAGGCACAGAAAGTTCGGCGGCTTATAAAAAATGATTTTGACGAAACGTTCAAGGAAGTTGACATAATTTTGACTCCAGTCGCGCCCACTCCGGCTTTCAAAATCGGCGAAAAAACAGAAGACCCGCTTTCAATGTATTTGTCCGACATTTTTACTATTCCGGTAAACCTCGCCGGCCTGCCCGCGATTTCTATTCCGGTTAAAACTGAATTACCAGTTGGCTTCCAGCTAATCGGCAAACCCTTCTGCGAAGCCGACATATTGTCCCTCGGACAGTTTTACGAAAAAATTTCGATTTAAGCCGCCGAAATAAATCCGGCGGAGATTTCTTTTTGTATTGGCTGCGGTTTTATACCGTGTAGTGTATTGTGTTTTTTCTGAATGGCGCGGCGGTTGGTTGTTTCGGCAACGAGTTTTTTAATTGAATCGGTCAGGAAGTCGGCGTATAAAATCACCTGTCCGTTTACCGAGCGCGCGGCGCGGCCTGCCATTTGCATCAAACTGCGGTAGTTTCGCAGAAACCCCTCGCGGTCAGCGTCCAAAATCGCCACCAAACTGACCTCCGGCAAATCCAAACCTTCGCGCAGAAGATTTATGCCGACGATGACGTCAACCTCGCCGCGGCGCAAGTCGTTCAAAAGCTCCATCCGCCTCAGTGTTTTTATTTCGGAATGGAGATAGTGCGTTTTTATGTTCCGTTCAAGGAGATATTCGGCAAGGTCTTCGGCTGAGCGCTTGGTTAGCGTCAGTGCCAGCACGCGTTCATTGCGGCTGACGCGCGTTTCTATTTCTTTAACCAGGTCTTTCACTTGGTTTTTCGCGGGTTTGATTTTGAGTATCGGGTCAAGAATGCCGGTCGGCCGGGTAAGCTGTTCGGCGATATGTCCGTCGCTTAATTCTGTTTCGTATTCTCCGGGCGTGGCGGAAACAAACACCGCAGAGTCAATTTTTGAATTAAATTCGTCAAAATTGAGCGGCCGATTGTCCAGCGCCGAAGGCAGGCGGAAGCCGTAATCAACCAGTGTTTGCTTTCTTTGCCGGTCGCCGCAATACATTCCTTTTAGTTGTGGCATGCCGATGTGCGATTCGTCTACAAACGTCAAAAATGGACGCGGGAAATAATCCAGCAGAGTGAACGGCGGTTCTCCTTCCTCGCGGAAAGAAAGATGTCGTGAATAATTTTCTACGCCGTTGACATAGCCGGCCTTCATAAGCATGACCAAATCAAATTTGACGCGTTTTTCCAGGCGTTCGGCTTCTTCAAATTTGCTCGCGGCTTGCAGTTCTTCCACTCGGCTGTCAAGTTCGGTTTTAATGTTTCTGCGGGCCAGGCGCAGTTGTTCTTTCGGCGCAATCCAGAATTTGGCGGGATAGATGCCGAGAATGTCAATCGGCAGGCCGCCGTTCTCCAGAGAAATAATTTTATTTTTTGAAAATCGCGCGAGAGCTTTTTCGCCGGTAACAAGATGAATCAGCAGTTCTTTCCCGTTTTTTGAGAGGTGAAATTCTCCGGGCGACGGCTCTTTTGCCGTTCTTTGATATTGCAGAAAATTAAGATGGCGAATTAGGTCTGCCGGGCTAGCTTTCTGTCCGTTTCTTATTTGCAAACGGATTCGGCGGTATTCAGACGGGTCGCCGAGTCCGTATATGCACGAAACCGAGGCCACGATTATCGCGTCTTTTCTTGTGAACAAACTTTGCAGGGCGGCATGGCGCAATTTATCTATCTCAGCGTTGATGCGCGCGTCTTTTTGAATGTAGGTATCGGTCGCGGGAATGTATGCCTCGGGTTGGTAGTAGTCGTAATAAGAAACAAAATAATGCACCGCGTTTTGCGGGAAAAATGTTTTGAATTCGTGATACAGTTGAGCGGCGAGAGTTTTATTCGGCGATATGACCAGCGCGGGCAGATTGGCTTTTTCAATGACTTGGGACATACTGAACGTTTTGCCCGAGCCGGTTATGCCGAGAAGCACTTGGCGTTTATGGCCGTTTTCCAGTCCGGATACGAGTTTTTCCACGGCTTGGGCTTGATCGCCGGTGGACTTAAATTGTGAGATAAGTTTGAAATTCATGTATAATAAGAACTAAAGAACCGTTTATAAGTTCTTAAGTTATACAGTATGATTTACGCCCTTGAAGGTAAAATTATGGCAAAAAAGTCTGGCCTGGCGATTGTGGAAGTTGGCGGAATCTGGTTCAGAGTTTTCGTCGGAGCTGGAACGCTCGAAAGTTTACCACCTCCGGGAAGCGTGGTCAAATTATTTTCTTATCTCCGCATGCGCGAGGATGGGATTGAATTATACGGCTTTTTGAGCGAACGGGAATTAAGTTTTTTTGAGCTTCTCAATACCATAAGTGGCATAGGGCCGAAGTCGGCGTTGAACATTTTAAGCATAGCCAAAACCGAAGAGCTTTTCGCGGCGATTCGCGAAGGCCGAGCGGACCTTTTTGGCAAGGCCTCCGGAGTGGGCAAAAAAACAGCGGATCGCATCATTCTTGAGTTGAAAAATAAAGTTGATTTTCACGAATCGGCCGAAATGGTAAAGACCATGGAGAGTGATGAAGATATTGTTGAAGCGCTTGTTGCCGTGGGATATTCGCGCGTCAAAGCGAAGGAGGCGCTTTCAAAAGTTGATGCTGGCCTGAAAGAATCCTCGGGGCGCTTTAAAGCCGCGATGGATATGCTTAAACAACAATGAGTCCCGTTAGAAGCCGCTTCGCTACGGAAACGTTAAATTATGAATATAAAATTTTACCATCAGACAATTAACAAGCTAGGTAACGACTTCATCAACATAGC
>Ga0076042_106_pt1 | contig 39005 bp, 32 predicted proteins | sample RifGroB1_FD_68139 | JGI IMG/M metagenome (GOLD analysis project Ga0076042, IMG submission 68139) | Parcubacteria bacterium GW2011_GWB1_45_9 | reverse complement strand
GAGGGCATATCATTTTACGCTCGCTTTTTTAGGCGCTTTGGTTTATCGTTTTCCGTCCAGAAAAATTTTCGTTCTCGGTGTTACCGGCACAAAAGGAAAATCAACGGTTTTGGAGTTGATAAGCGCCATTTTTGAAGAAGCCGGAAAAAAGACGGCGTTGCTTTCTTCGGTTCGCGTTAAAATCGGGAAAGACAGCGCCAAAAATAAATCATCCACCACTATGCCGGGCAGATTTTTCATACAGAAATTTTTACGGCGCGCCGTTGGTACCGGATGTGAATACGCGCTGATAGAAGTTACTTCTGAGGGCATTGAGCAATTTCGCCACCGTTTCATAAGTTTTGACGCCGCGCTTGTTACCAATCTTCATCCCGAGCATGTTGAAGCGCACGGCTCTTTTGAAAATTACAGAAACGCCAAGGTCAGTTTTTTTGAATATGTTTCGCGTTCACGCAAGAAGAAAGTGCGTTTTTTCATCAATGAAGAGGACGCGCATAGAGATTATTTTATGGCTGTCGCGCGCGATATTGAATCGGTTGTGCTGTTTGGACGCGAACAATTTATAGAGAACGAAGTAGGCGCGCGTTACACGCTGAAAGCCATGGGCGATCACGGCGTCGTCGGTGATTGGCTGAGGGCGAATTTTAATCTTGAAAATGCGGCAGCCGCGGTGGCTTTCGCGCGAAGCCAAGGCATTGACTGGTCGGTTATCGCGGCGACATTCAAAAAATTCAAGGGCTTGCCTGGGCGGCTTGAATTTATACAGCACAAGCCGTTTACGGTTGTCATTGACTACGCGCATACTCCTGATTCTTTGCGAAAGGTTTATGAGACATTGAGTAATGAAAATTCAAAGCTAATATGTGTTCTTGGCGCCGCAGGCGGAGGAAGAGATAAGTGGAAGCGTCCGGAGATGGGCAAAATAGCATCGCAATATTGTTCGGAAATTATACTCACAAACGAAGACCCATACGATGAGGTTCCGGAAAAAGTCTTGGAAGATATTGAGGGCGGTTTTCCGGGCGCGGTGAATTACAGAAAAATTATGGATAGAAAAGAGGCGATTCGCGCCGCTTTGAAATCGGTCAAAAAAGGCGATACAATTATAATTACGGGCAAGGGTAGCGAGATTTGGATGCGTGTTGCCGGTGGAAAGAAAATTCCGTGGAACGAGAAAAAAGTTGTGCTTGCCGCGTTAAAAGCTTCAAAGAAAAGGTCGCGCGTTTAATTATTTTATACTTATAAAACAAAATGATGAATTATTGGGGAAATTCCACGGAATGGGGATGCGGAATGTGGGGATTCGGTATATTCGGCTTTCTTTTCCAAGTTGGAGTTCTAGCACTGTTGGTCTTGGCTATTGTCTGGCTGTGGCAGAAAGTTGCCAAAAAATAGAAATGAAAGACAATATAAAAAATATTCTAGGCGTTTCACTCGCGGTCGGAGTGATTGTTTTTGCTTTCAGCGCGTGGGTTTTCGCTAAATCATTTTTGAAATCTAGCGATCCGGCCCGGACTTTTAACGTAAGCGCCGAAGGCGAAGTGGTGGCCATACCCGACATCGCCGAATTCACTTATTCGGTTATAAGCGAAGGCGGAGAGGATATAGTTGCTTTGCAAAGAGAAAATACGCAAAAGGCAAACAGAATAAACGAATATTTAAAAACGCAGAGCGTTGAAGATAAAGACATAAAAACGACAAGTTACGGCATAAATCCGCGATACCAATATTATCCTTGTCCGGTTGGCACGAGAGTATGCCCGCCGAGCGAGATAGTCGGCTACTCGATCTATCACTCCGTTGTTATAAAAGTCCGCGATTTGTCGCGAGTGGGCGAATTACTTTCCGGAGTTGTTGAAAACGGCGCGAATTCCGCCTCGGGTCTGACTTTTTCAATTGACGATTTGGACAAAGTCCAGAGTCAAGCCAGAGATATCGCCATTCAGAAAGCCGGAGCGAAGGCCAAGGCAACGGCCGCTTCCGCCGGGGTCCGGCTCGGTAAAATAGTTTCAATAGACGAGAGTTTTTACACCCCATTTTATCAGACTCGCGCTTTGACAGAAGGATTTGACGGTGATTCGTTCGTTCCGTCGTCTCCGGCGATAGAGCCCGGCAGTCAAGAAATAAAAGTCAGCGTTTCCGTTAGATACGAAATAAGATAGTATCCAAATTAGGAGGGCTTGCAAAAGATTGTAAAATGTGTTAGTATTTTGGCCTATGAACACAAAGGTTTTTTTTGTTGTTTTTATTGCCGTTTTGGGCATTGGCATTACTACGCCTTTTATTGTTGGCGCGCAGTCGCCGCTTTTGCCTACTATTACGATAGGAGCCAGCCCGTCCACCGTTGACCGTGGAAGTCCGACGATTATTTCGTGGAACACGGTAAATGCTGCGAGCTGTTACGGTTTAGGCGCGTGGAGCGGACCAAAAGCGACCTCAGGAGCGGAAACAACGCATCCATTGGTTGACTCCACTTACATACTCGTGTGCAACAGCGGCTTCCCGGGCCAGTATTCTTCAGCGCATACAATAGTTAGGGTTAACAGTTTTTTTCAACAGCCCCAGCAATCGCCAATACAGCAGAACAACGTTAACAGTTCGCTTGCAGTAACCAACTTGGTTTTAAACAAAACGTTGAACCAGTCCACCTTTACGAATTCCGTTGAGGCGCGGGAAACGGATACGCTTGTTTTTGAAATCAGGGTCAGAAACACCGGCGCTTCGTTGACGGACATTACCGTGCGCGATATTTTGCCGAAAGAAATTTTTTATCTCGGCAGTACCACAGTTAACGGCGCCGCGGTTAGCGATGGAATAGCCGGCGCTGGCCTCAATCTTTCTTCGGTTGTGTCCGGCCAGGAAATCGTAATCCGTTTCAGCGCGATTGTTTCTATTGGGATCGGCCAAACAACGGTTGTTAACCAGGCCGCGGCTATTAATTCTTCTGGTTTTTCTAATAGCGGATTTGCTACAATAATATTGAAGGGCGAAGGGCAAGTTTTGGGCGTAGGCGATATAGTGACCGGTCCGGAAAACGTCGTTCCTTGGGCTCTTGCGATAGGATTTTTCGCGACGCTTTTTATCCACCTCGTTTTTTTCAGACGGAGAGAGGAAACCGTGAATATAGCTTCCGAGCTTGAAACCGAAATTCGGAAATTAAGAACGGAAGAAAATCCTCGCTCCTTGCGTTTCTAAAATTTTTTACGAATGGAATACGTTAAAAATTTCTTTTTTCCAACCGATGGCAATGAAATGTCGCCGTACGGGCTTTCGTACAGGGCTTCCGCTCTATATTTTATTTTTGCCCTGTCGTTGACCGTTGTCCCGGTTTATATGCGCGTTTCCGAACTCGCGACGCTGGCAAATCCGGATTTGACGAGTTTTACTTCAAGGTCGGTGATTGATCTCGCGAATTCGGCGCGCTTTGCTTACGGACTCGCGCCGCTTGAAGAAAATTCTAAACTGGCTTCCGCGGCGGAACAAAAAATTGAAGATATGTTCGCCAATCAGTATTTCGCTCATTTTTCTCCGCAAGGAAAGTCGCCGTGGGATTTTTTCAGAGCGTCCGGATATTATTACTACGCGGCCGGCGAGAATTTGGCAATTGACTTCGCGACTGCGGAAAGCGCTCATGTCGCGTTAATGAATTCGTCTGCTCACAGAGAAAATATATTAAATACTTTATACGACGAGATAGGCGTGGCTGTGAAATACGGAACGTTTAACGGCCGCCCGAGCATTATTGTCGCGCAATATTTTGGGAAAAAGCGTGCCGTTGCGGCAGTTCAGTCGGAAGTTCCACCAGTCGCCGAATCTGTCGAACCCGCCGAACCTGCGGAACCAGAGGGCATTTTGGTTTCCGTGACAGCAAACAACGAAAACCGCGTAGCGGCGGCGATTGACGAGCCGGAAGTTTTACCCGAGAATGTTCCGGTTTCGTCAGCCGAAAGCAACGGAAATGGAGTATTGGCGGTGATTACGGCGGACTCATCCGCGAAAGCCGCGGCTCTGTTTGCGATGCTTCTTCTGCTTCTTTCTGTTTTATTTCTTATCACAAGAACCGGGACAATGCCGTTTGCAATCGGAGCTCGCGCGCTTGTTTTGCTGATTATGTTCGCGTATGTGGCGTTTACGGGAGTCGGCGAGACAAGGGCGGCAAAAGTTACTCCGGATTCTGCCTTTACGGTTTCCAATTCAGTAGGAAATTAAAATGTTTTTGAGGAAATTTAACATTTTTTTAATGGTATTTTTTGGGATGAGTTTCCTCGCTTATTTTTTGCTGAACGGCGGGGCGTATTGGCGCGTCGCGAGGTACGCTATTTTTTTGAATTCTCCGTTCGCGAGCGCGGAATTAAGGCAAGGTGATATTCTTGCTTTTGCCGCGTCTGGCGCGGCGGTTAGCGACGTTCCGGTCGGCAATTCATTGCTTGTAATTCCCAAAATCGGAGTTGAAGCGCCGGTAGTTATGCCAAAAAGCTCAACAAAAGAAAGCATTCTCGCGAGTATGGAAGAGGGTGTGGGAATATATCCGGGTTCGGCGAAGCTTGGAGAAGACGGACGCCTTATTATTTTGGGGCACAGTTCTCAGGCGACGTGGTATAGGGGAGATTACGCTCATGTTTTTGCTCTGTTGAATAAGCTTGAAGATTCTGACGAGTTTTATATAATAACAAACGGAAAGAAATATGTTTATCGCGTTTTCGCGAACAAAGTTTTGACGCCGCAAGAAACAAATGAATTTCTTTCAACGAAGCCGCCGCATTCCGAAATTAATCTTGTCACTTGTTATCCAGTCGGTTCTGCGTCAAAGCGGACCGTTATACAGGCGAAATTGATAAGCGAAGAGACAATATAATCAATGAAATATATTTATTTTGTCGTAATAGCAATTGTATTAATCGCGGTCGCGAGTGTGTTTATGTTTAGGTCCGAGAACGGGGAATCGGTTGAAAATCCAATCGTCGTTTTGAGCACTGCGATGGGCGATATTAAAATAGAACTTTTTGCGGACAAAACTCCGGTTACGGCGGGGAATTTTTTGAAACTCGCGCAAGAAGGATTTTATGACGGCACTAAATTTCATCGCGTCGTTGACGGTTTTATGATTCAAGGCGGAGATCCAAATACAAAAGGCGATGACGCTTCAACTTATGGCACCGGTGGTCCCGGTTATACAATAGAAGACGAATTTGTTAATGGCATTTCAAACGCGCGCGGAACAATTTCAATGGCAAACATCGGCCAGCCCAATACCGGCGGTTCGCAGTTTTTCATCAATCTTGTTGACAATGTTTTTCTTGATGGCCGACACGCGGTTTTCGGCAAAGTGGTTGCTGAAATGGAAGTTGTTGACGCTATAGCCGGCGTTCAAACAAACGAATTTGATATGCCCATTGAACCGGTTGTTGTTTTATCAGTGCGTTGAACTCCCACGCCAAAAAACCCGCAAAAATGCTAAAATAAATTTATGAACTGGCTAAAAGAAAGAAATAAATTAATTGTTATTTTGTCGCCAAGCATTGAAGAAAAATGCTCTATTCTTTTAAAAAGAACGGACGCAAAGATTGTTTATGTAAGCGATAAAAGGTCAATTTTAGAAGTCCAAAATGAAAAAGCCCCCGATGCAGACTAACCGCACAAGGGTCTTTTTCGTAGTGATTAATCACATAATAGCAACAGGCCGTCAAGAGTCAATACCTTTGTGGATAACTAAAAATGTCAAAAATCGAGAAATAATACCATGACCTCAATTTTAATTTTCATAATCCTTCAGCTTTGAGGTGGTCGTTTTTGCGTCTATGGAAGATGCGGTGTATGCTAAAATAAAATGGCTATGTTTCAGTTAAAAAATAAAATAGCGTTGGTAACCGGCGCCAAGCAAGGAATGGGCAGGACTCACGCGTTTGCGTTGGCCGAACAAGGAGCAAAAGTAGTTGTTACCGACATCAATCAAGATGAATGCGCGGCGGTGGTTGAGGAAATAAAATCAAAAGGAGGAGAGGCCGCTTGTTTCAAAATGGACGTTTCCAATGAGGCCGAGGTTGATCAGGTTTTTGATAAAGTTGTAAAGCAATTCGGGCGATTGGATATTTTGGTAAATAACGCGGGCATCTATTTCTCAAAGCTGGCATTGGAACTTACCGAAGAAGATTGGGATAAAATGATCAATATTAATCTCAAGGGCCAATTTCTTTGCGCCAAACGAGCCGCGAAAGAGATGGTTAAAAACAAGTGGGGGCGGATTATCAATATATCCTCGGTCGCTTCTGGGCAAGTTGGCGTCGGGATTGCCGGTGGCGCGCACTATACTGCTTCAAAGGGTGGAATTATCGGAATGTCGGAAACTCTTGCGGTTGAATGGGCACCCTTTGGAATAAATGTAAATGTCATTGCTCCCGGCGCGATTGATACGCCAATGGTGCAGGCAGCGCAAATACCCAAAGAGGCAATGGACGCGATGCTTCAACGTGTCCCCTTAAAAAGAATCGGCAAACCCGAAGAGGTTTCGGCAATGGTTGTTTTTCTCGCATCCGAAGAAGCAAGTTACGTTACCGGCGCCACTTTCTATGTGGATGGCGGTTGGCTGGCTGTTTAGGAAAATATTTAAATGCGTTTAACTTTTCACGGCGGGGCGAAATCGGTTACGGGAGCGAACTATCTTGTTGAATCAGGGCAAGCAAATATTCTGGTTGATTGCGGCCTTATTCAGGGCGGTTATTATTGCGATAAGCGGAATTTTGAGCCGTTTCCTTACGAGCCGGACAAAATTTCGGCGGCTTTTATAACGCACGCGCATATTGACCATACCGGCCGTTTGCCAAAGCTGATAAAAGACGGATTCAAGGGGACGGTTTATTCCACGCCGCCGACGCGCGAGTTTGCCGGTCTGCTTCTAGCAGATTCGGAAAGTATTCTAAACAAGGAAGCGCAAAGGGAAAATCACGCGCCGCTTTACGGCATTGACGACGTTCAAAAATTAATGACTCAATGGCAAGGCGTTTCATATCGTAAACCGATAGAAGAAAAAGGATTTAAAATTACGCTTTACGATGCCGGGCATATTTTGGGGTCAAGCGTTGTTGTTGTTGAATCTGAGGGAAAGAAAATCGCTTTTTCTGGCGATCTCGGTAATTCGCCGTCGCCGATAATAATGCCTACGGAAAGTTTGGAAGAGCTGGATATTGATTATTGCGTCATTGAATCCACTTACGGCGACCGCTTTCACGAAGACGTTGATAAGCGTAAGGGTATTTTGGAAAATATTATTGAAGCTACGGTAAAAACCGGGGGAGTTCTTATGATTCCCGCCTTCGCGATGGAGCGCACCCAGCAGTTGCTTTTTGAATTGAACGAACTCGTGGAAAACGGTCGCATTCCGCGCGTTCCCATATTCATAGACAGCCCGCTCGCGATTAAACTTACGGCGGTATATCGGGAATATAGAAGTTATTTTAATCCTGAAGTTCGGGATTTGATAAAATCCGGAGACGACATTTTTAATTTCCGCGGTTTGAAAATGACTTTGGCTACCGAAGAATCCAAGGCGATTAATGAAGTTCCATCGCCGAAAATTATAATAGCCGGCTCGGGAATGTCGCAGGGTGGCAGAATTCTTCATCACGAAAGGCGTTATCTTTCCGACCCTAAAAACACCATTCTTTTTGTCGGCTATCAGGCAAAAAATTCGCTTGGCCGAAAGATTTTAGAAGGAGCGAAAATCGTCAAGATTTTCGGTGAAGAAGTTCCGGTAAATTGCCGCGTTGAGGCCATTGGCGGATATTCGGCTCACGCAGACCAGGCACAGCTTTTAAATTGGCTGAAGCCGGCGCGCAAAACTCTCAAAAAGGTGTTTGTGGTCCAAGGAGAAGAAGAGGCAAGTGCGGCGCTGTTGCGAAAGATTCATGATGAACTTGCGATTGAGGCAGTCGCGCCGAATGTCGGAGACGTAATTGAAATATGATACAATCTGTCTATGCCTAAAAATAACAGTGGGGATTTGAACTGGCTCAAGAATCAGCCGAATTATAAAATTTGCGTTTCCGGGGCGGCTGAAACAGGACATTGCGCCAAAGACGCGTACAAACAGGCGATAGAAGTCGGCCGTGAAATAGCCAAGCGAGGAATGATTTTAGTTACCGGCGCCACAACAGGCATTCCTTATTGGTCCGCGAAGGGAGCGAAAGAAGAGGGCGGAATTGTAATAGGAATTTCACCGGCGGTGTCGCGGGAGGCGCATGTTAAAACCTTTCATTTGCCGCTTGATTATCATGATGTTATTATTTATACCGGCTTTGATTATTCCGGAAGAAATTTGCTTCTCACTCGGGCGTCTGATGCTATAATTTCAATATGCGGGAGAATGGGTACTTTGAACGAATTCACTATCGCTTTTGAAGACAATAAGCCCATCGGTGTTCTTGAGGGAAGCGGAGGTATGGCTGATATGCTGAGAAATATCATCGCGAACGCGTATCGCGGTTACGGTAAGGTTGTTTTTTCTTCCGAACCAAAACAGCTTTTGGACTCAGTAATTAAAATGGTCGAAAAAGAACAGGTTTAAAATAATATGCCAAAAACAAAAGAACCAAAACCGATAGGAGAAATTAAGCATTATTACGGCGGCATCGGTGTTGCGGTGATTAAGTTTGGTAAGGCGGTGAAAGTTGGCGACAGAGTCAGCGTAAAAGGCGCGACTTCTGATTTCGAGGAAACGATTTCTTCAATGCAGTACGACCACAAAGAGATAAAAGGCGCGAAAAAAGGACAGGAGGTCGGCGTGAAGATTTCTAAAAAGGTTCGTGAAGGCGACAAGATTTACGAGATAAAATAGATGGAAGTTTTCGGAGATGAAAATTTGATAATGATGGGTCAGGTTTTGTTGGCCGCGTTTTTGGGCGTATTGGTCGGAGCCGAGCGTGAACTTGCGCGCAAGCCAGCCGGAATGCGCACATACGCCCTGGTCAGCATGGGCGCTTGTATTTTTACAATAATATCCATCTTTGCCGGCAGAATGTCCGGAATGATTTTAGGCACCCCGGATGACGCTTTTACAGACGTTTCGCGCATCGCGGCGCAAGTTGTGGTGGGAATAGGTTTTATCGGCGCCGGTATGGCTATTTTTCAAGGAACAAAAGTGCGCGGTTTGACCACTGCGGCGGGTGTGTGGGTTTCTGCGGCGATAGGAATGGCAATTGGTTTCAGAATGTATTCGATAGCAATATTTACTACCTTTGTGGTTCTTTTAATTTTCGTTTTTTTGTGGCAGTTGGAGGTTAGGATAGTTAAGAGATACGCCAGCGAACCGCCGGAAGATGTTTAAAAGTTTTATTCTTCCATCCGCGTTTTTGGCGGCGATGATTATCGGCGCCGGAGTGTTCGCTCTGCCTTTTATTTTTTCCGTGGCCGGATTGCCGGTCGGCTTTTTTTATTTGGCTTTCTTTGGAACTGTTTTCGCCGTTATTCATCTTCTTTACGCGGATATTATTTTCAGGACTTCCGGAGAGCGGCATCGATTTGTCGGTTACGCTAAAATTTATTTAGGCAAAGCCGGTTTTTTTGTTTCTGTATTTACGACGGCAATAGGGCTTGTTTTGGCGCTTACTATCTATCTTGTTTTGTCAGCAAGTTTTTTAAACCTCGTTTTCCCCGCGATTGACGCATTTCAAGCCATTCTCATTTTTTGGCTGGCAGCTTCTTCTTTTATTTTTTTGAAGATTGAGAACCTTGCAAATTCCGAGGTTCTGGTTGCGGCTTCAATGCTCGCGATTATTTTTGTCGTATTTTTGTTTGGTTGGTTCAGCGGCGAAGCGAATATCGCTTATGCGGAAATTAATTACGCTTATTTTTTGCTTCCTTTTGGCCCGGTGCTTTTCGCACTCGCCGGACGGCCGGCAATTTCTTTCATTGTTGATTATTTTGACCATAATCAATTGCCGGCCGCCGCGATTAAAAAGCCGATTATAGTAGGTACTCTGGTGCCTGCCGCGGTTTATCTGCTTTTTGTTCTCGGCATTTTAAAAATTTCTCCGACCATCAGCGGAGACGCCGTTTCTGGTTTAATCGGCTATCTTCCGGCTTCGTTTTTGGTTGCCATTGGTTTGTTCGGCCTTTTTTCCCTGTGGAGTTCTTATACCATCATTTCAAGGGAAGTGGAGGGGATTTTCGCGCTTGATTTTCATCTGCCGTTAAGCATCGCGCTCATCGCGACCGTATTTCTTCCGCTTATTTTGTATTTCGCGGGATTGCAGAATTTTTTGGTTTTGGTCGCCGCGGCGGGAGGGATTTTTCTAGCTCTGGAAAGCATTTTGGTCGTTTTAATGTGGCGCGCGCTCGGCAAACGCGCTATTCCGCCATTGCTTGTACGCCGCGTTTCGGCGCCGGTTCTTTTCGGTATAATTTTAATCTTTATGGGCGGGATGCTGTACGAAATATTAAATTTATTATGATTAATTTATGGCGAAACGCGGGTTGAATTTAGAAATGCCGAAACGGCGCGGGGAACAGCGGGAATTTCCAAAGGGCGCCAAAGAGCCAAGCGACGTAGTTTATATCAAAATTGATTTTGCAAAAGCTGGTTAAAATTTCCTTTTTTGTCCTTCTGCTTTCTTTGCCGTTCGGCTACCGCCGGTTATTTCACCAATTTACATTCGGCTTTGACGAGTATGAGGCGATTTTTTTGTATGCAAGCGATATTTTATTGATATTGTTCCTGGGTCTATTTACGGTTTTTGTTTTTAGATTCAAAGCGCAAATTTTAAATTTCAAAAACTTTTCTACTTCCCACTTCCTGCTTTTCACTTTCTTGTTTTTTGCCGCTGTTTCCATATTTCTGGCGCAATACCAGTTTTTGGCTTTGTATAATTTCGCGCGATTGTTGCTGTTGGTATTCGCCGCGCTTGCGATCGCGGCGTTAATACGAGACGAGGTCGTTAAATTGTCGCATATTTTCGGCGTTATTGCCGGTCTCGCGGTTATTCAGTCGTTTATAGGTTTTTTGCAGTTCGCGCGGCAGGGGAGCTTGGGACTTTGGTTTTTGGGCGAATCGGTTTTAAGCCCATTCATCGGCGGGGCAGCCAAAATATCGGTTGCGGGAGGTGTTTTGCTCCGCGCCTATGGAACGTTTCCGCACCCGAACATTTTGGCCGCTTTCTTGTTGCTCGGTCTTCTTGCGCTGTATTATTTTTGGCTAAATCGCTCTTACGAGCGATCGCCCGACCTAGAACGCAATGCGATCGGTTTAGGGCTAAACCCTTGGAGTGATATTATAATCGGTGTCGGCATATTTATTGTTGCTTACGGATTGATTCTTTCATTTTCACGCATCGGATGGATTGTCGCGGCTATCGGCATGATTTTGACTTTGGTTTGGACGCTATGCCAGAAAGAATATCGCGTTCAATCCACACGCTTATTTATAATTCTATTTTCTATTTTCTGCTTTCTATTTTCTACAATTGGTTGGGCAATTTTTCCGCGAGCGAATATCGCGGCAGATGAACCGGCTGTTACTTATCGTTTATCGTACAACGAACTTGGTTTGCATTTAATAAAAGAAAATCAGCTTGGAGTTGGCGTTGGCAATCAGGTTATTTATTCTGTGAAAAATGGCGCTTACAAAACACTCGGAATGAGCGAGGCATGGCAATGGCAGCCGATACATAACATATATCTCTTAATCGGTTCCGAAATTGGAATTTTGGGACTTTTCGTTTTTTTAGTTTTTCTCGCGCTTTCAATTTTCAAACTCGAAAATTTCATTCCCAAAATCATGCTTTTATCTTTATTAATTTTTGGTTTAGCAGATCATTTCTTTTGGACTCTTCAGCCCGGACGATTGATGTTGTGGGCAGTGGTTGGTATAGTGTTGGGATTAACAAGCGATAGGCGCGAGTCCTCGTAGTTTAATGGATAGAACATCGGCCTCCGAAGCCGGGAATGGCAGTTCGAATCTGCCCGAGGGCACCAATAAAATAAATAGGACAGACGTCTGTCCTATTTATTTTATTGTGCGCAGATTCGAACTGGGAAGGGGGTCGGGGAAACGGGAGTTTTCCCGTGACGGAGTCCACGAACCGAAGGGTTCGTGAGCGCAGTCCCGCTTTTGGCGGGACGAGCAGTGAGATTCTGCCCGAGGGCACAATGCAAATGGCAGGATTGATTTTTTGATCTTCTTTGTACTATAGTATAGGTACGTTTTTTGAGAATTTGTTATTAGCTTGGAGGGTGCGCAATGAGAAAGTTTCTTCTTCCATCACGGGATAGTCCGTTAGATGCGCGGATGAAGGAATGGCTTCGCCATTTTGATACGTACGACCATAGACCGGCAGAACCGACTATTGGCACTGTTGTGGTTCTTCCTGGATATCGTGAGACTATGTGGGATCTCGCCTCGTTGCTTAAGCGATTTGAAAAAGCTAAATTCAACATTTTTGTCGCGAACTTGCCAAATCACGGTACGAGCGCCGTCAGTAAACGCATGCGAGGAGTCATTACCAACTTTGACGAATGCGTTGCCGAAACACGGCTTCTGCTAGATATGATATTCCGATCGGAATCCAGGGGAAATAAGCCGGTAATCTTTTTCGGTCATAGCGCCGGGGGGATCGCCTGTATTCGTTTGCTGCAGAAGAAACCGTTTTTCCGCACGCGTATTTCTGGCTTTATCGGGCTAAGCGTGCCGTTTGTGGTTGACCATGGCATACGTTCTTTTTTAAAACCTTTTGTAAAATATTTTTTATGGCTCGCGGTCAAGCTTCCGCGGCTCCCCATTGATTTTCTTCTTTTCACAAAACAACGCCGCGGCATCCATCCGGAGGATATGAAAGACCCTCTTTATTACAGCGGGTCTCTGCCAATCGGTTTCGCGGCTGAGGTGTACAAGGAATCAATATCTGCTCGCGAAGAAATTGCCAAACTCAATGTTCCGTGCCTCTTCGTTCACGGCGACAAAGACATTACTGCCGATTTTTCCGGCGCCGTCGAAGCATTCTCGTTAATTCCGCATAAAGATAAAACGTTTATCCCTCTTCTTGGCGTTGGGCATGAACGGCATGAAGTGTTTGACGAGTCTGGTATTGTGGAGCGTCGCATTCTTCGGTGGGCGCTAAGACGCATTAAAAAGAAACAAAAAGAACCAAGACCGTGAAAGCAGGCGCGATTTCGCCTGCTTTTTTGCGTGTGCTAAAATTAATTTAATTAGCGATGAGTAAGTTTGAAGAACTCAACAAATTGGAATTGGAAATGGCGGCGGATAAAACTTTGCCGCTTGTTGCCAACCTTGTTTTCGGAGAAGGAAATCCGGATTGTGAAGTTATGTTTATCGGCGAGGCGCCTGGCTATCACGAAGACCTGGAGAAACGCCCTTTCGTCGGCCGGGGCGGCCAGCTTTTAAATCGGGCGCTGGAGAGTATCGGCTGGAAGCGTGAAGATGTTTATATAACCAACATCGTGAAGCGCCGTCCTCCGGAGAATCGTGACCCGTTGCCGGAGGAGATTGAGGCTTATAAATTCTATCTCGCGAAGCAGGTTGAAATAATAGACCCGAAACTGATTGTCGCCTTGGGCCGATTCGCTACGAACTCTTTTTTGCCAACCGCGAAAATTACCCGAGATCAAGGCAAGGTATTCAAACTCGGCGGGCGTTTAATCGTGCCGGTGCTTCATCCCGCGGCGGCTTTGCGCGGAACAGGAGCGATGAATCAATTTTTGGATAGTTTTAAAAAACTGCCCATTATAGTGAAACGTGAGTTATAATAAGCTTATGAGCTTCGCCTTGATTTATATAGTTGTGAGAGCGTTTTATAGTTTTGTTAAATTTTGGCGGCATTGGTATGTTGAAAGTTTTACGATTATCGCGCGTATGGCAATGAATGTTCTGGAGAAGCTTGACCGTGTATTCGCGGTAAGAATAAATTTCCGTTTTCTTCTTCAGCCGCTCTATCAGGATTATACCGTCGTCGGTCGCGTTATCGGTCCAATATTTCGTTTGATTCGGGTTATTGTCGGTTCGTTGATTTATTCCGTGACTGTTGTTGCCGCGGCGATTTTTTATATCGTTTGGGCTTTGTTGCCGGTTTTTATTATTTATAGAGCTTTAACATGAATCCCGTTAGAAGCCGCTTCGCTGCGGAAACTACAAATAAGCAACATGATATTTAGCAATAAACAATTAACCAAAGCAGATTATGACTTCGCCAGCACAGCGAAGCGTTTCCTGTTTCTAACGGGATGAAGCATGAAAATTTAAATATTTATTACAGAGACCCAAGGATGGATATGACCATCGGGGGAAGATTTTTGGTTCGCGCTTCAAGCTATCTTGGTTATGGACTTTTGACCGCATTAACCGCGTCTTTCTTTATTTCGGACATAACAGCTTTGCGTTGGCTCGGTGTTTTTTTCGCGCTGTTTCTTATTCATGAAATATATCATCGCGGCGACGCGGACCGCTCTTTAAAAAATATAAAATCCGAAGCGGAAATTAACGTTAAAAATTATTTATGTCCATCCGCGTGGTCTGTGATTGGATACGCTTTTGACCGCGCGCTTTTGGGCGGGGGAGATTTCTACTTGCTAGCGCTTAGGTCGCTCTTATCAAAAAGCGAGATTCGTTCCGCTTTTTTAAAACTTGAAATCAAACCGGATGAAGTGGAGCAAAAACTGGAGGATTATATTAAAGAGAGTGTTAAAAATACGACGTCAAAGGCTGGAATTAAAAAAAACGCCGAAGAACTTGTTTTATCGGCGTTTCGGCAGGCGATGTCAACCGATGACCGTTTCGTAAAACCTTATCATTTGGTAGGGGCTTTTAGTTCGGCGAAAAACGATTATGTTTCGCGTTTATTTGGCGTTTTCGGCATACAGCCGTCAGATCTTAAATACGCCATAATTTTTAGCCGTTTTTATTCAAGATTTTCTTTAATTCGTAATCTTCCGAGAGAACTTGGTGGATTTGTTCACGGACCGGGAAAAATAAGGCACCGCGTAATGAATCGCGCCTGGACAGCTCGGCCGACGTCGACTTTAGACCGCTACAGCGTTGACTTCACCGATTTGGCAAGAAGCGAAAAGGTAGGTTTTCTTATAGGCCATGAAAAAGAATTTGACCGGCTTGTGAACGTATTGTCCCGCCTCTCAAAGCCCAACGCTTTATTAATAGGAGAGCCAGGAAGCGGGAACGAAACAATCGTTTCGCATCTTGCTTATCGGATAACCAAAGACGACGTGCCACCGCAGCTTTTTGACAAACGGTTGGTGTCTTTGCAAATAGGAAGTTTGGTGGCCGGAGCAAAAACCGGCGAACTTCAAGACAGGGTTAGGCGAATAATTGATGAAATACTAGCCACAGGAAACATAATTTTGCATATTCCCGATATCCATAATCTTGTAAAGACCTCAAGCGGCGGCTATATAAGCGCGGCCGACCAGTTTTTAGAGATAATAAATAGCGACAAGTTTCCGGTTATCGGCTGTACCTATCCGCGGGAATTTAAGCAGTTGGTTGAACCGAGAAGCGATTTCGCCAATGCTTTTGAAATAATAAGAGTTGACGAAATCGGGGAAGAAGACGCGATGCGAGTTATTTCTTATGATAGTATTCTGCTTGAGCGTCAATATAAAATCGTTATTACCTTCGGGGCAGTCAGAGAAGCGGTCAAATTGGCGCACAAATATTTTAGAGACAAGCTTTTGCCGTCAAGCGCGGAAGAGCTTTTAAAGGAAGCGTTGTCAGATGTTCTAGGCAGGCATGAAAAAGTTTTGGACGCTGAAGCGGTGATGCGAGTCGCGGAAAAACGAGTGAATATCCCAATCCGCGGCGCGACAGAAAAAGAAGCGCAGAAGCTTTTGAATCTTGAACAGCTTATTCACGAGCGGCTTATTGACCAAGAAGAGGCGGTAAAAGCGGTTAGCGGCGCTTTGCGCGAGTATCGCAGCGGGCTTAGTCGTAAGGGCGGACCGATAGCTTCATTTCTGTTCGTCGGCCCTACCGGAGTAGGCAAGACAGAATTGTCCAAGATTCTCGCTCAAATTCAATTTGGCTCGGAAGACGCGATGGTTCGTTTTGATATGTCGGAATTCCAGGAAAAGCACAGCATTGCGCGTTTTATCGGTTCTTCCGATGGCGTCGCGGGTTCTCTGACTGATGCGATAAGGCAGAAGCCATACGGCTTGATTTTGCTGGATGAATTTGAAAAGGCGCATCCCGATATATTGAATCTTTTTTTGCAGGTTTTTGACGACGGACGTTTGACCGATAATCTGGGACGAACCGTTGATTTTCAAAATACGGTAATAATAGCAACATCAAATGCTCACTCCGCGTTCATTAAAGAACAAATTGAAGCCGGCGAAGACATCAAAAGCATCGCCGCGGAGTTACAGAAAAAACTTTTGGATTATTTCCGTCCTGAACTTCTCAACAGATTTTCAAAAATAATTGTTTTTAAAAATCTTAGCCATAAAGACACCGAGATAATAGCGTTGCTGCAATTGCGCGCGTTGGCCGCGAGCTTGCGGGAAGTTCACGGAATAGACGCGCAATTTGACGAGGGCGCAATTAAAAAAATAGCAGAACTCGGTTTTAGTCCCGTATTCGGCGCTCGGCCTCTTCGCGGGATAATTTCTGATAAGCTGAAAAGCGCTCTTGCCGAGAAACTCCTTCGCGGAGAAATAAATAAAGGCGCAAAGCTTAAAATCATCTGGCGTGACGAAAAATTCTATTTTGAGGTATTATAAATGCAATGTGGTTCAAGAACAGTTTAAATTTTAAAGATTTAAAAGTAAATCATTTGGTTAAATATTTTATCTTTTCTGACCTTTTTTTGGTCGCGGGCATGGGGCTTGTCGCGCCGATTTTCGCCATTTTTATAGTTGACCGAATTGAAGGAGCGACGCTGATAACCGTCGGCATCGCTGCCGCCGTTTATTGGTTGGTAAAATCTCTGGTTCAATTGCCGTTAGCTATTTATTTGGACAAAACTGAGGGTGAAAGGGACGAATTCTACACTCTTGTTGGGGGGCTGATGTTGATTTCTTTTGTCGCGGTTTTGTTCGTTTTTATAAGCAATATCTGGCATCTTTTTTTATTGCAGGCAGTTCAGGCAATCGCGTTCGCTATGTACACGCCGTCGTGGAGTGGAATTTTTTCAAGGCACCTTGATAGAGATAAGCCGGCTTTTGAATGGACGCTTAATAGCACTGTCCTTGGTTTTTCCCACGGCGTAACGGCAGCTGTTGGAGGAATTTTGGCGAGCCAGTTCGGTTTTAATGTCGTATTTCTTGGAGCCGCTGCTCTAAGTTTTGTAGCGGCAGTGGTAATTTTCTTTTCGCCGGACATTGTTTTTCCGAAGCCGTCTTCTTCAATTCCGATCATTCGTGACCATCGCCTCCAGAACTTTGGGCATTAAATGTCTAATCAAGAAATCGCGAAAATCCTTTATGAAATAGGGGAGTATCTCGAGATGCAGGACGTTCCTTTTAAGCCGCGCGCCTACGAGAAAGCCGCCGAAGCCATTGATGGTTTGCAAGAAAGCGTTTCGGAGACTTACAAAAAAAGCGGAGTGAAAGCCGTTGAAGAAATATCGGGAGTCGGTCTCTCAATCGCCGAAAAAATTGAGGAGTTGCTCAAGACCGGCCATTTGAAATATTACGAAGAGCTTAAGAAAAAAACGCCGGTTGATTTATCAACGCTGACGCGCGTGGAGGGTTTGGGGCCGAAAAACATAAAAAAACTTTATCAAAAACTCGGCATTAAGACCCTGGTTGATTTGGAAAAAGCGGCAAAGACCGGCAGAATCAGAAATTTGGAAGGCTTCGGCGAAAAGAGCGAAGAAAAAATTCTTAAAGGCATTGAATTTTTGAAAAAGTCCGGCGGACGATTTGTTCTTGGTTTTGCGACGGATTCCGTCAGAGAAATCGAAGAACGGCTCGGAAAATTACCGCAGGTTAAGAAATTGAATATTGCCGGTTCCGCCCGACGAAAAAAAGAAACAATAGGCGATGTTGATATTCTTGTTATTTCAGACAAGTCGAAGCAAGTTATGGATTCTTTTGTATCAATGCCGGAAGTGGCGCGTGTTTTCGCGCATGGAGAAACCAAATCTGTGGTGCGGCTTAAAAACGGAATGGAAGTAGATTTGCGCGTGGTTCCGACAGAGTCGTACGGCGCGGCTTTGATGTATTTCACCGGTTCAAAAGACCATAATATCGCGATTAGGGAAATGGCGATTAAAAAGGGGTGGAAGTTAAATGAATACGGATTATTCAAGGGTAAAAAGCTGATTGCTGGACGGACTGAGGAAGAAGTGTATAAAAAATTTGGTATGGATTATATTGAGCCGGAGCTGCGTGAAAATACCGGAGAAATAGAATTGGCACAAAAACATAAATTACCGGAACTTATCGGTTACGATGATTTAAAAGGGGATTTACAGATTCAGACTGATTGGACCGACGGTAGAGATTCTATTGAGGCAATGGCGAAAGCCGCGTTTGACGCGGGACTTGAATATATCGCGATTACTGACCATACCAAACGTTTGGCAATGACCAACGGTCTTGACGAAAAAAGAATCAAAAAACAATGGGCTGAAATAGACAAGGTTAACTTAAAGCTTAAAGCTAAAAACTTAAAGCTCACGGTGCTTAAAGGCACCGAGTGCGATATTTTGAAAGACGGAATTATGGATTTGCCTGACGAAATTTTGGAAAAACTGGATGTTGTTGGCGCTTCGATTCATTCGCATTTTAATTTACCGCGGCACGAGCAGACAAAGCGAATTATCCGAGCGATGGAGAATACGAACGTTGATGTCGTTTTTCATTTGACTACGCGCGTGCTGAACAAACGCGAGCCGATTGAGCTTGATATTGACGAAATTATAAAAGTAGCGAAAAGAACCGGAACTATTCTTGAAATAGACGCTTATCCGGACAGAAGCGATATAAGCGATTCAATAATAAGAAAATGCGTAGATGCCGGAGTTAAAATGTCCATTGATTCGGACGCTCACGCAAAAGAGCATATAAAATTTTTGGAGTTCGGGATTGCTCAAGCGAGGCGCGGCTGGGCTAAGAAATCTGATATAATAAACGGATGGCCTCTCAAAGAGATGCTGAGGAATCTCAAACGGTAAAAACGACACGCGAAATTTCAGCCGGTTTTATAATTTACCGGAGAACAAAAGAAGGCGTAAGATACCTTCTTCTTTATCACGGCGGAAATTATTGGAATTTTCCAAAAGGTAAAATTGAGGCGGGTGAGCGCAGTTTTCGCGCGGCACTGCGCGAATTAAAAGAAGAAACCGGCTTGCGCAGAAGTGATTTGATTTTTCGGGAATATTTTCGCACCACCGATAAATATATGTTTTTTCGCGGCAAGGAGAGGATTTTCAAAATAGTTATTTTCTATCTTGCCGAAAGCAAGAGCGACGACGTCAGATTGTCTCACGAGCACGAAGGCTACGGCTGGTTTTTGCATCGCGACGCGGCGCGTATAATCAGATTTAGAAATCTTAAAGCAATCCTAAAACAAGCGGACGATATTTTGATAAAACGAATTTCACCTACTAAGTAATATGTTTCTGACAATCACTATTTTTTTAGTCGGTTTTTACATACTTGTTAAAGGCGCCGAGATTTTGATTGAGGGCGCTTCGTCTATAGCATATAAATTCGGAATTTCCACTTTTATCATCGGTATCACTATTGCCGGTATTGGGACGTCTTTGCCGGAATTCGGCATTGCGTTTCTCGCGAATTTGGCCGGAGAAGCAGGAATTGCCGTAAGTACCGTTATAGGAAGCAATATTTTTGACCTGCTGTTCGTTCTTGGAGCCGCGGCCATGCTAGTTCCGCTGGTTATGCGTCAGGAATGGATTAAAAGTGGTTTGGCATGGAATATGGCCGTGGCATTGTTGGTTGGTTTGTTCGCGTATTTTGGAACTCTGAATTGGTTCGGCGGTTTGATTATGATTTCAATATTCGCGTTTTGGATTTATAAATTGTCCGAGGACGCGAAAGTAATGAATAACGATAAAGAGACAGAGCGGCCGCGCGTTAACAAACTTTCTTTTTCCTTAGGTATGGTAGTCGTTGGAATGGCGGGAATTTTATTAGGCAGTAGATGGGTTGTGGATGGGGCTGTGGAGTTCGCGCAGGCTTTGGGAATCAGCCAGGCGCTGATAGGCCTGACCATTATAAGCATCGGAACTTCAATAGACGAATTGGTTATATCTATGGTCGCTGCTTTTAGGCAAAAAATGGGATTGGCGGTAGGAAACATAATCGGCTCAACCATTTTTAATTTCTTGATGGTTTTTGGGCTTAGCGCCGTCGTTGCTCCGATAATTTTTCCGAGGGAACTTTTGTTTGATTTCGCGTTTTTCGCCTTTTCATCCGCGCTTTTGTATTTTTTAATGCGCCGTGGCAAGGAGGAGCATATTCTAAGCCGCCTAGAGGGACTATCTCTGATTTTTCTTTACTTTCTTTACTTTATTTACGCAATTATCCGCGGCTAATCTCCGTTATTTTTTTGAAAACCGCGGGTTCGTTTTGCGCAAGGTCCGCGAGGATTTTTCTGTCCAAGCGAATGTTTTTCTTTTTCAGCAAGTTAATAAATTTTCCGTAAGTTAATTCGTTTATCCGCGCCGCGGCGTTTATTTTTACGTTCCAAAGCCGACGGAAATTTCTTTTGTTTTCTTTTCGGCCGCGAAAAGCGTGGCTCCAAGCGTGAAGAAGCGCTTCTTTTGCCGCGCGCTCTTTTGATTTTCTGCCCCAGCGGAATCCCTTGGTATAACTAAGTATTTTTTTCCTTTTTCTATTGGCGGTAACGCCGCGTTTTACTCTGCTCATATAATATTTTTATCCTCTTATCCTTCTTAATGTTCTAACGTCACTGCTATACATTTGTGACGGCTTTTTTCTGCGCATTTGCTTGCTTGATTTTCTGACTTTGAAATGACTCATAGCCATATGCCTTTTTATAACCTTGCCAGTGCCTGTTAATTTTATTCTTTTTGTTATGCTTTTTTTCATCCCGTTAAAAGCAGGAAACGCTTCGCTGTGAAGGCGAATCGTTGCCCGTCTTATTAATTGTTGGATGGTTGAAATTCATGTTTGTTATTGGCGTTTCCGTAGCGAAGCGGCTTCTAACGGGGTCATGCTTTTTTTGCAATAGAAACGCTAAATCCTCGTCCGCCTGATTTAATTTGTGAAACAATTTTATATTCCGGTGCCAACATTTTCAAAAATTCTTCAAGCTTAACGCGCGCCCAGGCTCTATTCGCTTTTTCGCGGCCCTTGAGAACCAGTTGTATTTCAACCGGATGGCCTTCCGCGAGAAATCCATTTACTTTATCGGCTTTAATTTTTAAATCGTTTAGCGCCGCGCGTCCGCTTACGCGGACCTGTTTCATTTCTTTGGCTTTTTGGCTGACGCGTTGTTTTTTTAATTCCTTTTCTTTTTGATACCGGAACTTGTCAAAACTTATGATTTTTGCCACCGGTGGTTTTGCGGACGGCGCTATTTCTATTAAGTCCAGTCCTTTTTCCCGCGCCATTCGCAGGGCTTCATTGAACGGAAGCACGCCCAAGTTCTGACTTGCTTCGTCAATCACACGCAGTTCCGTAGCCGTTATTTGATTGTTTATGCGGTTTGTAATTCCTTTCAATTTATAGCGTGAGTATCAATATAACAAATATTGAAATAAAAAGCAATACGCCACCCGGGTGGCGTATTGCTTTTAGTGGAGATGGTGGGAGTTGAACCCACGTTGGATGAGGTCGCGGTCCGCGGTTGACAAGCTTTTAAAATTTTTGCTCCTTTTACAATGCCGACTCGGAACGGCTTTCGGCATCGTCTCGCTGATATAACACCCTAGCTTCTTAGCGAGAATCTGAAGTTCGGATGCCTATGCTTTTTGTTAAGCGTAGGAAGGAACAAGGCCGGCAAATCCGGTCCTTACCTTAGAAAGTAAGTTTGCACTTATTTCGTTGCGGGGGTATTTTTCGGAGATAACCCCGCGTGCTCCGCCTGAGCGCATGACCGTTCACTCTTCCTCGAGGCCCGTCATCCCCCGCCCCTGAAATTCTCCGATCGCTATGCGACCAAGCGTTACTTTGAAGTCAAAGAGAATTTCAAGGGCGGGGTCATCCTCTAGGTTTTCAATGTTCTTCTTATTTCCCGTTCTACGTCTCTTTTCTTTATTGCTTCGCGTTTGTCGGTTTTTTTCTTGTGTTTGCCGAGTCCTATTTCTATTTTAATAAACCGGTCCTTATTGTACACCTTTAAGGGCAGTAAAGTCAATCCCTTTTCGTGCGTTTTGCCGACGAGTTCCTTAAGCTCTTCTTTTCGCAGAAGAAGACGGCGCGTTCTTTTGGAGTTATATTCCGAGGAAGTGTTCTTCGGTTGATAGGGCGGTATATCCGCGTTTAACAGCCATAGCTGGTTGTCCTTAACGACCGCGTAGCTTCCGGAGAGATTCATACGTCCGCTCCTAATCGCTTTCACCTCAAAGCCGAGCAGTTCAATGCCCGCCTCGTATGTTTCCAAAATCGCGTAATCAAATCTCGCGCGCTTGTTTGTAGAATAAATCGTCATATTGTTTTAATATTATCATATATGTTGCGAAGTATTATATGCGTTGAATTATCTAAAGTTTCGGCTGGAGAAGATAAATTTTCAGTTGAGATTCCGGAAAATCCGGAGCATGGAGATTATGCCACGAACGTCGCCTTAATTTTGGCGAGAAAAATGGGAAAAAATCCGCGGGAGTTTGCCGAAGAGCTTGCCCTTCAACTGCGCTCAGGGCGACTTTCCGGTTTTTGCGAGAAGATAGAAGTCGCCGGACCGGGTTTTTTGAATTTTTCCATCAAAAAGGAATTTCTGCAAAAATCGTTGCCGGAGGCGTTAAAAAAAGATTTTGGAAGAATAGGCGCGGATAAAAAGAAAAAAATAAATATAGAATTCGTTTCCGCCAACCCAACCGGTCCTTTGACAATGGCGAACGGCCGCGGGGGATTTTACGGCGATGCGCTGGCGAATATTCTTGAAACAGCCGGTCATAAGGTTACGCGGGAATATTACGTTAACGACGCCGGAAATCAAATAAAACTTCTTGAAGAAAGTATCCGCGCCGCGGAAGGTAAGATTCCAAAACGTGAGGAACATTATAAGGGAGAATACATCAATAAATTAAAAGGTAAATCTGCCAACCTGGCAATTGCGGAAATTCTGAAATGGATTAGAGCCTCGCTTAAGCGCGCCGGCATAAAATTTGACGTTTGGTTTTTCGAAGAAAAGGAATTGCGCAAAAAAGGCGAACTTCAAAAGACACTGTCGCTTTTGGAAAAAAAAGGATTGGTTGAACGTAGGGACGGAGCAATCTGGCTAGGTGATGCCGTGCTTGTCAAGTCAGGCGGCGAGCCAACTTATTTTTTGTCGGATTTGGCTTACCATTACGATAAATTTTTCAAGCGCAAGTTTGAGTTGGCGGTCAATATTTGGGGTGCCGACCATCACGGTTATGTCGCGCGAGTGGAAAAGGGGATTGAGGCGCTTGGGATTGAGCCGTCTCGTCTGCGCGTAATTGTTATGCAACTTGTACGTTTGCTAAGCAAGGGTAAAGAGGCGCGCATGTCAAAGCGCGCAGGTGAATTTGTAACGCTGGATGATTTGCTCAAACTTGTCGGCGTTGACGCGGCAAGATGGTTTTTTCTGGAGAAATCGCCGGACACGCACATGGATTTTGATTTGGATTTGGCGAAGGAGCGTTCAAAGAAAAATCCGGTTTATTACGCGCAGTATGCGCATGCGCGGGCGAGCAGTATATTGAAGAAGGCGAGAAAGAAATTAAGAAACTATGAAACTGAGAAACTAAATGAAAAAGAAGAGCTCGCGCTTATCAAAAAAATTCTTAAGTTGCCGGAAGTTGTTGAAGATATTGCCGGCGATTATCAAGTCCATCGGCTGACTAAATACACTTATGAGCTTGCCAAATCGTTTACCGACTTTTATGAAAATTGCCGCGTGATTTACCCCGAGCGAAGTCGAGGGGTTGAAGAAGATAAAAAATTGACCATAGCGCGGCTTACGCTTGTTTTGGCGGCGCAGAAAACGCTTGAGAAAATCTTAAAGCTGATGGGCATCGCGGCGCCCAAAAAAATGTGAAGATTTTGTTAGCGAGCGCAACGTGCGAGCTTAGAAAACTGCGAAATTTTTAAACAACATTGGCATGTTAAAAAATCTCAAACAATTCAATCTCCCCGAAATAGAGGAAAAGGTTCTGAAATTTTGGAAAGAGAATCAGGTTTTTGAAAAATCCGTAATCTTTAGACAAGGTCGGGGCAAAAAACGCTTCGTGTTTTTTGAAGGTCCCCCGACGGCGAACGGCCGACCCGGCATCCACCACGTCCTTTCGCGTGTGTTTAAGGATGTAGTTTTGCGGTATAAGACGATGCGCGTTTTTTACGTTCCGCGTCGCGCCGGATGGGACACTCACGGACTGCCCGTTGAAATTGGCGTTGAGAAAGAGCTCGGTTTGAAAAACAAGCAGGATATAGAAAAATTCGGCATCGTCGAGTTTAACGCGAAGGCCAGAGAGTCGGTTTGGAGATATAAAGAAGAGTGGGAAAAATTAACCGAGAGAATAGGATTCTGGCTTGACCTCAAAAATCCTTACGTCACTTACGAAAATGATTACATAGAAAAACTGTGGGGTCTTTTTAGAAAGATAAACGCGCGCGGGCTTTTGAAGCAATCTTATAAGGTATTGCCGTATTGTCCGCGATGCCAAACCGCGCTTTCCTCGCACGAATTAGGACAGCCCGGAGTGTATAAAAAAACTAAAGACCCATCCATTTACGTTAGATTTAAGATTAAAGGTTTAAGAAGTAAGACCCTCGAATATTTATTGGTCTGGACAACTACGCCGTGGACATTGCCGGCTAATATGGCGATTGCCGTCAATCCGGCGCTTATTTATACGAAGTATGCCGTTAAGCAACAAGCAACAAATAACAAGCAACAAGTTGAATATATTTGGTCTTATAGTGTGCCGCCGGCAGTTGAAGACGCCGAAATAGAAGTTGTGGAAAAAATTTCCGGCAAGAAGTTGATCGGCTTAAGCTATGAACCGTTATATAAACCAGATTCCAGCTACAAAGTATTAGGCGCTGATTTTGTCTCAATGGAAGAAGGAACCGGATTGGTTCATATCGCGCCGGCTTTCGGAGAAGAAGACCTTAATTTAGTAAATTCCCAACTTTCAATTCCCGATTTTCAAATATCGGTTACGATAGATGACTCCGGTAAAGTAATCGGTGATTATCCGGGTAGAGGCAAATTTATAAAAGAAGCCGACAAAGACATTGTCGCAGATTTGGAACGGCGCGGTTTGCTTTGGAAAAAAGACATTATTGAACACGATTATCCTTTCTGCTGGCGTTGCGGCACTTTGCTCATATATTTCGCGCGCCTGTCTTGGTTTATAGAGATGAGCCGTTTGAGGCGGGAGCTTGTTCGTGAAAACAAAAAAATAAACTGGATGCCGCCACATCTTAAAGAAGGCCGTTTCGGCGAATGGCTTAGAGAGGTGAAGGATTGGGCGATTTCGCGCGATAGATATTGGGGAACGCCGTTGCCAATTTGGGTTTGCGGACGCGGACATACGGAGGTTATTGGAGGTCTAAGCGACTTAGATCGTTTTAGGTGGTCTAAGAACAAAATTTTTATGATGCGTCATGGGCTTGCAGAGCATAACGTTGCAAAAGAAGAATTAATTGCTTCGGGCCCAAAAGGAATTACTTCACGTCTTACGGAAGAGGGGCGCAAACAAGTTGCCATCGCCGCGAAAAAACTCAAGAATATTGATGTGATTTTTGCCTCTCCGTATTTGCGCGCTCGGGAAAGCGCTGAAATTATCGTCAAGGAAAAAGGCGGTAAAATCAAAATAATCATAGACGACAGATTAAAAGAGCTTGATACCGGCATATTCAATTGGCGGCCGGTAAAAGAGCATAAGACTTTTTTCTCGTCTCCGATTGAGGAATTTTTAAAGAGGCCGCCGGAAGGCGAGCATTTGAACGATGTTAAAAAAAGAACTTCCGCGTTTCTTCGCGATATCAATCGCGCAACCGATAATAAAAATGTTCTTGTTATCGGCCACGGCGATCCGCTGTGGGTAATGGAAGGCGCCGCGCGCCATCTTTCTCCGGAAGAAAATTTAAAATTGTCATACCCCGGTTTTGCCGAAATACGCGAAGTGCCTTTTGATAATTTTCCATATAACGCGAACGGCGATATTGATTTGCACCGTCCGTTTATTGACGAAGTTTTTTTACGTTGTCCCAAGTGTGACGAAAAAATGTCGCGGGTTAAAGAAGTTGCGGATGTTTGGTTTGATTCCGGAGCAATGCCTTTTGCGGCTAATTATTATCCGGATATTTATCCAGCCGATTATATTTGCGAAGCAGTTGACCAAACACGCGGATGGTTTTACACCCTGCTTGCTTCGGCGGTTTTGTTAAAAAAATCGGTTCCATATCGCAATGTTATTTCGCTCGGACACATTCTTGATAAATATGGCCAAAAAATGTCCAAATCCAAAGGTAACACGGTTGACCCGTGGCTTGTAATTGAAAAGTACGGCGTTGATGTTTTGCGCTGGCATTTTTATACCGTTAATCCTCCGGGAGAGCCGAAAAAATTTGACGAAGCGGAACTCGGAAAAACATACCGCAGATTTATTGCCTTACTTTACAATTCGTTTGTTTTTTACGATACATACGCGAAAAAAACCCTAAACCCTAAACTCTACACCTCAAACCCTAATATACTGGACCGCTGGATTTTGGCGCGTTTAAACGAAACGTTTTCGGAAGCGGAAAAATTTATGGACAAATACGAAATAGGCGAAGCGGCGCGCGTTTTGGAAAGTTTTGCCGATGATTTGTCGCGGTGGTATATTCGCAGGTCGCGGCGGCGTTTTCAGCATCCGAATAATCAGGAAGATTATGAAGCCGCTTCCGCTGTTTTATGGCGCGTTCTTTTTGAATTTTCAAAGGCGCTTGCTCCATTTATCCCTTTTTTCGCGGAAGCGTTGTATAAGTCGTTAAGCGACAAGAGACAAGAGACAAGTGTTCATTTGGAGGATTGGCCTAAAACTTCTAAAAGCTTAAAGCTAAAAGCTAAAAGCTTGTTAGAGCAAATGGAAGAAATCAGGCGTTTAGCAAGTTTGGCGTTATCCAAAAGAGAAGAAGCCGGAATCAAGATAAGACAACCGCTGGCACTATTGAGAATTAAGAATGATGAATTAGGAATTAAGAGCGATAAGAAGTTTTTGGAGATTTTGAAAGATGAAATAAACGTTAAAGAAATTGTGTTTGACTCAAGTATTTCAGATGAGATTGAGTTGGATATTAAAATTACGCAAGAGTTGAAACAAGAAGGATTAGTTCGCGAGCTTGTTCGCGCTGCGCAGGGATTGAGGCATGACGCCGGGCTTAAGTCCAAAGACGTTGTTTTTCTTATGGCGGTTCTACCGGAAGAATTTAAGCGCGCGGTCGAATCGCGACGCGCGGACATTTTAAAAGGTGTCAATGCGAAAGATATTCAATTCGGCAAATCGGAAAAATTTGACGCGGAAATCAGCACTAAAATTAACGGCCAAGAAATTTGGTTAGGATTAAGGAAATTGTGAGCGTCTCACTTTTCTGTGGTATCTGATGGCAAAATTGTGAGTTTCGGCGATTGCTTTGAGGATTAATTTTTGAAGATCTGGCGGTATTTCTTGAATCGGCGTCGCTTTTGTGTCTCTCCAACCCAAAACCAATTTTTCCGGCTTCGCAAAGGAAATTATTTTGGTTGGAATTTGGAATTTAGAATTTGGAATCTGGTTTAAGGCGCGTTGCGCGGCGTTGAGTTGCGTAATGCCGCCGTCAATGATTATTAAATTAGGATAGGGCCACTCGGGGTGGTTTAAGCGGCGCGTGAGTATTTCAGATATTGCTCCGGGGTCATCGCCGGGTTTGGCCGTTTTTATTTTGAACTTGCGCCACATTGATTTATCCGCAACGTTTCCGCACCAAGCCGTCATAGCGCCTACGGCTTCTTTTCCGCTTAAATGTGAGATGTCGTAGCACTCTGTGAGCGCGACATTTGACCATTGACTCTTGACCATTGACTTGTCTGTGGTGACGAACGCGATAAATTCGCGATGGGCTAAAATGTTATCAATTGCCTTTTGTTCTTCTGGCAATAGTTCTTTAAAAATTCGCGCTTTGGACTTTCCTAAAAGAAAAATTTTAATTATACGGATGTTTCTGCGATATCGCTCAATTTCTTTTTTTGTTGGTTCGATGTCTTTTTTACAGCAAAAACCAAGGCAATTTCCGATTTCGGCGTTCAGGCAATTACGAAAATGAGACGTCTCGCAGGTGCAATACGGAAATTTTCGCCGAAGAAGACGCAGGGCAACTCGTAAAGAGCGGCCATCTGTGAAAGGGCCAATCAGCTCGAAATTTTTAATTTCTAATTTCGAATTTCTAAATCTATGGGTTACGAATATTCTTGGGAATTTTTCTTTAGTGACGGCGACGTAGAAATAGCTTTTGTCGTCGCGCCACATTATGTTGTAACTCGGCCGAAAAGTTTTGATTAAGCGTGATTCTTCAAGCAGGGCCTCAATTTCGGAGCGCAGAACAATAAGTTTTAAACTTTCAGCTTCGTTTTGAAGAAGATTTATTTTGTAGTCGTCTGTCTTTAAATAATTTTTGAGGCGCGCCCTTAAATCGGAAGCTTTCCCGACATAAAGGGCTTTTTTGTTTTTTCCGTAAAAGATGTAGACTCCGGGTTCGCGCGGGGCTTTTTTGATTTTATTTAAGACGGAAAGACGCATTCTAAAGCAATCGCAGGAGATTTTGTCCGGTCATTTCTTCAGGTTTCGGTATATTCATAAGCGCGAGTATTGTCGGAGCAATGTCGGCAAGAATGCCGGACGATTCTGCTTCGGATAGGCGAACCTGAAATTCACTTTTGGTTTTTTTGAATTCGTTTCCGATTATGTATATTGGCACTGGATTCGGATCGTGTTTTGTTTCTGGGGCGGCCGTTAGCGGACTTCTTACGCGCTCTATGTTCCCGTGGTCAGAAGTTATAATCAACACTCCGTCTTGTTGGAGTACAGTTTTCATTAATTGATTTACGCATTCGTCAATAACTTCTATGGCTTTTACGCATGCGTCAAAATTTCCGGTATGGGCGATTACATCGGGATTGGCGTAATTTATGACTATGAATTCAAACGCTCTTTCATCGATTGATTCTATGACTCGAGCGGTGAGTTCTCGCGCCATCATTTCCGGATGTTCTTCGTGCCTCGGAATATTTTTGGATGGCACCAGAAGGCGATATTCGTTCTTGGAAGGCGTATCACGAAATCCGTTGAAGAAATACGTAACATGCGCGTACTTTTCCGTTTCCGCGATGCGAAGCTGGTGCTTGCCGGCATCTGAGATAACTTTTCCGATTGGATTGATTATTTTTTCCGGAAGAAAAGCTACCGGCATTGGGAATTTTTTCTCGTAATATTGCGTCATCGCTGCTACGTACAGATTGCTGAATTTTTCCGTCGGGAATTCTTCAAATTGCTTATTGACGAACGCTTCAACAAGTTGACGCATGCCGTCTTCGCGGAAATTGAAAAATATTACAGCGTCTCCGTCGCGCAGTGGATTTTGCGCGTTTAGAGAAATCGGGTCAACGAATTCGTCGGAAAGATTTTTCCCGTATGTCGCGCGTTGAATCAGGTCTTCAAGCGAGTTGTTAGACGGTTTTTTTCCGGTTATCGCTTCATAAGCGAGCCGCGTTCTGTCCCAGTGCTTATCCCTGTCAAGCGCGTAATATCGTCCCGATACGCTTGTTATTTCTCCTATTTTGAAACGCACCATCATTTTTTTTACTTTTTCTATAAGCTCCATGGCTGAGCGCGGCGGGCTATCTTTGCCGTCTGTAAAAAGATGGAGTTTAATGTGAGGTACTTTTTCCAACGCGGCCAATTTTATAAGCGCTTCCAAATGCTCGAGCGATGAATGGACGTTGCCGCTCGTGAGCAAGCCGACAAGGTTCAGCGCCGAATTGTTTTTTTTAGCGTGCTTGATTGCGTTTAGAAGCGCCTCATTTTTAAAAAAACTTTCGTCGCGAATCGCCAAAGTTATTCTTGGGAAATGTTGATAAATTGTTTTGCCGGCGCCGATGGTTAAATGGCCGACTTCGCTGTTGCCCTCTTCTTCCCACGGCAAACCTACGGCTATGCCGGATGATTGTAGCGACCAAGCCAAATAATTATGTTTTATGTATTCAATTGTTTTCGGTTTTGCGATATAAATCGGATTTGATTCGTCTTCTCTGCCTATACCCCATCCGTCTAAGATCGCTAAAATTATAGTGCGTCTTGCCATAATCTTGATTATACATTATTATCTAATGTTATGGATAAGGAAATTATGAATAAAATAAAGTCCGGAGCTACGGTGCGGGTTTATGAGCGTATAAAAGAAGGAGACAAGGAACGGGAAAGCGTTTTTCAAGGCATGGTTTTGGCGCGAAAGCACGGCGGGGAAGTCGGAGCGACTTTTACGGTCCGCGCTATGGTTGCCGGAGTGGGGGTTGAAAAAGTGTACCCGGTTCATTCTCCGGTTATTTCGCGCGTTGATATATTAAGTTCGCCTAAAAAAGTTCACCGCGCTAAATTGTACTATCTGCGCGACCTTTCCAAAAAGAAAATAAGGCAGAAACTGGGGGTGTAGTTTCCGACTTTTGTTTTAGAGAGACAGGATATGTTCTTTGCTTTTTGCGCCTCCGAGACATTCTTCAAAACATATCCCGTCTCTCTAGTAGGCAATACTTATTCGAGCAGGAAGTTAATCGGAATATTTAATTTTATTGTGAAAATGATTAGAATATAAATAACGCGCGGGTGGCGAAATGGCAGACGCTACAGCTTGAGGGGCTGTTGTCCGCAAGGACGTGGAGGTTCGAATCCTCTCCCGCGCACAAACAAAAACACGACAGACGTCTGTCGTGTTTTTGTTTGTGCAATTTTATAAATTTACTATTTCAGTTCACACCATTTCGGAACAGCCTTTTTATTTTTTGAAAAAAACTAGATTCTTTTTTAGACACGATAGGGGATACTTCAGGTTCGATTAGTGGCGAAGCATCCCCAATTTTTTTAAGTTTCTGTTGTGCGCGGGTTTTCAATTGTTTTTTATATAAACTATTTTCTTTTTTTAATAAATTAATCAATTTACGTTGTTCATGTATTTTATTTTCCAATAATACATTTGGTTGTGAAGTTATCTTATTATTTACATCTACAATTTGTTCACTAAAAATATTTTCAAATTTATTTTTATACAAACTGTCTTTCTCTATTTTATTATTCCAATCTGTCAGTGTCCCCAGATCTTTAATGTGAAAAATTTTTGCAAACTGTGTTTGGTTTTTTATCATAACTGTTTTTATGATCAGTGGATCTGTAAATCCATGAAAGAGAAGCTGTTCTTTTTTCATTCCTCGGAAATATGCGGGCACGGATTTCCACAAGACATAGGTTTCGAATTCTTTCTCTTTATACACACTAATTTTGGCATTTCTTGGCATTTAGACATTATAGCATGTAAAATTTAACCTTACAATCGACATAAATGTGTATAAACGTTAATTTTTCATACAGAATTCTTTATTTTTTGTGTTATACTAAAAGAGCATGGATAAGCGTTTTTTAATTTTAAAAAGACGTCATTTCTTTATAATCGCCGCGATAGCGGTTGCGTTTTTAAGTTTTTCTTTAACTGCTTTTGCCGAAGATGAAACAATCCCTGATCCCGCGGAAAATATTCCAAATGAAGTTACTCCAACCCCAGAACCAACTCCAGAACCGCGGAAAATATTCCAAATGAAGTTACTCCAACCCCAGAACCAACTCCAGAAATAATTTCCGAGCCAGTTCAAGAAATACTTCCTGAAGTAGATTCTGTTCTAGAAATAGAAGAAGTAAGTCAACAAGAATCAGATGCTCAAGAGGAAGATTTGGTAATTTCTGCCGAAGATGTTCTTGTGGAAAATTCTGTTCTAGAAATAGAAGAAGTAAGTCAACAAGAATCAGATGCTCAAGAGGAAAATTTGGTAATTTCTGCCGAAGATGTCCTTGTGGAAAATTCTGAAGAAATTTTAGTACCAGAAGTCGAGGTAGTTCCAATTGACGTTCCAACACCCGATATTCTTGAAGAATTAATTGGCGGTAGTTCCAATTGACGTTCCAACACCCGATATTCTTGAAGAATTAATTGGCAATACAAAAATTGTAACAATCACATTGCCGGAAGGTGTTGACGGGAGTTTGATGATAAATGTTCCGGTCAAAACTGCAATATCAGAAATTTTTAAAGTTGGTCAGGAAAATCAGATAAAAATAAAATGGCAGAATAATGGCGCTCAGGAAATGGAGTTCATTGCAACCGATGATGATGGCAACGGATACATCGACCATGTTGCGTGGATTGTTCCTCATTTATCAACGCAGGTTTTTGAAATTATTTTTATTTCAAATGCAATGCGATTGGATTCGGAAAAAAATCCAATTGAAGATATTTATGACATCGTAAAATCGCGGGACCAAAATTATGCCAGTCTTCTAGACGGTCAATATGTTCGTGTTACCTTCGAAAAAAGTTTGGACAATGGCAATGATATTACTCTTTATGCCAAGCCAACCAACGCGGGAGAGAGCGTGACGGTGGAGGTTTACACGGTTAGTGGGGATTTGATCGCCACATTCCCTGTTATTGAAATCGACGGTAGGTACAGAATAATTCTCTCTGGACTTTCAGGTCCTTTAGATATTTTTGACCTAAAAATCATAGGAAATGTCGATATTGACCAAATTATTGACCCGCCGGCAAATGCCTACTGGGTGGGCGGGACAGGAAATTGGTCAGATGCCGCCAATCACTGGGCGACATCGACTGGCGGCGCGCCGGATGCCGGTAACTTGCCCGACGCGACCAGCAATGTGTTTTTTGACGCCTCATCGGGGGACGCATCTTCCACTGTGACCATTGATACCGCGGCTACGGCTGGTTCATTCACGATTAACAGTGGTTATATAGGAACGATTACTCAGAGCGCTAACTTAACAATTACCAATTCCGGAGGGCAATCAGGCAATTATTCCCAGACATCCGCCGCCACATTTACGGCTACGAGTCCCGGGACCAATACGTTTTCTGCCACCGGCAGTTTTTCAGTTACATCCGGCACATTTAGGCGCTATACGGGAATGGGCATAAGCGTTGACCCTTTTATGGTTTATGACGTTTATGGTTTACAGGGCATGAAAACTAGTTTAGGCAGTTCTTATAAGTTAAACAACGACATCGACGCCGCAGTAACTTCAGGATGGAATTCTGGGGCAGGTTTTATTCCAGTAGGAGATAACACTACCAACTTTAGCGGGACTTTTGATGGAGCTAATTACACTATCAGTAATATATATATCAATTCCACTGCGGTAAATTATGTCGGACTTTTTGGATACTCAAACAACAGTATAAAAAATCTAGTTTTAACCGGCGCATCTATTACGGCCGTTGGTACTGCCGGAAGTAATGGTAGCGATGGAGCTGATGGAACTTCTGGCACAACTCCCACGGCCGGAGGTACAGGAACTGCCGGTACTGTAGGTAGTGCACTATATATAGGAGGAGTAGCTGGATATAACGTGGGTACGGTTAACAATGTAAGTGTCGTCGGTAGTGTCACGGGTACAGGAGGTACCGGAGGCACTGCCGGGAACGGGGGCAATGGAGGAAACACAACTAGCGGCGCTACTACTGCGGGCGCCGGAGGTACGACGGTGAGCAATGCTGCCGCTGTCGGAGGTATCGCTTATGTTGGAGGACTTGTTGGTTACTCACAGCAAGGAAGTGTCACAGCAGCAAGCAGTTCTGCGACTGTCATCGGCACTGGAGGCACGGGAGGGGCAAGTGGAAATGGCGGGAACGGAGGTACAAACTTTGGAACTGGCATTGGAGGTGCCGGAGGCGCAGTAGGTGTCGCAGGAGCCGGAGGTATTAGTTATGTTGGAGGACTTATTGGTTGGGTAAACTCTGGAGGAATAAGAGAGTCTTCTGCTATGGGAAGCGTGACTGCAAATGGAGGTGCGGGTGGTTTTGCTGGAACTCCCGGTGTTGGTGGAGCTGGAGGAGGAGCCGCTATTGGTGGAGTTGGAGGCGCCGGTGGAGTAGGTGGCGCCGGAGGTGTCGCTTATGCCGGAGGTTTGATTGGAAATAATTTAGGAGTTATTCAAAACGGCTCATACGCAACTAGCACAGTTGCATCGACCGGAGGTACTGCGGGTACTTCATCAGCTGGAGGAACTGCCGGAGCTTCAGCTGCTGCTACGAGTGGTATTGCTGCAACAGGTGGCGCAGGTGGAGCTGGTAGTGCCGGCGCTATCGCATACGCGGGAGGTTTAGTAGGACTTAATAGTCAAGATGGAATAATTACTGGAGAAACAACTCCAGTTTATGCAAGTGGAGCTGTTACTTCGACTGGCTCCACGGGGGTTAATGGCGCATCTGGAGGAACAGGAGGCAGTGCGGCAAACGGGACAGCGCACACAGGAGGCACGGGTGGTGCTGGCGCTGTGGGTGGAATCGGCGGAGGAGTATACGGAGGAGGTCTGGTTGGCCTTAATTCGGGGATTATTATTTCTTCATATTCAACGACTGGTTTGGTTACTGTTACTGGTGGTGCAGGAGGTACGGGTGGTACGGGAGGTTCGGGCGGTGTCAAAGGATCATCGGGCGCAAGTGGAGCCGGTGGCGCATCAGGTGCTGGAGGTTCCGCTAATTCAACTTCAGCGTATGGAGGAGGATTGGTTGGAAGTAACACTGGAGGAATTCAAATCTCATATTCTCAAAATTCAGTATCGGGTACCGGCGGCGCGGGCGGCGCCGGCGGAATACTCTATATCGGAGGTATAACAGGAAGCAACACATACCAAGTTAATAGTAGCTATTACACAACCGGAACTGTTACTGGAGTCGCAGGAGCCGGAGGCGCCGCGGGAGCAGGAGGCGCAGGAGGAAATTGGACAGGAGGATTAGCTGGAACTTCAGGAGTTGCTGCTGCCGGAGCAATTATCTATGCGGGAGGAGGGGTTGGATACAACTCGGGAACCACGCTCACAAGTAGTTATGCAACGGGAAATGTTACGGGAACCGGAGGTGCGGGAGGCGCGGGCGCAAATGGCGGCAATGGCGGCACGAGTCTTGCGGGAGTAACGGGTAGCGCTGGCGCGATTGGTGGTATTGCCTATGTTGGTGGGTTCATTGGGTACAACCTGAACGGACAAATTATCACCTCGTATGCCGCGGGAGATGTTGTTGTTGCGGGTGGCGCCGGTGGCGCCGGAGGAAGTGGTGGGTCGGGTGGCGCAGGAGCGGCAAGTACGGTGGGAGGGGCTGGCGCCGCGGTCGTTGTAGGTGGCGCTGGAGCTGCCGCGTATGGAGGAGGATTAATTGGTTATTTCGCACTTGGTCCTATTGATACAAGTTATGCTACGGGCAATACGGTGGTTACGGGTGGCGCTGGAGGCAATGGAGGCGCGGGAGGGACTGGTGGTAACGGAGGGTCAAGCGCTATCGGAGGTGTTGGCGCTGTCGGAGGCGCCGGAGGCGCCGGAGGTCTTGCCGCCGCCGGAGGTCTTGCTGGTTTTAGTTCAGGAGTTATTACCTCACCTACGAATGTTTACGCCACGGGAGATGTTACAGCCAACGGAGGAACTCCGGGGGCTGGAGGTACAGGAGGTACAGGTGGCGCGACAACTGCAACGGTTACTACCGGAACAGCTGCCGCTGGAGGAAACGGCGGCGCCGGAGGCGCCGGAGCCATTGCTTACGCTGGTGGGATTATTGGCAACAACGCGAATACTATCTTTAATGCATACGCATCTAGTACTGTTATCGCAATTGCTTCGGCTGGCGCAAACGGAGGAACGCCGGGAGCCGCTGGTAATGGATCTGCCGGCGGCGCAAGTCACGCGGGGGCGGTTGGCGCGACCGGTGGCGCCGGTGGCGCGGGCGCGGCGGCATATGGCGGAGGTATTACCGGACAGAACACTTCAAATATTACAAACGCCGACGTACAAGCGGGCTCGGTGACGGTTACTGCCGGCAATGGTGGCAATGGCGCAAATGGCGCCGCGGGAGGAAGCGGAGGAACGGGCGCCATAGGTGGTGTCGGTGGTGTGGGCGGTGCCGGTGGCGCGAGCGGTATCGCATACGGCGGAGGAGCTATTGGAAACAATCTTGCTGGTATTATTCAAGACGGGTCAAATTCAGTTGTTGACGTTACGGTTACTGCCGGTGGTCTTGGTAACGGTGGTAATGGCGGCGATGGAGGTTCGCGTGCCGCGGGAGGCGCGGGAGGCGGAGGAGGTGGGGCTGGATCAATAGCCTACGCGGGCGGTCTTGTAGGTTTGAATAACGGTATTATTGACGCATCTTATGCCACAGGAAATGTTTCCGCTACAGCTGGTATAGGTAGTTCTGCGGGAATTGGAGGTAATGGTGGAAGTGGAACTACTGGAGCCGCGGGTGGCGCATATGGTGGCACGAGCGTTGCTGCAAGTGTAGCACTTCGCGGTGGAGGAGCTGCCTACGCGGGAGGTCTTGTAGGGCAAAATACTACAAACGGCGTTATTCGTAATGCTTCATACTCAACAGGAAATGCGACAGCTATAGGAGGTGCTGGCGTAGACAGCGGTAATGGCGCAAATGGCGGAAACTCTACCGGAGCCGCGGCGGGTGGGGCAGGTGCCGCGGGTATCACCGGAGGAACTGGAGGTATTGCATATGGCGGAGGTCTTGTTGGAAATAACATCGGTATTATGGGTTCAGGTTCTTATGCCACAGGGTATGCGTCGTCAACAGGAGGCATTGGTGGCGCTGGAGGAAATGCAGGAGCTGGCGGTTCAAGCGGCGCGGGCAACGCAGGGGTTGCGGGTGTAGCTGCTGGCGCAGGAGGTGTTGGTGGCGCTTCATATGCGGGAGGAATTACAGGGTGGAATGGCGTACTTGGTACCACGCTAAGTACTGCAAATAATACGGGTGCCGTTACCTCAACGGGAGGTGCTGGCGGTGTTGGTGGCACGGGAGGAGTCGGAGGAAATGGTGGAAGCAGTTCAAGTCTTGCTCAAACTATTACAACAATTACCGTAACTGGTGGAGGAGCAGGCGCTGGAGGTGTTGGAGGCAACGCCGGTAATTCTGGAAATATATCGGGAAGCACGGGCGCTACTGCAGGCGCCGGTGGCGCCGGTGGCGCCGGTGGCGCTGTTTATGTCGGTGGACTTATCGGAGACAATGCCGGAGTAATTATTGGTTCATCAGTAACAGGGAGTTTAACTGCAAGTAATAAAGGAGGGGGAGCTGGAGGTATTGGAGGTATTGGAGGTGACGGTACAGCAGGAACAGGTGGACACAATGGTGGTATCGGTGGCGCCGGAGGAGCAGGTGGTTCAAGTGGCAACGTCTACATCGGAGGATTAGTGGGCCAAGGTAATGGTAATATTTCAACTTCATATAGTGTGGGTGGGACTATAACTGTCACATCAGACACAGGTGGAGGCGCCGGTGGCGCCGGAGGAGCAGGTGGCGGTAATGGCGCCTCTGGTCGTGGAGGCACAGGAGGCGCCGGTGGAGCCGGTGGCGCGACAGGTGCCGTGTTTGCCGGAGGATTGGCTGGATATGTTTCTTTGGCAAGTGTTTTGTTTAATGGAGTTTATTCAACCAATATAGTTTCTGTGACAGGCGGTACCGCAGGCGCGGGAGGCGCCGGAGTTTCAGGTTTGGTTGGAGCGATTGGAGGCGCCGGTGGCGCCGGTGGCGCGGGAAGTGTTGCGCAAACTAGCGCAATCAATGTAGGAGGTCTTATTGGAAGTATTAATGGCGCAGGAGTTTCTGTATTGAACTCATATGCGACAGGAGCGGTGACCGCCGTAGGACAGTTGGGTAATAATGGAGGTAATGGCGGAAATGGAGGAAATGGAGGTACTTCAATGACTGGTGGTGCCGGAGGTGTTGGAGGTATAGGTGGTTCTGGGGGGGCAATTTATGGTGGAGGTGCTATTGGATTTACCGCTGGGACAACATATGTAGATACTGTTTATGCGACAGGAGCAGTTAGCGCAGATAGTGGTAATGGAGGTGTTGGTGGTAATGGAGGAAATGGTGGAAGTGGGAATGCCGCTGTTGGTGGCGCTGGAGGCGCTGGTGCTGTCGGCGGTGCTGGTGATATTGCTTATGCGGGAGGCCTTATTGGATATACAACTTCCGGTGAAGTAACTTCTTCATATTCTACAGGGACAGTAAGTGGAACTGCCGGTAATGGTGGAAATAGTGGCAGTGGTGGTAATGGAGGAGCAGGAGGGTCAAGTAATATTGGAGGTATTGGAGGCGCTGGCGCCATTGGCGCTGCTGGTGGCGCGACAAATGTTGGAGGGCTTATTGGACAAAATAGGTCAACAATTCAGACAGGTTATCATGTTGGCGGATTAGTGACTGGTACTGGAGGAAGTGCCGGAAACGGAGGAAGTGGTGGGACGGCGGGCGCGTCCGGTTCGGTGTCTGGTTCTACTTCTGCGGCGGGAGGCATTGGCGCGGCAGGTGGTGTTGGTGGTGCGGCAAACGTTGGAGGATTGGTCGGCTTAAATACTGTTGCGACTGCTATCATTAATAATTCTTATGCAACCAGTAGCGTAACAGCCATTGGAGGTTCAGGTGGCGCCGGGGGTATTGGCGGAACAAGTGGTGATGGAAGTGCCGGCACTAACCATACTGGCGCTGTGGGCGCTGTCGGTGGCGCCGGAGGCGCAGGCGGAGGCGCTATTGGTGCCGCAGTTCAAGTTGGAGGTCTCGTCGGATATAACGCACTTGGTACTATA
>Ga0076042_103_pt1 | contig 46202 bp, 45 predicted proteins | sample RifGroB1_FD_68139 | JGI IMG/M metagenome (GOLD analysis project Ga0076042, IMG submission 68139) | Parcubacteria bacterium GW2011_GWB1_45_9 | reverse complement strand
CTGGCACGCGGCGATTCCAAGCGTTGGGAGTTTAACGGAGTCGGGACATGAATCAACGCAAATTCCGTTTATGTCAAACGTCGCGAAGACATGTCCGCCGTCTTTCGTCGTATCAGCGCATCGCACCGCGACGTTTGAAATTATTCGCACGCCAATCGTCAGATACACGAGAAGCGCCGCGTTGATAAGCGTCCGTGCGTCCGGAACGTACTCCGCGATCAACAGCGTTTCGTTTTGATCGAGCCATGTCTTGTTGCACGAACGTGAATTTGCCTCGGCGCGGATAAGAACCCAGCGCGGATTTGCGCGGACGGACAAAAATTCTTCCGTCCCAGCGCGCTTTCCGAACCAGATAAGCTCTCTGTTTAAATACCGCCGCATCTCAAGAATGGAGAAACCGAAATCAGGTACGAGAAAATGCGTTTTTCTCCGCACTGGAACCGTTGCTTCGCGCACGGGAAACTTTTTGAACACCCCTTTTTCTTTCTCTGTTAACTGGTGCGGAAAATACTGCATTGCGCGGTCAACCCCGATAAAATTCGGACCGATGAATGCTCGCGCAAGCCGTTCATCCTCGTCCATACTTAGGGTCTTTGCAATCACTTTGCCTCCTATTGTGATGTTGGGTGATGTGAAGAACTTTTATATTATACTAAAATTGTATAAAATGTCAAGTAAGAGAAACGCCCTTGAGTTTGCCTGTGGACAACTGATTGTATTTTATTGGTATCGGAAGTTATAATTTTGATATTATGCGCAACCCACCGTTAATTCTTTTGGTGGACGACGATCCGCAGATTCAGGAGATTTATTCCATGAAGCTTAGCGCTTCGGGGTATAAAATCATTCAGGCGCGGAACGGCGAAGAGGGAGTAAAAATTGCAAAACAAGAAAGGCCCGACCTTATTTTACTGGATATTTTAATGCCGGTTATGGACGGCGCGAGAGCGCTTGTGGAATTGAGAGAAGACCCCGAAACAAAAAACATCCCCGTGCTTATTTTAACCAGTTTGGAAGACCGGCCCGAGGATATTAAATTTGCCAAAGAAGCCGGAGCGGTTGATTTTATGCGGAAGGATATTGATTTCAATGATTTGCTCGCCAAAATTAAATCGGCAATTAAGGTATAGCGCGGCAGTTGCCGTGTTAGGCGCGGTTGTTGCCGGCGTCGCTCTTTTTTTGATTTCTTTTATTTTCGCAATCGCGCAAACAAATGACGTCTATCCGCCGGTGATTTCCGGCGTTATGGCGGATAACATCACGGCGTTCAGCGCTCAGATTAAATGGGGCACAGACGAACCGTCTGATTCGCGAGTCGCGTACGGCACCGCGTCTGGACAATATCCGTATGGTTCCGACAATCGTTGTGACGGCGGCGGAATGGTGACCCAGCATTGTGTGTATTTGGGCGGTCTCCAGTCGGGAACCGTTTATTATTATCGCGTAATGTCAATGGACGGTAGTTTAACTCAAATGGACCGACAACGCGGACAACGAAGACAAGTTCAATGTGCAAAGAGCGCTTGCCGGAAGCGGTTCGTGGTCTTTTTCGATTCAGCTTGAAGGAGCAAACCTTATCGCATACTCAGATTCATCTGTTGTTTTCGGCACTCTCTACGACTACCGAGTTCAGGCATGTCGTTCGGGTTACGGATGTTCCGCGTACGCTTATCTTTACAATGTGAAGACGGCGAGCGATACGACACCTGCGGGTTCCGCGCCAACGGTTGATGTAAAAGTTAATAACGTTGACGGTACGATTTCGCCCGTAGCTCCGGCATCATACACTGTTTCGTGGACTACCACCGAAAGCCCGACAACATGCGTACCGGAGGGCGCTTGGTTTGGTTCGGGAGACAAGACAGTTCCATCCGGCAGTTGGCAGTTCAGCAGCGTTACTGTTCTTGGATTGAAAACATACACACTTACTTGTTCAAACGCATACGGTTACGCAAGTGATACGGTTTATGTTGATGTTGTTTCCGGCACAACAGATGGCGGCGGAGGAGGAGGAACATCCACTAATATTCCAAACGCTCCATCAAATCTGCGCCTTGACCCCCCGTCCTCAACATCGGCAATTTATCTCAAATGCTCAAATGGACCGACAACGCGGACAACGAAGACAAGTTCAATGTGCAAAGAGCGCTTGCCGGAAGCGGTTCGTGGTCTTTTTCGATTCAGCTTGAAGGATCAAACCTTATCGCATACTCAGATTCATCTGTTGTTTCCGGCACTCTCTACGACTACCGAGTTCAGGCATGTCGTTCGGGTTACGGATGTTCCGCGTACGCTTATCTTTACAATGTGAAGACGGCGAGCGATACGTCTGTTCAAATCGCGCATGCCACTGCCAAAGGAACTGTTCTTGATTCTAATAATTTAGCGATTGCAGGCGCCGTAGTCCATATTTTTAGTAAAGATACCGGCGTAAGCGTTTCGCAGACGACTCTTTCCGATGGAACTTTCAATTTTTCCGTTCCGGCAGGCAATTATACCGCCGAATTTTTTCCGCCGCACAACAGAACGGATTTGGCAAAGCCATCTCCAATTTCTTTTTCAGTTCAAAGCGGAGAAACAAAAAGTTTAACGGTTAAATTTTCCGTTCCGACCAAAGTTATTTCCGGACGTGCTCAGTTTTCAAACGGCATAGCCGTAACGGACGCGAATATAAGCGTTTATAACAGCGTTTCCGGGCAATCAATGCGAATAAAAACCGATAGCAACGGTAATTATCAGTTTAAGGCGGGTCCCGGAAAATGGATTGTCAATATTTTGCCCGTGGAACCAAGCGCGGCAAAATGGCGCGCGGAGGGTTTTGGGCAAGAAGCGATTTTTAGCGAAGACGCCACCGCGGAAAACAGAATTTTAAATTTTCCGGTTTCATCCGCGCTGTCAAAAGTTATGGTAACGACGGTTGATCAAAACAACGCGCCGGTTTCGGATGCCGGTGTTGTTCTTGACGCGGCGGGAGTTATACAGACATCCGTAACACAAAATATTTTTCGCGAATGGAGAAAATCCGACGGTTCCGGACTGGCGCATTTCTTCGCGCCGCAGGGAGTTTATTTCATTCGCGCGTTTTTGCCTTCTGAATCGGGATTCATCAATCCCGAAGAGCAGAAAATTGAAATCGGCTCCGCGCAAGACAAATCCGTTAAGATTGTTTTCCGTAAAAAAGAAACCATAACTACGGTTGAAATTACCGGCAAGGTTAAACTTGACGATGGCCGGCCGGTTGACGCAGTTGTTTGGGGTTGGTCGCAAAAAGGATTGTCCGTTGAAACGCGCGCGAACAGTTCCGGCGAATTCAGATTTACGATTCCGCCAAACGACCGCTGGTCTTTCGGCGCCGGAAAAGAAGTTGGAGGATTTCCGTATAAATCAAACCAGATTATCATTGATGTTTTCAACGCTCCGGTCGCGATACACCTTGTTTTGAAACGTTTCGGTGAAACGGCTCTCGCGCCGTCGGTTTCCGTTGAACAATCCGCGACTCAAAAAATTATTGCGCAAACTCAAGACGGAGCGAAAGTTACCGTGCCTCCGTCTGCGACGGCGCAAACCGGCAATGTAAGCGTTGATATAAAGCCGACTATTGAAGCGCCTTCACAGGCGGCGTCCAAGGTGGTAAGCACAGTTTATGAAATCACTGTTCGCGATCAAGTCGGACAGCAAATCAAACAGCTTCAGGAAGAAATTGAAATTGTTCTTCCATATGATTTGAATCAATTAAAAGCTCAAGGCGTAACCGAGGACACGATTGTTCCGAGTTTTTTTGACGAAACAACCGGAACATGGGTTAAGCTGGATAATTTTATAGTCGATAAAGAAAAAAAAGTCATAGTTGCGAAAGTTAAGCATTTGACCCGATTCGCGATAGTCGCGGCCGCGGACGTTGTTCCTCCGTCGCCGCCGACCAACGTCGTCGCCGCAAACCTGAGCGGAGGATCTGTACGCCTTTCATGGTTAAATCCGATTGCCGATTTTCATCACGCTAAAATTTATCGTTCAACAGTTCAAGGAGAGTTGGGTTCGGTGATTTATCACGAAGTTATCGGGAACAGCGCGGTGGACGGAAAAGGGCTTGTAAACGGCGTCGCTTATTATTATTTGATTCGCGCCGTTGACTCGGCTGGCAATGAATCCACCAATACGACGCAGATAACCGTTGTGGCGGTTGGAACTTCGTCGGCTGTCGGCACTTTCGCGAAAAATCTCCGTTTTGGAGACAAAAACGACGATGTTAAAGCGCTTCAAGAATTTCTTATAACCGAAGGAGTTTATCCCGAAGCGCTGGTTACCGGATATTTCGGATTGCTGACACGGGCCGCCGCAATAAAATTTCAGGAAAAATACCGCGCGGATATTTTAACGCCGCTCGGTCTTACGGATGGTACGGGCTTCGTTGGGCCAAGCACAAGGGTTAAAATCAACGCAATTCTTTCAAATTGATTTTGAACAGCCGTTATTTTTGGATTATCGGAGCCGCGTTGGTTTCTGTTATGTTCGGAACGGCGCTTTATTATTTTTATATTTCTTCGGAGGAAAACGGCTCTGTTTCGGACGTTGATGAAATTCGCCCGCATCTTTATGGATTTCCGGAAGTTGATATTTCAAAAACAAGAATCAAGGCGGTTTACGCCGTTCCGAAAAACAAAACAGATTTTGTTTACGCGGATTGGAAAAGCGTTCTTGAAGAAGCTTTAGGCAAGTCAAAAAAATTTCACGGGATTCAATTCAGAGGCAAGTCGGCTTTAAATTACGACGTTTATCCGGATCCGGTTTTTCTTCTCAACGAAGCGCCTTTTTACGATTCCAATGAAACGAATTTCGGCAATCCGCGCGCCTTGATAAATATAGGGGAGGAAATTGAAAAAAGAATTTTTCAGGAAGACGGCGACCTTTATTCCGGTGAATTTTCCGAATTTAAAACTGGAGAATATTCGGTTCTGACAATTCTTTACGAAGGAGTTGGCGCCGCCGGCGGAATAATTCAGGAGAGCGAATTTGAAACTCCGGAAGAGATAGCCGCAAGCATTGGATTGGATATGCGGCATATATTCGTTGTTGATATAAAATCGGTTGACGGCTTTTCGCTATTGTCGCGTTCTTTTTTAACCGAACAGGAAACGAAATTTTACGGCGAGTCGCTTTTTTACCACGAATTCGCCCACGTTTTGGGATTTCCGGACCAGTATGACAGATACGACATTATGGGCGCTGGCCGCCTAAAGCCGATTGAACAAGCGTATCTTGATCGCCATTTGCTTCAAGGTGTGGGAGTAATTATGCAATAAAATGTTCGGAGGCTCTCTTCGCGATAAAATTCTTTTAGTAATGATTTTGGTCGGCCTTTTGCCTTTGGTGGCGGCCGGTTCCTTGGCTATTTACAGCTTGAATGTTTTTCATGATTTTGATTTGGCGAGCATTCAGGACAATCTTATTTTGCAGAAAGTTGAAGAGGTTCAAAGTTTTATTAATGACATTTCCGCTTCTTTTAAGCTGAAAATAGATTATCTTTCTGGCGATCCTGTTCAGATTGAAGGTGATGGCGGCGTAAAATATCCGGCTCCCATCAGTTTGTCCAGCCAGCGATTTTTATTGAGCCAGCTTATGCTTGAAAAGCCGCAGTTGGAAGAGGTCTCAATTATTGCCGTTTTTCCGTATCGGGAAGCCGATATGAATTTTTCAACGGGCAGCGAAACCGCGCGTTACGGCCGCTTTTATCCCGACGGTGTTTCCGGACGCGAGCTTCAAGATCAGAACCGTTCTGAAAAATATATTGCCGCTGCGGCCGGGCAGGATTATATCGGCCCGATATACCACACGCTTAAAGGGCCGATGATGACAATGGCTTCGCCGATCCGCAACAAAGACGAAGAGATAATAGGCGTTTTATCGGGTGAAGTTAATTTGTCGGAATTTCGGAATATGGCGGCGCGCTCCAAGCTGGGAAATTCCGGTTACGTTTATATGGTTGACCAGGACGGATTTTTAATCGCGCGCGGGCGCTTAGCTGATGTCAGTCCGGATGACGTTAAAAAGGGTGGCTTCGTATCGGAATTAATCCTCGGCAAATCGTTTTTGGGCATCGATGGACAGAGTCGTTATAAAAGCATTTGGGGCGAGCGTGTTGTTGCTGCCGGAGATTATCTTGAAAAATTAAATATAGGAATCATCGCTGAATGGCAAGAGGCTGAAGCAGACGCGATAGTTAATACCGTACGAAATCAAATACTCATAATTTCTTTGATTGTTTTGATAGCGACAATTTTGTTTAGTTTATTCGCGGCGAACCGCATCGTTAATCCGATTAGGATGTTGGAGGTCGGAACGCGTTTTGTGGCTCAGGGTAAATTTGACCGACCGATAAATATCAAAACAAACGATGAAATTGAAGAATTGGGCGCGGCTTTCAACAAAATGATGTTGGGATTGAAACAATTGCAGGAATTGAAGGAAGAATTTGTTTTTATCGCGGCGCATGAATTAAGAACGCCGGTTACCGCGATAAAAGGGTATATTTCTTTGATTTTGGACGGTATTGCAGGTCCGGTCAGCGGTTCGTTAAGAGAGATTTTGGATAAAATTCAAAACGCCAACAAGCGGCTTATCAATTTGGTCAATGACTTGCTTGAGGTTGCGCGTTCTGAAGCCGGAAGGATGACTATCCAAGTCGCGCCTACGAATATAATCGCCCCGATTAAAGACGTTTTAAGCGAGCTTCGTCCGCTTGCCTACGAAAAATCAATCACGATGATTTACGAGCCGGATTCGGGATTGCCGAGCGTCTTGGCTGACGCCGGAAGAGTTAAAGAAATAATGGTCAATCTTGTCGGTAACGCAATTAAATACACTGTCGGTTCAGGAACGGTAACGGTTCGCCACGAAATACAGGGAAGCGAACTTACAACGCATATTCAAGATACCGGAGTTGGAATGCCCAAAGACGCTCAGAAGAAATTATTTGAGAAATTTTATCGGATTCAAACCGAAAAAACCCGCGACATCACCGGAACCGGTTTGGGGCTTTTTATCGTCAGACAGCTTGTGGAAAAAATGAATGGCAGAATTTGGGTTGAATCTGAAGAAGGTAAGGGCTCTATTTTCAGCTTTAGTTTGCTTTTGGCGGAGAAGAATATTTCTCAATGATAATCGGGGCGCGGTTGGATTCGCTTGCGACAAGATAGCCAAGCCCGAAACTCGCGAACGCGGCAAGGACAAGAATCAAAATAACTTTTTTCGGCGTCATTGACTTGGTAAAAGTTATATCATAAGCTTCCGCCATCGCGCAATGCCTTGGCACAATGTTTTCTTTTTCTCCGCCTCCGGTTTTATTCTGGGAACCATTTTCGGCGGAATCGGTTTTTCATTTTTCGCCGCGATGTTCGGCGCGTTTGTCGTTCTCGGCGTCGTTTTTTGGCTAGGAGTCTTAAGAATGAAGTTTATTGCCGCGGCATTGCTCTCCGTTTTCTTTTTGCTTGGAAATTTTTATTATGCTTTTGACGATTACAACTATCATCTGAAAAAAGCCGCGATCGCGGACATTGCGTTTTTTGAAGGCGTTGTAATTGATGAGCCGCAAAGGCGCGTTGACAGGCAGGTAGCGAAAATAAAATTAGCGGAAGGAGAAAGAATTTTAGTCCACATGAATCCGTATCCTGAACTTTCTTACGGAGACATCATAAAGATTTCCGGCAAAATGGTTTCTCCGCCGGACGATTCTTACGGCAATTATTTGGCGAAGGAAAGAATACACGGCACGATTTTTTATCCGGAAATTAAAATTACCGGCAAAAACTCCAACCCATTTTTTAGAGCGCTTTATTCGTTCAGAAGCGGCGTTAAAAGTTCCATCGGGCTGTTGTTTACGCAACGGCAGTCGGCTTTTCTTGGCGGAATTATGTTTGGCGACCGCGACGAATTTTCAAGGGAATTCCTTGATAAGCTTTCTTTTAGCGGAACGATGCACCTCACCGCTCTTTCCGGTTTGCATATGACTATGGTTGTTTTCGCGGCAATCGTCGTGTTTTTGGAAATTTTTCGCCACAAAAGGCGCCCTGCTTTTTGGGCAACTTTTGTTACTGTGGCGCTTTTTGTGGCGATGACCGGTTTCAAGGTTTCTGCTATTCGCGCTTCAGCGATGGCTTTTATTGTCGGCCTTGCCGAACAAACCAGCCGTCTTTACAATCCACGCAACGCCATAATTCTTGCGGCTCTTGTGATAACGATGATAAATCCCAAAGCCCCCGTCTTTGATTTGGGTTTTCAGCTTTCATTCGTAGCGACTGCGTCAATTATTTATCTCGCGCCTGTTTTTAAGCGCTTTTCGTTTTTTAAAAAAGAAGATTCATATTTGGGATGGCGCGAGGTGCTTGTCATTACCACCGCGGCTCAGCTCGGCGTCGCACCGTTCACTATGGCGTATTTTGCCAACTTTTCTTTTTCGGCGTTTCCGGCGAACATCGCTATTTTGGTTATTATGCCGATTTTGATGCTTTTCGGTTTTGCTGTTGCCTTTGCGTCTTTTGTTTTTTGGCCGCTTGCCGTTATTTTAAGTAAACAGACGGCGTTTCTTTTGGATTATTCCATTGCGGCTGTTGAGATATTTTACTCGCTCCGCGTGCCGTTTAATCCAGAAATCGACATCGTCGCCGCGGTTGCTTATTACGCGTTCTTGATTTATATTTGCGCGAAATGGTCTCCGAAGGCAAAAAACTTTTTCAGCTGAGTTTTTTTCGGGTCCTGCCGCATCGCGTCGCCTCTACACTCTCAGCGAAAAACTCCGACCGCGGTCGGAGTCGGGATATGGGCGGTGGTTTCTTCAAGAAATACAGGCGGCGCGCCATAAGGATGAGTGAGGTTAATGTGCTATGCCAACAATGACTATTGATAAAAAAAGGATATTTCAGCTGGCGGTTTTTGTTTTGGTCGGATTTAACGTTTGGGTTTGGTATCCGGTTTTTGTCGCGCCTGCGGCGGAGGACTCGGTTTATTTTCTTGATGTCGGGCAGGGCGACAGCCAGCTTGTTGTTTTGTCAAACGTAAAAATATTGATTGATGGCGGCAGAAACAAGCGGGTGCTTAACGCGTTGGATTCTGCTCTGGGGCAAAAAAATAACAAATATATAGATATTTTGCTGATGACTCATCCGGAACTTGACCATTATGGCGGCTTTATTGAAGTCCTGCGGCGCTATGACGTCGGTTTGTTTATTTCAAACGGGCAAGTTGTCGACGCCGACGAATTTCGCGTCTTAAAAAACGAGCTTGCGGCGAAAAATGTTCCCGTGATTGAACTGCGCGAAGGAGACGCCATTCGCCACAAGGACGCGAAGTTTTCCGTATTTTCCCCGGACAAGGCCCTTTTGGAAAAAGGAAATCCAAATGAGGCTGGCATTGTTATGATGTTTGAAAACGGAGAAGCGCGCGTTCTTTTTACCGGAGACATTGGATTTCTGGCTGAAAATATTTTGATTGCCAAAGATTATGACCTTAACGCAGATGTTTTAAAAATTGGCCACCATGGCTCAAAAAATTCTTCCGGCGAGAATTTTATTGCCGCGGTTCTACCGGCGGCAAGCGTAATCGGTGTCGGTCAAAACAGTTATGGTCATCCCGCGCCGCAGACGCTTAAAACATTGGAGTGGGCCGGCTCAAAAATATATCGCACCGATAAAGACGGAACGGTTAAGATAGTTTTGTACGATAATTTTTCTTCAGAAAATAAAACCCCGGCTAGATGGCTTCCTGCTATGCTAACCGGACGATATAAGTCGTCAACAATGCTCACGCTGTCGCTCGCTCAACTTAAGAATGGACATGACCTTAAAAAAGCGGAGTCGTTCGCACGTGAAGCTGTTTGCGTTGATATTAATACCGCTTCGTCGGAACGTCTTACAAAAATCAGGCACATAGGCGCGAAAAGAGCGCAATTGCTTATAGAAGCCAGGCCGTTCGTGTCGATTAAAGAATTGATACGTGTAAAAGACATAGGTCCGTTGCGGCTCGCGGATATTCTTGCGGAAGGCAAGGCCTGCGTGCTTTAATTGAATCAATGACCGATTCCGTTCAGGAAATTAAAGAGCGCTTGGACATAGTTGAGTTCCTGCGCGGTTATTTTCCTTTAAAACAGGCGGGAAAAAATTTCAAAGCCAACTGCCCGTTTCACAAGGAAAAAACTCCGTCGTTTATGGTTTCGCCGGAACGGCAATCCTGGAAATGTTTTGGCTGTGGCGAAGGTGGCGACGTCTTCTCTTTCTTAATGAAGTTTGAACACGTTGAGTTTATTGAAGCGCTTCGTATTCTTGCCGAAAAAGCCGGCGTGGAATTGCGTCGAGCCAATCCGGCCGCTTATAAAGAATACGGCATTCTTTACGATATAAACGAAGCGGCGAAAGATTTTTTCAAAAATCTTTTACGGCAATCGGACAAAGGCCTCAATTATTTTAAGAGCCGCGGATTAAAGAAAGAAACGATTGAAGAATTTGAACTCGGCCTCGCGCCATCTTCTCTGGATGAACTTACTGTTTCTTTGATAAATCTTGGATACAACGTGAACGATCTTGTGCGCGCCGGAGTAGTTTTCAAAACCGAAAGGGGATTATACATGGACAGATTCAGAAATCGCCTGATGTTTCCCATTCACAATCATTCCGGCAAAACTGCCGGATTTACTGGAAGAATTTTACCCGAATATGAAAATGCGGATGTCGGCAAGTATGTCAACAGCCCCGAAACGCCGCTCTTCAACAAATCTCGTCTTCTTTACGGTTGGTATAAAACTAAAAATGAAATCCGAGATAAAAAAGAAGCGGTGTTGGTGGAGGGACAGATGGATTTTTTGATGGTGTGGCAGGACGGAGTTAAAAACGTCGTGGCAACATCGGGTACGGCCTTGACAGTGGAGCATCTGAAGATTTTGAGGAAATTCAGCGAAAAACTTGTTTTAAATTTTGATAATGACAGCGCCGGACGAATGGCGGCGGAACGAAGCATTGACTTTGCTTCGGCGGTTGATTTTGAAGTGCGCGTCGTTGTTTTGCCGGAGAATTTTAAAGATCCGGCCGAAATAACGCAAAAACATTCCGGCTTGATGCGCGAGTTGGTGAAAAAAGCCCAGCCGGCCACGGAATACTATTTTAAACAGTATCTTGGCGGCTTTGAATTCGCGTCAATAGCCGATAAAAAACAGAAAATACGCCTCGTACTCGCCAAGTTAAAAAACATTTCGAGTCCGGTGGAACGGAGCCACTGGTTGAGGGAATTGGCGGAACGAAGTAATACCGAAGAGAGAGTTCTGGCCGAGGAGATGGACGTCTTACCTGTCGCCCGCCTGTCGGACGGGCAGGGACAGGCGAGCTCACTTCCCACGCCGGTTTTGGCGGCGCACAACAGAAAATCGCTTATTGCCGAGCGGATTTTTAGTTTGGCCTTGGCGGCAGAACAGCTTCCGTTGCTCAAGGAAACAGTGGAGTATTTTCCGGCAGATATCCGTTTGGTTTACGATTATTTTCTAAATCCGTCCGGAACGCCGCCGCCGAAAGAGTTGATTGATTCGATTCATTTGCGCGCCGGTTTTGAATTTGACGGCGCGACTCCTGAAAAAATTAAAGCTGAAATGAGCGAATTGATTTTGAATTTGCGCGGCGAGCATTTTAAAGAGAAACAGAAGGAAATATCGGAACGAGTGAAAAAATTAACCGACGAGGGTAAAGAGAACGAACTCGCGGCCGTTCTCGCCGAACTTGATAATATAAGTAAAAAGATTCATAATATATAAATCTTTATGCCTAAAAAAATAAAGAAATCAAAGGGGAAAATAGCAAAAAAAACATTCAAAAAAATCCAGCCCAAATCGGCTTTTAACGAAGCAGCGTTCGTGGAATTGATTAAGCGCGGCAAAGCTAAGCGTTTTGTTACCGACACGGAGATCCTCTATTATTTTCCGAATATTGAAGAAAACCTCTCCGCTCTTGAGGAAATTTACGACCGTCTGGAAAAAGCGAACATAAAAGTTATTGAAACAGCCCAGCTTATAGAAATTCCGTCCGAAGAAGTAAGCGAAAAAGAGTTAATGGAAGCCGGCGCGATAGACGAGCATGTCCCCGACGCCGTTCAAATGTATTTGAAAAAAATCGGACAAACACCCCTGCTTACCTCGCAGGAAGAAAAAGACATAGCGAAACGAGCTGAAACCGGCGACGAAGAGGCGCGCCAGCGCCTTATTAAGGCGAATTTGCGTCTTGTCGTTTCCATCGCGAAAAGATACGCCAACCGCAGTCCGCATCTCAACATTCTTGATCTTATACAAGAGGGCAGTATCGGCCTTTCGCGCGCCGTTGACAAGTTTGACTATCGCAGGGGCTTCAAGTTTTCAACTTACGCGACATGGTGGATACGACAGGCAATAACTCGGGCCCTTGCCGACCAGTCGCGAACCATCAGAATACCCGTTCATATGGTTGAAACGATATCAAAATATACTCAAGCAAAGCGTCAGCTTAGCCAGGAATTCGGTCGCGAGCCGCTGGTCGAAGAAATAGCGGTTGAAATGGGCATTGACCTGGAGAAAGTGCGGCATATTCAGAAGATATCTCAGGACGTCGTTTCGCTTGAAATGCCCATCGGCGACGACGAAGACGATTCAACGCTTTCCGAGTTTATTCGCGACGATAAAAATTTGACGCCTTCACAGCTCACGGCTCGAGCTCTTTTGAAAGACCGCATAAACGAGATTCTTGTGCATCTTACCGACCGAGAACAGAAAATTTTAAAAATGCGATTCGGGCTTGATAGCGGAGTAACGCACACTTTGGAAGAGGTCGGCAAGACGTTCGGAGTAACGCGCGAACGAATACGGCAAATAGAAGCCAAGGCGTTGGAAAAAATAAAACAGCACGAGAAAGCCAGCACATTGGAGGGATATTGATGAGAATTTCTAATTTTGAATTTCGAATCAATTTTGAATGATTGAAATTCTAAACGTTTAAAAATTAAGTAATTAGAATTTGGTTCAAAATCCGAGTTTCAAAATTTAAAATTTCTTTATGAATGCCAATGAAATAAGAAAAAAATTTCTTGATTTTTTCGAAAAGAGAGGTCATAAAATCGTTCCTTCTTCTTCTCTGATTCCCGACGACCCGTCGGTGCTTTTAACTACGGCCGGAATGCAGCAGTTTAAAAAATATTATACCGGCGAAGTGGATCCGATTAAAGATTTCGGAACGAAGAATGCCGCGTCTATTCAAAAATCATTTCGCACCTCGGACATTGACGAGGTGGGCGACGAATCGCACCTTACTTTTTTTGAAATGCTCGGGAATTTTTCTTTCGGCTATAAGCCCGGCGAAGCTTCGCCCAAGGGCGGTTATTTCAAAAAAGAGGCCATAGAGTACGGTCATGACTTCATTACTAAAGAAATGGGTTTGAAAATAGATTATGTGAGCGTCTTTGAAGGAGACAAAGAAGTGCCAGCAGACATTGAATCCGAAAAAATTTGGAAATCTTTGGATAAGAATATTGTTGTTAAAAAATTCAGCAGAGAAGATAATTTTTGGGGACCTACTGGCAGTGAAGGGCCATGCGGTCCGACAACGGAAATCTACGTAAATGGCGTTGAGATATGGAATATGGTTTTTAACGAGTACTATTGCTCGGGCGGCAAATTGGAAAAACTGAAAACCCCCGGAGTTGATACCGGCATGGGACTTGAGCGGCTTGCAATGATTGCGCAGAACAAAAAAAACATTTTTGAGACGGATTTGTTTGCTGATTTAGGCGAATTACCCGCGATTGTGGACGATAAGATAAAGAGAATTATGCTGGATCATTGCAGGGCTGTAGTTTTTCTTGTTTCTGACGGAGTGCGACCGTCCAATAAAGATAGAGGTTATATTTTGCGTCGTTTGATAAGACGCGCTGTGGCTCACTTTCACAAATCGGCCCGCGGCCCGCTTGGAATGACCGGACTGGATTTTGCGGATATTGAAAACTTATTGGTAAAAATTATTGAAAAATACGGCTCTTTTTACAAGGAGCTTAACAGAGACGCGGTTTTATCTATATTTCGCGAAGAAAACGACAAATTTCGTCTGGCAATAAATAACGGCACGCGAGAGCTTAAAAAAATAGGGGCATTGGACGCGACCATCGCTTTTAAATTATACGAAACCTTCGGCCTCACATTTGAAATTATTAAAGATTTCGGCGGCGAAAAAGCGGAAATGCTGCGCCGCGAGGATTTTGACGCAGAACTTAAAAAGCACCAGGAAAAGTCACGCGCCGGAGCGACGGCGAAATTCGGCGGGCACGGGCTTTTGTTGGACACTGGAGAATTGAAAGCAAAAGACGAAGCCGAATTAAAAAAAGTAACTCGTCTGCACACCGCCACGCATCTTTTGCAGGCGGCATTGAGAAAAGTTTTAGGAAACGAAGTTCGGCAAGCCGGTTCGGATATTACCGCCGAGCGCACCCGTTTTGATTTCACTTTTTCGCGAAAACTTACTCCGGAAGAAATTAAAAAAACCGAAGACATCGTAAATGAAGTCGTGCATAAGGATTTGCCCGTTGGTTTTGTTCCGATGCCGATTGAAGAAGCCAAAAAAACCGGCGCGCTGTATTTCTTTAAAGGAAAATATCCATCAGAAGTAAAAGTATATTACGTAGGTCATTCGCTTAAAGACGCGTTTAGTAAAGAATTTTGCGGCGGCCCGCATGTAAATCACACTCTTGAGATAGGTGGATTTAAAATCATAAAGGAAGAAACAGTTGGCGCTGGAGTTCGGCGCATCCGCGCGGCTGTGTTATAATACAATTAGTGGTTTTCCGATCACTAGAAAAAATATTTACTCGTTTCCTCAGGCGAGGAGAGCGGTTTCTTATTGTTGAAATTGAAGATAATTCTTTATCCGTTTCAAAGGCGTCCGTACATTGGCAGGATAAAAAATTAAAAGTTTTAAATAAGTGGACTTACAACGCGGGATGGACGAACGACACCGCCAAAGCATTTTCCTTTTTGCAGAAAATTTTAAAAAGAATTCCGCGTCTCGCGGCGCATAAGATAATACTCGTTCTTGAGCCACGTCTCGCGACAACAATTCACGTTTCAACTAAAATAATCCGCGACGAAGGCAGAAAAATTATTGATGAAGTCGATTTGGATAATTTGATATCCCAGGCAATATGGCAGGTTTTTGACAGAGAACGGAGCCGTAGCGCGGATAAAATGGCCCTGGACGATTTGGATGTTTTGCTTGTTGACGTAAAAATAAGAAATCTTAAAATTGACGGACATCGCGTCGTTAATCCACTGGGTTTTTCGGCTAAAACAACAGAAGTTTTTTTGAGCCAGACGTTCGCGTCGCGGGATTTTTTTGAAACCATGCGCGTTCTTTTTCCTCGAAATCAGTTCGTTTTTATCTCCGAAGCCGGAGCTATGGGCGCGGATATTCTCGCTCGGCTTTCTTCTGAAAAAAACAAGGATTTGAGAGCTTTCGCGCTTGTCAATCTTAATTCCGCGAGAAGCGACGTTTACGGCGCGCTGATAGGAGAAAATTGCGTTGATAAGATATGGTATTTGGACAATTTAAATCTTGGCCGCAACGATTTTTACGCCAATTTCGGCAAGCATTTTATGGTTCAGGCGTCTGTCGCCGAAAATGTCATCAAGCGTTATGCCGGCGGTGAAGTGTCCTCGGAACTTGCGAATAAATTGGAGAGATTAATGCGCAAGGAGTGGGTTGTTTTTTGCGACGGATTAGCGAGCATTGTCTCGGATAGCCGCGATTTTAAGCATGCTAAAAACGCGGCGGTTTTTCTGCGCGCCGAAGAGAATTTACCCGAAATTTTTTATTCCGAGACGCTTCGTTTACGCGACGGCAAAAAAATGGAAATTATGCCGGTGGTTTTTCGCGATATTATTTCGCGGTCAGGTTTCAAAATTATCGCGAAAAAACACAAATGTTCTTTTTTTACGGCGGCGGGAATTCTTGCTCTCTATTATTATTCGGATGAATGGCTGAATAAAATCGCGAATCGGAGATTGAGATGGCTGATGCCCCGTGAAAAGCACCGACTAACTTAAAAAAAACCGCGCTTTCAGCGCGGGTTGTTAACATGAGCGTCTGCTACAGCTCCGATTTTTTTTCAATCCACGTGGATATTTGAGCGCCGGTGATGTTTCCGGCAACCATGCCGGCTACATACGGCAGAAAAAGAAACAGATCTAAAAAGAACGTTTATATGGTTGCACAATCTTAATTTTTGCGTAATACTTACTCTGGTTTCTTGATATACAAAAAAGGATCGAAAAATGAAAGAAGTTGCTCTGACCAAAGAAGAAAAAAAGGCAATACTGGAATATCTAAAATTTAAGGGCTTGCCAGTGAATCTTTGTGTGACGTTTGATGACCTCGCTATGCCGGAAGATTATTCCGAGGTTCGTTCAAGGGCGGACATCAACGATTTTGGCGCGAAGCTGGTTGATGGCCTGAAGCTCGGCATACCTATAGTCAGTGCCAACATGGAATCCGTTACCGGAGTTGATATGGCGGTGTCCCTCGCGAGAGAGGGCGGCCTCGGCTTTCTTCCGCAGACAATCGCCGCGGAAAAACGCGCTGAAATGATCGCTCAAATCAGACGAACGGACTCGGCGTTTGTAGAAAATCCGCTGACCGTAAATTTACGACATACTTTGAATGATTTAAGAAAACTGAAAGAAACTTTTGGCATATCAAGCTTTGTGGTTATTGATGAAAGTCGCACTCCGATTGGAATTATTACTACAAGAGATTGGTGTTATGAAACGGTTTTGTCCAAAACAGTGGCGCAATTGATTTGCTCGGACAAGCAGCTTATAAAGTCGCGCGAGGACATTTCTCTTGAGGCCGCTGTCGTTATTTTTAGAGATTACCGTATTGAAAAATTGCCGCTGGTTGACAAGGATGAAAAACTTTCCGGACTGATTACGGCGCATGGCCTTTTCTACAAATTGCGCCATCCGCGCGCGACGCGGGATGACAAAGGACGTTTTATCGCCGCGGCAAGCGTGGGAGTCGGCAAGTATTTCACTTCAGAGCACTTAAAAGAAATTGAATTACAAGTCGCGAATGGAGCGAGTTTGCTTCTCGTGGATACTGCCAGGGCATTTTCGATCAATGCAAAAGAGGCCCTTTTAGAAATTAAGAAAAACTTTCCCAATCTTCCGTTGGTTGTCGGCAATGTTTCCACGGCAAAGGGCGCCAAGTTTCTTTTTGAACACGGAGCCGATTGCGTGAAAGTTAACGTCGGCGCCGGCAGGGTTTGTACCACCAGGCGCGTGTCCGGAGCGGGAATACCGCAGGTAACCGCGATTGCGGAGTGCTCGGTCATTGCCCGAAGATATGGAAAAACAATTATAGGAGACGGCGGAATGAAGGATTCGCTCGATATGTTTTACGCCATAGCCGCTGGCGCGGACATTCTGATGACCGGAAATCTTTTAGTTGGCGCCGAAGAGTCCGCTGCGCTCAAAAAACTAAAATACATAGAAAGCGAAGGCGACTCTTTCCTGGTTAAAAAATACGAAGGTTCGGCTTCAATTGAAGCTCAAATGAAAAGGATGACTCAGGGGACTCTTGACAGAATCCGTCATCCGGAAGGAGACATCAAAGATAAGCCGTTTGCCGGAAATATCCAGGAGATTATTTCCGGATATTTGAACAGTTTTCGCTCCGCGATGAGTTATTACGGCGTCAGGAGTTTAAAGGAAGTCCGTGAAAAAGTCGTTTTTCGGCTTCAGACCTCTTCCGGAAGATACGAAGGCACAAAAAGATAAAATTGAGGGTTGACACGCCTACTGAATCTGCTTCATACTTGAAGCAGATTTATTTTTTGACAAAGGAATAGAGGATGAAAAAGAAACGGAAACATGAAAAGCGCAAACACGTTAAGCTGAAGAACGTTCGACAAAAGCCGCAGCAGCCGGAAGTTAAAAAGCCGGAAGAGAATCAGAAGATGAGTGAAGTGGTGTGCCAAAAGCGTCAGTGCGAAGAAGTTCGTGCCGGTTTTTTTTCGCGAATAGACTATTGCGGTCACGGTTATCGCCGTCGTCTTATGGAGCGAGGGTTCAAACTCGCTGAAGCAGAGCAAACCCATTTTAACGTTCTTGTGGGCGGCCTTGTCCACAACGCTGGATTGAAAGAGCGGATCGAAGAAGAGATTGCGAAAGAAAAAGGCAAGCCCAAAGACGAACGAGCGAGTCGCGAGGAAGTGAAAAATCGCGTACTCGGAGAAGTCGCGGCGGAACTTGCCGAGCAGATTCCCGTGGTAAAAGCCACAGGAACGGAAAAGAAAATCCGACTTTACGTTATGACATCTCTAGCCTATGACGGCGCGTATGGAGCGGAAATCGCGGAAAAACTTGCGCTTCTACGTCCCGATGTCCGTCACTGGGCGAAATGGAGTGAGCATTTGCCGTTGAAGCCTCCGCCTAATGAAAAATTTAAAGAAATTGCTTGTCTTGTTCCGACGAAGCAGACATTTCGTTCCAAATATGATTCGACGGCGGTTGATCGCGCAGTTGAAGACTACTTAAACCTCGCGAACAAACCCTATGCTCCTGTGGTTGTCGTCGGTTGTTATGACGTCAGTTTTTACAAGCCGGCGGGAGGTGAGAGCTCGCTTCACATCATAGCGCTTCCTGGTTTGAGTCGCACTGAAGAGAATCGCGCGTCGGAAAATCAGATCGGCATTACGGTGCTTCGTCTCACCAAAGACGGAAATCTCTTTGTCAGGTGTCACAACCTGAACTATTTGGTGGTACATGAGCGGGAATCGATTAACATTTCTCCAAAATACAGCGCTTCCGCGCAGCAGATACTTGAACAGTTCAAGTATCATAGTTGGCGGACTGTTGGTCTCTTGAATGAAAATCTTCGTGTGACGAGAGATGAGCTCAAAAAAAACCTTGATAAGATCGTGAAACAAACGCGTCTTCACCCGCCGCTTAGATACGATAGCTCTTCGCATCGTTATTATATTTCGCGGCAATGGATTCAGCAGAATCTCACGTATCCGTATCCGTGGCCCAATCAATCATTCATTGATGAGCGATTCATTTCGTTTGGATGTCTACACGCGCTTTGTTGTCATACGGCGCATGAGTTTATGCTTAACGATTTGCATCAATTTATGCTTGAATACAAAGTTCGTCACCTCGTAGGCGCCGGAGACTTTATTGAGGGTAGCAAGCACGGTCATAAAGAGTTAATTTTTGGCGCAGATTATGTTGCCCAGGAACGGTTTGCGGCTTGGCTTACGGCAACCCCGATGCTTAAAGCGTTTAAGACGCGTTTTGTTGAAACGCTTTCAGGCGCGGATCAGAAACTTTTCACGAATGAAACTGCGGTGCTTGATTTCGTGAAGGCGGCATATTCTGATTTTTGGTATATTCCCGGAAATCATGACGAGTGGACAGAGGCGGTTTCAGTTGCCGCGCTCACCACTTTTCGCTACGAACTTTTGATGTTGCTTCGTACCGGCATAACCAATATTTTAAGGAATGCTGGCTGTGTTATTCCCATGCTTCTCGAAGAGTTTATAGAAAATAATACCGTAAAAATGGTTCCGCTTGATGCCGCGATGCATCCGGCAGGAGTTACGGTTTCGCTCAATCATCTTCATATGGCAAGAGCGCAGACGAAGACCCTTCGAAGCCAGGCGCTTCTGGGAGCCACGAGCGCGGATGTCAATATTCACGCAAACTTTCATACTGCGCTTGCTATGGCGCGCTTTGACCCCGAAATGGGTCAACGCGTTATCCAACAGATCGGTACGCTTAAACTTCGTTCCGGATTTGAGGATCGGAAGGGCAAACGCGTTGACTTCGGTGTTGGGTATCTGAGACTCGGTCTCCAGCAACGAGGAGACAAAAAAAGTATCCTAATGCACGAATTTGCTTTTTTTGGAGACCCGTCGAAATACTCAAGTCTTGACAACGAGGCGTTTATCGAGGATTTCAAGAAAGGCATGGAAGAAATAGTTGCCAAAAAAGAAACCAAAAAATTAGAAAAAAAGTAAACAAAAAGGAGCTCATATGAGCTCCTTTTTATTGCAGTGTTATAATATTTTTATGGATGACAAAGAAAAACTTATTCAATCGCTTATCAAAAGTGGATATCTCAAAACACATTCAATAATTGACGCTTTTGAAAAAATTTCCCGCGTCGATTTTGTGCCGGAAGAATACAAGGACGATGCTTACGGTGATTATCCTTTGTCCCTTGGGCGCGGTCAGACGATTTCCCAGCCGCGCACAGTCGCTTTTATGTTGGAATTGCTTCAGCCACAGCCGGGAGAAAAAATTCTTGATGTCGGAGCGGGGAGCGGATGGACAACCGCGTTGTTAGCGCATATTGTCGGTAAAAACGGTTATGTTTTCGGCGCGGAAAGAATTTCCGAATTGTGCGAGTTCGGCAGAAAAAATTTGGCAAAGTATTTTGATGAAACGCGCGCCAAAATAATCTGTGGCGACGCGACTCAAGATATTTCGGAAAAAGAATTTAATAAAATACTTGCCGGAGCGGCGGCTTCACGCGAGATTCCGCGGGCATGGCGGAACCAGCTTAAAATCGGTGGAAGAATTATCGCTCCGGTCGGAGATTCAGTCTGGCTTTTTGAAAAGAAGAACAAGAAGGATTGGGAAGAGAATGAATATCCAGGCTTCGCCTTCGTGCCGCTTGTTAGAAACGGAGACAAACCCTGAGGGCTTGAATTTACGGGAAAGTTCGTTTATCCTTTTGTAGAGGTTATTTGATAATTGCACAAGGAAAGGAGCTTCAATGGACGCGAGCGAATTTTTGAAAATTCCGAAAGTTCTTCCAATTTGCGTTATACCCTTGGAAAGCCACGATGACACCGCTGAATGTTTAGTGCTTTTTCCTTCCGACAGTTACATAAATTTAGGCTTTCGAATTGAAGACGGCGACGCGCAGCTTATTAGAGAAAACGAATATGTAATTTTTGCTTGGAAGAGACCGAATGGGCGGTTTTTTGACGTCGGTTTGTTGGGTTCGGTGGCCTCGGTAAAATTGATAGACGAAAAATCGTATGCAATGAGTTTTCGTGGGAAAGCCCGCGTCAGATTTGATGTTGTGAATTTAAAAAAACTTGCGACATGGCTGCCGGTCTTGGATTTGCCGATTTATTCGGAATTCTTGGATAATCCCAAGGTTAACGAATTACTGCTGGAGCTGAAGAAAAACTTCTTCACATATATGGACAGCATCTTTTCGCGACTTGGCGGTCCGTCTGCTGAAGAAAGATTTTTGGACCACGCTTTCGTCCGCGAAGCAAAAAAGTTGACGACAGAATTAACTGTGGACGATCCGAAACTTTTTGGCAGAGCGGCCGACGCCATAATGAATTTTGTTAATCTTGTTGACCGCGTCTATTTGCCATCGATTTTGATTTTACGGGAAAGCCGGCCCCTTTACCGTCTGCACTTGGTAACTAGTTTACTCTCGGCTTTTAATACCGGTTCAGTTCTGAACGCGAATGCTCACGTTGACGAAAAGGCTGAGGAAGTTTCCATAGACGCTCTTGTTAACGTAGTTTTGTATGAAGATACGACGTCGTCTATGCGTGATTTTCTTTCAGGGCGCGTTATCGGACAGGGCAGGCCAATTCGTACCGTCGCTAGAGCTTTTAATCTTGCCAAAGCGAATTATTTGCCGGCCGACCGGCCATTGTTGACGCTTTTTTGCGCAGGTCCCACCTCCGTGGGAAAAACTGAACTTAGCTTGGCGCTTTCGGATTTTATTTGGAAAAAAGAAAAAGAAGCCGTTGCTCGCGCAAAAGAAAAAAGAATTAGGCCGCATATTTCCGAAAAAGAAATCGCGGCTCCGTCGCTTGTAAAAGTGAATTGCGGTATGTTTGCCGGCTCGCTTTCGCACGGCGTTTCTAATCTTATAGGAGCTCCGGTCGGTTATGTCGGAAGCAAGGGTCATTCGGGACATCGTGAACCCATTTTATCTCTGAAAAATTTCCCCCCAAACCGCATAACCGTTCTTCTCCTCGACGAGATTGAAAAGGCATTTATTGACTCGCGTGACAATGGCACTGAGCTTATGGGCATATTGATTGAAATTCTTGATAAAGCGGAGTTTGTAAATAACGATGGCGATAAAATTGATTTTAGACGGACAGTCGTTGTATTCACTTCAAATCTTGGTTCAAAAGATATTATAAACGAAGCAAAAGGCGGCGGAATCGGATTTACCGCGTCGGCAAAAAAAGAGTGGCTTACCGACGATGAGGTTGAGAGCATTAACGAAAGAATATATCAAATTACCAAGAAAGCGTACGAAAAACTGTTTCCTCCCGAGTTTCGCAACCGCATTCATCGTTTTGTGGCTTTTCACTTTTTGAACCAAGCGTGCTACCGCGAGATTATAAATAAAGAATTCCGCTTAGTGCAGGATTGGGGTAAGAAGCATGGCGTTGAAATAGAATTGTCGGAAGAAGCCGTGCAATGGATTTTAAAAGAAATTAACTCCGAAGAGGGCGTACGAAAACTCCGCGATTTCATAACCGTAAAAATTATGGAACCGATTGCCGAGGATTATAATCTGAAAAAACTGAAATCCGTAAAAAGAATCGTGGTAGGCGCGGGCAATGGCAATTTTTCAATCGAAAACCAAAAAGTTCGAAAACAAATGGGATTCATATAAAGTCCCTTTTTTGTTTTAATCTTGACGCCAAAAGCCAAAAGCTATAAACTGAAAGCTAAGTAAATGAGTTATTTAATTCCTACAGTAATAGAAAAATCGCAATACGGCGAGCGGGCCTATGACATTTTTTCGCGGCTTTTGAAAGAGCGGATTGTTTTTTTGGCGGGGCCGATTAGCGACCCGGTTGCAAATACCGTTATCGCCCAGCTTCTTTTTTTGGAGCACGAAGACCCGAAAAAGGACATTAAATTATACGTCAACACGCCGGGCGGTTCCGTTACCGCCGGTATGGCGATTTACGACGCGATGCAATACGTTAAAGCCGACGTTTCCACGGTTTGCATCGGAATGGCCGCTTCAATGGGCGCTGTGCTCTTGGCGGCGGGCGCCAAAGGCAAGCGAGTGGCTTTGCCGAATTCCGAAGTGCTTCTGCACCAGGTTATGGGCGGAGCGGAGGGGCAGGCGATTGAAGTGGAAATTACGGCTAAGCACATCATCAAAATAAAAGACAAGCTCAATCAAATTCTCGCGAAACATACCGGACAATCGCTTTCAAAAATTGAAAAAGACACAGACCGTGACTTTTATCTTTCGGCTCAGGAAGCAAGGGATTACGGATTAATAGATACGATCATAAAAACTAAAAAGTGACCGATATAAATAAATTGCTCAACCGCGCCGTTGACGAAGCGATTAACGGGGAGCATATTCGCTTCGTTTTAGAGTCGGGCAAAAAACTTCGCGTTAAATTGGGCATTGACCCAACCGCGTCGGATTTGCATTTAGGACACGCCGTTGTTTTGCGAAAACTGCGTCAGTTTCAGGAGTTGGGGCATAAAATTGTTCTGATAATAGGGGATTTCACCGCGCGAGTAGGCGACCCCTCCGGACGTTCGGAGGAAAGAAAACCTCTTTCCAAAAAAGCGATTGAGAAGAACATGAAAAAATATCTGGAACAAGCCGGGAAAATCATTGACGTTAAAAAAACCGAAGTGCGGCATAACAGCGAGTGGCTTGAAAAACCGAGTATCATTCCCGAACTTGCTTCAAAAATAAGTGTTCAGCAGGTTTTGGAGCGCGAGGATTTTCAGAAGCGCGTTAAAGAGGGAAGTCCAATAACTGTTCTTGAGGAGCTGTACCCTCTTCTGCAGGGTTACGATTCTGTGGCGGTTAAGGCAGACATTGAAATTGGAGGCACGGATCAGAAATTCAATCTTCTGATGGGTCGCCGAGTTCAGCGCGCCTACGGAATGCCGGAGCAAGACATTATGACCCTTGCGCTTATTGAAGGCACGGATGGTTCGCGTAAAATGAGCAAAAGCTATGGCAATTATATTTCTTTAAGCGTTAAGCCGGAAGATATGTTTGGGAAAATAATGTCCATACCAGACGCGTTGATGGACAAATATTATACGGCTCTTACCGACCTTGATTTTCCAAAAAATCTTCAGGCGCGCGACGCGAAATTAAAATTAGCTAAAGAGATAACCGCCTCAATTCATGGGGAGAAAAAAGCCGGAAAAGCCGAAGCGGAATTCGTAAGGGTCTTTTCAAAAAAAGAAATGCCCAACGAGATGCCGGTTGTCAAAATTTCTTCACCGAGAATAACCGCGCTTGGACTTATTCTTGAAGCCGGTTTCGCCGACAGCAAAGGCGAAGCCAGGCGGCTGATTCTTCAGGGCGGAGCAAAAATAAACGAGCGCGTTCTTAAAGACCCAATCGAGATTGTTTCGGTGAAAAATGGGGACGTTTTGCGGGCCGGGAAGAAAAGATTTGCCCGCTTTGAAATCCCGTGATAAATTGTGTTAGTATAAAGCCAATGAAATTGCTCGCGGTGTCTTTGATTTTAATGGTTGCCGGAATAGCTATATTCGGCTCTTTCGCCATGAATCACGGAGACGGCCATGGCGGATGTATAGCGTCGTCGTTTGCTTTCGGCGCCAATTGTTTAAAACTTGACGCTATTTCGTTTATCGCTTTTCACCTCTTGGCGCTTAAAAGTTTTTCAAACGCGATTTTAATCTCGGCGTTTTTGCTCGCATTTCTTTTGGCGGTTTTTGTTTCGGCGGCCGGCGCAAATCAAATTTTGAATATTCGCGCCGCTTCTTTGTCGCTCCGTCAGTTTTTTTCTTTATCTGATTCGTTTTTATCGCAAAAACTGAGATTATCTCGCTGGCTTTCGTTTCACGAAAACAGTCCGAATTTTTCTTAAGACGCGAAACGTGAACTCGGCATAGTCGCGATGAGTTTATGTTTTGCGTGCCTGCCCTTGCTTATTGATGGGGTTTTTGTTTAGCATTAAATCATTATGAAAAATTCAAATACAACATTATACGTTATATTCGGCGTTATCTTGGCGGTTGGAGCTCTTTATGTTTTTTTTCAGTCGGACGGCGACAGTCGGAAAGCCGCGAGTTTAATCGGGGAAGAGGCGGAGGCAGCTACGGTGTATTATTCAACGACTTGCGGATGCTGCGTGAATTATCTTTCGTATCTTCGGAATGTTGGGTTTTCCGTTGACGCGAAATCGGTCCAGAACATCGAATCCATAAAAAATGAATATGGCATTCCGTATGAAATGTCCAGCTGTCACACTTCCGTTATTGGCGGCTATGTTATTGAGGGGCATATGCCGGTTGTCGCAATCGAAAAACTTCTTGAAGAAAAACCGGACATAAAAGGAATTGCTTTGCCGGAAATGCCTATGGGCTCTCCGGGCATGGGCGGAAAAAAGAGCGAAAATTGGACAATATACTCTCTGGAGAAAAACGGGTCTGTAAGCGTGTTTATGGAATTATGACGGCTGTCTTAATTAGTTCATTGGTATTTCTGTTTGTTCCGTTTATCGCCCATGCTCACTGTCCGTTATGCACAGCCGGAGCGGTTGCGGCCGGAGGAATCGCCGCGTGGCTCGGAGTAGGTGATTTAACCGTCGGCATTTTTATCGGCGCGGCGGCTCTTTTGCTCGGCTGGTGGCTCGCCAAGCGGATTAAAAAAGAGTATGTTCCGTTTCAGCTGGTTTTGGCGTCTGCTTTTATTTTTTTGACCACCATTCTCCCGACAATACCGTTTATGCCGGCGATTAGTTTCGTGTATATCCCATGGTTTGGCGAATACGGTTTGGTTTACACTCTGAATTCGTTTTTGCTCGGCAGTTTGCTCGGCGCGGCGGTCGTTTTGGCCGCTCCGTTTGCAAGCCGGCTTCTAAACCGAATGCGAGGAGACATCGCGTTTCCTTATCAGGGTATGGTTGTGACGTTGGCGCTTTTGGTCGCGGTCGCCGTTTTGGTAGAATTTGTTATATGAGTTTGCTATTTTCGGTTTTTGTCTTGATATCTTTTTTGTTCTTTATTCTGCTCGCGATAAAGGAAATGTTGGGGTTGAAGTTTTGTGTTCTTTGCGCGAGCGTGTCTGCCGCGTGGCTAGGGCTTTTGACCGCCTACATTGCCGGCTTTTGGAATGACGCCGTTCTGCTCGCCATTTTTATGGGCGGAAGCGTTGTTGGAATTATGTATCTGCTTGAGAAAAAATTGCCGCCGGAATTTGATATATTCCGCTTGCCGTTTTATCTCAGCGGAGCCGCGCTTGTCTGGTTTATTCTTGCGCGCGCGGCTGATTTTGGCGTTCTGGTTCTGCTTGCCGGTTTATGGCTCGTGACTGGCGCGATATACGCGCTAAAAAACAAATCAAAAGTCGTTAAAAAAATCGCGGAGCGGCTTATCGCTTGCTGTCGCGATTGGTAGACCCAAATTAAAATGAAAAAAGATTATTTTATCTCATCAAGTATTGCCGTTTCCGTAATCATGGTCGCGGGAACCTTTGCCTATACAGCGTTGCGAGATGATCCGGTTCAGATACCGCGGCAATCACAATCGGAAGAAGTTGAAGAAGTTGTTTTGCCAGTTAGTTGGGGAGATTTGGGCGCGAAAATGATTGAGGCTGGCGTGATTGACGCCGAAAAATTTGAGAACCTTTACGGCAACGAATTGAACGAGGAAGCAGAACAGTTGCTTTACGGAAACAACAGCGGAAATCTGAAAATCACCGAGCAAAATTCCGGAATTCTTTTGAATCTTCTTTGGGCTTTCGGCCTTGGAAATAAAAATGAAATTTTGGAAAGTGGTCCGATGACAGACGTTCGTTATGGCGGCGCGGGTAATTTCGCGTCAACGGCCGGCTGGATTCTTGCGAAAGGCGACGCGATGGACCACTACTCCAGTTATTCGTTCGTGGTTTTGACGCAGGAACAGCAGGATTTGGTTGAGCGCGTCAGCAAAGGTATTTATCGTCCTTGCTGCGGAAATTCAACATATTTTCCCGACTGCAATCATGGCATGGCTATGCTCGGCTTTTTGGAACTTATGGCTTCGCAAGGTGTCGGCGAAGGTGATATGTATTACTACGCGTTGAAAGTAAACTCTTATTGGTTTCCGGACACATATCTTGCAATTGAGAAATTTTTTGAGAAACGCGGCATTTCTTTTGAGAAAGTAAATCCGCGCGAGGTATTAGGATTCGATTATTCGAGCGCTCAGGGCTATCAGAGGATTTTAAAGGAAATAGAGCCGGTACAATCTTCCGGCGGAGGCGGTTGCGGAGTTTAAGTGATATAATTAAGATTAAGTTATAAAGGTCGCGGTTAATTGGACAAAGTAAAAATTTAATGAACAAATCGCAAAATTTACTGGGTATTTTGAGAATAGGATTGGGCTGGATTTTTTTCTGGGCTTTTTTTGACAAGCTTTTAGGATTGGGTTTCGCTACGGCGCGCGAAGCGGCATGGCTTGCCGGCGGTTCGCCGACTTATGGGTTTTTGACTTTTGGCACAAAAGGGCCATTCGCGGAAATTTTTAAGGCAATGGCGGGAAATCCGGTGTTGGATTGGATTTTTATGCTCGGGCTTTTGCTTATCGGTGTTGCGATGATTTTGGGAATTGGTGTCAGAATAGCGGGATACGCCGGCGCGTTGATGATGTTCCTGATGTATTTGGCCGGCTTTTTGCCGCCGGAGCACAATCCGTTTTTGGACGAGCATCTTATAAACTTGGTTCTTTTTCTCTTTCTTGCGCTTTCAGATTCAGGAAGATATATAGGACTGGGCAATTGGTGGTCAAATTTAAAAGTAGTGCAGAGGTACGGATTTTTAAAGTAGAAAAGCATGCAATATATTTGTCCGATGCATCCGGAAATCCGGCAGGACGAGCCGGGAATGTGTTCGGAATGCGGGATGCGTCTTGTTCTTGACAAGTCCCGACCGCGTAGCGGTCGAGGATCCCCGATTTCGCAAGCGAAATCGGGGCATGCCGGTCACAAAACCGAATCTCTTCTCAGAAAGTTTTGGGTTGTTTTTGCTTTGACCATTCCGATAGTCGCTTATTCCGAGCTTCCGGAGATTTTTTTGGGCGTCACGGCGGCAAATTTTGGAATCTTGAATCTGGAATATGGAATCTCGCTGGTTCTTGGTTCAATCGTTTTTTTCTACGGTGGATGGATTTTTTTAACCGGTGCTTGGCGGGAATTAAGGGCGCGTCTGCCGGGAATGATGACCTTGATAGGACTTGCCACTTCCGCGGCGTATCTTTGGAGCGTTTATGCGGTGTTCGCCGGCGAGCACCCGCTTTTCTGGGAGCTCGCGACTTTAATTACGGTAATGCTACTCGGTCATTATCTTGAGATGCGGGCGGTTCAGGGAGCGCGCGGAGCGTTAAAAGAATTATCAAAACTTCTGCCGGATACGGCAGAAGTAATTGGGAAAGGAATGATTAAGCTTGAAGAGTTGAAAGCGAGCGACATCGTTTTGGTGAAACCGGGAGCGAAAGTTCCGGCTGACGGAAAAATAACAGAAGGCCAGTCGGAGCTTAATGAATCAATAGTCACCGGAGAATCAAAACTGGTTTCAAGAAAGCCAGGCGACGAAGTAATCGCCGGAACGATAAACGGCGACGGCAGTTTGAAAGTTGAAGTTACGAAAATAGGCGAGAGCACTTTTCTTGCCGGAGTTATGCGGCTTGTCGCCGAAGCGCAGGCATCCAAGTCGCGTTTGCAGGTTTTATCCGACAAGGCGGCATTAATTCTAACTATGATAGCCGTTACAGTCGGCGGATTTACTTTGATCGCGTGGCTTTTAGCCGGAGCCGATACGGCGTTCGCCGTGGCGCGGCTGGTCGCGGTTTTGGTTATCGCATGTCCTCACGCTCTTGGCCTTGCCGTGCCTTTAGTCGCTTCCATTTCAACAAATATGGCGGCATCAAGCGGTTTTTTGGTGAAACAGCGCCTCGCGCTTGAAGCCGCTCGCAATATAGAAGTCGTTCTTTTTGACAAAACAGGAACGTTGACCAAGGGAGAATTCGGCGTGGTGGATATGATAGGCGGTTTTGAGGTACTTCAGTTGGCCGCTTCCGTAAACAGCCATTCCGAGCATCCGTTGGCAAGGGCAATGGTGAAAGAAGCAATGAAGCGGAATATTGAATTAACCGCGGTTAGCGATTTTCGCAGAATCCCCGGCAAAGGCGTTCGGGGAAAAATTGGCGGCGAAGAAATTTTGGTTGGCAGCCCGGTCTTGCTTGAAGAAAATAAGATTGAACTTGGAAAAGAAGTTTTAATACAATTGAAAAAATTGTCGAAACAAGGCAAGACACTCAATCACGTTATTAAAAATAAAACTTGGCTTGGCGCGATTGCTTTGTCGGACGTTATTCGTGAAGAATCCATGGAGGCAATCAAGGCGTTAAAAAGTTTCGGCATAAAAACGGCGATGGTTACCGGCGATTCTGAGGATGTCGCGAAATGGGTTGCGGGAGAATTGGGCATAAACGAATATTTCGCGCGAGTTATGCCGGATGAAAAATCGGAAAAAGTAAAAATCCTTCAGCGCAGGGGAGTGCGCGTCGCGTTTGTCGGCGACGGAGTTAACGACGCTCCCGCTCTTATGCAAGCTGATCTCGGAATCGCGGTAGGCGCGGGAACTAACGTGGCGATTGAATCGGCCGGAATTATTCTTGTCAAAAACGACCCGCGCGACATTCCGCGTATAATAAAACTTTCGCGGCTGACTTATTCAAAGATGTTCCAGAATCTTTTGTGGGCAACCGGCTACAACGTGGTCGCAATTCCTCTTGCCGCCGGAGCGCTCGCGTTTCAGGGAATTATTTTACAGCCGGCAGTCGGCGCGGTATTTATGTCAATCAGTACCGTAATAGTAGCGGTAAATGCAATGTTGATGCGTAGGAAAAAGATTTAATTCTACTTGGTGCGGGTAGGCGGAATCGAACCGCCGTCAGCTGATTGGCAACCAGCTGTTCTACCATTAAACCATACCCGCGTTCGCATGTGCCCTCGAGAGGAATCGAACCCCTATTACGAGCTCCGCAAGCTCGTGTCCTATCCGTTGAACGACGAGGGCTTATTTAAAATTTTAATAATTTAGCAACTGCGTCTATTACGTGCGGTTCGTATGATTGCCGTTGAAGGGTTTTCGCGAGGCGCGTCTCAATTTTTTCGCTTTCGGAAACAGGCATTCTTATTTTAACGTCCGGGCTGAAACGCGAACGCACGCGTAACACAAGATGGTGGTAATCTTCCGTGTCCGGATGAATGTCGAATCCTTCTATGTCCGCGTAGCCGAAGAATTTTTTCTCGCCTATCTTCACGCCGCCGCCGCTTATTTCAAAATCCCATACGGGTGGAAGCTGTTTCGCGCCAAGAATAATCGCCATTTCCGCGAGCAGAACAAACGCCGCGAACAGGAAATTTTTCTGCCACAGCGCCAAAATAAGCAAAACAGCCGCGACCAGAATGCTTACAAGATACCATGCCGGCTCGCGGTGTTCGTAATCGTATTCCGGCGCCGTCCACGCGATATTTTCCTTATCCATACCTATTTAGTATATAACTCATCCTCGCTCTTTTGCAAATTAACGTAGTCCGACTACGTTATTATTCTAAAGCGATATCGGCGATGGCGTCAAAATCCATATCTTTAAGCCAGGCAATCATTGATTTTTTATACTCCTCAGGTCCATCAAAAAATTTAAGCAAAAAATCTCTTTGCGTTACTGAAGGAAAATTTTTTTGGCCGATATAATCAGGGAAACTGCTCCAGCGCCAGTTTGTTAAACTAGCGAATACTTTTTTGTAATCTTTGATTTCTCGTTTTCGCCAGTTTGGCGCGGAATAATCAAGGGGATTGCAATGGATGTAATATGGCAGATGAATAAAATGCGCTTCCCGATTTACTTCAACCGCTTTATATTTTCCTTGAAACAAGACGCCGCTTCTTTCATTTTTTTCATTAAAATATCTGGTGTATCCCTGATTCAATCTTTTCATGAACAACGCGAGGGCACGATCCGTTTTCGGAATAACCATTAAATGGTAATGATTTTTCATTAAGCAGAAAGCCAAAATTTCAACCAAAAACTTCCGCGGCCTCCTATTAGTAGTAGTGTTAGCTCCAATATAACGTAGTCCGACTACGTTATATTGGGTTTGAAAATGATAAAAACCGTTATTTATGGGGTTTTGGTCGTTGAATTCGTATAGGTCGTGAATAAATCTCAAGTAATCCTTGTCTTCAAGAAAAATAGGCCTTTTATCCACGCCCCTATTTAAAACATGATAAATTTTTCCGGCAATAATCTTTGGCCGCATGCAATTAATGTAGTCGGACTACGTTAGATTGGCAATAGCCGGCGATTGGGAAGTGAGAGCGCGTATTATTGATCCGCAAAATGCGGACAATGTTTCCGAATGGTCCAATCCGCGCGTGTTTAATGTAGTGGTGGGCGGTATAACTATCGGCGGACTCACTATCAAATTTGCCGCGTTTTCGCTCGTTATCGTTATCTTGTTGATTTTGGGAGTCCTGCTAATTTTATATTTTTCCAATAGGGTCTCGCGCCTCAAAGCCATGCTGCTGGATAAAGAAATCAGCGAAGCGAACGAAACGGTGCGCAAGGGATTTTCCGAGATGCGCCAGAATTTGTTTGACGAGCTGAAACTGCTTGAATCGCGTAAAAACCTTTCTGCCGAAGAAGTGGAACGGGAAACGCGTCTTTTGCGCGATTTGAAAAATCTTGAACGCGGTGTGGAAAAAGAAATTGACGATATACAAGAGAAACGGGTATAATTGATGAGATCTTTCACAATTTCTTAAGGAGTTCGAAATGCTGGCTTCTGCGCGCGCTTTCATCGGTACCCTACTAAAAGGAGCCGTTATAATAATCATCGTTTTAAGCGTTTTCAATTTGTTGGGCGCGGGATGGGAAGCGTTTGTTTCATTGTGGGAAACGATGTATAAATCCGCCAATTCTCTGTTCGGAGAAAATTTTTTGTCGGAGTCGCCGTTGGCAAGAAAATGGATGGGTTCAGTGGCGATATCCGCCGCAATGCTTGCAGTCGCGTGGCTTGTTGGTCGTTTGAAATTGGCAAAACTCTTTTCCCTTTTTAGCGAAAAGAAAGGGCTGTTTTGTGTCAAAATGAAATCGGAATACACGTCTTATCCGTGGAATTATCTTGTCGGCGTAGTGATGAACGAGCATGAAGACAAGAAAGACGGCAAGATTTATTACAACATCTGTTTTCCGAATCTCGCCGGATTCATAATTCTTTATAAAGTGCCGCGGGAACAAACCGAAAGAGTAAATGTCGAACCCGAAGAATTGATGGCCGCCGTTCCTTTCCTCGGCGCCGTAAGATTGAAGAATTTATAAAAAACAAAAACCGCCGGTTGCATGCGCATACGGCGTTTTTTTTCATTTATAAACATTTACAACGATCGTCACAAATGTTTATAAATAAAAAAACCGTCCTTACGGACGGTTGTGGTTTTTCATCTCTTCTACGGTGTATACACCGATTCTCCAGAGGCAGCCCTGAATAAAACCGAGCCACCTGAAGACCTTCTCCATTCTCCCTTCTTGAATGAAAACTTCCATTTCGTCTAACATTCCGTGGCAATGAGCCAAAAAATCGTTGTCTGATTTTGGCAATTCGTTACGAGGGAATCGCCGCTTTGGAACGTTCAATTCCTCAAATTTTTTTCGGTATATGGTAAGCGCTTCTCTGACCTTGTCGGTTTCCATTGTATTCTCCTTTAATTCGTTGGCGCCCAGAATCAGAGTTTCGCTTCGCGAAACACGGTTCTGGACTAGCCCCGTACCATAAAATTTAGCTTCAGCTGGGTTTTTCTGGTTCGGGGCGGAGCGTCAAAATTCGCAATCCGGATTTTCGTCAAAAAAAGTTCGGATTTTAATCAAAAGGCACCGCCAATTTTCAAAATTCGGATTTTGAAAATTGGCGGAGGGGGTGGGAGTCGAACCCACCTGACCCCTTTCGAGGTCGAAGTTTAGCAAACTTCTGCACGAGCCGATATGCGTCCCCTCCAAGAATTTTCAAAATACCATAAAAAGCGCAGAATGCAAAACTCGCATCCCGCCCCTAAAAACATCCCTCGCTCAACCCGCTTCGCTCAAGATAAATTCAGTTCGCTCGGACATAAAAACGCGACAGAATTTATCGAACTCAACCTCTCTTCGTTCGGGATTCAAACAGCGATAAATTCTCGCGTTTTTAGTCCTCGCTCACGAATTTATAACTCTCGCTTCGCTAATAGGTTTCGCAAGGGATATTTTTAGGGCTCGGATATGGTTATACGGATTGGTATAAAGAGAAGCGGGATGTGTTTTGAAGAATGTCTCGGAGGCGCAAAAAGCTTGGTCTCCGACCCAGTGTCGGAGTTTTTGCGCCGAGAGACAAGTGGTGCCGCGAGCCGCTGGAGCGAGCGGACACCCGGTTCTGAAAAACATATCCCGCTTCTCTGTAACAATTATACGAAAGAGGGCAGGATGTGTTTCGCTTCCAAATATCCTTGTTAAAATCATTTTTTCGCGTTATTATATGGGAACTATGGCAGAGAAACGTTCGTCAATTGTTGTTGTAATGGGCCACGTTGACCACGGCAAGACAACACTCTTGGATTACATTCGTAAAACAAACGTAACCGCTAAAGAAGCCGGTGGAATTACGCAGTCCATCGGAGCATACGAGATAACCCACCCTTCAACGAGCTCAGGGCAAGCAAGAAAAATAACATTTATAGACACGCCGGGGCATGAGGCGTTTGTGAAAATGCGCGCGCGAGGAGCCGGAGTTGCCGACTTGGCGATTCTTGTTGTTGCCGCCGACGACGGAGTGAAACCGCAGACAAAAGAGAGTATAAAAATTCTTAAAGAAACCGAAACGCCGTTCGTTGTGGCGATAAATAAAATTGACAAGCCGAACGCCGATGTTGAAAGAACCAAAGCTGATTTAATGAAAGAAGACGTTTTACTTGAAGGATTCGGCGGCAGTATAAGCTGGCAGGCGATTTCCGCGAAAACCGGACAAGGCGTGAACGAACTGCTTGATCTTGTTTTGTTGTCGGCTGAAGTTGAGGACTTTGTTTATAATCCTGAGAATAAAGCGCGCGGAGTTATTGTTGAAGTGGAACAAAGTAGCAGCAGGGGAATTGAAGTATCGGCGGTTGTTAAAGACGGCGTGTTGAGGGTCGGAGACGAAATAGCCACTCCGACCGCGGCTGGACGCGTGAAGATTCTTGAAAATTTTTTGGGTAAACGGGTTAAAGAACTTTCGCCTTCAAGTCCTGCTCTTATTATTGGTTTTGAAAACTTGCCGCAAGTCGGCGAAGAGTTTATGGCTGGCAACGTCGTTTTGAATGTATTGGAAACGCCGCCGCGGTTAAAGGCCATTCCTAAAACGGGCGCGATAAACATTATTTTGCGCGCGGACGTAGCCGGTTCTTTGGAGGCGATAGCGGATATTTTGAAAGCTTTGCAAGGAATTGAAATCATAGACGCGACAGTCGGCAAAGTTACTGGCGGCGATGTCCAGCTTGCCATTTCAACCGGAGCCGTAATCGTAAATTTCAAATCCAAAGTTGAAAAATCAGCGGAAATATTTGCCAAAAACAACGAGGTAAGAATAATTTCCTCAGAAATAATATATAAACTCGTAAAAACAATTGAGGACTTGCTTAAAGAAGGCGTGAAAGAAATAAAAGGCGAGTTGGAAATACTTGCCGTATTCAGCAAAAAAGGCAATCGTCAAGTTGTGGGCGGCCGCGCTACCAAAGGTATGCTAAGAAAAGGACGCGCGGAAATATGGAAAGGCGAGGAGCGTTTGGGAGATGGCAAAATTCTTAATCTTCAGGAATCCAAAAAAGATGTGACACAATTGTCAGTGGATAAAGAGGGAGGATTGTTTGTGGATTCGGCTGTTATAATAGAAAAAGGCCACCGCGTTATACAGAAATGAAACATAGGCCGCAGAGAGTAAGTTCCTTGATAGAACGGGAATTGAGCGCTATAATAATGCGCGAATTGGAATTTGAGAATTGTCTGGTTACCATTACCGGCGTTGAGGTCAATAACAAATTGGAGCGAGCGATTGTCAAATTTAGCGTTTATCCGTCTGAGAAATTAAAAGGGGTATCCGCGATTCTTAACAAGTCCAGAGGGCGTTTGCAATTCTTATTGGGACGCAAGATTAACATAATGCCGATGCCGCGGATTGAATTTCATGAAGACAAGGGATTGGAAGAAGCCGCGAAAGTGGAAAAAGCGTTGATGAATAAATAGAATTAAAATATGGCCGAGTAGCCAAGTGGTAAGGCAGGGGACTGCAAATCCCTTACACGAGGGTTCGATTCCCTCCTCGGCCTCCAAGCCCGGGTGGCGGAATGGTATACGCAAAGGACTTAAAATCCTTGGCTCCTAACGGGGCTTGTGGGTTCGACTCCCACCTCGGGCACCACGTTGGAAAAGTCAAATCGGCTGGGGCTTCGCGGCCTTCGGCCGCGACCAAATCGTAAGGATTTTTCGGGGCAAAAAGAAATTCCCGATTCCCTTAAAAGCAGAAAAGAAAAATTTTCAAATACTCCCAAGAGGCGGCACTTGCCGCCTCTTGACTTTTGTGGTCTAAAATGCTAGACTTGAGCATTATCGGAATCATAGTTAACCGATAATCTGTGACCGTAGCGGTTGCAGAAAGCACATTCCGAAACAAACACGAAAGGAGGTTCACATGAGTCTTGAACAGAACAAGACGTTCGCGTCTGAACTCGAAGCCGAGCTGCGGGAAGCTGGTCTCCCATCTGACCCGAGTCAAATCGTTGGCCATCTCTATTGGTTTGGGTGTGAACATGGTTCGCACCATCACATTCTCTCCGGAACGATTCAGGCCATCGAGGTTTCCGACGAGGGAGGTCTCGACCTCTACATCACAAATCCTCGTTTCTGGGGCGAGCGGCTCATTAGCATCAAGTACAGCAACAAGTGGATGGCCTACGTGGACGTCAAGCCTCGTGAGTGGAGCGACGAGGCACTGGAGCGAATGTCCGAAGAAGAGCACGAGCGCGCGATCCAAGAAGACATCGCGGCCAAGTTCTTCGAGGGCGAGTTCCAACTTCTCTAGTCGCGCATGCCTCCCACTAACATCGAAAGCGGTATGGTTCGTCCTGCCGCTTTTCTCTTTTTCAATTTTTGATTTAAGAATTTTCATAAAAGAATTTGCCGCCAATCAACACATTTTTTAATAACTTTTAAATTGAAAAATGTACTGAAATGAGTTATTATTAACTCATTAGAAAAACTTGAAATTGTCATTCGTGCGGCTCCGCCGCCTTTCCGAATTTTCGCGGGCCTTCGCCTCGCCGAAGTGGCTTCGGCCACGCAGGCGGGGGGAATTTTCCGGAAAAATGTGTTTGGACTAATTCAAGAATACTGCACCACGTAAAATACAATGCGAATTCTTGCCATTGAAACAAGTTGCGACGAAACAGCTATAGCTGTTGTGGATGCGAAAGGCGGCCTGAAACGGCCGCGTTTTAAGATTGTCGCGAATGAAGTCGCTTCACAGATTAAAATACATCGCCCGTTCGGCGGCGTTGTCCCGAATCTTGCTAAGCGAGAACATATAAAAAACCTCCCCATTTTATTTAAAAGAATTCTTAAAGCTAAAGGCTTAAAGCTAAAAGCTGATATTATCGCCGTTACCGTTGGACCAGGGCTTGAACCGGCGCTGTGGACCGGAATTAATTTTGCAAAAGAGCTCGCGAAGAAATATAAAAAACCGCTTATCGGTGTTAACCATATGGAAGGGCACCTCTACTCGAACTGGTTTTTACCAGTTCGAGAAATTCAAAATTCAAAATTCAAAATTCAAACTTCCATCAAGACGATTGTTTTTCCAGCAATCGTTTTGGTTGTGAGCGGCGGCCACACCATTCTTTTGAAGATGGATTCTGTAACAAAGCGGAAAAAACTCGGTGAAACTCGCGATGACGCGGCGGGGGAGGCATATGATAAAGTCGCGCGATTGCTTGACTTGCCGTATCCCGGCGGACCGGAGATAGAAAAGATAGCCAAAAGAGGAAATTCCGAAGCCGTACAATTTCCGCGCCCTATGCTTAACCAGAAAAATTATGACCTCAGTTTTTCCGGCCTAAAAACCGCAGTTTTGTATTATCTGCGTGATAACCCTCTAAAAGCCAAAAGCTTAAAGCTAAAAGCTGATATCGCCGCTTCGTTTCAGCAAGCCGCGATTGATGTTCTTGTCGCAAAAACGATGAACGCCGCTAAGGAATACAAAGCTAAATCCGTGATGCTTTGCGGCGGAGTAGCTGCAAACAAAGCTCTTCGTAAAGAACTTAAAATTCAAAGCTTAAAATTTAAAGCTGATTTTTACGCTCCGGAATTTGCGTTGAATACGGACAACGCGGCAATGATAGCCGCCGCGGGTTATGTAAGTTTTTTGAAAAAGAAAAAACTGCGTCTGACCGCGCAGTCAAATCTCAGCTTGTGAGTTCTTCTTTTAGCATTTGCGAAATTTTGTTTCCGTCTGCTCTGCCCTTCACTTGCGGCATTATTAATTTCATTGTTTTGCCAAAATCCTTTTGACTTTGCGCGCCTGATTCCGCAACAGATTTTTTAACAATCTCGCGCAGTTCTTCATCCGGCATCTCCGGAGGCAGATACCCTTTTAATATCGCGGCTTCGCTCTCTTCTTTTTTTGCCGATTCTTCGCGCCCGCCTTTTTTGTATTCCACGGCGGCGTCTTTTCGTTTTTTGAGTTCGCTGTTTATTACGGGGATAATTTCGTCATCGGAAAGCCCCATGTCTTTTTTGCGCAGTTCTATCTCTTTGTTGGCGATTGCCGCGGACAGCATACGCAAGGTTGAAAGCCGCAAGGCGTCGCCGCTTTTAAGCGCTTGTTTGATGTTATCGGTTATTTTTTGCTTAAGCATATTAAAAGTATAAATTGAATCGTGAGACATTGACAAGTTTCGGGGTATGTTTATAATACGATAAAGCCGCAGATAATGGGCAGGGAATACCCAAGAGTCCCGTTGAGGCGTATGGCGGCTTTGGGTCGTTTTTTTATTTGCATTATGCTCACGAGAAAACAAAAAGAAGAATCGGTTAAACATGGCAAAGAGCTTTTACAAAAGAGCCGAAATTTGATTTTGGTTGATTTTAGCCGCGCGCCCGCGGAAGCGATGCGGCGATTGCGCCGGGTGATTAAAGACAAGCAATCCCAGCTTAAAGTTATAAAAAAGCGTTTACTTGGCTTGGTTTTAAAAGCAGCAGGCGCTGATTTTGATTCGGCGAAATTCAAGACATCGGTCGGGGCGGTATTTGTTTCTGGAGAGATAACTGACGTTGCCGGAGATTTATATAAATTCAGCAAAGAAAACGAAGGCTTCAAAATGCTTGGCGGGTACAATCTTCAAACCAAAGAATTTGTTAGTGACGAATTGCTTAATCGCATAGGGCAATTGCCGTCGCGTGAGGTTTTGCTTGCTCAGCTTTTGGGAATGTTTACCGCGCCAATGAGGAAATTCCTTATTGTGTTAAACGAGAAAGGCAAAAAGGTCGTAGCATAATAGATTTAAGATGGAAAAGTACAACGATTTAATTTCAAAGTTGGAGGGAATGAGCGTTGTTGAGCTTGCCGATTTGGTTAAGGCGCTTGAAGAAAAGTGGGGAGTTTCCGCCGCTATGGTTGCCGCCCCTTCGGCTGGCTTAGGGCAAGCGGAAGAAAAAACGGAATTTGACGTGATTTTAAAAGCTGCGGGCGAACAGAAAATAAACGCCATTAAGGCAGTACGCGAAATTACCGGTCTCGGACTTAAGGAGGCAAAGGACCTGGTTGACGGCGCGCCAAAGACGGTTAAACAGAGCGTAAAAAAAGAGGAAGCTGAAGAGATAAAGAAAAAACTGGAGGCCGCCGGCGCGACCGCGGAGGTGCAATAAATGCAATAACATCTTCCGCGGGCGGTTAGCTCAGCGGCAGAGCACTGCATTCACATTGCAGGGGTCATAGGTTCAAATCCTATACCGCCCACAAAAAAGGAATACGCAACACGGATTGCGTATTCCTTTTTTAACGGTTTGGGGGTATGATACTGGCGTTCTTTTGAAATTGGGGATGATAATGAATTTCAGAGCCGGTTTAGGAATTGTGTTTGCGGTTTTGTTTTTGGCTCCAGTATCGTTTTACGCTTTCGCCGCGCCTGAAAATATTGATTTGCAGGCTGTTGTGAAAATTAGCGCGACGCGTGATTCAAGCAATTATACATTTAAAGGCGCGCGTCTTCCGAAAAACGGCGAAGGCTCCGGATTCGCGGTAAGTGCGAACAAAATTTTAACCAATGCTCATGTTGTATGGGGCGCGTCTGTTGTTGAAGTCGTGACATACGACGGAAAAATAATCCCGGCGAAAATCGTTGAATTTGATTCTGATTTGGATATCGCTGTTCTTCGGGTTGATGAACGGCTTCCGGCGGTTACGGCGATTCGCAAAAGTTCGGTTGTGCAGGGAGAAGCCGTATACGCGATTGGTCATCCGGAAGGACGACCGGACTGGACTGTTATGCCCGGCGTTGTGAAAAGCGTGTATCACATAAGCAACGGCTTTGAAAAAAACGGAGCCATGATACGGCTTATATTGACTAACGCCATTGGAGAAAGGGGAGCGAGCGGCGGACCTCTTTTTGATTCAAAGGGACGCGTTGTCGGCATTGTTGCGCGAGTTAACAGAATGCTAGACGGCTGGTTGATTGTAGTACCGATAACAAAGGTTTTGGAGAGTTTTGTGTTATAATTTATTATTATAACTAATATGCATACGCTTCCTAAATTGTCTTACGCTTACGACGCGCTTGAGCCGCACATTGACGCGCGGACAATGGAAATTCACCACGGCAAACACCATCAGACCTACGTTGATAAACTCAACGCGACACTGAAACTCTTCCCGGATTTGCAAACAAAAACTGTTGAAGAGCTTTTGAGCAATATCAGCGAAGTTCCGGAGGACATTCGCCAGGATGTCATAAATTACGGCGGAGGCCATGCTAACCATTCTCTGTTTTGGCGGATTATGTCTCCGAACGGTCAAGGGCCGGAAGGTGAATTGGCCGACGCCATTGTTAAGACATTCGGAGGCCTTGACGGTTTCAAAGAAAAATTTACAAATGTCGCGCTGAATGTTTTTGGTTCCGGATGGGCTTGGCTGATAGTTGCCAAGGACGGTTCTTTGAAGATATGCCAGACTCCGAATCAGGATAGCCCGCTCACAAATGGCGACAGGCCAGTTCTTGTCCTGGACTTGTGGGAGCACAGTTATTATTTGCTTTATCAAAATCGTCGCGGCGATTACGCGAAATCGTGGTGGAACCTGATTAATTGGCAGGAGGTATCTAAATTGTGGACAAATAGGGGATAAACGAAGCGCCGATGTAGATTTTACGGCGCTTTTTTGATACTTGCGTGACTTGCGTCTTTTTTTGCGTTTTTTTAAAAGGTGGGGTATTGTTATATGTAGGTGGGGAATTGTGGATAAATATGGGGATAACCACCGCATTCTGGGGATATGTTCATAGGAGAATATCAACATAATTTGGATTCAAAGAGCAGGGTTGCGGTGCCTTCAAAGTTCAGGGCTAAACTTTCCAGTGGCGCGATTATCACGCGCGGTTTGGATTATTGTTTGTTTGTTTTCGGTTCCAAAGAATGGGAATCGCTGGCGCAAAAATTAACGTCGCTTCCTTTGGCGCAGGCGAACTCGCGCGCTTTTGTCCGTTTGATGCTTGCCGGCGCGATGGACGCAGTTCCGGACCAACAGGGCAGAATTCTGATCCCGGATTATTTGAGGCGTTACGCGGATTTAAAAAAGCAAGTTGTGATAGCCGGTTTATATAATCGAGTTGAAATATGGGATTCCGAGAAATGGCAGGAATACAAGAAGAAGACCGAAGGCGCTTCCGACGAGATAGCCGAAAAGTTGGGAGAGCTCGGGATTTGATGCACGTTCCCGTTCTTTTAAATAAAGCTATTGAGTTGCTTGACCCGAAGCCCGGAGAATTCTTCATTGACGGTACTTTCGGAAACGGAGGACACGCGGCCGCGATTGTTGAAAAAATTTTTCCCGGCGGAAAGCTTTTGGGAATCGATTGGGACAAAAAGGTGATTGCAAACGGCAAAAACGTAATTTTAGTGAACGATAACTACAAAAACATTCCAATGATTTTAAAAGAGAAAAAATTAGGCAAGGCAGACGGATTACTGCTGGATTTGGGAATGTCATCCGACCAGCTGGAATCTGCCGGTTGGCGGACCGGACGCGGCTTCAGTTTCAAAAAAGATGAACCTCTGGATATGCGCTACGGCGACGATTCGGTAACTGCCGCGGAAGTTGTCAACACCTTCGGCGAGGACGCGCTTGTGGAAATTTTCAAAAAATACGGAGAGGAACGATACGCGCGGCGAATAGCGGAAAAAATCGTTGAACAAAGAAAGAAGTCGCGCATCATAACCACTTTCCAGCTTTCAAGAATTGTGGAAGACGTTTATCGCCATTGTAGCGGGCGAAGCTACTCCGAGCGGCCGCCTTACGCGGCCGAGCCGTCAGGCTGTAGGCTCGGACGCTCTAGGATTCATCCTGCCACCAAAATTTTTCAAGCGTTGCGGATATATGTAAATAATGAATTGGAAAATCTGGATAAAATTTTAGACGCCTTGCCGCTTGTCCTAAAACAAGAAGGAAGAGCGGTTGTCATATCATTTCATTCGCTGGAGGACAGAATTGTTAAAAATAAATTCAAAGAAATGTCGGCTCAAAACATCTTAAAAATTTTAACAAAAAAACCGGTTACGCCGGATGACGTTGAAGTCGCAGCGAATCCGAGAAGCCGTTCCGCGAAATTACGCGCGGCACAACTGTTATGACAATCATTCAACCATATAAAAAACTAAATATGTCTTTTTACGCGCTGGGAGCATCGGCTCTGATAATTTTGTGCAGTGTTTGGGCGATTTATCTTTATAACAGCACTGTTAATACGCGTTACGCGATATCGGAAAAAACTAAGTCGCTTGAAGAATTGAGTGTTGAAAACGCCGACTTCCGAAGCGCGGTTTCGCGACTTATAAGCTCAGAAAACATGGAATTGTCGGCCGAACGGCTTAATCTGAAAAAAGAAAGACATCCGGAATATTTTTCAACCAAATGGCCGCTCGTTTCTCATTTCTAATAATTTGTTTTTTCGCGTTTTATTCCGCATTAGTTTGGAACCTTTACAATATTCAAATAGAAAAAGGAAATTATTATGTTGGGCGGGCTTTGGCGCAGAACGAAGCGCGCGGTTTTTTTGACCCAAAGCGCGGGCGAATTCTTTTTACGGACAAGAACAAAAATTTTTCCCCCGCGGCAATTAATCGGGAGAAGCTTTCAATTTTTGCCGCGCCAAAAGAAATAGAAGACGTTTCTGAAGCAGCGCATATTTTGGCTCCGATTTTTGGTTTGGAGCCCACGCGTTTGGAAGCCAGATTTCTAAGAGAGAATTCTTTGTACGAACTGCTTGACGGACGGCCGAGCGAGGAGCTTGTAAAAGAGATTAAAGAATTTAATTTACGCGGCATATATATAGGAACGCGGCTTTCGCGTTATTATCCGCTTGGAGAGTTGGGAGCTCACCTGCTTGGTTTCATTGCTCCGACTGCGGAAGATGACAATTTCGCGGGTCGTTACGGCTTGGAGACGTATTATGAAGAGCGCCTTGCCGGCAAATCTGGTGAGATTACCGGCGAACGTTTGCTAAGTCCGGTTCACGGCGATGATTTGGTTTTAACAATTGACCCGGCTATTCAGGAACGCGCTTCGGCGATTTTGGAAAAACTTATTAAAGATTATCGAGCCGAAGGCGGAACCGTCATGGTACAAAATCCTTCAACGGGAGCGATTCTTGCCATGCACAGCGAGCCGTCGTTTGACCCCAACGAGTATTATAAATTTTCTTTCGGTCACTTCACTAATCCTGTCGTTGAAGCGGTCTACGAGCCGGGTTCAATTTTTAAAGTGATAACGATGGCTATCGGGCTTGATGCCGGAAAAATTACGCCCGACACGACTTATTTTGACGGTGGCTCGGTAACTTACAACACGCATACTATCCGCAACTGGGATTTGAAAGCGCACGGCACTATCACAATGACACAGGTTCTTGAAAACTCCGTGAATACAGGAGCGGTTTTCGCCGAGCGTCAAGTGGGGCACGAAAACTTTTTAAGTTATTTGAAAAAATTCGGATTTGATTCTAAAACCGAAGTAGATTTGCCGGGAGAGGTCGCCGGTAATTTGAAAAATTTGGATGGTTCCAGCCGCGACATAAATTTCGCGAATGCTTCTTTCGGACAGGGCGTCGCTGTTACGTCCCTGAATTTATTAAGAGCGATTTCCACCATCGCGAACGGCGGAGTTATGGCGCGTCCGTATCTTAACGCGGAACTTCAACCGAAAAACGAGGGAAGGATTATTTCGGAAGGAGCGGCAAAACAAACCGTTGATATGATGGTTTCGGCGGTTGACAAAGCGCGTGTTGCCGCCATACCTTATTATTCGGTGGCAGGAAAAACCGGAACGGCACAAGTGCCGGATTTAAAACGCGGAGGATATACCAAAGACGTCATCAATACTTATATCGGATTTGCTCCCGCTTACAATCCTCAGGCAGTGGTTTTTATCCGGCTGGACAAGCCGTATGGCGCGCCGCTCGCGGGATTAACGGTAGTTCCGTCATTTCGCGAGCTTATGGAATTTGTGCTGAATTACTATAATGTTTCACCTGACAGATTGTGAAAACTAAAGAACATAAGAACATAAGAACGTAAGAACGGTTTTGAGTTCATCAGTTCATTCGTTCATAAGTTTTTAAGTTATACAAGATATGAAAGAGGCAATAATTAAAATTTTGCAGTATATATTAAAGAAGCTTGCTCAGCTGACTGTCTGGCGATATGAGCCGGGCGTTATTGTGATTACGGGTAATGTAGGCAAGACATCGACTAAAGAAACCATAGCCGCGGTGTTGCGAAACGGCCGTAATATACGTTATTCCAGCGGAAATTTTAATAACGAGCTTGGCGTACCTCTTACGATAATAGGCGACTGGGACAAAATAAGCGGGTGGTTTTTTTGGCCAAGAGTTTTAATAATGGCTGTTTTTCAGCTTATTTTTAAAAACGGAAATTATCCGGAATTGTTGATTCTTGAATACGCGGCGGGCAAGCCCGGAGACATAAAATATCTTTTAGAGATAGCGCGGCCCCAGATAGGCGTTATTACCGCGATAGGAGAAATTCCCGCGCACGTGGAATTTTTTAGCGGTTCCGACGCCGTAGCAAGGGAAAAATCGCGCGTAGTGGAACATTTGCCATCCAACGGTTTCGCGGTTTTAAATTTTGACGATGAAGTTGTAATGGATATGAAAGAGCGGACGCGGGCGCATGTCATAACTTTCGGTTTCGGGGAGGGAGCGGAAGTAAGAATAACAAATTTTGAAATTCGCTCCGAAAACGGCAGGCCGGACGGCATATGGTTCAAATTGGTTTACGGCGGAAATGTCGTTCCGTTTAACTTGAAAGGAGTTTTCGGAAAACCGCAGGCGTATGCCACGGCGGCTGCGGCGGCGGTGGGAATTGTTTTCGGAGCAAACCTCGTTAAATCGGCCGAAGCCCTTGCCGGCTACCGCCCGATTAAAGGAAGAATGAGCTTGCTTCCGGCAATCAAAATGGCTTACATTATTGACGACAGTTACAACGCCGCGCCGCTTTCAATGCGTTCAGCGCTTGACACATTGAAAGCTCTTAAGGTCTCCGGAAGAAAAATAGCGGTTCTCGGTGATATGCTTGAAATAGGCAGATACGCGCTTGAGGCGCATGAAGAGATCGGGCGAATGGCGGCAAAGACGGCGGATTTTCTGATTACGGTCGGGCCGCGGGCAAAATTTATCGCCGAACACGCCGTAAGGCACGGTTTGTCGAAAAGGCGAGTGATGTCGTTTGATGTTGTTGAAGACGCCATCAAACCGGCGCAGGATATGATTAGGAAGGGTGACGTTGTATTGGTTAAAGCGTCCAGAGCAATTCAGTTGGATAAATTAGTGAAAGCTCTTATCGTCTAGTTTGGCCTAGGACATCCCGCACCTTTCGTTTTAAAACGAAAGGTGCGGGACAAGTCAGCTTCCTTGCCCCGCATTAAAATTTAAGCAAAACTTAACAATATGGCCCCATCGTCTAGTGGCCCAGGACATCAGCTTCTCAAGCTGAAAACACGGGTTCGATTCCCGTTGGGGCTACGGAATTTTTAGTGCGTGGTCAAGACGAGAGCGTTATAAAACGAATACGCGCGGCGCCGCGCGTATTCGTTTTTGTTCGGGATTCGAACCCGGAAATGGATTTGATATTTTTCGGAATGCGTGATAGTTTGTATTTCAGCACGTTTCACAAAAAAGGAATGCGATATGTCGAAAGCGAAAGATTGGCTGAGAAAAAGAAAGCATCAAGGATATTCTTACGCCGAAGTGGTCGCAGAAATTGAGCGCCGCGTCGCCGGGAATTATATCTTTTCAAAAGCGGAGAACGAAAAGCGTTTGTTTGACGCGCTTGAGCGGGTTGACTTATTGTTCTGTTTATCCGCCACCCTTCACGATTTTCTTGAAGAACAGAGAATGACGCTCGGACAGCTTTTTGAACAGCTTGACGATTTGGATATGAATGATGGCATAGAACGAGCGCTTAATCCATTTCCTAAAGGATCCAAAGAGGACAAGGACGAAATAAAAACCTGCGGCATTATAGATATGTTTTATCCCGGTAAAGATCTGGACATAGAGCGCGATGCTTATTCAGAACTCCTTGTTTCAAGGCGAAAAAATAAGTAACTTGAGCCGCCCGGCATTGGGCGGTTTTTTACATGTATGATATTATGTGAATAAGCCAAGCGTTCAAGTTGTGAATAAAATGATGTTGTTGCAAAAAGTGTCGTGAGGGATAAACTATAAGTAAGGTCTTGTATGAAAAATAACAATATGAAAATTGTAACAGTTTTATTCGTCGTTGGTTTAATTATGTCTCCCGTAATCGGGCTGGCGCA
>Ga0076042_108_pt1 | contig 47702 bp, 48 predicted proteins | sample RifGroB1_FD_68139 | JGI IMG/M metagenome (GOLD analysis project Ga0076042, IMG submission 68139) | Parcubacteria bacterium GW2011_GWB1_45_9 | reverse complement strand
CCTCGATCCTCTCCTCGCCCCGCAGCCCCAGCGCCGCCGTAGCCCCCAGCGCCGCCGCCCCCCGCCCGGCCGCCGCCGCAGCCCAGCCGCTGCCCCGGCCCCAGCGGCCTCCTGCCCCAGCCGCCGCCCCCTACCACCCCTCCTGGGCCGTGCGGGCGATGATCTCCTCCTGCAGCTCCGGGCCGAGGTCGCAAAAGTAATCGCTGTACCCAGCCACGCGCACGAGCAGCCCGCGGTGCTCCTCGGGCTCGGCCTGGGCTGCGCGCAGGGTCTCGGCGTCGACCACGTTGAACTGCACGTGGTGGGCGTCGTAGCGAAAGTAGCCCCGCACGAGGTGGGCGAGGTTGTCGATGCCTTCGTCGCCTGCCAGGACGTTGGGCAGGAACTTCTGGTTGAGCAGCGTGCCGCCCGTGCGCAGGTGGTCCATCTTGGCCGCGGACCGCAGAACCACGACTGGCGATCACGTTTACAGCGACACGTCAAATAAAATTACAAAACTCAGCCCGTTTTCGGCGGTTGGACATTCCGGAACATGCGCGGCAATTAATTGGATCATGGAAATTTACAAACTTGAACTTGACGCCTTACGTGCCAAAGCGCAAGAAGAAATACCGCTCGCGAACCAAGTTCGCCTGTTTAGCAACATTGTAAGCATTGTTTCGTCAATTCTACCGGATGATTTTTATTCCTATTTTCTGATGGTCGGATTTGACGAAATAAAAAAACGGACGGCAATCATAGAAATTGATTGGTACCTTGGGGATAAATTTCCGCATAAAAGCTTTGGAGCGATAGGTTCTGGCTCACCTGAAGCGCTCGGCGTTCTTAAGGATTGGTTCTTGACTGAACAACGAACGATTCAGGAAACCGACGAGAAACAGGCGCTCCGCGTTACGCTAAAAGCGCTTAAGGCCGCGGCTGGAGAGGTGCACGTTTCTCCTCCGGAACTTTCTCCGCCGAACATCGTAATATTCACCGACAAAGATTGTCACTCGCTGTCAGAAGACGAGGTTGAAAAACTTTTTGGCGAACTTAAATTCGGAAGGAGGCGCAAATGAAATCTAGCGCTGTGGCGGCAAGCGATAAGGAACGCCTTGCCATAGCTGAAATCACCGACGATTTTCCAGCGATAGCTCTTATTTTCAAAAATAAAAAGGGCGGCGGCATGCTTCTCACCACGAAAACCCAGAGCTACATCGCGAAATTTTTCCCGATTTCCGTAACCATAAACGACGAGCTCGCGAACGAAGAAGAATGTTCGGAAAACGAGTCGTACGGACTCATTGTCGGTGGAGTCGGCAATTATGCCGAATTTCAAATAGTTCGGAGCGAATTGAACGAAATTGTCAGAAATCAAATATACAACGACGGACTGCACACGAATTCAACCGAAGAAATCATAATACGCTTCGCCAAATTTATGAACGACGAATACCGCTCGGATTCTTCAATCAGCCCGTACAGAGTGGAGCTCATTGTCATTGGCTTGCTCGAAGAAATAAAAATGTTCCGCGTGAAATATGACGGCGATTATCATCCTGCCGAGCCGTATTGCGTCATAGGCGGATACAAACGAGTCGGCAAAGAAACAATTCGCCGAAAAGCTCTGCGAATGCTGAAAACGCTCTACAATAAAAGAATTCCCTCTTTAACCACCTGCCAAAAAGTCGCGCGCGAAATTCTTGCGCTGGACAAAAAGCAAGGATATTATCAGGAAATCATTCCATTTAGCTGGTCTGAGGTAATAAAACAAGAAAAACAACAAAGCCCCGATTGAATAATCTCGGGGCTTTTTTATTTTATCAATCACAGGTTCTAAGAATGTCTATCGCTTCGCTAAGCAGCGAATTTTCAATATTGACCGGCGGCATAAATCGGACATTTTTCTCTCCCGAGCCAATAAGTAAAACTCCTTTTTCCAGCGCTTTTGCCATATAAGCGTTTCGCGCTTCAACGCTTTCAAATCTTTTACGCCGCATCATTCCCAGACCTTCAGGCGCGAATTCGCTGAGAACACGAATATTTCTTTCAAGCTTCGTCTTATTCAAATTAAGAGCGACTTCTATCGCCTGCGAAGCCGCTACACAAATCAGCGGATTACCGCCGAAAGTATTGGAATGCCTGCCGCGTTCTTGAAAATCAAGACCTTCTTCAATAACCGTGGCACCGATAGGCAGACCGCCGCCAAGCGATTTACCGAGACAAATAATATCCGGCTCTATGCCGTACTGTTCGCAAGCGAAAAGCGTGCCGGTGCGGTACATTCCGGTCTGAATTTCGTCCGGAACTATCAGTACGCCAACACTACGCAAAAAATTCAAAAGAGCGGCCATTCTTTCCGGGTCGGCAGTGTTAATTCCACCCTCACCCTGCACAATTTCAAAAACAATCGCGGCCACCTTCTCTAACGGCACATCTTTCAACTCGGCAAGCGGATCTGCGTCAGTATTAATATCCGGGAAAGAAAGGTGAATGATTTTAAGCGGAGGACCGGATTGGAAGAAGCCTCTGCGATGCACTTCTTTGCTGGCATTCAAAGCCAAAGCCCCGAGAGTCCTGCCGTGGAAAGCGCCCCTGAAAACAAGGACGATCGTCCGCTTCGGGTCATTGCGAAAATGATAGTCCATTACAACTTTCAGCGCGGCTTCAACCGCTTCCGTTCCTGAATTTGACAGAAAAACCTTTTTACCAAAATTGATGGGCGTGACATAGCGCAGTTTTTGCATCAATTCTACCATCCATTTGTGCGGATAATCATTGCCGGCAATATGAAAAACTCCATATTCACGGACAAAACATCTGACGGCTTTTCTAATCTGCGGATGATTGTGGCCGAAGTTCGCCGTGCCGACCATTGAGTGAAAATCGTAATACCGCTTGCCGCNTTTTTAGCCAACTCGCATAACCTCTCCTGATTCATGGCTTCTCCTTATTCAACTTTAAAAGATGCAATCAAATTAACACGGAAAATAATGCTTTGCAAGCTTTTTAAAAATGTCGCACAATATTATTATGGACATTCGCGCCGCTTTAAAAAATTATCTTGATTATCTGGAAATAGAAAAAAATCGCTCGGTGCGGACGACGGAGAATTATAAACGTTATCTTGATGCGTTCATTAATTTTTCAAAAGCCAAAAAAACAGCCGACATTACCGAAGAAAAAATAAGAGCGTTCCGTTTGCGCCTTGCGCGATTGCAGAACAAAAATGGCAAAGCGCTCAAAAAAAACACGCAGGCGTATTATGTAATCGCTCTTCGCAATTTTCTGAAATATCTCGTTAAGCGGGATGAGCCAGTAATCTCACCGGATAAAATAGAATTGCCCAAAATGCCGTCGCGGCAAATAGAAATTATTGAATACGGCGACTTGGAACGAATTCTCGCCTCGCCGAAAAAGAACGACATACGCGCTCTCCGCGACAAAGCAATTCTTGAACTTCTATTCTCAACCGGACTTCGCCTTTCGGAGCTGTGCTCGTTGAGTCGCTACGCAGATTTTAAACGCGGCGAGCTAACCGTCCGCGGCAAAGGCGACAAACTACGCGTTGTGTTTCTGTCCGACTCCGCCAAAAAAGCCATAAAAATATATTTGGAAAAACGCACGGACGCCGAAGAAAAACTTTTTGTCAGCTTAACCAAAAGCGGAAACATAATTGGACCAATCACCCAAAGGGCGGTGCAAAGATTAATTGACTACCACGCCAGAAAATCCGGAGTTCAAAATCGCGTAACGCCGCATATGCTTCGGCATCTTTTCGCGACTGATTTGCTGATGAACGGCGCGGATTTGCGTTCGGTGCAGGAACTGCTTGGACACAGCAACGTATCAACCACGCAAATTTATACTCATTTAACCAACAAAAATCTCCGCGAAATCCATCAAACGTTTCACGCCCGCCGCCGCAAATAGCCCCGCTTACCGGCAGGCAGGTATGGCGAGGCGAAGGCCCGCGAAATTCAGAAAATGCGGCGAAGTCGCACCGCTGACAATTTCAATTTTAATCGAGTTAATCATAACTCGATTCACAAAAAAAGAAGCCCATAAGGGCCTCATGCGAAAAATGGCTTGAGACGGTCAACGGTTTCTTGTCTCAGTTGTTTGTCTAGCTCTGGTTCCATGTTGCGCCAATCTCCGCGTTCTGGATAGCCAAGAAGTTCGGCCATAATGAGACGCAGATATTGCGGCGGGGCTGGCGGATTCCAACACACCATCGACTTGCCGCTAGGAACTGTCCAGAAAAGATACGGCTTCGGGCGCTTGCTGTAAAGTTCCTGCAAGTGCGCCGCATACCGAAGCTCTTCAAATTCGGATTCGGGAAAGTCCGCGCGTATCCTTGGGGTCAAGTCAATAACTGTTGGCAAAAGATGGAGGTGAGCGTGCCTGATGGTCTGCCCAACAATTCCATGTTCGAACACTGTAACAGGATAAGGAGTTGCTGAGGTGCTGTGCTGATACTCCAATGAAAGCGCGCGACACACTTCTCCTGTTATGTTGAGCATTGCCTCCGTCTCGCTACCAGGACGATAAGATGTCAATGCGCCTAGGCACGAGATGTGAGCTTTCGGAATTACAAGCGCGTATCCACCGATTATTTGCCCAAGCGTAGCAGCCACATACCATCCGTTATTTTCAGCGATAAGACGCTCTCCGAGTTTAGTTCGGTCGCAGAAAACGCAATTGTTATCCATGCTTTTCCTCCGATTTCAAGATTCAATAATTCTGATTTAGAGATTAACTGCTCTGATACTTAATGTCAAACAAAAAAACGGAGTCGCAAACTGATTTTTTCGCTCAAAATTCAATACGAATTGACCGCCGTAACGAAGCGAGGCGGACCCATCTTGCTTGCAATTTTCTTTCTGGTGCCGAGAGGGAGAGTTGAACTCCCAAGGGATTGCTCCCAGCGGCTCCTAGGGCCGCCGCGTCTGCCAGTTCCGCCACCTCGGCATGTTTGCTAATTTCGCCATCTGCCCGATTTGACTTTTATTATACAATGTTATAAAATATCGGCAAGTTCTTAAACAACCCGCAAGGAGAAGTCGATTATGGAGTTCTTGTTGATAGTGATATTCTTGTTACTGTTAGCCTATTTTCTATTTGGATGGGATAAGGTTTCTCCGCTACACTACGCTCTCGTGTTCCTTTTCGGGCGTCATGGGCCTCAACACGAAAACAGTCCACGCTGGGGCTGGACGGCTAAAGAGGGCTGGATATGGGTACCGCCCTTGTTCGGAAAAAAAATCGAATATCCGGCCCGATTCAAAGAATTTAACGCGCAGATTACTATCCAAACCAAAGAAGCCGGAGACAACAAAAAGAAAGACCGGCCATCGCTTGCGGTAACGTTCACTTTGAGCGGGACTCGGCGGCCCGATTACAACTTTCTTAATCGCTACAGAAAATGGGACGATGCACTTGAAAACGACCTTAAGGCCCGTCTGCAGGAAAAACTTCAAGGCATTGCCGGCCAATATACGACCATCGAGTTAATCACTCAACACAGTGACGTTGGACGCTTTATCAATGCCCTGGCGCGCTTGAGCGAAGAAGCAATGCCACATCTTCATGGCACGAACTACGGCGAATCGCAGAATATAATTCCTGACGCAAAAATTCTAAATTTCTACAAAAAGCATTCAGCGGCTATCAATAAACTGCTGGATGGCGAATTCAATAATCCCGAGCCATCGTACATAGAGAATTACTATGGATGTGATTTTGGAAAAATAAATCTTTCTCCACCGGAACTCTCTCAAGAAGCCAAGCGTGCGTTTGCCGCAAGAACCGAAGCGGCCCAAAAAATTAAGGCCGTAAGGGAAAAAAGCGGTATGGTCAAAGACCTAATGGATGAACACAGCAAAAGAGGGCTGAATATACAATGGGCATTCAATGAAGTTGACCACGCTCTCGGCGCTTCCAAAGAAATAATTTCGATAGAAGAACGAGAGGGGGCACACGGCAAAAGCCGTTTATGGATAACCCCGAGAAACAAATACGAACCTAAGAAAGGAGATTAGCATGCTTCAAGCTACTGACACGCAATCTGAAATCAGGCCCGAAACAGGTTTGCGAATTTTAAGATTCGCGGCTTTCGCAATGTTAGGGCTTGCCATCGTTACTATGATTGTCGGTATCGTTGCTGTCAAAAAACCGTTCGCACCTCTGGCGCGGTCCGTGATTACAAACTATACCTCTCCTGAAATCTGCGGCAACAACGACACGATACGGTTGTCTTTGATTCAAAAAGAGGCAGTTGTTATCGTGCCGCCGGGAAAATGTTCTCCCTGGCTGCTCCGGCCCGAAAAAGCAAGAGAGTTTTGGTTTGAGCCGGACGGCGCAGTGTATGCCGACCTTTTTCACGCCAACGGGTGGGTTAAGCCCGTTTTTTACGAACCGGGAATAGAAATTGAAACTAGGGGCACAAAGCTGACAAAGGCGCGCATGCTCAATAAAGGCAGTGAGGTCGTGACTGTGATAATCCGGTTACTAATGTAGACATAAACAAAACCCCGCTCGACGAATGTCGGACGGGGTTTTAACTTTTTCACCAAAGCAAGTTACGCTCTCAAAAACTGCTCCACGAGAATCCTAACACCCTGCGAAATCAACGCTACGCCGATAGCAACGGCGGCGTATATCAATTGCTTGTTAGCGGTACTCACTTTTTCCGCATCCCCTCCGGCAGTAAGATACAGAAACGCGGCGTAAAGAATAAATATCACGGCAAGCACCATCAATATCGCGAACATCCAAGCCACGAAGGTATTAAGAACGCGGATAACATCGCTTATGCCGGTTATTGGGGAGGCCGGCGGCGGCGGAACCTGCGCCAAAGAAAGCATGGGAATAGCCAGCAATGACAACGCAACCGAAGCAACGATTGTTTTCTTTAACATAATTGATTACAAAATCATATCTACCGACCTTTTTATATCATACTACCTGAAAAGGTCTCTTATTACAAACTCAACTCCTTTGGATATAAGTATTATACCATATCCGACTACCGCGTAAATTATCGTTTTTTGCCCGGTTTTAAATTTCTCCGGCTCGCCGGCCGCGGTCAAAATCTGAAAACCTCCCCACAAAACCATTATGGCCAGAATCGGCGCGCCTACATATATAAGAAAATCTATTATTCTGCCCAAAAGATCCGCGATACTGCCCGTACCGATAGGGTTTCGAAGAGTTATTCCTCCGACATCTCTCTGGCCAAAACCCTGAGCAACCGCCTCATTAATCCAAACCAGCGATTTTATGAATTGTAAATTAAGAAAGTCCACGATAATTAGATTATAGCATAATTATCTTGTACATGGAGTCCTTGAGCCCATATAAACCGAGAAATGTTCCGCGCTTATTCCGGAAACAGTGCAAATCTGGCTTGCCGGCACTCCTTGATTTATCAATTCCTGACGGCGAGCTGCGGTTTGAACTTCATAAACGGAATAGAGATTTGAATTCGCGCTTTTTCCAATAAAATTTTTTATCTCCGCGCCGGAACGTGCTCCGCTTGTAAAACCGGCGTCAATGCATGTGCCACTATAGTGACATTGGTCTTTGTGGGTAACCGTAGGAGGCCACGCTTCCGTTACTTGCCAAGAATAACTTCCGTCCGCCGCAATTGCTTGATTTAAGGACAGCAATCTTTCATTTAAGGAACTGTTAATTTGGCACGCCGTAACTTCTCCCGACAATGCGCACGCACTGCCGGTTTTAATCGGAAGCGAATTTGAAATGGTGGAACAATTCGGGCAAGTTCTGCCGTCGGTCGGAGTAGGCGTTGTTGGTTCGGTAATCGGCGGCCGGGTTACAACAACCGGCTCGCGCGAAATGCATTCTATGCTATTCCATGGCTGCCACGAGTTGCCGGAAATAACTTGTATAACCGTACTGACCGCCAGCCACGCGATTAACGCGATTGCCAATCCGGTAACCGCTATTGTAATTATTTCGCGGCCGCGCTTTAACCTTTCCGGAGAACCGGCGGAGACCATAATCATAAAGCCGCCGTAGACGATAAATATCACGGCTAACGGAAAAATGACGTAGAGCATAAAGTTTATGATGTTCTCTACCAATTTCAAAAAAACGCAGAGGTCGCAACCGAGCCCACGCAACGGCCCAGTATCGCACTGAGGAACAATGCCCTGCGCGAACGCGGTTCCGAAAATTAAAAAACTAGAAACTAGGAAACTTAAAATTATAATTTTCTGATATCTTAATTTCATAAGCGTCTCTGCCGCATTAGAGCTGTAACGCTGTTTTCGGCTTCTTTCAGCGCGTCGGCCGGACTGACGCGTCCGCTTATCACAGCTTCAATCATTGAGGAAAAAATTTCTTCAACGCTGACGTTATCAATCTGCGGCCATGAACGGGCCGTAAGCGCCTGCCGCGCGAAAACCCCGAGAATCTGGTCGTTTAATTTCTCGTTTATAAGCGAAAGGAGCGCTGGCGGTTTTTGAGTCAACGCGCCGTAACTTCGCATTATGTTCGCGTCCGTAGCCGCGATTTTTACAAAATCCAAAGCAATGTTTGAATTTGAGGATATATTCGAAACAGCCAACCCCCAATAATTCGGAAAATCTACGCGCCGGTCAGCCGTATTGGGCTGAGGCATTGAAGCTATGCCAATACTCAAAAATGGATTTTTTTGTTTTAACTGCGGTATCTGGAAAGCGTAATTGAAAATGATTGAAACGCTTTCATCGGCAAATCCATCCAAAGAATAATGCTGGGAATCGTTCCATGTGTAAAACGGACTGCTTGCGTTCGCGAACTGCGTGTAGAAATTAAACGCCGTAAGCCCTGAAAGAAAACTTTGATTTTGAAAAATGACAGGCTGAGAAAAAGCCGCGTTGCCGAAATTGGAATCGGTCATCCGCGTGCCGGATTGAAGCATTAAAAGCGAAAGGAGATCAGCGGCGCGATTTATGCTTTTTAACGAACCTCCGATGGCGGCTGCCGGCTTTATGATTTCGTTCGTAACCGTATTTACGCGCCTAAGGCGAGAGACGGAGTCCTCCAGCTCACTCCACGTCTTGGGAGGAAAAACAATGGACGCGGAATTAAAGTCGTCTTTGTTGTAAAGCATCGCCAAAGTGTCAACGCTCAGCGGCAAAGCGTAAACGAATCCGTCGTCGGAAAAATCCTGCTCAACAACTTTCGGAAAAAGCTCGCGCAATGCCGCGATATTCATTTGTTCGCTCAAAAACGGAATAACTTTATCGTAATGTTTCGGCAACCAAGTATTGTGGAACATAAAAATGTCCGGGCCGGTTCCGGCGGCAAGGGCGTTCACAAGTTCTCTTTCATAAACCACAGGGTCCGTAAATTGGCGGTATTCAATTATCACTCCGCGCCTTTGCGCGGAAAAGCCATCCGCAATCGTCTGAAAAGCGCGGGTGTCGTCAAAAACTCCCCAGGCCATAAGTCGCACATCATCTTGACGTCCAATATTTTCACGGAAACCAAACCAAACAATCAGGCCTATAACAAAAACAACGCCGACTACACTGCCTATTATTATTAATTGATTTCTTGTGAATTGCATTTTATAAACATACCACTCCAGCTATTTTATCTCCTGAGCGGACATTCATTATTTTAACTCCCTGAGTGGCTCTGCCGGCGATTCTAACCGAAGACAAATTTGTTTTTATAATCTGTCCCTTGGCGGAAATCGCCAAAAGCATTTCTTGTCCGTCTATTACGTGCGCTGAAACAATCTGCCCCGTCTTCGCGGTTATTTTCGCCGCCTTTGTTCCGGAACCGCCGCGGCGCTGAATCCTAAATTGGCTGAGCAGAGTACGCTTCCCAAATCCGTTCGCGGTCACAACCAACAAGTGAGCCTTCTGAGCGTCCTTGTTTATTATATCAAGGGAGCTGGCGCGGTCATCTTTTCTCAGACGGATAGCGCGCACTCCAGAAGCGTTACGGCCCATAGGACGAGCGTCCGATTCTTTAAATCTTACTCCCTGTCCCTGCGCTGTTGTAATTATAATGTGATTGCCGCCGGAAGAAAGCTTAACCCAACGCAAGGCATCGCCCTTATGCAATTTAATGGCGATTATTCCGCTTCGCCGCACGTTATCAAATTCATCCAAAGATATTTTTTTAATAACGCCGTTTTGTGTCAACATTACCAAATAATCATTTGTTTCTTGTTTTTTGTCGCTTGTCGCTTTATAACTAACAATCGCGCTTACGCTCTCCTGTGTCGGTATTTCAAGAAAATTTTGCACGGCTTTGCCCTTGGCTGTGCGAGTAGCTTGCGGAATTTCATAAACTTTGGTTTGAAAAACTCGTCCGCGGTCCGTGAAGAAAAGTATATTGTCATGAGTTCGCGCCTGTATGAAATGAGTAATGAGATCCTCTTCGCCGACCTCCGAACCGATAAGCCCCTTGCCGCCTCTGCGTTGAGCGCGAAAAGTTCCGGGCGGCAAACGCTTAATGTAACCGCTTTGCGAAAAAGTGATAACTACTTCTTCCTCAGGAACTAAATCCTCTTCCCTGAATTCCTTAAGGCCGCCGGCGATTAATTTTGTGCGGCGCGGCTCACCGAATTTATTTTTCAATTCCGCCAGTTCGTCTTTTATGACTTTCGAAATTTTCTGCGAGTTTTTGAGCAAAATTTGAAGCTCATTTATAAGTCTTTCCTTTTCTTTAAGCTCGTCATCTATTTTTTGACGCTCTAAAGCCGCGAGCGTCTGCAGGCGCATTTCCAAAATAGCGTTGGTTTGGATTTCCGTGAGTTTGAAACTTTTGATAAGATTTTTCTTGGCGTCTTCGCGGTCATCGGATTTTTTTATCACGGCTATCACCTTATCTATAACCGACAAGGCCTTTGAAAGTCCGGTCAATATATGGGCGCGCTCTTCGGCTTTTTTTAAATCAAACTCCGCGCGGCGTCTGACAACAATTTTACGATGCTCAATGTAGGCGATTAAGACGTCTTTAAGCGACATAATCTGCGGCTGTACTCCGTCGGCAAGCGCCAGCATATTCATATGAAAATCTTTTTGAAGATCGGTATGCTGATAAAGCTGATTCAAAATCTTTTGCGGCACGGCGTCGTTTTTAAGCTCTATAAATATTCTCAAACCCTCGCGATCTGATTCATCGCGAATGTCCCTGATTCCATCAATTCTTTTATCTTGAACAAGTTCAGCCATCTTTATTATCAATTCAGATTTGTTAACATGGTACGGAATTTCAGTAATTACAATATTGAAGCCCCCCTTGCGCTCTTGTATTTCGGCAACTCCTCTTGTGGTAATCGCGCCGCGGCCCGAAGCATACGTCTGCGCTATCTCCTTTTTATTGTAAATAATTCCGCCAGTCGGAAAATCCGGCCCCAACACGATCTGCGCCAAGTCTTCAGAAGTCGCTTTGGGATCTTCAATCAGGCACAGAATCGCGTCTATAATTTCGTTTAAATTATGCGGCGGTATATTGGTCGTCATTCCGACCGCGATGCCCATAGCGCCGTTTAAAAGAAGATTAGGCAATTTCGCCGGAAGAACTTTCGGCTCTTGTTTTGTGCCGTCGTAATTCGACTGCCAGTCAACGGTTTCTTTTTCAATGTCCAGCAAAAGCTCCTCGGAAATTTTTGAAAGCCTCGCCTCGGTGTAACGATATGCCGCCGCGGAATCCCCGTCGATTGATCCAAAATTTCCCTGCCCGTCAACTAGCGGCGCGCGCAAAGAAAAATCCTGAGCCATCCTAACCATCGCCTCATAAACAGCGGAGTCGCCGTGCGGGTGGTATTTCGCGAGCACCACGCCTATAACATTCGCTGATTTCAAAAATTTTGAGGAGTGCGTCAATCCGGCTTCCCACATACTCCAAAGAATGCGGCGATGCACCGGCTTTAAACCGTCACGAACATCCGGAAGGGCGCGGCTGACGATAACCGACATCGCGTAATCAAGATACGACTCTTTCAGCTCTTCGATTATCTCTTTATTTTGAATTTTTTCGGAGTTATTGCTCATCTTAAACGTTTGGGATTAATTGATTCAATGTCTTCGAAATAAAATTTCAGATTCGGAGAAAATACTTCTTGGCTCCGAGAAAAACGTCGGTTCAATTCTGCCGTCAAAAGTGTTCCGCCAGCCACAAATCTCGCCCCGATGATAGAAGCTCCGCGCTTGAAGATATCAGTTGACTGGCTAAAATTTGATTTTTTCTCAATCTCTCCGTAATCGCCCGGGGGCAAATTATCCATCAGCATAAACGCCCATCCAGCGACTATTAAAAACATTGTTGGCGCCGCGAAAATTATAAGCCAGCGCTTTTTTGTCGCGTCTTCACTTTCCCGCAGTTTGTTTATGAATTGAACAAAATTTTGAAACATAATCTTAAATCTTATTTCTTAAATCCTAAATCTTTAAAATGACCAATTCTGTTCCCTTTTCCGACAAGTCCTTTTTCTTGAAAGTGAATTTATCAAGCGGCTCCGCTTGTTTTCCGAACTCTTTCATAAATTCTCTGGTATCTTTAAAAAATGACGGAATAACGATTTTTGGCGCGAGTTGGTTTATAAGCTTAACGGCCTCGCCCTGAGACACAAACGGCTTGCCTCCGCCCGGAACAAAAAGAACGTCTATGGCTTCAAGCCCCTCCATTTCCGTAGCTTCAAGCATTTCGGAAATATGCCCAAGAAAACAAAACCGAACGCCTTCAAAATCAACCAAATATATCGTCTTGATAAACGATTCTGTGGATTCTTTCTTAAGCTGAAAGCCTTTGATGTTTACGCCGAAAGCGTCATATTCACCCGGAGTATTTACGACTAAAATCTCCCCACCCTCTTCTTCGGGGGGCACCTTAACAAGCGTTCTTAATACGATATTCGGCTTAAAACGAAGCGTTGATGGGTCGCTTAAAATGGAAATTTCTCCGCTTTGGCATTTAAAACAGCCCTCGCCGTGCCAAGTGATTACCATATGTTGAATTCTATCAAAAAATCGGCCCAAATTCAAGCTCCGTTGACACTAAGTCCTATACCCTATACCCTGTATCCTATACCCCGCATATGCCTATTCCTCAGACGATAAAAAAGAACAATTCGGAAATGGCCCAGCTTTTAAAACAAGAGCCGGAGATTTTTTCCATACCAAAAATAGGCGATCTAACTGAAGCACGGCTTATAGCCAAAGCATTGCGCGCCGCTTACTTTGATTTGGGGAGCTACGGCAATGGCATAGTATACGGCGCAGAATACATTAACGCCAAAAATGTTATAAAAGAACTAGAAATTGGAGAAACCACCCCGGCGAAAATAATTGACCTTGAAAACGACGAAGGTTACATAGAGTTGTCCATCGCCGAAGCCAGCCAACAAAAAAAATGGCGCGAGGTCAAAGAACTCTTTGAAAAAGACGAACCGCTTAAAGTTAAAATAATAGGAGCGAATGCCGGCGGAGTTACCGCGGAAATCAGCTCCATAAAGGCATTCATGCCGGTTTCCCAACTCGCCAATGAACATTATCCAAGAGTCGGCGAAGGCAACCGTACAAAAATAGCGGAAGAGCTTAAAAAATTCATCGGCCAGGAATTTACCGTAAAAATCATAGATGTCAACACCCGCGCCAACAAGCTTATAATCTCCGAGCGCGCCGCGACGGAGCAAAACGTCAAAGAACTTTTATTAAAATATTCCGTAGGCCAAGTTATTGACGGAATAATATCCGGTGTCGCGGATTTCGGAGCGTTCGTGCGTTTTGCCGATAATCCTTTAATAGAAGGGCTTATTCATATTTCCGAAATTGACCACAAGCTCATAGACAATCCGAAAGATGTCGTAAAAGTGGGCGATTTGATAAAAGCGCAGATTATAGAAATAAAAGACGACAGAGTGTCGTTGTCGCTCAAGGCGCTGAAGCCAGACCCGTGGGAAAAAGTTGAAAAGAAATACAAAACCGGCGAAACCGTCCAGGGCTCGGTGGCAAAATTCAATCCTTTCGGAGCATTCATTAATTTGGACGAAGAAATCCAGGGCATAATCCACGTTTCGGAATTCGGCGGCATAGAAGAAATGAAAAAAGAACTTGAACTCGGGAAATCGTATCATTTTCTGATTGACTCCGTAAAACCTCAGGAAAAAAGAATACTCTTGAAGCTTAAAAAATAGAAGGGCGCCCGACGGGGATCGAACCCGTGTCATCCCGGCCACAGCGGGAAGCTTTGCCACTAAGCTACGGGCACCATATAGACCCTATCCCAATACGTGTATATTCTAAAACAAAAAAACGGCTTCCGCAACAGAGGCCGCTTTGTCATTTGAGCGCGCGGGCGTAAGCCATAATCGCGTTCACGTATGCTTTGCTCCGGTTGTATGCCCAAATCGCCGCGCGTTTGTCATTTTCATTTTCTGACAATCCGTGTACAGCGAGATAGTTAGCTATGCTATGCGTCGCATCAACGAGCTCAAAAAGGTCAATCTTTCCGTCTCCATTGCCGTCAACCGCGTAATACCAATACGAAGACGGGATAAACTGCGCCATTCCAAACGCGCCCCAGGCTGAACCTTTTATTTCAAAAATGTTCCAATTATTTTTTTTGGCAACTTTAATGAAGTAATTGATTTCGCGAGCAACAAACTCACGCCGTTGCGAATACATCACATACCGCGTGTAAAGCGTATTCAAAACTCGGTGCTTGCCGGTATAATTTCCGAAATTACTTTCCAAACGCAAAATAGCTGTTACGATTTCCGGTTCTACGCCGTATTTTTTATATACTTCATCCAACAATTCGCGGTTTTCTTCCAAAAATTTCTTCCCGCGCTGAACTGATTTTGGTATCAAAATTCCGCAATCCGGGTCAAGATAACCGAGAAAACGGCGGCTTGTCCCGTCCGGCAAAACACATTGCGAAATCACGGAATCAAATACAGCTTCGTCCAAGGCAAGGCGTGGATCGGAAAAAATATCGTCAATCTCGTTTTTGGGAAAATTTTTATACAATTCTGACAACAGTTGATTTTTAAGCCGTGCCTCTTCGGTTAAATCGTCCCTCTGGACGACTACCCGATCCGCATCTACGGGATGCGGATTTAGGGAAAAAGCCGGTGGTGAGTTTATAAAATTTATAAAAATCAAAAACGTCAAAACAGACAACGAAACAGCACGTTTCATCTCAATCCCCTTCACGATTTAATGTACTTGAGAATAATTTACAACAGCTTTCTCAGAAAAGCAACCTTATTGGTTTTTTCCCACGGCAAATCCAAGTCCGTCCTGCCAAAATGACCATAAGACGCCGTTTTCAAATATATTGGCCGGCGCAAGTCAAGTTGTTTAATAATCATACCCGGCCGCAAATCAAAAACTTCTAATACCGCTTTTCGCAATTTTTCTTTTGAAACGTTTGATGTCCCAAAGGTGTCAATGTCAATCATAAGCGGCTCCGGGACACCGATTGCGTAAGCAACTTTGACTTCCGCTTTTTTCGCAAGCTTCGCCGCCACAATGTTTTTTGCAATCCAACGGCACATATATGAAGCGGAGCGGTCAACTTTGGTCGGGTCTTTCCCCGAAAAAGCGCCGCCGCCGTGCGAACCAACTCCGCCGTAAGTGTCTACAATAATTTTTCTGCCGGTCAGTCCAGTGTCCGCGGCTGGACCGCCAATGACAAATCTTCCGGTGGGATTAACCAAAAACTTTGTCTTTTTATCAATCAATCTTTGTGGCAGAACTTTTTTAATTATTTTCTCAATAACATCTTTTCGCACTCTGGACAAAGAAACGTCAGCGGAATGTTGAACCGAAATAAGTACCGTGTCCACGCGATACGGTTTACCATCGCGATATTCAATCGTGACTTGTGATTTTCCGTCCGGCCGCAAATACTGAATCGCTCCGGATTTTCTCGCGCGCGCCAGACAACGCGTCAGACGATGCGCAAAAGCAAGAGGAGCCGGCATAAGCTCCGGCGTTTCGTCAGTCGCGTAACCAAACATCATCCCCTGGTCGCCCGCGCCGACTTTCTCCGGTTTTTCTTTTCTGTAATCGCTCACGCCGAGCGCTATGTCCGCGGACTGCTCATGAACAGACGACATAACGCCGCAAGTATTGCCGTCTATGCCATAATCGCTTCTGGTGTATCCAGCGCCGGTAATAACTTTCCGAGCTATTTTGGGAATATCCACGTAAGAATTTGTGGTAATTTCTCCGGCAACGACAATCAAACCATGCGCCACTAGCGTTTCAACAGCCACTCTTGCATAGCGGTCTTTTCGTAAAATCTCGTCAAGAATCGCGTCCGAAATCTGATCCGCGAGTTTATCCGGATGGCCTTCCGTAACGGATTCAGAAGTAAGATATTCAAACTTAGACATTGATAAAAAGTATAGACAAAAAAATTAGCCCGCGCAACGGGGCTAGAAAATTAGTTTATAAAACATCAATGCGCTTAGTTGCTTGATTTTACGCAAAAAATCAAATACAAATGGTTTTATGACGGCGTTAAATGGAATAAAAAACTTTATCCTTGATATTTTGTTTCCGAGGATTTGCGTGAATTGCAATAAATTTCTTAAGTCCGGAATTGTTTGCGATTTATGCCTCAAGCAAGTCAAGATTTATAATGCGTGCGCTTGCGCCGTGTGCGGCAAAAGACTGCCCCTGGCTAAAAAAACCTGTCATCCGAAAGCGCCGTATATTCTTGCCGCTGCCGCCGACTACAACGATGTTATTCGCGAAATCATTCACGTAATGAAATATAAACACATTACTGAAGCGGCTGAACCGCTCGCGAAAATAGCCGAGGATTTTATCGGTCTTTCCCGCCTACCTTTAAAAAACCGGGTAATCATTCCAATACCGCTGCACAAATCGCGCGAACGCAAACGCGGATTCAACCAGGCGGCACTCATCGCCGAAAAAATCTCCTTAGTTTTCAATATCCCGGTTGCGTCCGGCGCGCTTGTTAGAATTAAAAATACGGAACCGCAATTTCAAATAAACTCCCGCACCTCAGGAGATGTGGGGGTAAAAACCGCTAAAGCACAAAACCTTTGCGACTGTTTCGAGGTCCCGAATCCAAAACAAATCGCTAGAAAACAAGTGCTTCTCGTCGACGATATCACGACTTCCGGCGCCACTTTGCGCGAAGCCGCCGAAACGCTAAAAAAAGCGGGGGCTAGAAATATTATCGCCCTTGTAATCGCGAAAGCATAATTATTTTCTCCAAAACAACCATTTGCCGAATTCTATCGCGGCTATGTTGATGACGCCGACCGCCAAAACTCCGGCAAGCCAAATCGGCGGCAGAGAAACGGTGTTAAACAAATTCTGGAAAAACGGGACATAAACTCCGATAAAAGTCAGCGCCAAACCTATAAGCACCGCCCAGACAAGAAAAACATTGGAGAAGGGATTTATACTGAATATACTGCCGTCCAAATTTCGCACCGCGAAAATAAGGAACAAGCTGTAGCTTCCAAAGCTCGCAAAAATGAAAGTCCGCGCCAAGTCCGTTTCAAAACCGAGGTATAAAAGACCCCAATAAAGCCCGAAAAGCAAAGCGCTGGTGGGAACGCCTATAGCTACAATCAGAAATTTCATTAGCGGGTCAAAAAGACGCTCGCGCAAATTAAACGATTTGAGCCGCAATCCGTCTTTGTCTTTCTCAAAACCAAGCGCGATTGCCGGAAAACTATTCGTGAAAAAATTGACCCAAAGAATCTGTAAAGCGTTCAGCGGGAGCGGAACGCCGGTCAATAAAGCTCCGCTTATAAGCAAAAGCCCGTCGGTAACGTTGGAAAGCAGATAAACCAAAGTTTTTCTGACGTTATTCATCGTTTGCCTCCCCTCTTCCACGGCTGCGACAATAGTTTCAAAATTATCGTCAAGCAAAACCAGATCGGCGACGCTTCGCGCCACTTCGGTTCCCGAACCCATCGCGATTCCAATATCCGCCTGCTTTATGCTCGGCGCGTCATTTACTCCGTCTCCGGTCATTGCCACAATTTCACCAAGTTCTTGAAAACCCTTGGCAATGCGAAGCTTGTCTTCCGGGCTTACGCGAGAAAAAATTCGCGTTTGCGGAAGTCGCTTTTTAAAAATATCGGGGCTAAGAAGAGAGAGCTCGGACGAATCTATAACGCCGTCTTTTCCAAAATTGATGCCGACTTCGCGCGCAATCGCCTCGGCGGTTCCTCGATGGTCGCCGGTAACAATCACGATTTTTATTCCGGCTTTTTCCACGCGGCGAATAACGTCTTTTACCGTCGGTCTTACCGGGTCGTGGAAAGACAGAAGACCCTGAAATCTCAATTCCGACAATTCCAGATCACGCGAAAAAACAAAATCCTTTCCCGCTTCAATATTCTTTGTTGCGACGCCAAGCACCCGCTCTCCTCCATACGCCAATTTATTAATGGTGGCGTATATTTCGTTCTTTTTCTTTTCATCCACATTAGAATGCCGTAAGAGGACGTCTGAAGCGCCGTGAAAAACCAAACGATGTCTGCCGCTTTGATGAATCAGGGCAACAGCAAATTTTTTTTCGGCGCTGAAAGGCATTGAACTTAGAAGTGGGATTTCTTTTTTTACAGCCGGGAGAAAAATGCCTTTTTGGGCCGCGGCCCGCACCAATCCTTTTTCCAAAGGCGTGCCGATTAAACGCCATTCGTCTGGAGGATGCAACGGATTTTCTATAATTATGTCCGCGACAATAAGAGCGTATTCTAAAATTTCTTTCTCGTTTGTGTCGTCCAGGGGAATAACACGGTTAAGTTCCATTTGAGCCATGGTCAACGTCCCTGTTTTGTCGGTTAAAATAACCGTGGTACTGCCAAGCGTTTCCGCGGCAAGCAATTTGCGTATAATGCCCTTTCTCTCCGCCATGCGCTGAACGCCAACGGCCAAAATAACCGTAAGCGCTATCGGCAATCCTTCCGGAACGGCGTTCACGCCGATGGCGACAGCCGTAATAAACATGTCAAATGGCGATTGGCCGTAATAAATTCCCAGAGCGAAAATAAAAATTGTGAGCGCGACAATAATTCCTCCGGCGCGGAAACTGAAACGAGTAATCGCTTCCTGCAATGGCGTTCTCTCGCCTTTTGTCTCGGCTACAAGCGAAGCAATTTTTCCTATTTCGGTTGTTTCTCCGGAAGCGCAAACCACAGCTTCGCCGACGCCCTGAGTGACAAGCGTACCGGCGAAAATCATTGAACGGCGATCGCCTATGGCGGCATGAAGGTCTGCCGACTCAATGGCTTTTACAACCGGCAGAGCTTCGCCGGTTATAATGGATTCGTCAATTTCAACGTTATTAACGAATAAAAGACGCGCGTCAGCCGAAATGCCGTCTCCGCGCGAAAACTTGATTATGTCTCCGGGAACAAGGAATTCGGCGTCTATCTCCTTCTCTTGCCCGCCGCGCATTATTTTCGCGCGCGGTTTAAGATAGGTCTTGAGCTGCGCGAGCGCGTGCTCGGCTTTATTTTCCTGATAAAAACCGAGCAGAGTATTCACGATGACAGCCGCAAAAATAAAAATAGTATCTGTGTAATGTTCTATAAAAAACGTAATTGTTCCGGCAACAATCAAAATAAAAATAAGCGGGTTTTTGAATTGCCGCAAAAAAATCAAAAGTGGCGTCGCGCGCCTCTCTTTTTCGATTACGTTCTTGCCGAAAATCTTTAAACGCTCCGTGGCCTCCTCTTCTGACAGACCGGTATCGCTAGATGTTTTCAAAATTTCCAAGACCTCGCTTGCCGGCAGAGCCCAAAATGAACGCTTCTGAATATCCGGATTTAAACTCATCTTTATAAGTATACCCCGCTTTTTTAATACCTTCTACGAAATGGATGTCGCTGATAGTGACGCCGTGGTTCATCGCGCCGAATCGGCGGTCCGGTATAAGCGCGAGCCGGTGGAAGGTCTGGAATCCGGGAAATCGGCAAAGTTTTTCTGACTAATCTTTCGATAGCGCGTAGTTGGACTCTCTGATCCGGCGTTACCAGCGAGATGGCGTGCCCGCCGGCTCCGGCGCGGGCGGTGCGGCCAATGCGATGCACGTAATCTTCGGCGTTAGTCGGTAAATCAAAGTTGATCACCAACTCAATGCCGGTAACATCAATACCTCTTGAAGCGATGTCAGTCGCGATCAGCGCGCGGTATCTTCCAAATTTAAAACCATTCAGCGCCTCTTTGCGCTGGCTCAGAGAACGGTTGGAGTGAAGCTCGGCGGCGGTGTGCCCCATATCGCGAATTATTTTGTTTAATTTTTTCGCTCCGAATTTTGTCCGTGTAAAAATAAGAGTTGAGCCGGAATATTGCTGAAGCAATTTTTCCACGAGGCGTACTTTGGAATCTTTAGGAATGACGAAGATTTCTTGCGTCACTTTTTCCACGGTCGTGCCGGAAGGCGCCACTTCTATCCGAATCGGCAGTTTCATATAGGTAGTGGCCATTTTCATAATTTCGGATGGTATGGTCGCGGAGAACATCATCGTTTGCCGATCACGCGGAAGCGCTTGGAATATCTGCTTTATTTTCGGCGCAAATCCCATGTCCAGCATGCGATCCGCCTCATCCAATACTACAATTTTCACAGTATCCAAGCGCAAAGTTCTTTGCCCCAGATGATCCATTAGCCGTCCCGGTGTGGCGATAATAATCCACGGACCTCTGGCAATGGCCTGCTTTTGCAAGAACATGGAAGCGCCGCCAATCAGCACCGCGGTGCGAAGCCCCATTTCTGCCCCAACTTTCCGCAAAGCTTCATCAACCTGGAGAGCCAGTTCACGAGTCGGTAAAACAATCAACCCTTGTCTCTTGGTGTTATTGAGACACTGAATCATCGGGATGCCGAAGGCCAAAGTTTTGCCGGTGCCGGTTTGAGCAACCCCAACCAAATCCTTACCCTGAATAGCGACTGGAATCGCCTGTTCTTGAATCGGAGTCGGATTCTTATAGCCCAGCCTTTCCAGCTTGCTCAAGATTATCGGGGCTATACCTAATGATGTAAATGGATTCATCCCGTTAGAAATAGGACGCGGACGCAGAAAGCATCTCGCGCTCTGTTATATTACTTATAATTTTTGACCTTTTCGTATATGTCATATTTTGATTACGCGTCCGTGATTTCTAACGGGATCATATTTCTCATTTAGCGTTTCCGTAGCGAAGCGGCTTCTAACGGGATTCATTTTTCGGATTCTATTCTATTTAATATCTTTTTTACGCTTTCCACACTGTCCCAATCGTAAGTGGAAATGACAGTAGTGTTAGAATTTATTTTTTTCAAAGTTTTAAACTTTTCTTTTATTTCTTCTGACGACAATAAATCGCTCTTGCTTAAAAACAAGTATTCGGACTTTTCCGCCAACTCTTTATTATAACCTGCCAGCTCTTTTTTGATTAGCTTGTAATCTTTGGCCGGATTTTCGGATTCCGCGGAAATTAAATGGAAAAGGATTTTCGTGCGCTCAATGTGCCGCAAGAATTTTATTCCCAATCCCTTGCCGGCCGACGCTCCCTCAATCAGTCCGGGGATGTCCGCTAAAATTAATTTGTAATAAGTACCCAGATTCGGCTCCAGGGTGGTAAAGGGATAATTAGCTACTTTGCTTTTGGCTTGGGTCAGTTCGTTTAACAAGCTGGATTTTCCGGCATTGGGCAAGCCGATGATTCCGACATCGGCGATTAGTTTAAGTTCCAACCTGGTAGCGAGGCTTTCCCCCGGCAGACCGTATTGGAATTTTTTGGGACTGGTTCGGTGCGGCGCTCGAAATTTAAAATTGCCCTTGCCGCCGTGGCCGCCCTTAACTGCCAAAATTCTTTCCCCGATTTTTACGATCTCCTGAATTTCTCCGGATTCAATTTTATAAATTACCGTGCCAACTGGAACTTTCAAAATCAAATCTGCGCCGTCTCTGCCGTCGCGGTATTGGCTTCTGCCGTCTTCTCCGTCTTTGGCAATCGCGTCCTTTTTATTTCTGAATTGATTTAGCGCGCTTAAGTCGGAAACTCCTTCAAAATAAATACTGCCACCGTTGCCGCCATCGGCGCCGGTCGGTCCAAGGGCCATTTTATTCTTTTCAAAAGCTACCGCGCCTCTCCCGCCGTTCCCGGCGCGAACTTTTATAGTTACATCGTCAATTAGCATGTCGGTGCGTAGTATATGTTAAAACGAAGCTAACTACAAGTTTTTTCTATTTGCGGAAGGGATGGGAGTCGAACCCACAAGCCCTTGCGGGCGCCACATTTCGAGTGTGGTGGAATACCATTATCCGACCCTTCCAAATTTTCGATGTAGCCCCACGGGGAGTCGAACCCCGGTTGCCGGCTTGAAAAGCCGGCGTCCTAACCGCTAGACGATGGGGCCTTATTTTACCCTAGCTTTGATTTTTAATTTTACACGTTTATGCTATAATCTCAAACATGGTTCAATTTTTATTCCTATACGACGACTGGGCATTGCTTGCCCTACGAGTCATCTTGGGCGTCATTTTAATCGCGCATGGCTGGCCGAAAATCAAGGACTTGCGCGCGACGGCGGGAAATTTTGAGAATATGGGCTTTAAGCCGGGAATCTACTGGGGCTCGATAGCCGCGACGGTTGAATTTTTCGGAGGTATTCTTATTATTGCCGGTTTTCTTACGCAATTGGTTGCCGCATTAGTCGCGATTCAGCTCGTAGTCGCAACTTGGTTTCTTAGATTTAAATTAAACAAGTCGCTCGTTGGCGGATATGAATTTGAGCTTTTGCTCATAGCGACGGCGCTCGCGCTCGTTACACTCGGCGGAGGAACTTATTCGTTAGATGACTTCTTCTTTATTTTCCTCTACTAATGCTCCAGCTATTCAAGATGAATCTGGTTTTTAAATTCATCTAATTTTTTCTTGAGCAAGGGATATTTTTTCAAATCTGAGTTAATAGTTTTAAGCGCCGAATCGCGCGCGGCTTTTATAAGTTCAATATTTTGAAGAGCGTGCATGGCTATATCCGGCATTCCGGTTTGGCTTTCGCCTAAAAATTGTCCAGGTCCGCGTATTTCAAGATCTTTTTCCGCGAGCTCAAATCCGTTTTTTGCTTCCATCAGCGCTTTAAGGCGCTGATGAGTTGTTTTGGCCGAAGAGTCTGTAAACAAAAAACAAAACGATTGGTGCTCGCCGCGCCCAACCCGACCGCGAAACTGATAAAGCTGGGCAAGCCCAAATCTGTCCGCGCCCTCAATCATCATTATCGTAGCATTCGGCACATCCACGCCAACTTCAACAACGGAAGTGGAAACAAGAATTTCCGCTTCGCCTCGGCTGAAATTTAACATCGTTTCCTTTTTTTCGTCGGATTTCAATTTGCCGTGTAGCATAGACACGCGCAAATCCGGAAAAATCTTTTTGGATAACTTTTCATATTCTTCCTTAACCGCTTTTACGTCCCAAAGTAATCTGCGTTTATCGGCAATACCGTCGGCGTTAATCTGCGTATCCGCGGATTCTATTCTCGGACAAATAACGAATGCTTGCCGTCCCTTTTTTATTTCTTCGCGTATGAATTTATATGCCTGAGTTCGATTTGTCGGCGCTACGATTTTAGTCACAATCGGCTTTCTGCCTGACGGAAGTTCGTCAATAGTTGAAAGGTCTAAATCGCCAAAAATTGTTATTGCCAAGGTTCGCGGAATTGGAGTCGCGCTCATGCTTAAAAAGTGCGGAATCAATTTCGAAGACGATGACGCTAGAGCCGCGCGCTGTTGAACGCCGAAACGATGCTGTTCGTCAACCACTACTAAGCTCAATTTTTCAAAACCAACACCCTTTTGTATTAAAGCGTGCGTGCCGATTATTATTTTGATTTCGCCATTTTTTATCTTTTTCAAGAAATCGGTTTTTTTAACTTCGGTTTCTAAATTTTGACCGTAACAGACCTCGGTTTCTTTGGCGGTAATAAGGCCGATTCCCGCTTCCTGCGAACCGAAAAGTTTTTTAAAAGTAAAATAATGCTGTCGCGCCAAAACTTCGGTCGGAGCCATAAATGCTGTTTGCAATCCGGATTTCGCGGCAATTAAGGCGGTTATTGCCGCAATGACGGTTTTGCCCGAACCGACATCGCCCTGCAAAAGACGGTTCATCGGCTGCGCTTTTGCGATATCGCGGATAACTTCCCACAACGAACGTTTTTGCGAAAACGTAAGCTCAAACGGCAAAGATGCCATTAAAAATCTCGCGTATTCAATATCGCTAGGAATCGACGTGGCTTTTTCTTCCGCGAGCGCGGATTTCGCGGCAAAGTTGCCAAGCTGCAGCATAAACAACTCTTCAAACGCAAAACGTTTGCGCGCCTCGGCAGATTCTTCAATCGTTCGCGGAAAATGAACTTGCCACAATGCTTTATTTATTTCCGGCAAACCGTTTTCTTCAAGCGCTTCCAGCGGCAAATGTTCTTGAATTGGTTTTAAATTTTTAAGAACGATCCGCGCTAAATATCTTATACCCTTGGAAGTTAGGCCCCTTGTTTCCGGATATATCGGCACCAGCCGGCCGGTATGGCTTGTCTCCCCGAGTGCCTCATTTGTGGCTATTTCGTACGCCGGATTTGACATATACAAATCGTCTTCCGAAAAAACAACTTTGCCCGCGAGATTTACCGTTCTGCCGCGACGCAAAACGTTTCGCAGATACGGCTGATTAAACCAAACGGCGCGGGTTGAACCGGTTTCATCTACTATCCATGCTTCAAATATCGTCATTCCTCGACGCCAGCTTCGACGCAGGGAAGTGTCCTGAATTGTTCCTCTTATTGTCGCGACTTGATTCGGTTGAAGATCGGCGATTTGATAAACCGTTGAAAAATCTTCGTAGCGGGACGGGAAATGCCACAACAAATCCTTGACGGTTTGGATCTTTAATTTTTTCAGCCGCGCGAGAAACCTTGGCGTCATTCCTCGTATTCTCGCGAGTGGAATTTCCAAAGTCATCATTCTGCCGCGAATTATAACATTTTTAAAATAAAATAAGCAACAAAAAGACCGCCAATGGCGGCTTTGCGTCTTTCGTTTCTCAGCGGTCATCGGAGCCCTTGCGGGGTCGTCGTCGCGGTGAGTAAAAAGACATATAAATTTAAACGAGAAGCGCGGGCCTGTTATAGCCGGGCAAATCCTTGAGCGACCGATTAAGAATTAGCTCCACTTCTTCGTTGGACGTTGTCTTTCTCAGCTCTTCAATATATTCTGGAAGCTTTTTCAGATTCTTCGGGATTCGACCGCCTCCAACTGCCGGAGTGTTCAATATGTTTAAAATAGCTCTGATAGGAGCGTTCTCGAGAACATCCATTAGTTTTTCTTGCGTCAACGGCGACTGTGGCGCGCAAACTTTTTCCTTCTTTTTCTCCTTGCGGCTCAATAGCAAAACCAAAAGCACAAACGTCAAAAATGTCAGCCCCATCACAACAACAGAAAAATAATTAAGCTCGTCCTTGACAAACTCTAATTGTTTTTTGGTTTCCACTAGTTTCTTTTTCGCAAGAGCCGATTCTTGCAAAGCGGTTTTCATCTCATCGTCAGCGGCCCTAATCTCTTTGTCGGCGTAATAATACATATCCGCGACATGTTCAATGAGCTCGACTTCAGCTTTTTGCACTTCGGCTTCCGGATATGCCGGAACGTAAATCTTATAACCGGCGAGGATCAAATCCCTGCTCTTGATGGCCGGGTTGTCCCGATTCAATTCCATAATTATTTCCTGCGTTGTGTTAAGCCGTTTGGCTATCAAGGTCAAGTTTAGGCCTTCTGGAATCACATATTCCATCAAACGCATTTTCGACGTTACTGCGGTTACTTTTTTCGTGGCAAGAGCGTATGGCGCCCCTTGCCGTTTCTCTTCATCTGCTTCAATTACACGAGAAAATACAGCAGGGTCGCGAACCAATTGCTTAATTGTTTCTTCAAGAGTTATTTCTTTGTTTTCATTTTCCGCTCCTTTTCCGGTCTCTTCCGCTATTACTGACGGAATGCCCACTACAATACCTTCAACAAATGACGTGGCGGCGGAAAAATCCGCAAAAATCAGACCAAAAAACAAAGCTGCGAGAATTTTTTTCATTCGTGTCGCTCCTTATTTGATTGGGAAATAACGATAGTAGCATATTAGAAAACAAAGAAATTGTCAACTTGCTTTTATTTTCGCGCCCTATACGGTTTTAGGTATTGAAAACCGTCGGACACCCGATCGGCAAAGTCGATTTTAGGGTGCACCCCCCGGGGATCGAACCCAGAACCTTGCGCTTAAGAGGCGCCTGCTCTGCCAGTTGAGCTAGGGATGCAGTAGTTAGAATTTCAAAAGAGAGTGGACTTTATGTTCCTTAAATTTTTCGCGGCCATTCATGCTTTCCAATTCAATCAAAAACCCGAGACTGATAATATCGCCACCGACATTTTTTACGAGCTTCACCGCGGCCTCGGCGGTTCCTCCAGTCGCGAGAACGTCGTCAATAATCGCCACGCGCTCTCCTTTTTTTACAGAGTCGGTGTGAATTTCCAAGCTGGCGCTGCCATATTCAAGATCGTGCGTCTGCACTATTTTGTCATACGGCAACTTCCCCTTCTTGCGCACTATCACCATTCCGGCGTTTAAAAGATACGCCACCGCCGAAGCGAGTAGAAATCCACGCGCATCTATGCCGACCACCTTATCAACTTTTTCGTTCTTAAAAAATTCGGTCAGTCCGAATATTGATTGATGAAAAGCCTTTTTGTCTTCAAGGAGCGGGGTAATGTCCTTGAATTTAATGCCGACAGTCGGAAAATCCATTATTTCCCGTATTTTTGATTTTAAATATTCAATGTCCATTTCCCTTGCTGATTATACGCAAGTATCCCATCTTTTTCAACAAATCATATTATATAATCATTTTTTTTCCGTTCTCGTAAAGAACGAACTTGTACTTTTTGAGGGCGCGGAAAAGTTGTTTTTCGGGAACCACAGCTTCCGGAGCAAAACTCCCTCGTTTTGAAATGTCTCCGTATTTAATCATTTCCGCGATGATTGCCGCGGGAAATCCGGTGTCAATATTGCAACCGGCATTTTCCCACCCCTTGAGCGGCGAAATGATGTATTCCATTAGAATTTTTTTCTTTCTGCGGTTTTTGCGTCCGTTGATTTCCACCCAAAGATTTTCCCACTCTTTGTATCCGCGCGGCATTTTCATTCTCTTGAGCATCTGCGACAAAAATTTTGAAGGAACAATTTCTTTGCCGTCAAAAATAACGAGGCGCGGGTCGGCAAACGTAAGTTTCGCCAAGATATCAATGACTTTTTCTGAATGTTCGGGGAAGCCGGAATAGAAGCGGATATTTTTAACTCCGTATGACTTGAAATAATGGAAAAAGCTGTAGATCTCAGCGTGTTCGGCAAGAAAAATTTTCTGAGGCCCTATTGCCCTAAAAAATCTTACACGCGCGGAGTCACGCGGGCGCATCCGTCTTAATCGCCCGCTTTGAATATAAGGCGCCTTATTAGTATATTCTTCAAGAATGCTCTCCATTGAAAACGGAACAACAAATTTCTTGATGTTTGAATCCCACGCAAAGCCAACGTCAATGGACCTGATTGAATCAAATTTTTTTGAAGCATAGGCAAGCATAACGTTTCCTATTCCGGGAACCGAACCGCATCCGGTTATGGCTGTGCGTTTTATTTTTTTGAACGCTCCGTTAAGTCGCAACTGTTCCCTGGTCATATGGAACCATGAACCAAGATCAATGCAGTGCCTCTGCGCCGCGAGACAAACCTTAAAAACATCCAGATTCCAGTCGCCTTCGGCGCAATTGATTACTATTTCCGCTCCGGATTCGTGAATGGCGCCAATAAGGCGGCCGGAATCCTTAACGTCCACAAATTTAAAAGTTGCGCGTTTTTTATGCAGCGTCAATAAATTTTTTATGCGAGACAATGCTATGTCGGCGCAAAATACACTGTAACCTTTTTCAAGCAAATATCTTGCCACGATTGACCCCTGCATTCCGTCAGCGCCAAGAATTATAAAATCATGTTTCATTTTTTTATTTTAAACTACGCGATTGATGCCCCCAAAAGGAATTGAACCTCTATCTTCTCCTTAGGACGGAGCTGCTCTGTCCGTTGAGCTATGGGGGCAATTATCAATTTTAGCTTATAGCTTATAGCTTAAAACTTTTAATTGCAAGAAGATTATTGAAAAAAAGAAAAATCACGACTATACTTCATTACAGATTTTTGGGCCTATAGTTTAACGGTAGAATATCTCGATGGCATCGAGAAGACCGGGGTTCAATTCCCCGTAGGTCCACCAAATTTGACCGTCTTTCTCAAATCTGGTAGCATTTCTACTGTACTTTCACACAAAGGGCTGAAAAGTGAAGAAATCGCTCTGGGGATTGCTGTTTTCAATTTTTACGTTATATGGTTGCAGTACCGTCAGCATTATGCCATCCGACACAAACACGACTATCGGTGGATTGGGACTGATCAATGTAACGAAAATTTACAACGCCATTGAACCATATCACACCACCCTGGCTGACCTTAAACAATCCGGCTTTGACCCGAACGAAACCAAAAACATACTGCGCCTCGGACCCGAAATTTTGAGAACCGATATATTTATGAAAAACTCTTCAGTCAAAATGGAAGAGTTACCGCAGGGTATTCAAGATTGCTTCAAAAAATCCGAGGAGTGCTTGGGCTATCAAATTTCCGAAATCGAACAAGAACGCCAAGGGCAAGGTTCGTTTCTTATGCGCTGGCTTAACTTCAAGCGCGAAGACCTTGTGTCCGAACGAAAGGCGGAAATTTTGTTTCTGGTCAAAAACGGTTTGGTTATTTATAAAACATGGCTACAAGGAACTGGTCCAGCGGGCACAAGCCGTCTTGAAATCAAAAAAAATCCCCTCGGTCCTCTCCAAGAGATATTTTTCCCCGGGAAAAAACTACTTCCTTAAAGGGGAACGCAATGCTGCAAATAAGACGTCTGAAACGAAACCAAGTCGACGAAAAACTTCTCTCTGAAATAAATCGCCTCTGGCTGCAGCTTTCGCCCGACAGCGAACCGCTTACGCTTGCACGTCTTAAAGAAATCGCGCGTCAGAGATTCTACTGTATGGCAATATTAAAAAATCGCTCCGAGCCGGCGAAAATTGCGGCAATTGGCAGTATCCATTTCGTTAGAGATTTTCACGGTCTTATCGGCTATGTCAACAACGTAGTCGTTAATAAGAACTGCCGATACGCTGGCATAGGCACGAAAATTGAAGAACATTTTACCGAACTTGCAAAAATCCAAGGCGCGAAATTTATAGACGCCACAAGCAACGACAAACACGCGCCGGAATTCTGGCTAAAACACGGCTGGCAAAAAAGAGAAACAAACGTTTTCAGAAAATATCTATAAAAATTGACCCCGTTCCAATTTTAAGGAACGGGGTTTATAATTTTAGCAGTTATATTTTGAGGTGAGGGCCCGTAGCTTAGTGGCAGAGCATCCGGTTTGCATCCGGAAGATGGGGGTTCGATTCCCCCCGGGTCCATATGGTGGGGTGGCCGAGTGGTTTAAGGCGGCAGTCTTGAAAACTGCTGTACCGGAAACGGTACCGTGAGTTCGAATCTCACCCCCACCGCAATTTTTCGAAATTCAAAACTGGAGAAGAAAGAAGGTCGGCGCGAAGCGCCGTCTGTTCTGCATTCCCCCCAAAAAACTCTGAATCAGAAAGGGTTTTCCACGCTCCGCGTGGCTCAAAAAGTACGGTTCGATCCTTAATTAAAAAGTTCGAACCGACTTTTTTGAACAAATGAGTATTTTCCTCATTTGTTCGGTCGTTTGCCAATTCCATATTGTATTTCAAAAACTTCTCAAAAATCTCTCNTTTTCCACGCTCCGCGTGGCTCAAAAAGTACGGTTCGATCCTTAATTAAAAAGTTCGAACCGACTTTTTTGAACAAATGAGTATTTTCCTCATTTGTTCGGTCGTTTGCCAATTCCATATTGTATTTCAAAAACTTCTCAAAAATCTCTCCATTATACCTCATTAGACCCGTGTAAATAGGATTTTTGAGAAGTTTTTGATAATTCGACACCGCAAGCTCTCTACCGCCTTTTCGCTTCAATCCAAGCGCGTTAAATTTGTCGCGGACTTCCCGCAAAGTGAAGTTTCCGGTTGCGTATGCCTCAAATGTCTTTTTAACTAAAATTGAAAGTTCGGGATGTGGCACAATACCTTTTCCTTTCTCGTTCACATATCCAATCGGGGACATTTGAGGCCATATTCCTTCCTTCACTTTGTTTCTATGTCCACGATTGATGAAAAAATTTCTTTTGCCATTCATTGATAAATCCTTTTCCTTTTCGTCAAAAAAGCCCTTTCAAATCCTAGTCGAGTCCCGCTAGCGGCGGGACGAGGTAACCTCTGCAAATTTGCATTTTCCCAACTGGCGGTGTATTCTTGAAATAGCTTGAATGGAATTCTGTCCTCGTCCTGAGCTTGGCCGAATGGACTCGGAATGGGCGGGCAGGCAAAAGAAATTTATTCATATGAAAAGGTTAATATTTTTTCTAATTTTTATAATAATTGTAATTTTCATTTTTACTCGTGCTCCTCAAAAACCCTCTGAATCCGTATCAACCAAGTTTGCAAGCGAACAAGAAGTTAAAATTATAGGTTATACCGGCCATGCTATGGAGCCGTCCATCTCTAGAGATGGACAATATTTGTTTTGGAATAGTCTTAACGATTCAGTTGATACAAGTATCTTTTATGCAAAAAGGTTGGATAATTCGAATTTCCAGTTTGTTGGAAAAGTTGACGGTGTTAATGGTCCACCACCCCACCTTGACGCAGTAGCTAGCGTGGATATAAACGGTAATTTTTATTGGGTCTCGACCCGTAATTATCCCAATATATTTGAGAACTACCAGTCTGGAAAATTCAATGATGGTGCAGTAACAAACATAGCACCCGTCGGCGGAGACTTTTATATCAAAGAACCTGGTTGGCTTATCATGGATGCTGAAATAAGTCCCGACGGCAAACTTCTTTTTTTCGTCAACGCCAAATTTACGGGTGGAGCGTTGCCGGTGGAATCTGATATTGGAGTTGCTCATAAAGTTGGCGATAAGTTTGTTAAAGACTCAAATTCCGAAATTCTTTTACAGAATGTTAACACCAAAAATACCTTGGAATATGCGCCTTCGTTTTCGGTAAATGGTATGGAGATCTTCTTTACTCGTGCCCAAAAAAACATTGGTACATATATTTACTTGAGCAGCAGGAATTCTCTTGACGAGCCTTTTGGAAAGCCGGAGCTTCTCGATATCAAGGGTGATCTTCCTGAAGCACCATCAATCAGCTTTGACGGAAAAACTCTGTACTATCACAAGAAAGATGGCGAATATTATAAAATATACAAGATGGCCAGGGTTCCTTGAATTATCTTGAGCGAGAATTTGCCACCAAAGAAAAACTTGAATTTGAGCTATTTTTAAAATACACCGCCATTTTGTTGCTTTTTACCGTCGATTTTGATATTTTATCTCTAGCATTTCGACGTTTTAATCCATGGAGAAAACTGATGCACGTCTTCAAGAAGATGGACAGACGAACTGCTTTTCTGATTGCTATTGCAGTCATAATAATATCAGCACTGGCGCTTGGATGGTTGACAGAAGCATGGATAATCGCCGTTCTTGTTGCGCTTCTCGGAATTTACGCCATCCTGCACATATTTTAGGAATTGCCGCCGTTAAAATAGAGACGCTTAATATAGCGCCTCTTTTTATTGTTTAAAAAGACCGGTAAGATTTAAATATGCTCCCGCCGGAAATTATGACAATTCTAATCGCGGCCGCGCCAATAGCGGAAGTGCGCGTTTCCATTCCTTTTGCTATTCACGGCTTGGGGCTTTCGCCCTTGTCCGCGTATATTTTTTCGGTCATCGGCAATGTTCTTCCGGCTTTTTCAATTATCGTAATCGGCGCCGTCGCAAACTGGCTATCGCATCATGTCTATTTATTCAATCGCTTTTTCGCATGGCTTTTTGAACGAACGCGGCACAATCACCATGAACGCGTCCTGCACTGGCAGGAATTCGCCTTGTTGATTTTAGTAGCAATTCCTCTCCCCTTGACCGGTGTTTGGACTGCGTCGGTGGTGGCCTTTGTTTTTGGAATTCCGTTCACGCGCGCTTTCCCATTCATCGTCGTCGGCTCAATGCTTACGTCTTTGATTATGCTGATTTTAACTTTGGGAGTTGTTCAGTTTTTTACACAATAGAAGGCTCGGCTGGCTGTTCGCCCTTGATTTTAAGATATTCGTCGGTAATCAGCGAAACAATCATGGCAAGCGGAATGGAAACGATAACACCGAGCGCGCCCCCAAGTTGTCCTCCAGCAATTGCAAAAAATATCAGAAGAACAGGATTGAGATCAGCCGCTCGCTTCATCAAAAGCGGAACAATAAGAAAATTTTCTATTATTCCGTTTATGAAAAAATACATTACGGCCACAATTATAGCGTGCATTGGTGAAATCGCCAATGCCAGCAAAATAGCGGGAATTGAGGCGATTATTGGCCCTACAAACACAACATAGTTGAAAAGCGCTGAAAGAACGCCGAGCGTAAGCGCGTACGGAACACCCAAAATCAATAATCCTATCATAGTCAATAATCCGACTATTATTGAACTTATGGTCTTGCCCCAAAGCCATCCGCCCATGCTTCGCCTCACTTTTTCAAAGAAATACAGAGCATAATCGCGGTGCGCCGCCGAGGCAAAAAGCAAAACAAACCGACGAACTCCATCTTTCTGCATATTTAAAAGCATGGCCACGAAAACTATGACAAAAAACGACATGACTCCTCCGAAAACCGTAAAAAGAGTTCCTATAATCGTTTTGGAGCTTGCCGCGATCGTTTCGGAAACTTCGCTTATATTCTGCGGAAAATTCAATGCCGACTGCTGGTAAAAAACGACAGAATCCTTCCCTAGGAATCTATCCACGTAAAAAGAGTAGTTTGAACTAAAATTAATAAGTTCGTTCGCGAGTGGTGGCAAAACCAAATAAAGCAACCCGCCAAAAACAGACAATATCAATATATAGATCAAAATCGCCGCGGCCGAACGCGGCATTTTCGCGCTTAATCTTTCAACAAGGCCATCAAAGGCGATCGCGAATATAAAAGCCGCGAAAAACATCAAAAGAATGTCGCGGATAGAATAAGCGAGCAATAAAAATATAGCGGCGGCGCCTAAAGCCGCGGCTATATGCAAAATCGGCGAATGCAATATTCCTTTTTCTTCTATGTGATTATGGGAGTTCAAAGTCTCTTAACAAAACATCAACACTCTCAAGATCGGCTTTTAATTCGACTTCGAAATCGCTTAGATTGGTTTCCATCGAGCCTAAATCGGTTTCAAGTTCTTCGATCGTGTCGCCGGGAGTTAATTCAATAGCTGGCCGTTCCGCCGTAGTTATTACGATATAGTAAACAGCGGCTATAACAAACAGAACGAGAGCAACGGTTATAAGTATGACATTTATTTTACTTTTATTGTTTTCTTGGTCCATGATTTATTTTATAAACTATTATTCTCCGCCGCGACGATGGCGTTTTTCAATTCCTCAAGCACGCTCTTCAATCTTTCTCTTAGCGGCATTATTGTTTCGTCGCGAAGACGATTATGATCCGCTCTTAATTCCCGAATCGCCGAACTCATTGCCTGCCCAACCGCTTCAACATTTTCAAGAGAAACCACGTATATTTTGGTTTTTTGTTCCAAAACTCTCTCACGCGCGGTATTCACGGCCGCGTAAGCCGCGTCTATTTTCAACCGGGCCGAAGACACATCCAAACCGCGCTCCTCAGTCATACGATCGGCGCGTAAAACCATCTTGTCCAAAACATTCACGAAAGAGTCAAGACGATGAAAATAGCCATCAGTCAATTTGTCGTTTATGAAATTAACCCGTTGAGAAAGTCGTTCAACTGCCTGAGCGCGTCGTTCATCGAGGCGATCCGTCGCCTGCTGTCTAAGCTCTTCCCGATGCTGGCGAACTTCTTCTGCTTTCTGAACGCGAATCTCTTCCGCTTGCTGACGCGTTTCCTGCCGCCTCAATTCAACCTCTTGCCTTCGCCCTTCCATTTGCTGGCGAATCTCCTGCTGTCTTAACTCGGTTTCCTGTTTGCGATCATCAACTTTCTGAACGCGAATCTCTTCCGCTTGCTGGCGCGTTTCCTGCCGCCTCAATTCAACCTCTTGCCTTCGCCCTTCCATTTGTTGGCGAATCTCCTGCTGTCTTAACTCGGTTTCCTGTTTGCGATCATCAACAATCGCCGAAGGCCCTTGAGCCAATAAGGCAAACGATAAAACAAAAGTTAGATACATCATAATTAAAGCTTAACTTGTTGAATATATCTGTCAAGTATATAATAATTGTGGGTAAATAAGACCATGAAAGAAAAGTCAAAAATAATAGACACAATACAGGAAGTTATGCCGGCAGTGGTTTCAATAGCCATTTCTAAAGATCTCAAAGAGGTCCAAAAAGAGATTTCGCGCGAATTGCCATTTTTGCCGAACTTTGGAGACCATCTTCAAATTCCACAAGAAATGGTTGACGCTCACGGCCGGGTAAAAATCGGTGGCGGTTCAGGATTCATAGTCCGCGAAGACGGAATTATTTTGACAAACAAACACGTAATAATGGACTCGGCGGCCAAATACACGGTTATCACGAATCAAAATAAGGAATATGAATCTAAAATTTTAGCGCGCGACCCGATAAACGACATCGCCATTTTGAAAATTGATCCGCAAGCCGGTGAAAAATTGCCCAAAGTAAAACTCGGAAATTCTTCGGATTTGGAACTTGGACAAACTGTTGTAGCCATCGGCAATGCCCTGGGCCTTTTCAAGAACACCGTTTCTTCCGGTATCATCTCCGGCCTCTCACGCTCAATTTCAGCACAAGCCGACCCAAGCGCTCCTCCGCAGGAAATGCGCGGCCTGATTCAAACCGACGCGGCAATAAATCCCGGTAATTCGGGCGGGCCACTGGTTAATATATTCGGAGAAGCCGTTGGTATCAATGCCGCGATTGTTTTCGGAGCTCAAAATATCGGGTTTGCCATCCCTATCAATTCCTCCGTGCGCGACCTTAGCGATTTGAAAAAATTCGGACACATCCGCAGGCCTCTGCTCGGCATCCGCTACGTTACGATAGACGAAAATTTGAAAGCAAAGATGAAACTGCCGTTTGATTACGGCGCGCTGGTAAACGGCGAGGGTTTTGACGGCCACGGCGTCGTGCCAAAAAGTCCGGCGGATAAAGCAGGAATAAAAGAAGGCGACATTGTTTTGGAATGCAACAACGAAAAAATAACTAAAGAAAAAACAATTCAGGACTTTCTTGAAGAACTTGGAGCCGGAGACGAGATAAAATTAAAAATTCACCGCAAGGGCAAAAACATGGAAGAACGGCTAACTCTCTCCGAAAGAAAATAAAAAATATTTCCCGCCTTATTTCACTCCATAAACGGGAGCCAGCTTCTCGCTCGGCCCGTTTTCAAAACTAAAAAACGGGATATCTGACTGAAAAACGACAAAGGCGAAAACGACGACAATTAACAAAATAACCGCAAATAAGATAGGCATTATTATTAATATTAGAATATTATTCTACCGTCACCGACTTTGCAAGGTTGCGCGGCTTGTCAACGTCACATCCGCGTTCCGCGGCAAAATAATACGCGAATAATTGAAGAGGCAGTGCGGCCAAAATAGGCGAGAGCATTTCAAGCGTCTTTGGCACGAAAATAACGTCATCGGCGTATTCACGGATTTCTTTATCGCCTTCCGTCGCCACGGCAATAACCGGACCACCACGGGCTTTAATTTCCTGAATGTTGGAAATTACTTTTTCATAAACTGAGTCCTTTAACGCGATAAAAACAGAAGGAAAATTTTCGTCAATCATAGCGATTGGTCCATGCTTCATTTCACCCGCCCCGCATCCCTCGGCATGTACGTAAGAAATTTCCTTAAGCTTCAGAGCTCCCTCCATCGCCGTCGGCAAATTGTATTTTCTGCCAAGATAAAGAAAATTCTCGTATCGGTTATATTTCTTCGCAATCGCCTTAACGCTTTCGGATTGTTTCAAAATCTGTCTAATCAAGTCTGGCAATTTCTGAATCTCTTCGGCGATTTCTTTGCCGGTTTCCACGGACATATTCCGTTGTCTGCCAAGAAGCAAAGTCCAAAGCGCGAGTATCATCGCTTGCGAAGTAAACGCTTTTGTTGACGCGACTCCTATTTCCGGGCCGATATGCTGATAAACGCCGGCTTCGGTTTCTCGGGCTATCGTTGAGCCGACTACGTTAACTATTCCGAGAACAAGAACGCCTTTTTGTTTTGCTTCGCGCAAAGCCGCCAAAGTATCCGCGGTTTCACCAGATTGAGAAATCGCGAGCACCACGTCGCCTTCCTTAAAAACCGGCTTGCGGTATCTAAACTCCGAAGCCAAGTCCACTTCAACCGGAATACCGGCGTATTCTTCCAGCATATATTCTCCGATTCGTCCGGCTAAATACGCGGTGCCGCAAGCAACTATGAACAATCTTTTCATATCGCGAAGTTTTTGCTCAACTTCCGCCAGTCCGCCGAGTCTTGCCGCGCCCTCTTCAACCAGCAAGCGTCCGCGGATTGAATTTTCAATCGCCTCCGGCTGTTCAAAAATTTCCTTAAGCATAAAATGCTGGTAGCCGCCCTTTTGCGCTTCTTCGGCGGTCCAATCAATTACCGACGGCGCTCGCTCGATTATTTTATTTCCAAAATCGGATATTTTATAGCCGCCTTTCGTCAAAACCGCAATTTCGCCGTCGTTAAGATAGATTATGTTGCGGGTATGTTTCAGCACCGCGGATGCATCAGAAGCAATAAAATATTCGCCGTCGCCAATGCCTAAAATAAGCGGGCTGAAATTCCTGACGGCAATTAATTTTTCCGGCTCACGCTTGTCCAGAATCGCGAAACCGTAAGTGCCTTTAATCTGCGCTACCGCAAGTCGTACCGAGTCCTCTAGGCTTCTAGATTCTAGATTCTGGCTTCTAGATTCTTCAATTAAGTGCGCCACAACTTCCGTGTCCGTTTCTGAGACAAATTTATGACCGCGCCCAATCAACGCGTTTTTAAGTTCTTTGTAATTTTCAATTATGCCGTTATGAACCAGCCAGATATTTTTTTCACAATCGTGATGCGGGTGCGCGTTTGACTCGGTAACGACGCCGTGCGTTGCCCATCTTGAGTGCGCAATGCCAACACTTCCAGGAATATCCGCATCGGCTAAGTCGGCTTCCAAAACCGAGATTTTACCGACGGCTTTTTTACAAAAAACGCTTCCATCCCCGATGACAGCCGCGCCCGCCGAGTCGTAGCCGCGATATTCCAGGGCTTTTATTCCATCAAAGATAATCGGCAAGGCTTTCTGTTTTCCGATGTAGCCGACAATACCGCACATGCCGTCATTGTATACTTAAATTACGATATTTATCAATCGCTTGGGAATATAAATTATTTTGCGCGGCTCTTGAAAACCGATATGTTTAATGACTTTTTCGCGTCCCAAACTAATTTTTTTAACCTCTTCTTCGGTTGTGTCCGCCGGCGCTTCAACAGTGTCACGCGTTTTTCCGTTAATTTGAATAACAAGCGTGAAGGTGTCTTCTTTTATTAATTTCGGATTATATTTAGGCCAAGATTCCAGGTGAATACTTGTTTCTTGTTTCTTGTTTCTTGTTTCTTGCCATAGTTCTTCGGTCATATGCGGCGCGAACGGAGCTAAAAGTTTTAAAAACACTTCATAATTCTTAATCCCCAATTCGTGACTCTTTTCAAATTCATTAAGCAAAATCATCAGCGCGGAAATCGCGGTATTAAACTTGAAATTCTCAATGTCCTCCCCTACTTTCTTGATGGTTTTATGCAACAATCTTTCTAAATTGTTATTTTTTAATTTTGAATTGTCATTTTGATTTTTGATTTTTGCATTTTGAATTAACTTCCATACTCTCTGTAAAAACCTATGTACCCCCAATATTCCATGTGGATCCCACGGATACGCGCCTACTTCGTTATATGGCCCGATGAAAGCTAGATACATTCTTACGGAATCCGCGCCAAGTTCATGCACATATTGATCGGGGTCAGCCACATTGCCTCGCGATTTGGACATTTTTTGACCGTCCAGACCGAGAATCAAACCGCGGTTGAGCCGCTTGGCGTACGGTTCATTGCCGACTTCTTTTGGTATCAAACCGAGATCGTGCATCGCTTTATAAAAAAATCTGGAATAAAGGAGGTGCATGGTGGTATGCTCCACGCCGCCTGAATATAAATCCATCGGCATCCAAGTCTTGAATCTTGAATCTGGAATCTGGAATCTGGATTTATTTTTTGCCAAATACGCAAGATAGTACCAGGATGAGTCAACAAAGGTGTCCAGAGTATCCGTTTCTCGCTCAGCGGAACTTTTGCACTTGGGACATTTTGTTTTCACCCATTTTTCCGCTTTAGCCAGCGGCGACCTGCCGTCACCTGTCGGTTTATAATCTTTTATCGGTGGCAATTTTACAGGTAAATCCCATTCCGCAACCGGAACCGCGCCGCATTTTGAACAATGAACAATGGGAATTGGACATCCCCAGTATCTCTGACGGCTGACAACCCAATCGCGCAATCGATACTGGGTTTTCTTTTCACCGCCAACTTTTTTTACGATTTCATCTCTACCAACTAACGGCTTGTCAACTATTGGCAAGTTGAATTTTTCAGCAAATTGCCGGTCACGTTCATCATGCGCCGGCACTGCCATAATCGCTCCGGTACCGACACTGCCCAAAACATAATCCGCGACCCAAACAGGAATTTCTTCTTTGGTCGCGGGATTTATCGCCTTTACTCCTTTTAATTCCACGCCCGTTTTGTCCTTGGCTTCCTCCTGTCGCTGTAATTCAGTTTTCCGCCCCGCTTTTTCAACATATCTTTTAACCTCTTCTAGATTCAAGATTCTAGATTCTAGATTCTTAACAAGCGAATTCTCCGGCGCCAAAACCATATAAGTCGCCCCGAAAATAGTATCGGGCCGAGTGGTAAATGCGAGAATTTTGAATTTTGAATTTTGAATTTTGAATTCAATGACTGCTCCTTCCGAACGTCCGATCCAATTCTTTTGCGCTTCCTTAATTTCCTCTGGCCAGTTAAGTTTTTCCAAGTCGTTGATGAGCCGTTCGGCGTAATCCGTAATTTTAATGAGCCACTGCTTCATCCGACGTCGCTCAATTTCCGAGCCGCAGCGCTCACAGCAATTGTCAACAACCTGCTCGTTCGCAAGAACAGTTTTGTCGGTCGGACACCAATTCACCGCCGTTTCAGCTTGATATGCAAGTCCCTTTTTAAAAAATTGAAGAAATAGCCACTGCGTCCATTTGTAATATTCCGGGTCGGAAGTAATCACTTCGCGCGACCAATCGAAAGACGCGCCCATGGAACAAAGTTGTTTCCGCATAAAATTTATGTTGCCGTAAGTCCATTTCCTTGGATTTATTCCACGCTTTATAGCCGCGTTCTCTGCCGGTAAACCGAACGAGTCGAAACCAATGGGAAATAAAACATTAAATCCGCACATCCTTTTGAAACGCGCGTAAATGTCCGGAACGGAAAAAGCGTACCAATGGCCGGTATGCAAATTGCCCGAAGGATACGGAAACTCAACTGAAGTATATAAATTCTCTTTACCGCGCGCTTTGTCCGGAGTCTTATAAATTTCCGTCTTTTTCCAGACATTCTGCCATTTTTTCTCAATTTTCCGAAAATCGTATTTTTGAGGCGCCATATTGATATCTAAGAAACATTATACTACAATTTCTGCAGATTGTTTGAAATAAAAAGGTGCTCTATGAGGTTTCTGCATTCTGCCGCAATAACTCTTTTAGCGCTTTTTCTCCAGCTTACGCCGTTAATTTCATATGCCCAAAATTCAACGCCCGATAACTTGATTAAATCGATAATTGAAAACGCGGCACGAATAATGGCCGAGGATCCGGAAATTACGGCGGGGAACAGAAAGGGGGCGGTTGAATTGACCGAAAAAATAGTTGCTCCGCATTTCAATTTCGTCCGCATGACAACGATTGCAGTGGGAAAATATTGGCGCATGGCAACTCCGGAACAGCAAAACACGCTGGTCACGGAATTCAAGACGTTACTTCTTTACGTTTACACCTCAATACTTTTAAACTATAAGGATTATGAGATTGCCGTAAAACCCGCGCGCATGCGCCAGGATGACGCCGATACCATTATTGTGCGGGTTGAAGTGAAACGCGCCGGAACATCCCAGGCATTGGTAATTGGCTTAAGCTTTGAAAAAATTGCCGAGGAATGGAAAACATACGATATCTCCATTGACGGCATAAGTTTGATTAGTTCGTACCGCGAGTCGTTCGCAAACGAAATAAAAAAGAGCGGCATTGACGGTCTTATTGCGGCGCTTATCAAGAAAAACCGCGAATTAAAACAATCTGCTCCGTTGTAAAGCGGAGCTTTTAAGTACATAATCAAGTCAATGAGATTGGCATTATATCGCAAATATCGGCCGAGACGCTTTGAGGATCTCGTGGGGCAAGAAGCGACGGTTGAGATACTGCAAAACGCGGCGCGGCTTGACCGCATCGCGCACGCGTATTTGTTTTACGGAGCTCGCGGAACCGGCAAAACAACCGCGGCGCGGCTGGTGGCGAAAGTCGCGAATTGTGAAACACGACAGACGAATGTCGCGTTTAAAAAAACAGGGGAGCCGTGCAATAACTGCCGTCCATGCAAAGAAATTGACGCGGGGCAGGCATTGGATTTGGTGGAAATAGACGCGGCATCCAATCGCGGCATTGATGAAATACGAAATATCAGAGAAAGCGTGAATTTGGCGCCAACTTCTTATCCGTACAAAACTTTCGTAATAGATGAGGTGCACATGCTCACGCGTGACGCGTTCAATGCCTTGCTGAAGACACTAGAAGAACCGCCTAGTCACGTTATTTTTATCCTCGCGACCACGGAATATGAAAAATTGCCGCCGACAATAGTATCACGAACGCAAAAATTTCATTTCAAACGCCTGCCGCTTCAAAAAATAATCCAAAAAATCTCCGCGATTGCCGTCGCGGAAAAAATTGACGCCGAACCGCAGGCGCTGGAGTTTATAGCCGCGGCCGGAGAAGGAAGTTTTCGCGACGCGGAATCGCTATTGGACCAACTGTCCGCTTCAGGCGATAAGCTTAGCGTGGATTTAATTGAAAGGAATCTTGGACGAATCGGTTATGCCAAAGTAACTTCTTTCGCGGAACTGATTCTATCCGGAAATCTACAAACTTCGCTCGCTCACCTTTCTGACATATACGATAACGGTTACAATCTCGTACAATTCAACAAAGAACTGATTCACTATCTGAGAAAAGTTCTTGCCTTGAAATTTGACCCCTCGCTTGCGGCTACCTTTCAAAACGAACTCACCTCGGAAGAATTAAAAGCGCTTAAAAAACACGCCGCCATTATAGACGAAAAACGGCATATTGCCTTGCTTAAATCATTAATACGCGCCTACGGCGAAATGCGCTACAGTCCGTTCGCCATAGTACCGCTGGAAATCGCCATTGTAGAAAATCTATTCTAGGGACTTGTCTATGATATCACGCAAATCAGAGCCTTCCCGTTTCGGACGGGATTCGCGAAGCGGTTGTATTTCTCCGCTTTTGATTTTTTCAAGACATTCTTTGCAATAAACCGGCCGGCCGGGCTGAGGTTCAAACGGCACCTGAGTGGATTTGCCGCAAATGGAACAATTCACCTGGTATTTAACTCCCCCGACTCCTTCAGCCATCATCCCGGTCCAACGATTAATTTCTTCTTCAACGGCCCAGCGCGGACGAGCGTAACGCTTGCGCGAATTAGTAATAATAACTTCCTCTATCTCCGCTTCGGCGTGTGTCTTGAATGGCATAAGCGTTATCGCGGAAAATGGCCGCGAAGTTACGCCGTCAACCATAAGCTTTAAATAAATACTGTAGTTAGGAAGGCCAACCATATCCTGCGGCATCAACTCGGGCGAAAACTCCTCTTCCAGAAATTCCGCATCCGCGGCGCCCACGCGAAAAACAACCATCGTGCCCACGTTGCCAAATACCGCGTCGCGCACCTTGGTAGAAACGTCGGTAACCAGCTGGCCTATATACTGATGCGCGATTATGAGATCAAGCCGGTATTTCCTCGCTTCGGAAAGAATACTGGCAAAAGAATCTGTGGCAAAATTTTGAAACTCGTCAACATACAGATAAAAATCGGTGCGTTCCGCTTCGGGAATACGAACTCTTTCCATTGCCGCGAGCTGAATTTTTGTAATCAGCATCGCGCCCAGCAATTGAGAATTGTCTTCGCCGATTCTTCCCTTGGATACGTTCACCAAAAGAATTTTGCCCTCATTCATAATCTTGAATATGTCAATGGTGCTTTTCGGCTGGCCGACGATGTTGCGAATCAGCGCCGTGGAAAGAAATTGTCCTACTTTATTTTGAATAGGCGCTATGGCCTCGTTGCGAAATTGGTCGCGCCATCGCTCATATTCGGTAATCCAGAATGCTTTAACAACCGGGTCTTTTATATTGGCAATGATTTCCTGCCTGTAGTCCTTGTCCACAAGGATACGCGTAATGCCCAGAAGAGTTGAGCCGGGCGTATCAACAAGCGCCAAAACGGCGTTGCTCAAAATATATTCCATTCTCGCCGACCAAACGTTGGACCATATCTTTGTAAAGATTCCCATAAGCCCCGAAGCAACCAAATGCTTATATTTCGGATCGGAAATTTCCAAAATATTAAATCCGATGTGATATTCGTCATCCGCGGGATTGAAATAAATAACGTCGTCCACGCGCTCTTTGGGTACTTTTTTAAGCAAATCCTCAACGAACTCGCCGTGCGGATCAACCACGCACAAGCCTTCTCCGTTTGTCATGTCTTGAACCGCGAGATTGTGCAAAAACGCCGTTTTCCCGGTGCCTGTCTTGCCTACAACGTACATATGCTGTCTGCGATCACTGCGCTTTATGCCAAAAAGTCGATTGGCATTCCTAAAATCGGTTCTACCGAAATAAACAACGTCTTTTTCGTTTATTGCGTCCATAATGATTCAATTATATACTCTAAATATGCTTGAATCAATTTTTTATTTCATCGTTTGGGTTTTTGTGCCGACAATTTTAATATTGACGCTTTGGGCCGTCGGGACCATAACCGGCAATATTGAGGATGAAAGAAGACAAAGAATCGCCAAGGCGGGATTCTGGGGAGGATTTATGCTGTTCATAATCGTTATGCTTTACCAAGTCAGCGCTTTTATAGTCGCCGGTTTTCCAGAACATGAAATTTTCGGAGGATTTGATATATGGCTGGCTTTAATGGGGGGCGTAATCGGTCTCGTCTCTTTTTCTGTGGGCGGGAAAATTCTTTCTCAGAGCGCGGTGGGATGGATAATTCTTGTAATAATTTTTCTGAGCTTTTATGCTCTTCTGCACTATCTCTTTATAAGAACATACAACGAGCTTCTGCTATCAATGATAGCCGGACTGACCTTCGGAGTGTTCGCTTTTTTCGCGAGTTCTCCGGCAACGATTAAAGAATTTCTCAAATCGCAGTCCCTGGAATAGATAGTTTCTCTACATTCTAGATTCTAGATTCCAGATTCTATTTTCTAAACCTATGCCACACAACCAACAGCGGGCTGGCTACAAAAATTGACGAATAAGTTCCGGCAACGATTCCGACAAAAAGCGTCAGTGTGAAATATTTAAGCGAAGCGGGTCCGAAGAAATAAAGCGCCACGAGTATAAAGACAAGGGTCAAAGAAGTGTTTATTGAGCGCGCCATTGTTTGGTTGATGCTGTTATTGACTGTCAAGGCGAAATCCGCGTCGCGACGACTCAGTAAGAGATTTTCCCGTATGCGGTCAAAAACAACAATGGTGTCATTTACCGAAAAAGCAATCACTACAAGCAGAGCCACGATAAAATTCGTGTCAATTTCTATTCCATAAATGTAGCCGAGCAAAGCAAACAAGCCAACGGGCAAAATTACATCATGGCAAAGCGTAATCAACGCTACGATGCCATACTTCCAGGAAGAAACTGGGTGTGACACTTTTCTGAAAGCAAAAGCGACAAAAAGCGCTATGGCGATTATAACCAGCCCAAGCGCGATAAAGGCGTTTCTTCGCAGTTCCCGGCCGATGGAGGGACCTATCGCCTCGTAACGCAATTCCTCAACTTCGCCGAATTTTCCGCGTAAAGCCGAAAGAATTGCTTGATGTTCGCTTTCCGAAATATCGCGCATACGCGCAATGTATCCGCCAAACTCCAGATCGCCGGTCAGAACAAGTTCTGTTACCTTTGCCTCCGCGAACGTGATGCGGATATCCGCGTCGGACATGCCTTGTGTTTTAATGACAAAATGCCACAAAGTGCCTCCGGCAAAATCTATACCCTGCTTGAAACCAAAAATCGAAACAGAAATAATACTCGCAAACACAAATAATCCCGCGATTGTTAAAAATATTTTACGATTGCCGATTATGTCCATGCTATTTAATGAAAACTCTCAAGAATGATTTGGTTACGGTAATCGCGCTGAACATGCTCATTAAAACGCCGACGAACAGGGCGAGCGCAAACCCCTGCACAAATCCCGAAGAGAAATAATAAAGGATCACCGCGCCGAGCATGGTCGTTATATTTGAATCACGAATGGACGACCACGCGCGCTTAAAACCCTCCTCAACGGCGCTTGGCCGAGAAAGGCCTCGTTTAATCTCCTCCTTGGTCCGTTCAAAAACAAGAATATTCGCGTCAATCGCCATTCCGATTGAAAGGATAAATCCGGCTATTCCGGCAAGCGTCATAGTCATTGAAATGCCCTTAAACACGGCTAGTGTTAAAACCATATATATAATAAGCGCCAACGCCGAAAAAATGCCAAGATAGCGGTAATAAAGGAGCATAAAAATTATAATTGCGATTGTGCCAATTAAACCGGCAAAAATCGCCTGCTCCAGAGAAACGCTTCCCAGCGTTGCGCCTACACTTGTTTGGCTTACCAAATTTATCGGCGCTGGAAGAGCGCCGGCATTAAATCGCTCAACCAACTGTCTTGCTTCGGCAACTGTGAATCTTCCGGTAATCTGTGCTTTTCCTCCGGAAATTTTTTCCTGAACCACCGGAACGGAAATCGACTGATCGTCAAGAAAAATAGCAAGGGGCAACCCCATGTTTTTCTCCGTCAATCGTTCAAATATAATCGCGCCTTCAGAATCAAATTCAATTGATATCGCAGGCTGATTGGTGTTTGGATCAAAAGTCAATTGCGCCCCGCGCACATAACGGCCGGTAAGCTCCGTATGGACAAAATCAATAACCGTTTCGCCATCAATTTCCACTTCTCCGGCTTCTCTAAAATCCAGAACCGGCGTAGCGCCAATCTCCCTCACGGCCTCTCCCAATTCAACTCCGGCTAACTCAACTATGATGCGATGCGAACCGCCTTGAAAAGCCGTGCGAACTTGCGGCTCCGCGACTCCGAAAAGATCCACTCTTCTTTCTACTACGTCACGAAGTCCGTTCATAACCGCGTCACGGTCGCTATCTGAAACGCGGGACATATCTACTTCGTAAATCAAATGGCTACCGCCCACTAAATCCAGACCAAGCCTCCATGGGCTAAATTTTTCACCAACGCCAAGAGGGAAAACCCCCACACCAAAAATTTTGGTATATGGGTAAACAAAAAAACCCGCCGCTATCGCAAACGCGACAATAACAATTAATATACCTGTAGATCGGCTTCTGGACACGAAGTTATTTTCGCATTATAGCAACTCTAACAAATTCCGCAAACAAAGAGTGGGGTGAAAGCGGCCGTGACTTAAATTCCGGATGAAACTGCGAGCCGACAAAAAACGGGTGAACCGACTTCGGCAATTCCGCTATTTCCATCAATTTTTTATCCGGAGAAAAACCGGAAAAAATCAGTCCGCCTTTTTCAAGTTTTTTTATGTACACCGGATTAACCTCATAACGATGACGGTGCCGCTCAGAAATTAAATGCTGTCTGTATGCGGAATAAGCGATTGTTCCTTTTTGCAAAACCGCGGGATAAGCGCCGAGACGCATTGAACCGCCGTATCTTTTTTTGTCTAAAATTTCTTTTTGGTCCGAAATAAGATCTATAACCGGATGAGGCGTTTGCGGATTTACTTCCGTTGTATGCGCCCTTTTAAATTTGGCAACATTTCTCGCAAACTCAACAACCGCGAGCTGCATTCCGTAACAAAGTCCGAGAAACGGAATTTTTTTCTCGCGGCAATAACGTATGGCGGATATTTTGCCTTCAACTCCCCTGCCTCCGAATCCACCCGGAACAATTATACCGTCATAATCTTTCAATTTTTTAATATCCAATCTTTCGGCATTCAACCACTCAATCTCCGGCTTGCGGCCAGCCGCGTAAGCCGCATGCTTTATGGCCTCTATTACCGAAATGTACGAATCCGCCAAAATGAAATCGCCGGTGCCGAAATACTTTCCAACAATTCCGATTTTGATTTTCCTGGAAGACAAACGCATTGAACGCGCCAACCGCATCCAGCGGCGCATATCCTTTTTTTTGGATTTCAATCCGAGCTTCTCAAGAATTATTCCGCTTAAATTGTCTTTTTCAAAATTAACCGGAATTTCATAAATGCTTTCAATGTCCGGCGCGGAAATAACATCTTCTTCGCGCACATTGCAATTGAAAGCAATTTTATCTTTTCTTTTTTTATCAATCGGCGCCGCGGCGCGCGCGAGAATTATGTCCGGCTGAAGCCCGGCCGCGTTCAAGCTTCGTACCGCGTATTGCGTTGGTTTGGTTTTGAGTTCGCCGTCTTTGCTTAAAAGCGGTAAATAGCTCACTAACGCCAGCAAAACATCGCCCGGTTTTTTCAGTTTGAGCATACGCACCGCTTCCAAAAAAAGAATGTTCTGGTATTCTCCGACCGTGCCTCCAATTTCAACAATTACGACCTCCGCCCTGATTTTTGCCGCGGCACGATTTATCCTTTCTATCACTTCAAGCGGAATATGCGGCACAACTTCAACGCATTTTCCGTCATACTCCAAATTTCGCTCTTTTTGAATAACGGAAAGGTAAACACTTCCGGTGGTCATGTAATTCGCTCCGGTCAAATCGCGACCCAAAAAACGCTCGTAATTACCCATATCCTGATCGCACTCCGTGCCGTCATCCAAAACGAACACTTCGCCGTGCTCGGTCGGGTTCATAGTGCCGGCGTCAACGTTTACGTAGGGGTCAATTTTAAGCGCGGTTACCTCGTAACCGCGCGCCTGAAGAATTTTGCCGATTGAAGCGGCGGCAACTCCCTTGCCCACCCCGGACATCACTCCGCCGGCAACAAAAATATATTTAAGCGATTTTTTCGACATACTACATAATACTAAAAATCCACCGTACTCGTCCCAGCCCCCTCAAACAAGGTTCTGAACGGTGAAAGGTCAATTTGTTCAGACGGGATACTTAATGGAAATGGATTGGAAGATCTTTCACCAAGCA
>Ga0076042_105_pt1 | contig 50319 bp, 46 predicted proteins | sample RifGroB1_FD_68139 | JGI IMG/M metagenome (GOLD analysis project Ga0076042, IMG submission 68139) | Parcubacteria bacterium GW2011_GWB1_45_9 | reverse complement strand
GGTACTGACATTTGAAAGACCGGCAACGCCTTCTCTTATTAAGCGGTTTATAAATGCATCTCCTATTGCGGCTATGTATGCGGAAAGGTCTCTTGCGTTAACGAGCCAAGCAATGCCCGCTCCTATTGTCTGAGCCGTCGCGTCTCCAACTGCTCTGCCTGGGGTGACTGTTTCATATTGCGAACAATTAATATTGCCCGTGACATCTTCGTCGTACGCAACGCATCTTTTAACGGAGAGAAATCCTTGGTTGGCTATGCCCTCCGAGCGTTTGGCGTCGCGTTCTTCAGTGTTTCTTCGCATTAATTCGTCATATCCTATAAGCGTCAAACCAAACGCATTGCCCTGCGGTTGCCAGAGCTCTTGATACGCGACCCATCCGCCGTTAAGGAAGTTGCCGTAAAATGAATTTATATTTCCGACAACCTGGTCCAATCTGCAGGTAATTTGCTGAGAAAACGTTGGCGGCCTGTCGAGCAAAAGTCGAACTTGAAGATTAAACGGCGAACATACAAAACCGAGTCCTAATTGTTTTGTAACTTCGTCAAAAGCTATATTGAAGGCGTCGCCCATAAAGCCGCCCCAGTCTGTTATGAACTTCGGTTCGCCTCCGCCCTGTACCCAGCGCACTATTTGGTCAACTATCATATCCAAGAGTCGTTTTTTTAGAGCTTCTACCGATATAGTCCAGCCCTTGTCCGCGGCCCAGCGCAAAGCGTCTTTTGCCCATGAAGCGATTGTTGTAGCTATGAAACCAGGAGTGTTTACTTCGAAAACTGGAACTGGGGAAGCAGCATAAGCTCGTTTTATTAGATGAAGTTGTACTATAAGCGATTTTTTGTCATCAGAATAATCATTAAATGAGATTGTATTCAATTTTTCGATTTCTTGTTCAAGTTTCTTGAAATTTTCATCAAGTAATTTTGAATAAAAATCAACGTTCCGCGAGATTAAAATGGCTTGTACCGGGTCTTGTTCGTAATTCGCCATAGCTCCGAGAAGATTTTTTTGAAAAATGACGAAACGCAGCTGCTCTCTGTGTAGATTTATTAAAACATTCGGAACCTCCGTAGTTTGTAGAATTCCGATTATCGCTTCACTCGCCTTTTCTATTTTTTTTGCATCATCAATGGCGAAATCTCGGTTTATATTTGTTTTTTGAATTACGTTTTCTATTTTTTGCAGCGATTCAGCGTATGTTTCAAAAACCGCAGAATTTTTTTCATAGGTAATTTTGATGTCGCTATCGTTTATTATTGGGACAAAATCTTCGGGATTGAATTTCCTGATTTCTTTTTCTAAATAATTTTGTACTATATCTTCCGGATGCGGAACGTTCAGCCATTGTTGGTTTTCAATAAGCTCTGGACCCAGAGGATTTTTATTTATCCATTCGCTTGTTACCGTCTCAGCGAACGATTGCGTAAGATTTGTTCTTTTCACGGCAAGCTGTGCGGCTTGCCCGCCGATTGGCGTAGTTTGTCGCGACGGAAGAGCTTCGTAAAAGACACCCTCGTTTCCCCGAATTGAGGTTACGTTATCGGAAAATGGCCGCGGCTCTCCTGCGCGAAAAATAAGACCGGACGAAGTCGCGGCAACGGCTAATATTATAAACGCAACAATTCGCCGCTTCATGGCTAGTCTCGTTTATTATAGCCCCTTTGTTGTTAAGTAAGAAATTTACTTATCCCCAATATTTTTTCTAAATTAAGATTTTGCGGTCTCAGATTCGGCTCTAATCCGGTTTTTTTGATAAGTTCAATCAATTTTTCTTTTGACATTTGTCTGTATCCACCGGACAGGTTATTTATGAGGGTTTTTCTCGGCTGTTTGAACAAAATTTTTATCAATTTGTAGTAATGTTCTTGGTTTGGGGTATAGGGTTTAGGGTGTATGGTTAATTTTATAATTGCGGAGTCAACTTTTGGCGCGGGCTTGAAATATTTTTTTGAGATAAAATCAATTATTTCCGGTTTTGCCCAAAACTGGACGCTCGCGGCGAGCAAATTCATTTTTGGCGGCTGAGCGCATATTCGTTCCGCGACTTCTTTTTGAACGGTAAAAACGCAAAGCTTCGGCTTGCGCGCAAGTTCGCTTATTATTCGGAGAAGATAGCCGGTGATGTAGTATGGAATATTTCCGACCAGCTTATAGCTTTTAGCTTGTAGCTTGTAGTTTTTAATTATTTCTGGAATAACTTTCAATGCATCTCCCAAAACAGTTTCTACGTTTTTATGGTCGGCAAAAGTTTTATTTAATCTTTCCGTCAGCGCTTTATCTTTTTCAATTGCAATTATCTTCATTCCGCGTCCGTCCTCTTCTAAAAGCTTAAAGCTAATAGCTAAAAGCTCGCGCGTGAGTTCTCCGTGCCCCGGCCCGATTTCAATAATCGTCTCGCCGTTTTTTAACTCAAGCGATTGAATTATTTTTTTAATTTTTTCTTTATTAATTAAGAAATGCTGCCCAAGTCGTTTCATAAATTTTTACGTTCTTCAGTCGAAGCTGATGTATCTTTCTTCGTCGTCCAAATCGCGCGCCGGGCCGTTGTCGGTTGGAATAAATTCGGTTAGTTCCGGCGGGAGTTCGCCCAAAAACCTTGATGGCAGATTGTAAAAACTTACGCATAATTTTTTCTTCGCTCTTGTCATTGCCACATACATAAGTCGCCGTTCTTCCTCCGTTTCTTCCGGGTTGCCAAAAGACATTTGGTGCGGCAAAAGTCCCTCCGCGCACCCGGCGATAAAAACATTATCAAATTCCAGTCCTTTCGCGAGATGAATTGTTGAAAGCCGCACAACAAAATTTTTGTCGCTGGGCCGGTCCCCCGATTGCAGCAAACTCATTCGTTCTAGAAAAGTTGGCAAGTCGGCATTTGCGGCCAGTTTCATTAATTCGCGGATATTTTCAACGCGCTCTATCGGATTGGTTGAAGCGCGTTTAATATGGGAAATATAATCCGTAGCGGTGATGAAAAACTCAATCAATTCGCTTGCCGACATCGTTTTTGCCGCCTCCGGCAACGCTTTTAAAAGTTGGCCGGATTTGTATTTTGGGAAGTTTTTCTCTATGCGTTCTTTGCTTATCGCGTCTTGTGGATTTATGGCGTAACGCAATCCCGCGGTTATATCCTTTATTTCTTTTCGCATGTGAAAGGGACGGTTTTTTATTCCATATTCCAGATTCGAGATTCCAGATTCAATTTGTTTCGCTATCCACTCCGCTTCTTCGTTTTCGTCCAGCGCCTCTTTAATGGCTATTGACTCGCCTTCTGGATTTTCTGTCCAGAGATTTTTTGGTTTTTGAGATTTGTTTTTCGATATAAGCGCGCTTGCCGCGGAAATAATTGTTTTGGTTGACCTGTAATTTTGTTCAAGAAAAATTATTTTTGCGCCATCCCAATCATCTTCAAAATTAAGAAAATTGCGAAAATCCGATCCCCTGAATTTGTATATTGATTGCGCGTCGTCTCCGACGACAAAAATATTTTTGTGTTCTCCGGCTAGCAACTTTATTAGCCGATACTGGTTGGTGTTAACATCTTGATATTCATCCACCAGAACATATTTGAATCTGTCGCGATATTTTTTGAGAACCTCCGGATGCTTTTCAAAAATTCTGACTGGTTTTTCTATCAAGTCGTCAAAATCAAAGGCGTTGTTTTTTTTCATTTCATCTTCGTATCGTTCAAAAATTTTCGTGGACTTGGCGTCAAGCTCCATTTCTTCCGGAGACGACAATTCATTTTTTAGGCGTGAAATTTTTGCGGCAATGACTGCGGGATTGTATTTGTCCGTCGCGATATCCATTTTTTTCATGACGGTCTTCAGCAAACGCAGAGAATCGTCGTCGTCAAAAATTGAAAAATTCTTGTTCCTGTCCGCGAGTCGCGCTTCTTCTTTAAGAATTCTGACTCCCAAAGAATGAAAAGTGCCGACAAACGGAGAATGATTCAAGATTCTATTTCGCATCTCGCCAGCGGCCTTGTTGGTAAAAGTTATGGCGATTATGTGGCTTGGATTTATTCCCCCGGTAATAAGATTCGCAAGCAAGGTTGTCAACGTTTTGGTTTTGCCGGAACCGGCTCCGGCAACGATTAAAAGAGGGCCGTTTTTATGGCTTGCAGCTTCAAGTTGCGCGTGGTTGAGATTTTGTGTTAGCATAAATTGTGTTGTTTTGATGATTATTGACCATTGGCGAAGAGTTCGGAACGGCCTTACAAATGAATATTTGATAGCTATTCTTCTTATTTTTTTTACAGCCACAGCAAACTGGCTGTTTCCTTATTATTATGCGGTCGAGCCGGTTAATCAATCTTTTGGCGTTGACTTCGAGTCATTCGGCGGTCCGGTTTCATATGACTTATCCACAGGTTATCAAGACGGATTAACGAGTTTTTACGGTGGAATTATTAATGATGGCGGATTGGACTTTGGCGGCGGTCTAATTGACGGTTCTTCAATTTTAAATATGCCGAATCTCTAAATATTAATTCTTGTCTTTTAGTTTATAGTTGAACGCTTCGGAAAGATGTTCGCTTGTAACCGATTCGGAGTTTTCCAGATCTGCTATTGTCCTTGCGGTTTTTAGCATGCGGTAATATCCGCGCGCTGATATGAATGACTTGTCCAAAACCATTTTCATAAACGAGTCGGCTTCGGGAGCAAGATGGATAAGCTCGTCGCATTGCTTGGAGGTCATATCTGAATTCGTATAAATTTTGTTTTTTAATTTTTTAAAACGTTCTTTTTGAATTTGTCTCGCGAGTTTTATTTTTTCGCGCAATGTGTCGCCCTCTTTTGTTTCGGAGGCGCCCCTCAGTGTTTCTATTTTAATTCGCGGCACTTCCACCTGCATATCTATTCGGTCAAGAAGCGGTCCGGAAATTTTTTTGCCGTAACGAAGAGTTTCATTGGCGGTGCATCTGCATTCTTTTTCGGCATCTCCGAGGTAGCCACACGGACATGGATTCATTGCCGCGGCTAGAGTAAATTTCGCAGGAAGTTCAAGATTATGCTTCGCGCGGGAAATATGTATCGCGCCAGATTCAAGCGGTTGTCTCAATGCCTCAAGAACATCGCGATGAAATTCCGGAAGTTCGTCTAGAAATAAAACGCCGCGATGCGCCAAGCTTATTTCTCCCGGGCGCGGATTTGTACCGCCACCTACCATTGCCGCGAGCGACGCGCTGTGGTGCGGGCTACGGAAGGGCCGTCGAAACATCAAGCTGTCTTCTTTAAGCATGCCGGCTGCGCTATAAATTTGGTTTATTTCTATGAGTTCGTCCATTTCAAGCGGCGGCAATATTGACATCAGCGCTTGCGCGAGCATTGTTTTTCCTGAACCTGGCGGACCGCTCATTAAGATATTGTGTCCGCCGGCGGCTGCTATCGCCAAGGCGCGCTTGGCGTTCATCTGCCCCTTTATGTGATTTATATCGTATGAAACTTCCTCGGTTTTCGGCATGATCCGCGTGTGTGTTTGCGGCTCTATAACCTTTTTATTTTCAAGATGAGCGATTATTTCTTGAATGTTTTTTATTGGAATTACTTTAACTTTGTTGATAAGCGCGGCTTCGGCGGCGTTTGCGTGAGGGATGAAAATCTCGGAAAAATTTTTGTTTTTGGCCAATGACGCGATGTTAAGCGCGCCGCTTATCGGCCGAAGCTCGCCGTCAAGCGACAGCTCTCCCGCGAAAATTTTGCCGCGAGTGTCAAATTCTTCTATTTGCTTGGTGGCGAGAAGATAACCTACGGTTATTGCGAGGTCATATTGCGAGCCGGTTTTTTTTACGTCAGCCGGAGCGAGATTGACCGTGATTTTTCGGTTTTCCTTGGTTGGCGGTTTGATGCCGCTGTTTTTAAGAGCAGAGCTTATACGTTCGCGTGATTCGGAAAGGGCTTTGTCCGCCAGGCCCACGATATTAAAACTATGAAGGCCGACATTGATGTCGGTCTCCACTTCAATCAGCTTCGCTTTTATGCCGTCCAGTTCGGCGGAATAAACCTTAGATAGATTTTTGGCCATGTTTGCAATTTTTGCACAGCCGTGATTCCGGACTTGCTTCAAGAACGTCCATGTCTATTTCCTTTCCGCATTCTTCACAGTTGCCGTACGTTCCCAATCCAATCTTTCTGAGCGAGGAGTCAATGTCACCGAGTCGCTCTTTTATGGCGTTGGCTATACTGACGTTGGTCGTCAATTCTTCCGCCTCGTCGGCTTCTTCGTCAAAATGGTCGACGTCGCTTCCAAAGTCGGGAAGTTTATCCGGATTTAGTTCTTTTAATTCGGCTTCAAGGCTCGCCTTTTCTTTTTCAAGCTTATTTTTAAAATTGTCCAATCGTTCTTTAGAAAGCGGCATTAAAAAGAGATTAAACAAAAAAAGGGCTCTGGTCAAGCCCCGTCAAGCCCCTCCTTCTTGATTCACAGTCCTAATCGGTTTGCTGCTTCTTGGACGCCGCCGAAAGAAGAGCTTATAAGAAAGTAATTGCTGATGATGCCGTAATTTAACGAAGCTCCGGCTACTTCAAATGGCAGATACTTCGTGGCGGTTCCTTTTATTTGGCCGCTTAGAAATATTGCCGAGGTCGGATTTTGCGGGTCGGCTATATAAATATTTTTAAGCATTGATACTGCTACGGTTTCAAGTTTTTCAACGATTGTTTGCGTTTCAAAAAGTATGGCCGTAGTTTTTAATTTAAAGATGAATCCTGGCCATACGCCGTTCTGGTCGTAATAAAGGTAGGCCGTGAAATCGTCCTCAAAATTCGTGCTTGTCTCTTCCTGGGTGAGAATTGGCAATAATGCTGATAGAAATTCAGGGGCGATAATCAAACCGGCTTGCGTTTCAAAAACAATTTCCTTGACACCGTTGGCGTCAAGCGTTTGCATGGCGGAAACGGCCATGGCCTCTCTTATGTTCTCGATTGTAACGGTGGCTATGACCAGAGGTTCCAATTGATTTGCCGGAGACGTGAAAAATGATCGGTGAACTAAACTGGGCGCAGGCGTTTCTGCCGGCTCTAATCCTTCAACCAGAGGAGGAATCAGCGGGGCTGACGGAAGCGGTTCTTGAATTGCCGGTAATTCCGGTTGAGATGGGAATATTAACGGATAGACGAAGTAATATCCCAAAAATCCAAACCCAGTAATTAATATTATTATTCCGGCGATTAACCCTGCTGTTTTGGTCCATTTGGAAATTTCACTTTTTTCCGGCTCTCCAGAGTCCATAGGCGTTGGAGGAGTAAATATTGGTTCCTCTTCCGGCTCAGGAATTTTAAGCTCTCCGGGCTTGACCGGTTGAGGTATAGGTGTTCCACCAGAGGATTGCATTGATTGCCTGTCCGACTCCATCGTGCGGATGGTAATCGGCGGAGGTGGGGGCGGCTGAACTGGTTCTCTGTTAAAATTATTAGAATTATATGGTTCTGCCATACATTTTATCGTAGCACACAATTTTGTGTGGCGGTTGTGGAAAACTTTAGGAGCGCAGGATACGAACCAGAATCAATTGAGCGGAGCGAATTTGGACAAGATTCAAGGCGCGAGGAGCGATGCGTATCTTTAGATACGTGAGCGACGAGCAACGCAGAAGATTGGTCAAATTCGTCCGCCCGAAGGGAAGCTCGGAAATGGCCAATTTCTTCGTTGCTCCTCCTCGGCGTATCGCAGAGGATACGCTTTCGTCGTCGCGCCTCGAACTCGTCTCATTTCCGAGCTTCTCAAGCTGACTCTGGTTCGTATTCTGCGCTCCTATCCAACGCTTTGATTGAAAGCGAGAGTTTGCCGTCTTCCATTCTGATTATTTTCGCGCGCACGGATTGGCCGAGTTTTAGCACGTCTGAGACATTTTTAACAAACCCATTTTTTAGTTCGGATACATGTATCATCCCGTCTTTATTGAGCCCTATGTCAACTATCGCTCCGAAATCCATTATTCTTGAAACCGTTCCTTCAACTATGTCGCCGACGCGATATTCTTTAACTATTGATTTTATGATTTCAACGGCTTTTTCGCATGCGCTCATGTCGGTTCCGGAAACAAAAACCATGCCGTCTTCTTCAATGTCTATGCTTGCAACCCCGGTATCGGCAACTATGCCGTTTATTATTTTGCCCCCAGGACCTATTACTTCTCCGATTTTCTTGGGGTCAATATTGAGCGTCAGAATTTTCGGAGCGTAAGGCGAAAGTTCCGGGCGCGGCGAAGCAAGGACCGCGTTGACGGTTTGAAGTATATGAAGCCGCGCTTTTTTCGCTTGTTCCAGGACTTTTTCAAGCATTTCAATCGTCACTCCCTCTATTTTTACGTCCATTTGAATCGCGGTTACGCCGTCGGCCGTCCCGGCTACTTTGAAATCCATATCGCCATGATGGTCTTCCGGGCCTTGTATGTCTGTTAGAATTTTATATTTTTGTTCTCCGAGAATTAATCCCATCGCTATTCCGGCCGCGGGTTTTTTAAGCGGTACCCCGGCGTCCATAAGAGAAAGAGAGCTGGCGCAAACCGTTGCCATTGAAGATGAGCCGTTTGAAGAAAGTATTTCCGACACGACGCGTATAGTGTATGGAAATTTTTCTTGCGCGGGAATAAGCGGTCTGAGCGCTTTTTCCGCCAGGGCGCCGTGGCCGATGTCTCTTCTACCCGGTCCGCGGAACGAGCCGGTTTCGCCAACCGAATATTTTGGAAAATTGTAATGCAACATAAAACGTCTATTGTCGGTTGTTTCCATTGTTTCAACAAGCTGCGCCGCTCCGGGAGGGCCGAGAGTAGTCATCGCGAGAGCTTGAGTGTTTCCGCGAATAAACAAAGCCGAGCCGTGCGTTCTTTTGAAAAGACCGGCTTCCGCCGTAAGGGCTCTCACCTCGTCCAATTTTCGTCCGTCCGGCCTCGCTTCCTCTTCCAGTATTTTTTTGTGGAGCAGTTCGTTTATCTCCTCTTCAAAAAGTTCATCAACCGCCTGTAGTTGCTTTTCCGAAAATTCGCGGCCATTCAAAAGGTCTATGAGCTCATGTTTCAGAGTGTTGATTTTGCTGTGCTGTTCGTGGTCTTTCGGGGCATAAATAACTTCTTCAAGCTTGTCGGCCAGAAATTCTTTCACTGCTTTCTTGGTTTCATGATCCGGTTCAACAAGATAAACATCCGTTTTTTCTTTTCCTATTTCTTCGGCTATCTTAGTTTGAAACTCAATAAGTTTTTTTATTTCTTTTTGCGAGGCTTTAAAGGCGTCAATGATTTCGCCGTGTTCGGCTTCGTCTCCGGAAAGCTCAAGCATGTTTATTTTATTTTTCAGCCCGGAAACGAACGCCTCAAGTTTTGCTTCGGATTTTTTCAACTCGCCAATCTTTGGATTGATGGCAATATCGCTGTTAATTTTGGCAACTTTCACTCCCGCAACCGGACCACTCCATGGAATATCAGAAATGGCGAGGGCGGTTGATGCGCCAATTAAGGCCGGAAAATCCGGGTCGTTTTCTTCATCATACGCAAGAACTGTTACCGCCACATGAACGTCACGGCGCATGCGATGGTCAAAAAGCGGCCTAATGGTTCTGTCTATCAAGCGTCCGGATAGAGTCGCTTCATCGGACGGTCTGCCTTCGCGGCGCACAAATCGACTGCCTAGTATTTTTCCGACGGCGTAGAATTTCTCTTCATAATCAACCGTGAGCGGAAAAAAATCGGTATCACGGTCTTTAACTCCCATCACCGCGGTTACAAGAATCGCCGTATCCCCATATCGCGCTAAAACCGCCGCGTTTGCGCGCCCGGCCAGTTCCGATATTTCCAATTCAAGCGGCCTACCCGCGACATCTATTGAATATTGTTTACGATTTAACATGTTGTATAACTTAAGAACGGTGGTCTTTCGTTCTTAGCGTTCTTTGGTCCTTCGCTTATTTTTTTATAATTATCTTCGGAATTTCCTCCAAATTAATAAAAGTATCGGCCTCTTCTTTTAATTTTCCAGAAGCGCTTCTTCCAAACGCAGCGACTTCAACTTGCCTGCCCAATCCCCATTTTAGATATTCAACCAGAGGAACAAAATCGCCGTCTCCGGTAACAAGAATTATGACGTCAAGAAAATCTGCCATTCGTATGGCATCAACCGCCATGCCCACGTCCCAGTCGGCTTTTTTCATTCCGCCCGGATAAATTTGGAGGTCTTTTATTCTAAGTTCGAGGCCGGCGTTTTCAAGCGCCTCAAAAAAGGCGGCTTCGCGACCCTGCGGAACCACGCTGACAACTCCGTCAATCCCCTCGCTCTTTACTACGTATGCTACGGCGCGGATTAATTTCCTGCCGCCAATCAGCTCTTTGATGAGTTCGCGATAATTAACGCGCCCCTGATATAAATGTTTTGCGGAATGATAAAGATTTTGTATGTCTATAAAAATACCGACACGCTGTTCTTCTTTATGTTGCCGCGATTTATTTGCTGACATTTTTATTTTTTCAACCCAAGACTTCTTACCAGAGTATTATACGCTTTTGGATTTTTTTTTGACAAATAGTCAAGCAGTTTTTTTCTTTTGCTGACCATTTTTAGAAGACCGCGCCTGGAATGGTTGTCCTTTTTATTTTTTTTGAGATGGCTTGCGAGTTCTTCTATGCGCCGGCCAAGAATGGAAATTTGTACTTCCGGAGAGCCGGTGTCCGTTTCGTGCCTTTGGTGCGCTTTCAGTATATTAAGTTTTTTTCTAGTAGTAAGCATGATTAAAAAAGTATAATAAATTCTTATAAAAAAGTCAACTTTTTGACTCGTCGCTTGCATGCTCTTCAGAACCGGGTGTTTGCTCCAGCTGAAGATACCCAATAGTTTTTCGCGGGTCCTGGCGGTAAGCCGCCTCTACGCTCTCAGCGAAAAACTTTTGCTTCGCAAAAGACCAAGCTTTTTCGCTTCCGAGAGTTTCCTCAAGAAACACAGGCGGCGCTTATATTAGTTAAACCGAACCCGTCCTGCTCTGAAGAAGCTCTCGGAGCTCCGATGGCTTGGTCTCCCCGACCGCGGTCGGGGAGCATCGGAGCGAGAGTGCAGCGGTCGTCTGCCGCCGGAGCAGACGAACCGCGGTTCTGAAGAGTAGGACGGGTGAGGTGCTACTTAGAGGAATACAGGCGACGCGCTAATGAGCGAACTTATATTTTCAACCTGCGCAGGCCTATGTAAAGAGTGCGGGTATGCAAGTTAAATATTTTCGTAATGTCTAATTGTATCATCTTTTTCTGAAATTGTCAAGGTGACTAGATCACATTTCCAACCCTTGTCGTTTATAAGCTCTTCGTTGTTTTGGGCGTAAAGCGTGGAAGTTTTTTTAAACTTTTTCATTTTTGCCGCAGTCATTTGTTCTTCCGGCAATAACTCTTCGGCTCCATTGCCGAATTGCCGCATTGTTTTTACTTCAACAAAAGTTAGAATTCCTTCCGGTGATATAGCCACAATATCCAGTTCCCCCCACTTTTGTCTATAGTTTCGTTCTATTATTTTATATCCTTTGTTTTTCAGATATTCGCAGGCCTTATCTTCACCGTATGTACCGAGGTCGGATTTATAAGTCATATGTTTAGAATTTAGAATATAGAATTTAGAATTTGGGGTCAACATTTGTGTGTACGCTGTGTAAAAATTATACACGTGTTACGCAAAAAAGTTGTGTAAGATGTTTGTCGTGAAACACCCGTAACAACAAAAAATGGCAATTCTTGAGCAAAATGGTTATACAAAGTGTTTGTCGTGAAACATTGAAAACACCAAAAAATCGGGAAAGCTATATTTTACGCGGTTACCCGCTTGTTAAACATTTTGCCATGTTTCACACCTTTTTACACATTCTGTCAACTTCATCTCCCAACCTCACCCGTCCTCATAGCGCGCCGCCTGTATTCCTCCCGGAACCGAGGTCGGTATGAGCGCAGGATACGAACCAGAGTCAAGTTGAGAAGCTCGGAAATGAGGCGAGTTCAAGGCGCGACCTGCCTGCCGGCAGGCAGGCAGGCAGAGAGTTTCCTAAAGAAACACAGGCGGCGCGTTGAGAGTGAGTGAGGTTGAAATGAGTACTGGCGCACGCTTCGTCTGATTTGGCGCACAGCGTGATAGTTATTGTCGCGGGATGCTTGTTTGTTCTCGCAGAACATTTCGGACTTAATGAGTTTGAGGTGAAACTCGCGGACGTAACGTTGTCCGCTATACTTGTATGCTATATGATTTTCCTTGCCTACAGAATTATTTTTCGACAAGGCCACAAACATTAACAGGCACCCAACGTTGGGTGCCTGTTTTTGTTTTAGTATGGGCGCTGAAGGGATCGAACCCTCGGCCTACTCGGTGTAAACGAGTCGCTCTACCACTGAGCTAAGCGCCCCCCTCCTCACTTGTTTCGCATCCCATGTTTACACTGAGCGAGCGAAGCGAGTCGAAGTGTGCAGTATTCTTGAATTAGTCCGAATCGTTTTCGCCCCTCGACTGGCTCGGGGCGAGGAAGTCCCCCCGCCTGCGTGGCCGAAGCCACTTCGGCGAGGCGAAGGCCCGCGAAAATCCAGAAAGGCGGCGGAGCCGCACGAATGACAATTTCAAGTTTTTCTTTGGCGGCATTCAATCCAAGAATTCGCAAAGCGAATATCTAAAGAATAACGAATTTATAAAATCATGGCAACGATTTCAATTTTAGAAAAAAATAGAGCCCCAAGCAGAAATGTGTTCTGCGAGGGGCTCGGGTTTAAGTCGTTGGCGAGTTCACTTCTTTTCTCGGTAGTACATTTCAGCAGCGAGAAGGTGGCCCTTGGTGTACGTGGTCTGAATCTTGACGACATCGTATTTTCCACCGTTGACCATCGCATCAAGCCGAGGCTTGACGTCGGCCGCCTTAGCATACCAGTCGTACTTGTCGCTCTGGATGAACAGTACACGAAGACTGTTGCCATCTCCCCGACCAGAAGCGTCGTAGGTGACTTCGGCCGCCGTAAGATACCCGGACGAGTACAGCGTCTTCACGGAAACGATGTTGTACTCGCCGCCGTTGACCGTGGTCTCGAGCTTGGGGCGCACCTCGTTCTGCTTCCTGATGAAGTTGTACTTGGTGCTTGTGATCAAGAGCAGACGCAAGTTGCTACCACTTACCGGTTGCGTGCTCACTTCGAGGGTCTGCGTCGATTCGGGGTTGTTCTCATTGCATCCAGCAACGAAGAACAGAAGCCCGAGAAGCATGAACGAAAACACCGCTTGTCTGATTTTCATCTGAACCTCCTTCTTTTGGGTTTGGGAATGTGCTACCAAGCCACGATGACTCGATCTGTTTACTGCTTAGTAATATAGCATACCCAGTGCCAGAAGTCAAGCTCAAACAAAAAATCAGCATTTCTGCTGTTTTAGTGGCCTAATTCTTATGGATTCTTGGATTAAAAAATTTTCTTCCCCCAAAATGCGAAATCGTGAATTCGTTTTTACCCCCAAAATTGAATACCAATTAGTCGCCGAGCGAAGCGAGGCGACATCTGAATCTTTGACATTTCCAATCTGGTGCGCCCGCTTGGACTCGAACCAAGAACCTTCGAGGTATAAGCTCGACGCTCCGCCATTGAGCTACGGGCGCGATTATGCTTGTAAAAATTTTGGAATTTCTGAGATGTCTTTTATTATTATATCCGATCCGGCGGCACGCCATTCGTTTTTGTCTTTTATCACTCCGCTCAAAACGCCTACAAATCCGAAGCCGTTCGCCCGGGCGAACTCCAAATCAATCAAGTTGTCGCCTATATAATAAACGGATTTAGGGAATTCTGGCAAGTTTTTAAGAATAGGCAGAGCCGGCGCTATTGCTCTCGCGTCCGGTTTAGGATGCCGGTTCAAAAAATGATTGTGATGAATTTTTTCAACCAAAGTAGTTGTTGGATTCGGGTCGTGAGTAACAAAAAAATCCAATTTTGAGAAATCAACTCCGCTTGCCCTGAACGTATTTATCACGCCAGGTCTTGTAAAGCGATTGGTCAGTATTCCCGTTTTGACGTCGCGCCTTTTTAAAAAATCAAAAACCTTATTCGCGTCAGTGACCGGCTTCAAGCCCTTTTCCAGTTCTTTTTTATCCCATAATTCAAGATAGCGGAGAATTGTTTTTTCGTCGAAAATCTCCTTAAGCATTTTCAGCGCTTCCGTACCCTTATCGTCGAAATAGTTTGCGGGCAATCCAAAAATAGGCGCAAGTTCCTCCTGTATTTCTTTATGAAGTTTTGTAGCGTCAAAAACAACTCCGTCTGCGTCGAAAATAACGCATCTTATATTTTTACCGGTTGCAGCTTGAATGGTTTTATTACGGCGTTGAACTCCTCATATTCCAAAGTTTCTTTTTCCATGAGAGTTTTCGCTATGGCGGCCAGAGCATTTTTGTGCCTTTTTATTATTTTTTCAGCGGCTTTGTACGCGTGGTTGAGGAAGTTGTCTACTTCTTCGTCTATTTTGCGGGCGGTTTCTTCGGAGTAATCCTGCTCCGCCACTATTTCGCGCCCGAGAAACATAAGGTCTTCGGATTTTCCAAAAGTGCGTGTCCCGAGATTTTCGCTCATTCCGTATCTGGTGACGAGGTGCTTCGCGAGTTCTGTCGCCTGTTTCAGATCGTTTGAGGAGCCCGTCGTCAGTTCTTTGAAAGTAAGTTTTTCAGAAATGTATCCTCCAAACGCTACGGCAATATCGGCAAGGAACTGGGATTTTGTTTTGAGGCGCATTTCTTCCAGGGGCAGTTTTAAAGTATATCCGCCGGCGCGTCCGCGGCTGATAATGGATACTTTCTGCACCGGGTCCGCGTCTTTCAGCGCGGAAGCTACGAGTGCGTGTCCGGCTTCATGGTACGCGGTTATTTCTTTTTCGCGCGGAACTATGACCCGTCCTTTTCGTTCCGGCCCAAGCAGGACTTTTTCTATTGAAGTTAGAATTTTTTCCTGGTCAATTTCTTTTTTGTCTTTTTGCGCCGCCGCGATCGCGGCTTCGTTCATAAGATTAGCGAGGTCCGCGCCGGAAAATCCGGGGGTGCGAATCGCGACTTTTCTTAAATCAACGTCCTTTGCAAGTTTTTTCTCGCGGGCGTGTATCTTGAGTATCGCTTCGCGGTCGTTTATATCCGGAAGGTCAAGCATAACTCTGCGGTCAAACCGTCCCGGGCGGAGAAGCGCCGAGTCAAGAATGTCCGGACGGTTGGTTGCCGCAAGAACGATGATTCGCGTATCGCGTTCAAACCCGTCCATTTCAACGAGAATTTGGTTGAGCGTCTGCTCTTTTTCGTCATGTCCTCCGCCTACGCCGGCGCCGCGTTCTCTGCCCACGGCGTCAAGTTCGTCAATGAAAAGAATGGCTGGCGCCGTTTTTTTCGCGGTGGCAAACGCGTCTCTGACGCGCGAGGCGCCGACGCCTACGAACATTTCCACGAATTCCGCCGCGGATATGAAGAAGAACGGAACCCCGGCTTCTCCGGCCACGGCGCGCGCAAGCAAAGTTTTTCCGGTTCCGGGCGGACCTATAAGGATTACGCCACGCGGTATTTTCGCGCCTATCTCAAGATATTTTTTCGGATTTTTGAGGAAATCCACGACCTCTATCAGCTCTTGTTTTGCTTCATTAAGACCGGCAACGTCTTTAAAAGTAATTCTGTCTTTAAAAGACGCGGATAATCGGATGTTTGACTTTCCGAAAGTAAATGCCTGATTTACTCCGGTGCGCGCTTGCTTGAATATTATCCATATAAACACGCCTATTATCAGAAGAGGTAAAAGAACCGGCAGCATCATAGTGAGCCAGAATTTCAAACCGGATTCGTCTTTTATTTCAAGAGCGACCAGTGACAAATGTTCTGGAGTTACGCCATAGTTTTTCAACGTTTCACTAAGGCCGGCCTCCGATTCTTTCTGCGAAACGGCTTTTTTGCCGTCTGCCAGCTCGATTTCGAGCGTGTTTCCGCTCACGGTAAGCTTCATCGTTTCTCCGGCAATTATTCTTTCGGCCACCTGGCTTATAGACAGCTGTTCCGGTTTTTCCTCCGGCTGAAGAATAAGCGAAAAAATAAGCGCCGTAGTGAGCAGCATCAGTATTATCCACGCAATGTTTTTCCAAAATTGATTCATAATGTAATGCGAAATTTGCGAATAGCGTCTCTTTATTCTAATTTGATTTTTAAAATAATTCAATCCCGTTAGAAGCNAGCGCCGAGATTTTTGGCGCGTTAGCGTGTTTGCGCCCGATGATATGATTTCTTGTCGTTGTAGCGCTGCCGCATACGGGCAACGCACCCCTCTGCCTTGTACAGTTTGCCCTTGTAGGTTGCAAACCGACTGTACCCGTTGTTTATGATGTATCCGGGGATATGACGCAGTTGCTCAAGGTGAAGTATGATTGAATCCGCTATGTCTATATAACGCTCGAAAAGTTTAAACTCATCTTCATTTGCGAGTTCTTCGCTTTCGTTGAGGCGATACAATTTTTTGTCGACCGTCTTTGCGAGTTCGGTTACGACATCAAGATAACCGTAAAGAAATGCCTGGACTTTGCCCTGGAAATTCTTCCAGTGAGTTAATTCCGGAACGACTTTTTTTGTCCCGACTATAACTGGCCAGATTTTTCCAAAGAGCTCTGCTTCGTGACGTTCCTGCCACGAAGTGCGGCTTGACCGATTACCGCTTTCGGCGATTTCGGCGGCTCTCTCGTCAAGTCCGGTTACGAGCTGTTCCATGGCGTATTCCATATACGCCATTTCTTCTTCGTCATTTTCTTGAGCGGCCACAATGAACGCCTTGGAAAGATCACTCATTAGATTTTGACTCGCAAATCCTATACGACCTTGATTTCTCATCAGATAGTTGAGATGCTCGTGCAGGCCGTCAAAAGCCGCATTCATTTGTTGGTACATCCCGAAATCTCTTATGTGATCGGGCGTTTGTATGTGCGGTTTTTGAATTACGCGCAAAAAGTCATCAACTCTTTCCGTTTTCTCTCTCATGTGCTTCTCCTTTCTCCTTTTGTTTTGTTATAGAACTCACTGTATCCCGGAAAATTCTTTGAACGGGTTCTGAGATATAGTGAATTCCTAATAAAGATAAAAAAAGCCGGAGGGGAAGTCTGACCGTGGTCGGACTCCCCTCCGTGATTAGCGGCTATCTTGCGCTCACCTCATGAGCGGACGCTGACAGTCGTCAATCAATTTTTAGCGATCGCCCGGCTTTCTCGGACGGACGAATTTCCCGTCGCGATTTTGGAAGCCGCGCGGCGTTTGCGGCCGCGACCTCGCTCCGTCGGCAGCAACGCGTTCGGCGTTGCGCTGCTCTGCGTACTTCAGGTCGAAGTTGCGGAGTTGCCGACGCAGGCCGTATAACGCCTGCACTTGCTGGTGCGCTGACGTGAGATTCCTCGTGTGAGCGAGTTCCTCTTCCACTTTCTTTTTCGCGTCGGCGCCGTATTTCTCGATCAGCCCTGGATCGTTCATCAGATTTTTGACATCCGATTCCAGCTGACCATTCACCGCTCCAGTCACGGCTGTGTCGGTTTCGACGATGGAGTCGCAGAGTGCGCGGGCATCGACTTCCTTGAGCTGTTCCTTGGTTTTCCCGAAGGCCATATCGAACAAGTTTTTTTGGAACTTGCCGATTGACGTTTGGAAAACATCCAGGTTCAGTCGCGGACAGCCCTTCTTGTGGTTTATCAGCTCGCGCTCCAGGTTTTCCAGCGCTTCCTTCGCGTCGTCCGGGTGGACCGGGAGAGAGGCCTTGTAGACCCTGTGCTTCTCGGCCACCTTCGTGAGGAGGTCGGAATCCACGTCGATGTGAACCCGTCCTTCGCACTTCGGGCATGCCATGCCGGACTGGACGTCGCCGCTTGCGACCATCTCGCCCAGGATGACGCCGATCGCGATTGGGTGAAGGTACCCGAATTCCTGCGACTTCCATCTCTTCTCGGTCTCTTCATCGATTATGAAATGGACACGCTGGCGTTCCGGGGTCTGCGCCGTTTCTTGCGCTTGCACTTCTACCGCTGCTTTCTTGACGACTTTGGTCATTTTACACCTCCTAAAAAAGGTTCATTAACCGGCAAAATGCCTTTGTCGCGCTTTATGCGCGGCTAGTTAATGCGCTTCAAAGAACACCAGTATTATACTTGATGTATTAAAATTGTCAAGTGACGGGTTTTAATATATAATTTAGAATATAAAATGATTAACAGCGGCAAAAAAATAGTAGTTATCGGCGGAGGCACCGGCGTCTTTACTGTTTTAAGCGGACTTAAAAATTATTTCAAAAATTTGACCGCGGTTGTTACTATGGCGGACGACGGCGGCTCAACCGGAATTCTTCGTGAAGAATTTGGAATACTTCCTCCGGGTGACGTTCGGCGCGCGCTCATCGCGCTCTCAAATTCAGACAACAAAATTCTTTCCGAGCTTTTCAATTATCGTTTTCATGAAGGTAGCGGGCTTCGCGGCCACAACTTCGGCAATTTGATGTTGACCGCGCTTGAGCGCATAACCGGAAATTTTCAGGAGGCGGTTCAGCAGAGCGGAAAAATTCTTTCGGTAGAAGGCCGGGTTGTGCCGGTTACTCTCGGCAATATTCGATTAGTCGCCGAACTTGACGACGGCGCTGTTATTAGCGGAGAAACAAACATAGACATTCCAAAACACGATGGCCGTTTGAAAATAAAGAAAGTTTGGCTGTCGCCGCAGGCAGACCTAAATATCGTAGCGCGTGACGCGATACTTAAGGCCGATGCCGTTATCATCGGTCCCGGCGATCTTTACACGAGTTTGATTCCAAATCTTCTTGTTCGCGGAATGAAAGACGCTTTGCGGAAAAGCCGAGGCAAGGTAATATATTTCGTAAACGTTATGACCAAATTCGGCGAGACAAACGGTTTTCGCGCCTCGGATTTTTATGAAAAAATAGAATCCTATGTCGGGGAAGGGACCATTGATTATGTCGTTGTGAATAATAAAAAGCCGAGACCCGAGCGTTTGCGACCGTACGTTATGGAAAAAGCGGAATTTGTTGAAATTGACCGGGAATCAGGCGCTTGGAAAGGCGGAAAGCCCATGCTCGTTGCTTCGGATTTGATGCGGTCTAGAGGAATGATTCGTCATGACTCAGAAAAAATTGCGAAGATGATCAGAAAATTGTTATAAATGCATGCTTTTGTCTCGCGATTCCATTTTAAAACATCTTCAAAACGGCACTATCGTCATAGACCCGTTTGATGACCGCAAATTAAAGACGACAAGTTATGATGTTTCTTTGGGCGAATGGTATTGGCGCGAAAATCATCCTTCCGGGCGCGCTTCGGTGCATAATCTTTACGATGAGGAATCCACGAAAATGGTTTGGAGCGGACCTTTCCGGGCGGAGCCGGCAATAAACACTCAGGCACGGCTCGGTTTTGAATTCAAAAACATTCCGACGGACGCCAGAATCATTATTTTAAAACCCGGTGAAACAATACTCGCGCACACCGAAGAATTTGTCGGCGGCCGCGATATAGTCGTCTCCAAAATGTACGCCCGCTCTTCAATGGGTAGGAATTTTGTGGAGGTATGCAAAGACGCCGGGTGGGGAGACGTTGGATATTTCAACCGCTGGACAATGGAAGTCACGAATAATTCACAGCACTATTCAATACCGCTCGTTGTTGGCAGGCGGGTGGCTCAGATGGTTTTTTACGAAGTCGCTCCGCTCAAAATAAAGCAAGCCGATTACGTCGCCGAAGCCGGAAAATATCAGGCCTCGGCCGACCTTGGAGAACTTAAAAAATCCTGGAATCCGCATATGATGGTTCCTAAAATGCATCTGGATTGGGAAGTTAAGGAAATTAAAAAATAAAAAAGCCGAGCAGGACTATGCCGATAAGAATAGTTCCGAGCAGGTTCGGCCAGAAGATTTTTCTGTCTTTTTGGAAATGTCCGTAAAGCGTGTAGCTGGCCCATGTCCATGTTGCGAGGAGAATCATCCAGAAAGAAAGGCCCGCAGTGCTTTGATTAACAAAAATAAGGCGTATTTGGTCTGAATAACCCACTACCGCGAGCAGTATGGTTGATGAAAGAGTCGACCAGCGGACGATTTCAAACATGGCTTTAGTATAACCCGCCATTGTTTTAAAATATAATGACTATGGTCGGCGATAAAGAAATCACTAAATTAATCAAGACTGAGATTGTGCGCCAACAATGGACGCTGGACTTGATTCCGTCGGAAAATATCGTTTCGCCAGCGGTGCTTGAAGCGCTCGGTTCTTCGCTGACTAACAAGTATTCCGAAGGGTATCCGAGCAGACGCTATTACGGAGGCAATGAGATTATAGACAAAATAGAAATTTTGGCGCGGGAGCGCGCGAGAAAAGTATTCCGGCTCGGCAAAAATTGGAGCGTAAACGTCCAGCCGTATTCCGGTTCTCCCGCGAATTTTGCGGTTTATTTCGCGCTTTTAAATCCGGGTGAAAAGCTGATGGGAATGTCGCTTCCATTCGGCGGTCATCTCACGCATGGTTGGAAGGCCTCAGCAACCGGAAAATTTTGGAATTCGGTTCAATACGGAGTCGGCCGCGATGGATACATTGATTACGGTGAAGTCCGTAAAATCGCCAAAAAAGAAAAGCCAAAGATAATAGTGTGTGGCGCCACGACTTATTCGCGCGTGATTGATTTCAAAAAATTTAGAAAAATAGCGGATGAAGTTGGCGCGTATTTGATGGTTGATATGGCGCACATCGCGGGACTTATTGCCGCTGGGGCGCATCCATCGCCATTTCCGCACGCCGACGTTGTAACTACCACTACCCATAAAACGCTTCGCGGCCCGCGCGGGGCAATAATTTTTTCGAAAGACGCGAAAATCGCGGCCGCCATAGACAAAGCCGTTTTTCCGGGACTTCAGGGCGGGCCGCACGACAATCAGACCGCGGCGATCGCAGTAGCGCTTGGGGAGGCGCTCAAGCTATCTTTCAAAAAATACGGCAGGCAAATCGTTAAAAACGCCAAGGTTCTAGCTCGTGAGCTTCAACAGATTGGTTTGGAAATTGTTTCTGGCGGCACTGACAATCATTTAATGCTCGTTGATTTGACTAATTCGGGCATTTCCGGCCGCGAGGCGCAGGATAAACTTGAAGAAGTCGGGATTATTGTAAATCGCAACATGATTCCATACGACACACGTTCGCCGTTTGACCCGTCCGGAATCCGCATAGGAACGCCATCGGTTACGACAAGAGGAATGAAAGAAAAAGAAATGAAAAAAATAGCTGGATTGGTTTACGACGCATTGATTGGCGGATATTCCGCGGATATTGCTAAACGCGTCAAAGCGCTTTGTAAAAAATTTCCAATTTATGCAAATAATTGACGGTAAAAAAATAGCCGTCGATATTATCGCGCGGCTTAAAAAATTTCCGCGGCCGGACAAAATTTTAGCCGCGATTTATGTTGGAAAAAATAAATCCTCCGAGTCGTTTTTGCGGCAGAAAGAAAAAATCGCCAAAGAACTCGGTGTTGATTTTCGTATTTATAAATTAGACGAGTCATTATCGCAAGATAAATTACGACAGGAAGTTGGCAGAATTTCTAAACAGGGAATTGTCGGCGGTGTTATCGTTCAACTGCCCCTGCCGGAAAAATACAACCGCCAGACGATTTTGAATGCCGTTGACCCGAAGAAAGACATTGATTGCGTTACTGAAACAATGCTCGGCAAATTTTACACCGGCCGCTCACCGATTGTTTTGCCAGCGGTTGGGGCGGTGGAAGAGATATTGAAAGATTTAAGATTTAAGATTCAAGATTTAAGAGTGGGGGTGGTTGGAACGGGATTTTTGGTGGGTAAGCCGATTGCTAATTGGTTGACGGGCAAAGCGAAAGAAATTTATATTCTGCGGAGCGTAAGCGATTTTGAAATTTTAAAACAGGTGGACCTGGTTATTTCCGGAGTCGGCAGGGCCGGAATAATAAAGCCGGAAATGCTGAAAGACGGCGCCGGTGTTATTGATTTCGGCTACGACGACGGGAAAGGTGACTTCGATCCCGGCAATATTCCAGATTCCAAATTCCAAATTCTCAAAATTTGGTTCACTCCCACCCCCGGCGGCACCGGACCGATAGTGGTGGCTAAGCTATTTGAGAATTTTTATCAGATAGGGTCATTACTTTCTTCTTAATCGCTTCCAGAATTTTTTTATCTTCTTTAAGTTTAAGGCGTACGTTGTCAAAACCAGTTCCCAGTTTCTCTCCCTCAAATGAGTAGCTTGCCCCGGCTTTTGCGACAGCGCCGTGCGCGATTCCGGCATTAAGCACGTCGCCTTCGTAAGAAATGCCCTCGCCGAATAAAATATCAAATTCAGCGATTTTGAACGGAGCCGCCACTTTATTTTTCGCCACCTTCACTTTTATGCGGTTGCCGACGATATCCTCGCCTTTTTTAACTTGCGCAATCCGCCGTACGTCCAGCCGCACCGAAGAATAAAATTTTAACGCGCGACCACCGGGAGTCGTTTCCGGATTGCCGAACATAATTCCTATTTTTTCTCTAAGTTGATTTATGAAAACAATGAGCGTTCCGGTTTTTGCCGCGATTGCCGTTAATTTTCGCAATGCCTGCGACATCATTCTCGCTTGCAAACCAATATGGTGAGCGCCCATCTCGCCTTCAATTTCCGCCTTCGGCGTCAAAGCCGCGACCGAGTCAACGACGGCGACGTCAATAATTCCCGAACGCACCAAGCTTTCAAGAATATTCAGCGCCTCTTCGCCGTTATCCGGCTGGGAGATTAAAAGTTCGTCCACTTTTACGCCTATTCTTTTCGCGTACTCCGGGTCCATGGCGTGCTCCGCGTCTATGAATGCGGTTTTGCCGCCGCGTTTTTGCGCTTGCGCCACTACGTTCAGCGCGAGAGTCGTTTTGCCGCTTGATTCCGGTCCGAAAATTTCAACAATGCGTCCTTTGGGCAAACCGTTAACCCCAAGAGCCAAGTCCAGAGAAAAAGAGCCGGTTGGAATCGTGGCCACGTTTATTTTCGGCTTTTCGCCGAGCTTCATAACCGCTCCTTCGCCGTATTTTTCCTTTAGCGAAGCAAGCAAGTTTTCCAAATCCTTTGTTTTGTCTTCTTTGTCTGGTTTATCTTTCGGCATATGTCCAATGTTAAATGTTAGATGTTAGATGTCAAATGGCGGATAAGTTTTTTTGTTTGTCGCGGACCCGAGACCTGAACGCATTTGATGCCGGTGCGGCGGGCGGCGTAATCATTGCCTCCTGGATAAAGAGCGTCACCGACGAAAAGCATATTTTTAATCGGCATCTTTAAATGCTTTTGTATTTGCATTATTCCGTAGGCCTTATCAATGCCTTTTCGCGTAACATCAATTGAGGTATAGCCGGCGGCTCTGACTTCAAAATCCGGAAGCGTCCCCTGAAGACGCTTAACTATTTTCATTTTAAGCGCCTGATTTTTTCGTTTCCACTCTTCTTTAAGGCGCGCGCCCCTTTCTCCGATTTTTCCCACAATATTTTGTCCGAGTGCCGAAAAAGTGATTTGGCTCCCCCGGTCTTCAATCGTTTTTCCGTAAATTTTATGCGATGGCTTGTAATTCAATTCGTGAAAGACTTTTTCAAACGCGCCGATAATTTTTCGCCGCTGAGCCGAAGTTAGGTTATGGGCATAAATCCTCCCCCATTTATTTTTTTCGTAACGATAAAAAACCGTGGAAGTAGTTGGAAAAAGATAAAGCCGTTTCAAGAGCTCTTTGGAACAATGTAATTTTGACAGAAATTGTTTTTGAAACAATTCATATTTGCCGCCGCCGATTATGGCAATCGGTTTTTCGCCGAGCAAATCACAAATCAACCGTGACATTTCCGCGTCCATCGTCGATTTGCTTTTAGTCAGCGTTCCGTCCAAATCAAAAATGATTAATTGCTTGTCCTTGAAGTTTCGCATCATATTAATAATAATGTAAATGAGCAATGGTACGCAAAAACAAAGGAAAAGAAGAGAAATTTGAAAAATGGGAAAAACTTCGCCCTGACACGAAAAAAAGCGTTCTCGCTATAACATTTGGAGGAGCGGCGACGGTGCTTTTTTTGAGTAGTATTGGAAAAGCCGGGCCGCTTGGAGGCGCCCTTTTTAGTGGTTTGGATACTTTGTTCGGACTGGGGTTTTATTTAGTCCCGGCGCTTATGGCGATAGTCGCCGTTGTTTTTCTTTTTTCACGCGAAGACAAATTGATAGGGCTGACCTTAAGCGGCGCCGTTCTTTTTGTAATCGCCGGACTCGGAACAATTGATATTATTTTTCCGGACAAGGCCGGACTTACCGGTTCTCTCGTTGGCTTGGTAGAAGTTCCTTTCGGATATGTAGCGGCGCTTGTTATAGGCTTTACCGCGCTTGCCGCTTCTTTGCTTGTAACATTAAACGTGCCTTTAAAATTGCGTTTGCCGGCAAGAAAGAACGCGGAAGAATCCAGAGCAGTTTCGGAAATCAAAGAAGCCGCCGCGCCAAAAATCGCGGAACCCGCGAGTGATGTCGCGTATGAGAAGGCCTCGACGCTCGTCGAAGGCGAGGCGGGAAAAGAAAAAGAAGTTATGGCGGTAAGGCGCGTCGCTCCAGCGATGTCTAAAAATTATAAAACGCCGCCACTTTCGCTTTTGAAGTCTGGGACCGACAAGCCGTCAGCCGGCGATCTTCGCGCAAACGCCAACATAATAAAGCGTACGCTGGACGGCTTCGGAATACCGGTAGAGATGGGTGAAATTAATATCGGGCCGAAAGTTACCCGCTATACTCTAAAACCAGCCGAAGGCGTTAAGCTTTCAAGGATACTTGCCCTTAACCAGGACTTGTCTTTGGCGCTCGCGGCGCATCCCATAAGAATAGAAGCGCCGATTCCCGGAAAATCGCTTGTCGGCATAGAAGTTCCCAATAAGTCGGCTGCTTTGGTCAGGCTCGGCAGTTTGATGGCTTACGCGGATTTTCAAAATTCCGGACCATTAGCGTTCGCGCTCGGCCGAGACGTCACTGGCGAACCTATTTTCGCGGATATTGCTAAAATGCCGCATCTACTTATAGCTGGAGCTACCGGTAGCGGCAAATCAGTCGCCATACATTCTTTGATTCTCTCGCTTCTTTATAAAAATTCCCCCGCGACTCTTAAATTTATTTTGATTGACCCAAAGCGTGTGGAGCTTTCCGCTTACGAAGGCATCCCGCATCTTGTGTCGCCGGTTATTACCGAAGCCAAAAAAACCGTCGGTGTTTTTCGATGGGCGATTGCGGAAATGGAAAAACGGTATGAGACGCTTTTGAAGGCAGGCGCGCGCGACATCCAGAGTTACAATTCAAAAAACAAAAACGAGCAGTTGCCGTACGTTGTGCTGGTTGTCGATGAACTTGCCGACTTGATGGCTTCTCATGGCCGCGAAGTGGAGGGCTCAATTGTTCGCATAGCCCAGATGGCGCGGGCAACCGGAATTCATCTTGTTCTTTCAACTCAGCGGCCTTCGGTTGAAGTTATCACCGGCTTAATCAAGGCGAATATAACGAGCCGTGTCGCGATGCAGGTGGCAAGCCAGGTTGATTCGCGGACAATTCTTGATATGGCCGGCGCCGAAAAACTTTTGGGTGGCGGGGATATGCTATTCGTGTCTTCCGAATTGTCAAAACCGAAAAGAATACAAGGCGCTTATGTAACGGAAGAAGAAATAAAGAAAGCCGCCGACTTTTTGCTTGAAAATAACGACTGGACAAGCGAAGATACGCCGGGTTTTGAGGCGCCTTCCGAAATCGGCGGCAAAGATTTGTTTGAGAATTATATCGAAGACGGCTCCGACGACTCTCTTTACGAGGAGGCGGTTAATGTAGTTCGCGAGGCGCAAAAAGCCTCCGCTTCTCTTTTGCAAAGGCGTCTTAAAGTAGGATATGCCCGCGCGGCCCGCCTTCTGGATATAATGGAAGAGAGAAGCATCGTTGGTCCGGGAGACGGAGCGAAACCAAGAGAAGTTTACGTTGAGCGAGTAGCGAGCAGCGAGTAGTTTTACTGCCTACTCGCTAAGTTCTAAATTCTAAAAAGCATGGAAGATAAAAATTTTCACATAATATTAAGAGAACAGCTGGAGTTGAAGTCATTGAACGTTCAGAAACTGGCTTCTATAAGCGGTATTCAGGAGCGTTATATTAAAGCAATGCTCGAAGGCGACGCGGAAAAACTTCCATCGTTGCCGTATGTTCGTGGATACGTTATAAAGCTCGCGGATTGTCTCAAGCTTGACGGGGATGAACTGTGGGCGTTGTATCGCAAAACATACAATTTCAAAACATCTGGCGCCAAAGACACGTTGCCCAAAAATCGTTTTGCCGCGAAAACAATCTCAAAGAGCAAAATTTTCGCGGTGTTCGCAGTTGTTGCGCTTTTGCTTTACGCCGGAACGCAATTTAACCGTTTGGCTGGAGTTCCCGAAATAACCGTAAGAAATCCCGCCTCGGCAAACTTGATTAGCGTGACGGAGCAAACTTTCACTGTTTCGGGAAGCATAAATCCCGAGAACAAGCTTCTCATAAACGGCGAAAACACCGTGTCTGGCGCGGACGGCTCGTTTTCCAAAGAAATACAGCTTCAGCCCGGCATTAATACAGTGGTGTTCAAAGTGTCCAGATTTTTAGGCAAGGAGACATCTGTTGTTAGGCAAATTCTTTATCAACCGGAATAAATTGACTTTTCAGTTGCATTGTTAATATAATGCGACATAGAATTCGCATTATGCATTATGTTTCGTGACGCTTCCGGTTTACAATTGAACACCGACCGCATGATTGAGGCGATAGTTTCTTTTATGCGCGATGTGCCGAATAGACGCTATAAAATTATGGTAGGCACGGATTCGGTCTTGAGCTCGGACGGTTCTGCCGACTTCGCGACTGCCATTGTCGTCCATCGCGTAGGAAACGGCGGCCGTTATTTTTGGCGAAGAATGGAATTCTCACAATTTCATACACTTCGCGACAGAATAATACGCGAAGTTCTTGTTTCTCTTGACGCCGCGCGAGAGCTTTTGGAAGAGTTTCGCCGTAGCGAAAATGTGCCGCATTTTGATTTTGAAATTCACGCCGACATCGGTGAAAAAGGGGAAACTAAGGTAATGATGCAGGAAGTTCTCGGCATGATACGGGCGTACAACTTTGAAGCGCGCACAAAGCCGGAAAGCTATGCCGCAAGTAAAGTCGCGGACAGGCACACGTAAATGGACAAGCTAGTTTTTGACATTGAAACAAAAAATACTTTTGCGGATGTCGGCGGAGAAGAAAACATAGACAAGCTTGAGGTATCAATGATATGCGTCTATTCTTACGACCGCGGCGACTTTTTCGCTTTTTCGGAATATGAGATAAACGAAGCCGCTGAGCTTTTTAAGCGCGCCGGACTTTTAATTGGGCACAGCATAAATCATTTTGACGTGCCGGTGCTTAAAAAATATTTTTCTTTTGAGATTGCTTCCATACCCACCGTTGATTTGCTTGAAGAAATACAGGCGGGTTTTGGCAGGCGCGTCGGGCTTGATGCTTTGGCGAAGACGAATGTCGGAGCCGGAAAAACGCATCACGGACTGGAGGCAACGCGCATGTACCGTGATGGCGAGATTGAAGAGCTTAGAAATTATTGCATGAACGATGTCAAACTGACGAAAGCGCTTTATGAACTTGCCGAAAGGCAGGGATTTCTTATGGTGCCGGAAAGGACAACGGGCCAGCTTGTCAGCGTTTCTCTAAACTGGAAAGAAAAGTTGCTGGATGCCCACCTGATGCAGTCCTTATGGTAAATAAAAAAATTTATCTTGATTATGCGGCGACTACGCCAGTAGATTCTGAGGTGAAAAAGACAATGCTTCCGTATTTTTCAGAAAAATTCGGAAACGCCGGCTCGCTCCATTCTTTCGGGCAGGAAGCGACGGCGGCAATTGACGGCGCGCGAGAAAAAATCGCGAAAGCCATAGGCGCGCAATTTCGCGAAATAATTTTCACCGGCTCAGCAACTGAGGCGAATAATCTCGCCCTCCGCGGCGTACTTAAAGCTAAAAGCTTAAAGGTAAAAGCTAGAATTATCGTGTCCGCGATCGAGCATGAATCTGTCTTGGAAACCGCTAAAGATCTAGAGCGCGAAGGCGCGGAAGTCATTTATCTTCCCGTCAATCGCGAAGGTCTTGTTGACGTGGGAAAATTGAAGGAGTCGTTAAACGAACGAACGATTTTGGTTTCGGTTATGTACGTAAATAATGAAATCGGCACGGTACAACCGGTGCGTGAAATCAGCAAGCTGATTTTAGAATTTAGAAAACATTCTACTTTCCCGTTATTCCACACCGATGCCGCTCAGGCCTTGCAATATCTTGATTGCGACATAAATAATCTCGGGGTGGACTTGATGACTTTATCGGCGCACAAAATTTATGGCCCAAAAGGAATAGGAGTCCTTTACGCTAAAAGCTTAAAGCTTAAAGCTATAATAACCGGCGGCGGGCAAGAATTTGGCTTTCGTTCCGGCACTGAAAATACTCCGTTGATTGTCGGTTTCGGCAAAGCAGTTGAATTGGCGGCAAGAGACAGAAAACGAGCGGCAAAAAAGATCACGGAACTTCGCGATTATTTTTGGAAAGAATTAAAAAAAATAGAACCAAAGATCGAAGTTAACGGTCGGATCGCGCCTCATATCTTGAACATTTATTTTCCATACAGAGGGTCGCAGGATTTTTTAGCGCGGCTTGACCTCTCCGGAATATCCGCGTCCTCTGGATCCGCTTGCTTCGCGCGCTCGCTCGTGCCGTCATACGTAATTCAAGCGCTGGGTTATTCGCGCGAACGCGCGGAACACAGTGTCCGTTTCAGCTTCGGCAAATATATCGGTAAAAAAGATATTGACGAGGCATTAAAACGTGTTAAAATAATAGTTGATAATAGTTAAAGATGTCTAACTTCCATCGTTTTACCATAAAAGCTCAGGAGGCGCTTCAAAACGCGCAGGATTTGGCCGCGCGCATGAATCACGGCGACCTTAGAGCCGTTCACCTGCTCAATTCTTTGTTAGAAGACGAACAATCTCTTGTTCGACCGGCTCTTGTTCGCGCCGGAATAAATCTTGAACAACTCGCGAAAAGTTCAGAAGAGGAAATGAAGAAACTTCCGAAAATTTTTTCAAGCACGAACGTCGGCCAGCTTTATCTTTCTCAGGAAGTTATGCAGGTTCTTGACCGCGCCGCCAAAGCCGCGTCCAACCAAAAAGACGAATTTATTTCGTGCGAGCATTTGCTTATAGGATTATTGGATATTCCTTCTGGCGCGAAGCAAATTTTGGAAAGGTTCGGGCTTCGCAGAGAATCGGTTACGCGAGCGCTTGCCCAATTGCGCGGCACGATGCGCATTACCGACGAAACACCCGAGAGCAAATTCCAGGTTTTGGAAAAATACGCCATCAATCTCAACAGTAGAGCGAAAGATGGCGGGCTTGACCCGGTAATAGGTCGCGAAGATGAATTGCGCCGTGTGATTCAGATTCTGTCGCGGCGAACAAAAAATAATCCGATATTAATAGGCGAGCCGGGTGTCGGGAAAACTGCGATTGTAGAAGGTTTGGCGCAAAAAATAGTTCTGGGAGAAGTTCCCGATTCGCTTAAAGACAAAGAAATAATCATGCTTGATTTGGGCGCCTTGATAGCCGGCACCAAATTTCGCGGTGAATTTGAGGACCGTCTGAAGGCCTTCATAAAGGAAATACAGAATTCATCCGGACGTCTCGTGCTTTTTATTGACGAGATACATATGCTGGTCGGCGCCGGCGCCGCGGAAGGAGCTATTGACGCAGCCGGTCTTCTCAAGCCGTCGCTCGCGCGTGGCGAACTTCACGCTATCGGCGCCACGACGCTCAAAGAATTTCAGCGGTATATAGAAAAAGATCCGGCCCTTGAAAGGAGATTCCAGCCGGTTCACGTTGACGAACCGAATATTGAAGAAAGTATCGGTATTCTACGCGGCCTGAAAGAAAAATACGAGCGCCATCACGGCTTGCGCATAGGCGACGAGGCGATTGTTGCCGCGGTAAATCTTTCCGCGCGATACATTTCTGACCGTTTTCTTCCCGATAAAGCGGTTGATTTGATTGATGAGGCGGCGGCGGAACGCAAGCTTGAAATAGACAGCGTGCCGGTGAAAATAGACGCGGTGCGAAAACAAATAAAACTTTTTGAGATAGAACGCTCAGCGCTTGCGAAAGAACAAAAAGCCGAGTCGCGAAAGAGAGTCAAGCAAATTGACGCAGAGTTAAAAAAAATCAAAGAATGCGACAGCGAATTGTCGGCGCAATGGAGCGCGGAAAAAATATCCTTTGAGGATTTCCGCAACCTTCAGAAGCGTGTCAACGATTTGAAAGCTCAAGCGGAATCCGCGGAGCGCGGAGGCAACTTGGAGCGCGTCGCGCAGATTGTTTACGGAGAGTCGCCGGTAGCCGAGAAAGAATTGAGGGCCTTTGAAAAAAAATATCTTGCTCGCATGCGTTCAGGCGGCGGTTTCTTAAAAGAAGCGGTTGACGAAGAAGATATCGCGAAAATAGTTTCGTTATGGACCGGCATACCCGTGACGAAGATGCTTGAATCGGAAAGCGAAAAACTTACGCGCATAGAGGATGAGCTTGGAAAGCGCGTTATCGGCCAAGAGCAGGCCATTTCGTTCATTTCAAACGCTCTGCGAAGAGCGCGCGCCGGATTGTCTGATCAAAACCGTCCACTCGGTTCGTTTATGTTTTTAGGTCCAACCGGAGTGGGTAAAACAGAACTGGGAAAAGCGCTTGCCGCGTTTATATTTAACGACGAAAGGGCTCTGATACGAATAGATATGTCTGAATATATGGAGCGGCACTCGGTATCGCGCCTCATAGGTTCTCCGCCCGGATACGTCGGATACGAGGAGGGTGGACAGCTGACGGAAATTATCCGCCACCGCCCGTACAGCGTCGTGCTTTTTGACGAAATTGAGAAAGCGCATCCTGAGGTATTTAACATATTGCTTCAGGTTTTGGACAACGGACGTTTGACCGATGGAAAAGGCCGCGCTGTGAATTTCAGGAACACGATTATTGTTATGACTTCAAACGTCGGTAGCGCGTATTTGCGGAAAATGTCCGCCGTTGGTTTTGCCTTGTCGGAGTCAGACGAAGAACTTGGCGGACCTGCCTCTGGCTGGAAGGATAAAATTTTTGAAAGTTTGCGCGAAAGATTCCGTCCGGAATTTCTCAACCGAGTTGATGAGATTATACTTTTCAATCCGCTCTCACGCACGGTTATAGAAAAGATAGTAATGGTTCAGCTTGAGGAACTTAAAAATCGCCTGGCGGAGAAGGGCATAAAAGCTCAGTTCGACCGGAGTGCCGTTAAGTATATCGTGGATAACGGCTTTGACCCCGAATACGGAGCGCGGCCGATAAAACGCACGATTCAAAAAATCATACTGAATAAACTCGCGGACAAAATAATTAAAGGAGAATTAAAAGATGGCGGTAGGGTTAAAATCGGTTTTCAAAAATCCGAGTTGGTTGTTAAGGTTTAAAGCGCTTGTTTATGCGGCAGCTCTGTTTTGGGTGTGGCTGGGCGCGGCGGAAGGAGAACTGTTGCCATTGTTTGCGTTTTTGTTCGTGGCATCGTTTTTTTATTTCAGCTCTCTCTCGCGGGCCATTCTTCTTTTGCCATCGTTCATTTTAATTGTGGTTTTGTCGCTTGTTGCGGCGCGCCTCACCGTTGCCGCGGTTCTGGCCGGCTTTCTCTTTTACGTCCTTATCGCGCTTAAAGATTATTTTTTCGTAAATCGCCAGACGTGGCACTTTGTTTTGAATTTTACGGTAGCGGCTTGGGCCGGCGTTTCCGCTTTTATTTTTCCGGAGTATTTGCCGTTACTGGGGCTTGCGTATTTTTTGTTATTATACGAAGCCGTTAGATCCTTATCTGTAACCGCAAATTTTCTCTTCGGGTTTGTTGGTGCCACGATTTTGTATCAGATCGCGTGGGCGTTGTCATTGTTGCCGATAGGATTTGCAAGCCAAGCCGCTCTTGCCGCCTTATTTTATTACGTCGGCCATGAATTGATGACGGCTTATACGGCAAAACAATTCTTAAACGTTTACGCGCTTCGTTTGGCGACCATAGCGCTTCTTGTTTCAACCGCTGTTTTCTTAGTTTCCGATTGGGCCATCTGATTTAAACAAATCGGGCCTAAGAAACGCCATTTTGGCGCTGAGTTGTTCTTGTTTCTCTTTGTTTTTTTCAAATTTGGCTATTGTTTGCAGGCATCCCAAAAATTCTATCCGGGTCGGAGCGGTTTCGTTTCCTTCGGAGCAATACTCTTTTGCCTTATCCAAAAATTCTTGGCCGTTTGTCATAAGCGCGAGCCGCATATGTATTATTCCAAGTAAGAATTTTGGTCTTGTGCTTGAGAAAAGAGATTCGTTCGTTTCAAAAGTTTCAGAAATGAATTCAGAAATAATTTTGGCGTTTTCAAAAGAAACGGTTTGCTTTTGAGAAGCGGCGTTGGCCAGCGCGTCGTTCCAAAAAGAAATACTTGCTTCAATGTTTTCCTGCCTTCCTATCGGAGAATAAAAATTCAGAGAGGATTTAAAATATCTAATGGCGTTAATCGGATCTGCCCGTGAACTTATAATGGCTTGAATAATTCCCGTGTTTTTTTTGTACGGCAGATACAATGTGTAATAAAAAGATGCCGAGAATAATGTAGCAAGTATAACGGTCGCGGTTAATTGCATGGCCCGATTATCGCCTATTTTTTTGTGTTGATTCGCGTTCATATTCGTGTCTATTCGTGTTTGTCCTACAAAGAATGCCAGCAGAATAAACATCTGAATGTAAATCGGCAGTGTGTCAAAAAGCACTATTCCTTGAATAAGGTACATAACAAGCCAAACCGCCGCTATTTTTGCCCATATTTCGCTTGTTTTCCAAGCGATTCTGATTGCCGCGGCGAATATGGCGAGGTACGCGGCCAACAAAAACAGCCCTCCGCTTATCGCGTAGTCCAAAAATATGTTATGCGCCCGGTCATACCACGTTTCCAAGCCGTAATGATTCGCGTTGTAATATTTATCAAACGCTAATGAGAAATTTTCTACGCCCCATCCCAATACCGGCTTTTCAATAATTCCGGCCGCGGCCGAGCCCCATGTCCATGCTCTGGTATAAAATCCGGCATCGCTAAGTATCTCTGGCGTTAGACGGTTTAGCCCCGGCACATGCCTCCAAAAATCCGAACCAGACGTATATATGAAAAAGGAAACGAATATGATAAGAGCCGCGAGCGCGATGAGCGGAATATTGCATGTGATTGGCTTTGTCTTCCAAAAGACAAAAGCGAAATATCCAAGCAAAAGAATTGCTCCCGTTGTTGCCGCAAGTATGGTTCCTCTGGTATTGCTGACAAGAATCGCCCCCGCGAGCATTATTAATCCTATTATTATCAGGAATTTGTTAAATCGTTTCAGCTCGCGCGAGAAAAGAAAAATTCCCGAAAAAATCGCGAGAAGGGAATAACCGCCGAGGTAAGCCGGATTTCCAAGCGTCCCCCCGGATCTTTCCAGTGCTCCAATTATAAAGTCAAGATTTATCAGTCCGCGAAATACCAAAAATTGGCCCACGGCGTAAATCGCGACGACGGAAGCGGCAATAAGATTAAACTTGAAAACACCGAGCCAATCTTTCTTAGACACAAAGAGAATTGCAAGCAAAGCAAAAAAAGTGAAATAATGCAGCATCTGAAACGCGCCATCGGCCCGTTCAAAATTTGACCAAAAACTTAAAGAAGGATTCGGGGAAACAAGCGAGCTTAAAACAAAAATCGCGGTAAAAGCCGCCGCGGCCATAAAAACCGGATGTTTAATCGTGTTTTTAATCCCGTCCAGTTCCTCTCGCCGCGCGCGCGACTCCAAAAATATAAGATATAGAAGATACAGGAAAAGCGCCGCTTCTACCATCGCGCGGAAAAAAAGCGCCTTGCCGGTTATGAAAGGGAAGTAAAGCCCGCTTGCGACGATTATCGGCGCCAAAATCGCGAGGCAGATGAAAAATTTAGACGATGTCTTTAAGATATTCATTGAATTCTTTTGAGATTTCAGGATGACGCAATCCGTAATACACCGCGGCTTTTAGCAGGCCTATTTTGGAGCCGCAATCAAATCTCTCTCCCTTAAATTCCCAGCCGTATACCTTTCCTCCCTGCTTTAAATATCGCTGAAGAACTTCGGTAATGCCGACATCGTCTATAAGCGAGAATACTTCCGGCGTAAGAGCGTAGCGTCCAACCGCCGCTAGGTTGGAGGGAGCATCTTCGGGTCTCGGCTTTTCCACAATATTCAGAATCTCATACAAGTCGGACTCGTCGGTTTTTCTTACCTTAACTATGCCATAGGAAGAAATTTTTTCTCTTGGGACTTGATAAAGCACCAGAAGGGGATGACGCAATTTTTCAAAAAGCTCCAAATGCCGTTTTACCGGTTCTCCGCCAATCAAAATTTCATCTCCCCACATAACCAGCGCCGGTTCATTGTGAAGCAAGCGCAGGGCCTGCTTGATGGCGTCAGCGTTGCCGCGCGGTTCGTTTTGGCGTACGAAAGAAAATTTGGCGATAGAATTCATTGCCGTTGTCGCTTTTAGAAGGTCTTTTTGTCCCACTAAAAAGTTTTCCAGTTCTGGATTTTTGTTAAAATGTTCTTCAAGCGCGCGTTTATTTTTGCCGGTAACAAAAATGATGTCGTTTATGCCGGCAGCGGAGATATCTTCCGCAATCCATTGGATAACGGGCTTGTCCACAATCGGTAGCATTTCTTTCGACAGAGCCTTGGTTGCCGGAAGTAATCGCGTTCCCATTCCGGCTACGGCAACAATCGCTTTTTTTATTGACATTAAGCTTAATTGTATGCTGAAGCTTTATACTTGACAACGCTCTTTCGCGGCTTTAACATCTTTCATTAGTATGTCCTCCGATTTTATCCCCCAGCGTTCGTTTGAAATTGCCTTTGCCGCTTTTCGAGTTGCGGCACTTTTTAAACGTCCATATTTGCGGGACGCGGTTGAAATCGCGGCAACGGATTTTTATGCCAAGAATAAAAAAGACGCGTTAGGGCGGCTTGAGCGGTTAATTCGCGTCGCGGAAGCGATTGGGGAAATAGGTCAAGCCAATGCGGCAGTGCTATACAGAGAAATCGGCAATTTGCAGACGGTCTCTTCGCAGGAGGACTTTCGAATAGAAACAATCCGGCAATCCGAGGCGGAAATTGAATCAATTTTTTCAAAGCCGCCAATGGTTATGGAAAACGGCAATGGAATCAATGCGGCAATGAGGCAAACCAATATCGCTGATTTTATTCGGCAATGTGGCAATGCGGCAATGAAGGATATAATTGTCGCTTTTCCGGACGTTAGCGAAAGGACTTTGAGATACGACCTACAGAAGTTATGCGACCAGGACTTGATTGAAAGGGCTGGTAATGGCGGTCCGTCCAGTTATTACAGATTAATTGGTGAACGGGTAAGGAGTAACAATTTATAAGGTTTTTCGTTATAATAAGATGTAAGGGAGTGAGGCCCCGAATGTTTGTTTGCCTCATTCTCGGAGGCATTTTTGATATTAGAATTATTCTTTTTATTAACTGCCGCCTTTCCTCACAACGGCAAGGCAGTGGGTCGATAATAAACAGAGATAATTTTCCAGAACAAAATTAATTAAGTCGAAACAATAAATAAACAAAAAATGAGCATAACATTAAAGAAAGCTTCAGTTATTGGTGTTGCTATCGCGACTGTGGTTTGGCTTTCCGGCGCCGCGATGTTGATTCCGGTTGCCAGCGCCCAAAGCACCGATGCCACCATCCAACAGCTATTAGTTCAAATCGCCGCATTGCAGGCTCAATTAGTTGCTCTTCAAGGAGGTTCTTCGACTGCTTATTCTTTCACTCGCGACCTCACCGAGGGTGTTAGTGGAGCAGACGTAACCGCCTTGCAGAACTATTTGACCAGCACCGGCCATTTCACTCATCCAACGGCAACCGGCTTTTTTGGTTCGATTACCAAAGCCGCGGTAGCCGCATGGCAGGCCGCTAACGGTGTTGCGCCTGCAGTAGGATATTTTGGTTCTATTTCAAAGGCGAAGTACACTTCGCTCATAGGATCGGTAGTAGTGACAGTTCCGACAACTCCGACAACTCCGACAGTTCCGGTTACGATTACAACTCCGGGAGCTGAAGGTTCCGTTACGGCAAAATATGCCGCGAGCCCGGTTACGGGTCAGAACGCTTTTGCCAACTCTGCCAATGTCGGTGCAGTGGGGCTTGAAGTTAAAGCCACCAACTCCGACGTCGTTGTTAATCGCTTGGACGTTAAGTTCAGTTCCAGGCCATGGTTGTATATGTCCCGTTTGACCGTTGCTGACGGTTCAACCTCCGTAAAGACGGTTGACGTTACTTCGGTAAACACCATAGAAACCACAGTCGGCACGAACTACACCGTTCGCGCCGAGGGCTTGAACATTTTGGTTTCAAAAGACCAGACCAAGACCATAAACGTATGGATTGACCCGATACTTCCGGCAGGTGAAACCGAAAAAACGCTTACTTACGAAATCATTGCCAACGCGTTCCGCGCCACTGATGGAGCCGGATTGACTCAAAACGCTCCGGTTGGCGCTTTGGGCGCTAGGACCGTTGTCATAAAGACAGGCGACGTTGCTTCGCTCGAGGTTTCCGAAAATTCTTCCAACCCGAACAAGGGTAGGAACGTTTTGGTCAGCGAAACCGCGACCACGGAAGGCATTCTCGCATTGGTTTTGGACGTAAAGTCCAAGAGCAACGGTTCGTATGTTCGCGAAGTTCATATGTCGTCCACCTATCCCACCTCTTCGGTATTAAAACTCTATGACGGCTCTACGCTGTTGAAGAGCATTACCCAGGCGGCAACTGACGTGAACAACACGTTTGACGACCTTAGCGTATTTGTCGCCAAAGACGCGACCAAGACGTTTACTTTGAGAGTAGATATTCCAAAGCAGACCGCGGTTGCCGCGACAGTAACGGCTAATTCCGGCGTAACCGGCGCGAGCAACACCATTGTTGCCGAAGACGCGACTACGTTTGCTACGGTGAACGTTACCGGTTCTAACGTAACAAGCGGATTGGCTTATTTGGCTGACAAAGCTCCGACTTTGGCATTGGTTAGCGCTTCAATGAGCGCCGCCAGCAAGCCGAGCGGCGCGCTTGACGGCTCTAACACTTCGCAAGCCACGTTTACGATTCGCGTTAACGTTACGGCCAATGGTGGCGACATCTATGTTGCCAGCAACACATTGACCGCTTCAAGCGGTGTTCTTGCCACGGCAACTCCTGTAGCGAGCATGAGCTTCTTGGGAGCAGCCACTTCGCTTATCTCCGGCGCTACGGAGACGACCGACGCCTTAAACTGGAAGGTCAGCAACGGCGCGACCAACTACTTTGAGGTTGCGGGAACCGTTGTCCACGCAGGTAACCCGACAGACCCGGCTCAATTCGCAAGAGCCCTGCTCTATTCAATTGGTTGGGGCGTAAGTGACGCAACAGCCGACAGAACTGTGCAGACATGGGGCCTTGACGATCTCAAGACCGGAGAAGTGCAGTTGCTTCCGACCAACTAATCTGACTGATTGAGTTTCTGAACTGAAACCAAAAACCCCGCCTTCCTTGAAGCGGGGTTTTGGTTTTGTTATAACTGTTGTAATGTACAGAGCTACGCAATTATTGCTTCTTGCCGTGACTGCGGTTATTCCGTTTATATATACCGGCAACTTATACTTCCCATTTATATCGGGCAAGATTTATGTTTTTCGCATGCTTGTCGCCTTGGCTTTTTTCTTCTGGATTTGGCTGATGCTGAAATCAAAGGAATACAGGCCTGATTTCAAAAATATTCTAGTTATTGCCGTTATTCTTTTTTTCTTTGCGCAAGTTGCCGCGGCATTTTTCGGCGTTGACCCGGCTTATTCTTTCTTTTCCGGCATTGAACGGCAGGATGGCGTTTTTCAATTCGGTTTTTGGGTGTTGTATTTTTTGATGCTCGTGTCGGTTTTCCGTTCGGAGCGGGACTGGGAGGCGCTGTTTTACGTTTTCGTCGCTGTTGCCGTCTTGACCTCAGCCTATTCCTGGTTTACTACCGATTCCAGCGAATATCAGTTGTCCGGAATCTTTGGCAACCCCGCGTATTTAGGCGCGTATCTCCTTTTTGCCATTGGCTTCGCGCTTATCCAGAGAACCATTATTTTATATTCCGCGGTCGGATTTCTCGCGCTTACGCTGATTTTTACTCAAATAAGAGGAGCTTATGTCGGTTTGGCTGGAGGAATTTTTCTTTTTGCCGTTTTAACACTTTTGTTTTTGAGAAAAGAGAGCAAGTGGTTGGCTTATGTTTGCGGCATAATTTTGCTTATCGGCGCGATTTCCCTTTCCGCTCTTTTTGCCGCGAGAGACACCGCCTTTGTTCAGAACGTTCCAATTTTGACTCGCGTTACGGAGGTCGCGAATTTTTGGGAAGTGCCCTCGGTTAAGGAGCGTCTTTTGAACTGGAGCATCGCAATCAAGGCGTTTAAAGAAAGGCCGGTTTTCGGCTATGGCCCGGAAAATTTCGGCGTCGCCGCGAATAAATATTACGATTATCGCGTCGGACAGGGCGAGCCGTGGTTTGATCGCGCGCATAACCGGCCGTTTGACACATTGGCAACCGGCGGCACAGTTGTTTTTTCTTTTTATCTATTATGGCTCTTCGCCGCCGCGTTTCTGATATGGAAAATAGGCATCCGCCAGCCGGTTGAGAAAAAAATCTTGTCATTCACTTTGGCGTCTATCCTCTCCGCATATTTTTTGCAAAGCTTGTTTTTGTTTGACACAATCGCGGTATATTTGGGCCTGTTCCCGTTTTTGGCTTTTCTGGTCTACAGATACCAGAAAATAAAAGAAACGGCTAGCGATAAGATGGCTATAAGCTATAAGCTAAAAGCTAAAAGCTATACGTTAATTTTCACAGCCGCGCTTCTTTCCCTTTTCACAATCTACACAACCGTTCTTGTTCCCTGGCGCGCCAACAACGCCGCTTGGCAGTTTTTCAACCTTACCGAGAACGGTTTTTACGCGGAAACCAGACCATATCTTGAAACTGCCTTTGCCATAAATTCTCCCTATACCTACTGGGAATCGCGAAAAATGACCTCGTGGCAGTTCAGGAATATTCTTGAATACAGAGTTGACGCGGAAACGGACCCGGACAAGCTCGCGGAATTGCGGGAATTGTATGATTTCTTAATTCCAGAATTTGAGCGGCACATTGAAGCTAGGCCGACATATCCTCAGATGTATGACACTCTTTCGGCGATTTATCGTTTTGGCTACGAAAAATTGGGGAAAGACGATTTGGACAAAGCCGAGGCGGTTTTGAGAAAAGCGTTCAATTATTCCGATTTGCGCATTGAGTATTACAACCAGTTTGCCGTGACGTTGCTTCTGATGGAAAAGTTTGAGGAGGCGGAAGAAACGCTTAAAGCGCATATGGAAAGAGTGCCGCCGGAATGGGGCGCCGACTTTCCGTTCATAATGCTCGGCAATTTTTACTTTGAAGCGGAAAAGCATCAACTTGCTCTGGAACAATACGAAAAGGCGATAGCGGTCGGTTTTGAAGTATATAAAAATACTGCAGTATACCCGCGCTATATGCTCGCGGCGGAAAAACTGAAAGATTACCAAAAAGTAGTTGATACGGCTCTGCTGTATTTGAAGGAGTGGGGCCCGGACGCCGACACTCACTTCAATCTTGCCGTGGGCTATTTTAATCTCGGAGAAATGGAGCCGGCAAGAAAATTCTTTTTCAAAGCCGTGGAGATGAATTCCGAATATGAACAATTCCGGTCAATTTTTGAGTAGTTTCGTCTGATATAAACAATTTCAACGATCGTTGCAATTGTTTATAAATTAATTCAACAACGTCCCCAGCTCTTTTTGTAATTCTTTGTCCGTTAAATCTTTTTTCTCTAGCTGTTCAATCCGCGTCAATAAATTTTTCGGATCGGCGACCGGTTCGCTTTTGCTTATCAATATTTTTTCCCACCTCGTGGCGCCGGCGCGTTTTTCGCTTTCGGTCATCAATTCCTCAAACATTTTTTCGCCAGGCCGCACGCCGGTGAAAACAATCGGTATGTCTTTATCCGGCTCCAGGCCAGAAAGGCGGATAACTTCTTTTGCCAAATCAAGAATTTTTACCGGTTCGCCCATATCCAGCGTGAAAATTTCTCCTCCTTTTCCTATGGCTCCGGCCTCAATAACCAAAAGAGACGCTTCGCTTATAGTCATAAAGTATCGCTTCATTTCCGGATGGGTAACGGTAACCGGAGCGCGTCTTTTAATTTGTGCTTGAAAAAGCGGCACAACGCTTCCGCGCGAAGCCAGAACGTTCCCGAATCTAACGGAGACAAAGCTTGCTCCCATTGACTGCGTTATCATTTCCGCGATTCGTTTCGTCTTGCCCATAACCGAAGTTGGATTTACCGCCTTATCCGTTGAAATAAGGACGAATTTCTCAACACCGGCGTTTGCCGCGGCTTCGGCGATTATTTTGGTTCCGATGACGTTGACCATGAACGCTTCTTCCGGATGTGCTTCCATCAACGGCACGTGTTTGTACGCCGCGGCGTGAAATACCGCGTCCGGCTGGAACTTTTTGAATAGGCGTTCTATTTTTTTTTCATTGCGAATATCCGTGATGGCCGTTTCTATTTTCTGTCCGGCATATTTCATTTTGAATTCTTCGGACAAATCAAATAAACCGCTTTCGTTAAAGTCCAAGGCGACAATCAAAGCCGGATTAAATTGCGCGAGCTGGCGGCAGATTTCCGAGCCGATGGAGCCAGCGGCACCGGTTACAAGGATTTTTTTATCGTCCACGAATTTCTTAATTTCTTTAGTGTCTAAATTTACCGGGCTTCTGCCGAGCAGGTCCTCAATGGTCAGGTCTTTAAGCGATTCAAAATTTATTTTTTGGCTGAGAATATCCGAGAACTGCGGAATTATTTTTATGTTTTTCACGGCGTTTTCTCGGGAGTGGTGCACCGCGCGTTTAATCAGCCATGAGTCGGAGTTGTTGAGAGCTATGATTATATTTTCTATATTCAACTGCTTTATCAATTCCGGCATATCGTCTATGGCTCCGAGAACCATTATGCCGTGTATGGAAGTGTCGTGTTTGCTTATGTCGTTGTCCACGATACCCGCGGGATAATATCCGCCTTGTTTATTGGCGATAAGACCGCGAACAATCTGTTCACCCTCGGGGCCCGCGCCCACAATCAGCGTTTTCGGTTTGGATTTTATGCTTCCGCCGCGTAACATGTCTTGTACGCCCCTTTTTGCTATTCTAAATCCGCCGATAAAAATCAGATTTAAGATGTAAGATATAAAGATGACAGAGCGGGGAAATCCGGCGAACAAAGTGCCGTGGCCTACAATCACGATTAAGCCGAAAATCGCGCTCGCGTACGTCAGCGCTTTTAATAGTTGCGCCAGTTCGCTTAATCCGACAAATGACCAAGTGAACGCGTAAAGCCGGGCGCGCCACAGGAAGAAAACGTTTAAGGCCGCGATTATTGCCGCGTAAAGCCAAAAACCGGGCAGATATTCCGCCGGCATTTCTCCGTCAAAACGGAGCAGAAAAGCCAAAAATAAAGCGAGCGCCGTTAAGGCGACATCGGCGATTCCGAATGAAAAGATTTTACGCGTTCGCAAAAAGTCAGAGATAGAATTCATTAATTTTCTCTATTACATAGGAAATTTCTTCATTTGTCAATTCGGGATACATCGGCAATGACAAAACTTCGCGGCAGATTTTTTCCGTGTTGGGTAGGGGTTTTTGCTCATATGGATACCAATCGTATGAATAATTTGGAACCGGCCATTTGATTTGCGTTTCAATCCCGTTGGATTCAAGATATTTTTGCAGTTCGTCGCGTTTATCGCTTCGTATCGCGTAGTTTTGATAAACGTCAAAATAGCGCTTGTCGTCAAAATGCGGTAATCTCAAATCTTTTATTTCGCCAAGTCCTTCGCGATATTTTTCCGCTATCTCTAACCGCCTGCTAATCCATTCGTTATAATGTTTAAGCTTCGCGTTAAGGATGGCCGCCTGAAGATTATCAAGCACGGCGTTAAAGCCGAACATTTTTTGGGTTCGCGCCTCGTCGCGCGCGATTCCGTGGTATCGCAGAAGGAGAATTTTTTCGTCAATCTCCGCGCTGTTCGTAGTGACTGCTCCGGCTTCTCCGAGCGCGCCAAGCGCTTTAAACGGATAATGACTAAAGCACCCGGCTTCCCCGAAACTCCCGGCTATTTTTCCGTTAAATTTTGCTCCCAGCGCCTGCGCTGCGTCTTCTATAACGGCGAGCCCCTTGCTTTTTGCAATTCGCATTATCGTCTCCATATCGCACATTCTTCCGTTCAAGTGTATCGGCATTATAGCTTTTGTTTTCGACGTAATTACGGATTCAATTTGAGACACATTCATATTAAAATCATCCCCGACATCAATGAGAACAGGTTTTGCTTCGGCAAAATGAATTGCCGCGATTGACGCGACGAAGGTATGGTCAACGGTTATTACTTCGTCACCGGGTCCGATTTCAAGAGCGCGCAAAGAAAGGTGCAGGGCGTCAAAGCCGCTATTTACGCCCCTGGCGTGTTTTGTTCCGACCAACTCCGCGATATTTTTTTCAAAATCCAAAACGTCCTGGCGAAGAATCAATTCGCCGCGCGACAGGCGGTCTTCAACAACGCCCATAAATTCCTTTCCGTATTTTTCCCAATGGCGTTTGAAGTTTACGAACGGAACTTTCTTGTCCATATTTTATAAGCGTATATATGCCGGTCCCGGCTCTTTATAGGATTTCAATATTACATCTCTTGTTTCCTCCGGCGTTTTCGGAACATACGTTTTCATTCCCGGCAGTTTTTTCAGAAAATCAATTTCTTCGTCTTCGCGCAGAAGATTATGCGAAAACCCGAGGAATTTATATTTCTCGCTTCCCTTTACGCCGAGAATTTTGACGTTCGCGTTGTGCATGCAAATCGCGTTTCGCACCATTTCGTGAACGCGAAAAGTGACAAAGTTAATCATTGAATAAAAATACGGCTTTTTGCCGCTCAAAGCCATTGCCGCGGCAATAATCGTTGAACTTGCTTCCGTCACGCCGAAATTAAAAAATCTGTCCGGGAATTTTTGCGCGAATTTTTCAGCGTAATTGAAGCCTACGTCCGGAATTATAAAGACGATGTTTTTGTCTTTTTCCGCCAATTCGCAAAGCGTGTCAATAAACACGCGCCTGTTGTCTAATTGTTGGATTACTTCGGCCATTTTTATGCTTCGTTCAGCTCTTTTATTGCCTCGTTATATTCTTCATCAGAAAGATTTTTGTAATGGTAAAGGTTGTTATGTTCCGCTCTTTTCCATCCTTTTCCCTTGACCGTGTCGCAAATTATCATATTCGGAGATGAAGCTGATAGATTTTTCAGAGCCGAATCAATCGCTCCAAAATCATGTCCGTCAATTCTTTGTACCGCCCAACCGAACGATCTTATTTTCTCATCCAGCGGTTCAATGTTCAAAATTTCTTCGGTTTTGCCCATTGCTTGAAATTTGTTGTTGTCCACCCAGACCGCTAAATTGGAAAGATTGTGTTGCTTGGCGATTAAGACCGATTCCCACGTTGTTCCTATCTGCATTTCGCCATCGCTCGCGAGAACGTGAATTCGGCCTTCATCGTTGTTTAATTTTTTGGCTAAAGCAAAACCCACTCCCGCGGGAATCCCGAAACCCATTGACCCGCCGGCGAATTCAAGACCAAATTTACCTCTCGGCTCAATCAGGCCTATGTATTCTTCCTCGTCTTCCCCGCAATAGCGCGCAAGATGTGCTTCCGGAATCACTCCCTTTTTCGCTAGAAAATAATAAACCGACGCCGCCACCCACCCCTTGCTCGCGATAAACTTATCCTTTTTCCGGTCCATATTCTCAAAAAGCACGGTTATAATGTCAAGGGCGCTAAAATTGCTTCCGATGTGAGAACTCTGCGCGGCATATATCATTTTAAGTACGGTTTTTCTGCCTTCCCGCGCTATGTCTTCGTATCTTTTATAGTCGGACATTGTTATTCAGTTATATCACAATTTTTTTAATTGTCAAAAGAATAATTTTAATATCGGTTATTAAAGATTTTTCTCTAACATATTTCATCTGCAGCCGGACCTTTTCCGGGCGGATTTTTTCAAGATATATTCTTTCGGTTTCTTCGGTTGATTTTGCTCCTTTCAAGATTTCTCCTTCGTTTATGTCCCACAGCGATGCGTAGTCGCTCATCCCCGGCTTAATGGAATAAACGATTTCTTCCGGCTTGCCCCTGTAAAGCTCGGCGTATTCCAAAACCTCCGGCCTCGGTCCCACCAAACTCATTTCGCCCTTAATCACGTTAAAAAGCTGAGGCAGTTCGTCCAGTTTGAACCGCCGCAGGAATTTGCCTATTTTCGTAACGCGCGGGTCGTCTTCGGCGGTTGACGGCCCACCGATCTCTTCAGCGCCCATGACCATTGTCCGAAACTTAAAAATACGAAACGGCTTGAAAATTTTTCCCGCGCGAACTCCGCGGTAAAAAACCGGACCCGGCGACGCGATTTTAATCAGCGCCGCGAAAAGCAAAAGAAACGGAGACAGAATAATCACCCCGAAAATTGAAAAAAATAAATCTAACCACCTCTTGGTCATTTTTATAAAGTATAATATAATAAGCGCGTTCATCAAATGTAGTCAAATGTAGTCCGAATTTCTAATATAAACAATCTTGACGACCGTCAAGATTGTTTATAAAGTAATAAAAAGCAATAAATATGAACCAGCAGGATTCTTTGTTGAATATTTTGTTTTATTATTCCGGCGGCCGCGCTTCGGCGCGCCGGTGTTTGGCGGACGCAAAACGTTTGAATTATCAAGAGTGGGAACGACAAGTAAAAGAAACCACCCTGCGTACAACGCTTTCCCGTTTAAAAAAGCGTGGATTAGTCAAAAATCGCAAACGCTTTTGGGAAATTACCGATAGGGGCAGAAAGTACGTTAAAGCCAAGCTTTCAGACCCGTTTCGTTCGCGCGGGCCGTATCCTGTTTTAAATGTGGAAAATAGGAATATGATTATAGCTTTTGATATTCCGGAACACCGCCGCAAAGCAAGAGAGTGGCTAAGGGACGAATTGCGTTTGCTTGGTTTTGGGCTTTTGCAAAAAAGCGTTTGGTTTGGTCCGTCACCTTTGCCGAAAAAGTTTATTGTGGCCCTGAACGAACTTAACCTTATTCAACACCTCAAATTTTTTCGAGCCACAGAAGCGGAGATAATCTGATATAAACAATTTCAACGATCGTCGCAATTGTTTATAATCGTGATTTATTTTGAGACGATAAATACAACCTTAAACGCGTATTTGCGCATAAAGGGAATTTTTACAAGTGCCGTGTCTATTGCTTCAAGTAATTTCAGCAATAATTTTCCGCTGGGAAAGCGCAGAAATGGAAACGCCGCCCACGAGACAATGTGAAAATAATAAAGTTTAACATTTTGGAAATAGCGGCTCATTAATTTAACGTCTTCTTGGCGCAAGATATGCGTCGCGGCCCATTCGGTGCGCGTGCCTCTTAAAACATTCAGTTTTCGTTTGAGATTCAGAATCGGATTGTGCCCGAATGTTTCAATGCCCACGAGAACACCGCTCAGTTTCAAAACCCGCGCTATTTCCGGTATTGCTTTCGCAATATCCAAGGAAGAAAAAGTGCCGCCGTCAAAAACAACGTCAAAAGAACCGTCCGGAAAGTCCATTTTTTCCGCGTCCATTTTCAGAAATTTAATACGCAACCCGTCTTGCGTATTGAACCTTTTTCGCGCCGTTTCAAGCGATTTTTCCGATAAATCAATTGCCGTTACTTTCGCGGCGTGTTCCGCCAAAAATCCCGTATGAATGCCGTTGCCGCAGCCATAATCCAGTACATTTTTGCCTTTAATTAGCGGCGCTACAAGTTCATACAAAAATCTGAAACTATTCAGAGCGGTTGGCGTAAACCCTTCAAAGTCGCCTCCGTCCGTTGCCCGCGCGCTTTTGTCGTAGTATTCAATTTCTTTTTGTTTCCGTGTTTCCATTTATATTTTTATACAACATTGCCATTGCTAGTCCCATAAAGAACCAATAAGTCATATTAAGTTTAACAACAATGAAGGCGTCCGCGGCAAGGGAAATAAAAAGCATCGTTAGAGTTGCCGCGATGATTCCGGAAGAAAGCCCCGCTGCTAAAGTGTTTTCTGACGAATTGAATCTTTTCCAGGCCGCGAGGAGAATGGAAATTATAAGCGCTATGAATATCATGCTCCCCGCGATGCCCGTTTCTACGAAATTTCTAAGATATTGGTTGTGGCTTTCGGGTGACGTCAATATGGCGCCCTTGCCGTGGCCAATCGCGTATAATATAGGATGTTGATTGGCTTGCAGAAATGCCTCTTGCATCTGAGGGATAATCTCGTCATCAAGGCGAACTCGCTTGATTTCGTGATAGAGCTGCGACGCAGAATTTATTGAAATAATACGATCTGCTCCCGGAAAATTGGGCAATATTAAAGAAAAATATGCGCCGAAAGTGAACGCGCCAACGCCCGCGAAAAGCAAGGAAGAGGCAACGGCCGTTTTCAACGTTCTTGTATTCCAGACATATAACGCCAAACTTATCGCTAATGCAAACCAAAAACCGTAAATCGCGGTTTTTGAAAGCGCGCCGAGTATGCCGATTATGATGCTGAGGATTGCGATTAAATACAAATATTGTTTTTGTTCGCTAATCTCGCCTTGTTTCCAATAAGAATACAGCCACCAGTTGAACAGAAACACAAAAAGAATCAAAAAGAACGAGCCGGTCGGAAAAACACCCCATTCGTTAAGCGCGGCAGTGCCGTATTCTCCGAACCCCCTTTCCGTAAAAAAGAGCTGATAGAAGACCCAAGAAATGTTTGCCAAACCCACCCCAAGCCAGACGCGCATAAGCAGATTTGAAACGGCCAGACCGGAAATAAAGAGGAAAGTGAAAAAATAAACAAAAAAGAACTGGAGCTCTTTGGCATAATAAAAAATTCCTCTGGCGATGTTGCCATCAAGAAAAAGCCAATTGACCAGCAAGCTGACAAGTCCGATTCCCAGCCAGAATAATATCGGCGCCAGCAGGGGAATGTCTTTTTTCCTTGACCTCAAAAACGCGAAAAACCATACCGGTATCAGAACAAGCATTAGAATATCTTCGCCTCTGATATCAATTATTCGTCCTAGCCCATCAACGGTTCCAATCGGTATCCGCGGCGTCAGGCCTATGGCTAACACCAAAAGAATGAGCAAGGCGACAGCCCACCAGTTCATTGTATAAGTTTAAGCCATTCCCGCTCAAAACGCTCTTTTGTAAATTGTTTAGCGAACTTATGCCCTTTTTCGCCCAAGGATTTTCTGTACGCTTCATTATTCAGAAATCCTTCAACTTTTTCTCTCAGGGCGCCAAAATCCTCACAGATGACTTGGTTTCCTCCTTCCAACAATTCTTTCATTCCTCCCGTGCCCGAGCCGATGACAGGAGTTTTTAAAAGCATCGCTTCGTGAGCGGTGCGGCACCACCCTTCTTTAAATCGCGACATTGCAATCACTACGGATGAAGTGGATAAAAGCTTGAGATAATCTTCGTATTCAAGCTCCAGATTTTTAGCTGGAATTTCCGCTTGCGGAGAGCCAGAGGTTACCAAATGCGCGTCTATGTCCTTCAGCGCCGCATAACTTTCCACAACTCCTTTTGCTTTATTGCGATTTCCCAAATATACGATGGGCTTGCCAAGCAATCCGTGTCTTTCTCTGAATTTTTCAATTTCTTCGGCTGAAAAATTGAATTTATCCGCATCAAAGCCGTTGTAAATAAGATATACGTTTGAATATCCTTTTTCTTTTAAATATCTTTCCCAATATTTGGAAACAACCACAATCGCGTCGGCTTTCCGTAAATTTCTTAAAATCAGCGGAGTTGAAAAGAAAGAAATGAATTTTATCAGCGCCGGCGTGAAAGAGTAATCAATATGATGGACAATCGCTATGTTTTTTATCGGTTTTTTGTTCAACAGGACGCAATAATCCATGGACCTAATAACGGTGTCGTAATTCGCGCTGCGGCTGAATTTCCAAAGCCCCGCCGCCGCTTTTGGCAGTTTCAGATACAAAGGCAGTTCGCCGCCCGATAAGAGATTCACGTTGTCTGTTTGAAAATTTTGCGACAGCGCGTCTTTAACCATTGAGAGATAAGCGGAACCGCCACCGCCGCTCGCGGGCTTATGCGATAAAATCGCGATTTTTTTCATTGCTTGCCGCATAGTAAATTCATGTAATGCGTTGATTCATCCAGAGTGGCAATTTTGCGAATACCAAGCCTTTCAAGTTGTTTCAAAAAATTTTCCGGGCTGGTTCCGGACAGCGCAAGCGCCGCTTTATTGAATTCTATAACAGCCCTTAAACTCCCCGATCGCTTTATTGTTTTTTCCGAGCCCTTAAGTAATTTTGGCTCCGCGCCCTCCACGTCAATTTTCATAAAATCAACAACGGGACTGCCGAGGTTTTCCAATATTTTGTCCAAGTCCTGCGCGCGCACCAGTAATTTATTCTTCGGGGTATATCCATCGGGGTCTATGTAGGACAAAGAAGAGACATCGTATATGCTGTGTTTCCCCGAGCCCTTAACTTCAAAAAACTCAAGCTCTTCTTGCCTATCTGAGAGCGCCAGAGGAAAAAGTTTGACGTTAGGATATTTTTCCGCGGGAATGTTGTGGGCGAGCAATTTAAAAGTGGCGGGATGCGGCTCAAACGCGAATACCTTGCCAGTTTTTCCTACAAGTTCTGAAAAAATTCTTGTATAATATCCGATATGCGCGCCAGCGTCAATAACCGTCATTCCAGGCTTGATAATTTGTCTGCACGCCCTGACCGTTTCGGGCTCATACCATTCTAAAAGAAATCGTAACCTGGTACCCGGGGTGTCCGTGCGAAAAAGCTCCATTTTTTTTCTAACGGAAAGAATTTTAATCAATGGTTTTAGAATTATTTCTACCGGCAAATATTTTTTAAGCGCCTGATATATTTTTGGAATATATATTTCCATGTTTTTCGCTCATTTGTCGAATACGCGCCTCGCCAGCTTTTTAAGCCACGGCATATTTTTAAATAACACCCACGTCGCGGAAAAAAAAGGCGCGATAATGTATATTATCGGCAGTTTCCACCGATTCATCGGTTTATATACAAGAAAGTTTCGTTTTTCTTCGGAGACGTATTTTGTCCCGCGTTCTTCCGGACTCACTCCGGCTTCAAGTTCTTTTATGGCGTAGGCAGGCACCGAACCGATTGCGGCAAGTCCCCGCGGATACAGCACGGTTTCATAATTAAAGTCCGGCGACATCGCGCGGTCCGGTTTGTCGAACCACAATTCTTTAGCTGTGCCTAAATCCAGCCCCAAGTGCTTTCCGTAGAATTTATACAATCCTTGAGCCGTGGCTATCGGGGGATAATTTTCTGTCAGCAATTTCGCGGCGTCTCGGCTGAACAGAATCATTCCTGCGCCGATGTTCCAATTAATCGTGTATCTGTTTCTGTACTCCAGAACCCTGCTTTCAAAATTTCTGACCGTGGCGGCTCCGACCGCGATTCCGTCGTCCGCCGCGAGAATGAAGAGGCCCATAAGTTTTTCAAACCAACCCTTTTTAAGGAGTATGTCATTTTCCATAAGCCCGCAGTAATCGTATCCCAGCTCAATCAGGCGCCCTAAACCGAACCGGATTGCTTTATTCGGCCCTCCTTTGATGTCTAAATGATATTCCGCGAGCCCTGCGTTTCTGAAGTTGTATGATGCTGGCAATTTCCGCGCTTCTTCCGAATCGCTGCCGTCAACCCAGACAATATCGTATCCGCCGTCTTGGTCCATGGAGGGGAGCGTTTGTTTTGTAAAATCAACACGCTCTTTAGTGCTAAAAACAAAGCCGACCCTGTCCTTTTTTTGCGGCCTTCGCGGAACAACCCAGTGTTTCTTTTGTGTTTCTTTTAAGAGTGGAATAATGCTTGTCATTTTGCGTTAACTCTGTCTATTGTTTGGTTCCAAACTTTTAATCCTTCGCAAAAATTTTTAAGCATAGC
>Ga0076042_101_pt1 | contig 110636 bp, 103 predicted proteins | sample RifGroB1_FD_68139 | JGI IMG/M metagenome (GOLD analysis project Ga0076042, IMG submission 68139) | Parcubacteria bacterium GW2011_GWB1_45_9 | reverse complement strand
TTTATCAGAACCCTGCATACGCACTTCGGCATCGCCACTTGCGAAAAATAAATCGATTGGTTGCGTAGAAACTACCTCGCGAACTGATTTAAGACCGTTACCGCGCTTTTCTGGAGCCCGCCCGGAAATAAATTCTGTGAAAGCAACTTTTACGGCCTCCATATGATTCGAAAGATTTGGGCGAACTTGAAGTAGTGTTTCTAAAATGCCCAATCCTCGATCAGCAAGAACGATTATGCCTTTTTGGATGTCATATCCAAAAAATATCCCCGGCGTATCCGGCCATCTTCCTATATTGTGAGCAAACGAATTATCGCCAATCTCTCCGGCGACTAAAACGATAAGAGAAAATAATTTTTCAAACCCCGGTTTCTCCATAAGCAGATATTCCATTTTAGAGAGTTTCGCCCGAAAAATATCGCTATTTTGGCAATAAAATGTGCCCGGAAATTCGGAATTATTTTTAATCCATTCAGAGGCAAACTTAAAAAGATCGCTCGAAAAAATCTCAAGATCTTTTTCTCGATAGTATCTATGCGCGCCTCCCTCTTTTCTAATTGCAATTAACTTACCGCTTTCGTCCCAACGGCGAAGTGTATTTAAAGACACACCGAGATACTCGGCTGCCTGTCCGATTGTGAGTAATTCTTCTTCCATGGTTTATAGCTTAGCATAGATTTAAAATCTACACAAGTATCTGTCAAATCTACCCAAAATTGTTACAATCTACACATTGTGGGAGAATAAACCCCCCCCATTTTCGCCCAATACGCCACGCGGTCGGAGGTCTCTGCCATCAAGAAAGCACAACAAAAAATACCTCGTACGAGGTATTTTTTGTTGTGAGCTCCCCGGGTAGGGATCGAACCTACGACCGTCGCCTTAACAGGGCGCCGCTCTACCGCTGAGCTACCGGGGAATGATTTACTCGTTTTATTTTACTTTTTTACGGCGTCGGAATCAAGTGCCGGTTGGCGCATTGGCTTTGGAAAATGTTAAAATCACGGGATGAAAATACCCGTTATAATTTTGGCGGGAGTTGTAGCGGCGGGCTTGTCGGCTTCTTTGTTTTTGGAGAAAAGAGGGGAGTGCGTTGAAGTTAAAGTTGAAATCGCCGATACTCCGGAAGCGCGCCAACTGGGGCTTTCGGGCAGGGAAGTTTTGGATGAAAACGAAGGCATGCTGTTTATTCACGAAACGCCCGGCTCATACGGTTACTGGATGAAAGATATGAATTTTCCGTTAGATATTGTTTGGCTCGGAGAAGATATGAAAATTATCGGAGCAATGGAGAATGTTCTGCCGGAAAGTTATCCCGAAGCGTTTTATCCGCCCCAACCAGTCCGTTATGCGCTGGAAGTGAATGCCGGCTGGGTTAAAAAAAATAATATTCAAACCGGAAATAAAATATGCCGCTAAGCGCGGCATTAAGCGCGCCAAGGTCTTTATCTTTTAGAATATTCAGTGAGTTGTCCACAGCTGGCCTATTGACTTGATATGCCAAGATTTTGTATCCTGAAAACTGCGTATATAAAAATTGCTGGTCTATAAGCGCCTGTCTGCAGACGGGTATGTGTAAATTAAGTGTTTTTATATTAGCAGCACTAGTGTTTTAAGAAAGCAGGGCAAGTCGTTAAGATTTCAACCCACCAATACAGCCATCAGCTTTTATTTATATAAGCTCGGCGGGGTGCAAGAATTTCTTGACGGCGAAACCCTGTTTTTCTTTAAACAAAAACGGCTCCGTTTATTTCGGAACCGATACAAAGGTTATTGTCGGAACTTTCAAAACACAGTTTTCCGCATCTCCGCAGAAAAGTTCACTGAAAAGTTTTCCGAACTCGGAATTCGGCGAAAAAACCATGATAGGAACTCCAGTCCATACTGCGTTTTTGTTGTAATATGCGGCATCCACGAACACCCAGGAATCGTTCTCTATGCGGTAAAGCCGCACATAGGCATCTTGGCCGTTAATGGCCGTCCTAAACCATACAAGCAGTGACGGCATGGATGAACCGAGCGCGTATGTTGCGATTAAATCATTCATGTCATGGATAACCGATGGGTCTGGCGGCGGTCCAACATACCGGCGTATGACGATTACGCGGTTAGGAACTGTATTAGTCAATTCTAGTTCGCTTTGCCAGCTTTTATATTGCGGCACTTGGTTTGGATTTTTCGCGTAGACATTGCTTTGCCCAATCGCAAACAGAAAAAAAACAGCGAAGAAAGCGACAAGCGATCTGACGAACATGAGCGCACCTCAAGTTAAAATGCTTTTTGGAATATATCACGATTGGCAGCTATTTGTCAATAATGTCTAAAAAATTTTGAAGGTCTTTTGGCAAATCCGCTTCCAAAGCCATAGGCATTCCGTTCGGGCGGATGAATTGTAGATAATAAGCGTGCAAAAACGGGCGTTTCAGCGTTTTTTCTTTCGCGCCATATAAAGCGTCTCCGACAATCGGATGTCCTATAGCGGATAGATGCACGCGGATTTGGTGCGTGCGTCCCGTAAACGGTCTTACTTCAAGGAAGGCGTATTTTTCCCCGAAGCTCTTAAGTATTTTGTATTCCGTTTTTGCCGTTCGCACCGATTTTTTATTTTCGTCAACTTGCGTTTTGACCGCAACTTTTTTCAACCAATTTTTCCTTGACGGGCGTATTGCGTATTCAATTATGCCTGTTTTTTGTTTTGGGGCTCCCTCCACCAGAACCAGATATTTTTTGAGAATGGATTTATTAAGAAATTGCTCTTTCAGAAATAAAAAAGCCTTTTGGTTTTTGGCTGCGAGTATTAAACCTGACGTGTCGCGGTCAAGGCGGTGGAGTATTCCAGGTCGTACGTCCGGTTCGTCGCCCACGTTTTTCATTTCGGGACAGCGCTCAACCAGAAAGTTTACAAGCGTGTTTTTGCGTTCCGAAGAAGTGGGATGCGTTAACATTCCCGCTGGCTTATTTACCGCCACAAAGTCATCGTCTTCATAAACAATGTTAAGAGATTTCATCTAAGATACCGTTTTATGTTGTCCAGATGTCCGTCATAAGTCGCGGAGCAATATGTTTGTCGGTTTGCGTGAATATAAAATAAGCAGTCGGTTTTTTCCGGAAATAGTACCGCCTCTATTGAGTTAATGCCGGGATTCGCAATCGGAGCGGGCGGCAGGCCTGCATTAAGATAAGTGTTGTATGGTGATTCAGCGCGTCTGTCTTCCGAGCGTACCGTCGGCCACCATCCGTTCTCGGCGTTTCCGAGCGCGTATTGGATTGTCGCGTCAATATCAAGTTTCATTCCCACAAGAAGACGATTCCATATTATGCCCGATATCAAGCGCGCGTCTTCTTTGCCAGATGCCTCGCGTTGTATAAGCGACGCTATTTTAATTGTCGTGTCTAATCTTATGTTTTGTTCAGTTAATTCCGCAGTATACGAAGTTATTTTTTCGTTGAATCTGTTGAACATTCTTCGCGCCATTTCTTTGCCGCTTTCGTTTTTCGGGACAAGATACGTGTCAGGAAAATAAACGCCTTCATCATAGGCATTAATAAAATCGTTTAAGTTTTTTTCGTCCCACTTAAATGACTTGGCAAGCAGTTCGGCCATTTCTTCTTTTCGCATACCCTCCCACAAAACTACCCATTTCTGGTCCGGCGCTTGGTTGAGAGCGGCGGCGATTTTAAAAACGTTCATGCTTTTTGAAACGGAATATCCGCCGGGCCGGACTTCGTCGCCTACGCCGTTTAAGTAAAGCACCGCGTTCATAGCGGTCCGGCTTTTTATAAATCCTTCGCCGTATAATTTGGCTATGGTTTCATCTCGTTCGGTTTTTTGGGGCACCACAAACCATTCTGCCTCGGCTCTTATTTGCGGCGCGCTAAAGAACGAATAAAAAATAAAAATAAGGCCGATTGAGACCGCGGCAATTACGGTAAGCAAAACCACGATAGCATTTTTTACCATGTTTTTGTTATTATATAGAAATGGAGCAGGAAACAAAATGGCTTGTCGGCGAGAAATACGGCGGACGCGTAACCGCCAGAAACCGCGGCGCGGTTAAAAAAGACGTTGAGCGGCTGAATATCGGCGAGCCGGTTGATTACGTGATAGGATTTGTTGAATTCGCCGGATGCAAAATAGACCTTTCTTTGCGTCCTCTTATTCCCCGCGTTGAAACGGAATATTGGACCGAAAAGGCGATAGATGACACGTTAGACGACTCAAGAACCAAAGGACGGAAGAACTTAAGCTGTCTGGATGTGTTTGCCGGTTCCGGATGCGTTGGTATAGCGGTTTTAAAACATGTGCCATACATAACCATGGATTTCGCGGAAAAAGAAAGCGCGTTTCTTGAACAAATAAAAATAAATCTCAAACTAAATAACTTAAGAATCGAAGAACAAAAGAACCGCGTTATTCAGTCCGATGTTTTTTCAAATATTTTCGGCTCTTACGATTATATTTTCGCGAATCCGCCCTATATAGCGGAAGCGCGAAAAAAAGAAGTTCAGCAATCGGTTTTGGACTGGGAGCCGGCCGGTACGGTTTTCGGCGGTAAAGACGGCTTAATTTTTATTGATAAATTTTTAAAAGACGCACTAGCTCATTTAAATTCCAATGGAAAATTATATATGGAATTTGGTTCGGAGCAAAAACCCGACGTTGAACGGATACTGAAGAAATATAATTACGGCAAATATGATTTTTACCGCGACCAGTTCGGTAGTTGGAGATATGCAACAATCAATGGTATTTGAAGAAATAAAAATATTGCCGCAATCTATCGGCGCTTACCGACATCTTGATAAAGCCGGAGTTAAGCGCGCTATTTTGGCGGCCACGCATCTTAAGGGTAAGCGGGTTTTTCACATAAACTCCACGGAGAAAGGAGGCGGAGTCGCAGAAATGCTAAAAGGGCAAGTGGCTTTGGAAAGGAGTTTAAAAATCGATTCACGATGGCTGGTTATCAGGCCGAAAGAAGAATTTTTTCAGATAACGAAAAAAATACACAATCTTCTTCAGGGCAAGGCCGGTTTTTTAAGCGGCAAAGAACAGCGCGCGTACCTTGTCGAAAGCTATCGTATCGCGAAAAGCATTGTACCGTTTTTGAAAAAAAACAGCCCTGATTTAATTGTGATTCATGACCCTCAACCGCTTGTCGTCGGATGTGAAATTCCAAGTGAAGTACCGAGAATTTTCCGATTGCACATAGATACTTCCACGCCCAGCGCGAACACTATTGAGTTTCTGCGGCCGTTTTTGGAGCGATATAACGCGTTAATAGTAAGCGGAGATGAATATAGTCCGTCTTGGTTTTCAAAAAAGAAGATTCACGTAATTATGCCGTCCATAGACCCTTTTTCTGAAAAGAACCGTCGTATTTCGGTTGAAGAAGCTCGCGAGATATTGATGCAGTTCAATATTCATCCCGACCGCCCTATTATCGCGCAAGTTTCGCGTTTTGACCCCTGGAAAGACCCAATGGGGGTTATAGACGCATACTATCGCACCAAGAACAAAATTCCGGATTTACAGCTTCTGCTGGTCGGTATTTTTCAGGCATACGACGACCCGGAAGCGCTTCAATACTTTGAGACGGTTAAAAGACACGCCAAAGGCGATCCTGACATCCATCTTTTTAGCGACCCGCGCCGGTTTGTTGAAATCGGCAATGATATGTTTGTTAACGCGGTTCAGACGGCAAGCGACGTTATTTTGCAAAAATCAACAAGAGAGGGTTTCGGATTGACCGTGACAGAGGCGATGTGGAAGGGTAAGGCGGTTATTGGCGGAGACGCGAGCGGAATACGATTTCAGATTAAAAACGGGAAAGACGGCTTTATCGTTTCCGATGCCAAAAAAGCATCGCGTTTGATAATTAAACTTATAAAAAACCCAGGGTTGGCGGCCAAAATAGGTAAAGCGGCCCAAAAAAAGGTCGTGAAAAAATTTTTAAGACCTCGTTATATTAAGGAAAATCTTGACGCGTACAACGCGGTTTTGAAACAAAATAAAAAATGAATAAATTTTCCTGGCCTGCTGTCGTGGTCGGTTTGGTTGTTTTGATTTATTTGGTTTTCGCGCTTATGAGGTCTCAGACCGTTGAAGCGCCTCCACAATCTGATTTTATCGGCCCAACCGGCCCTCCTTCGGTTATCGGCCCGACAGAGCCGGTTCCGGATTCGCGATAGTTAACTTTTGGCGCAAAAAAGCAGCCTTCAAGAGCTGCTTTTGTTTTTAAACCAATACGCCGTGGCGTTCTTTGTTTATTGATGTGCTTACAGGAACCATAAAAAATTCCAGACGTTCGACAAGTCCGACTTTTTTTCCGCCGGTTCCTGAATATTTGAATCCTCCGAACGGCTGGCGGCCGACGACAGCGCCGGTAATTTTACGATTGATATACAGATTTCCGGCTTTCAGGTGTTCAAGCGCGTAGTGGATTTCGCTGTAGTATTCGGTATATACGCCGGCAGTCAGGGCATAATCGGTATCGTTCGCGATACAGACCGCTTCCTGAAAATTTTCCGTTCGCAGAATGAAAAGCGCGGGCCCGAAGATTTCTCTTTGTATACGGTGGTTCGGCACTCCGTCAAAAATCACAGGACAAACGAACCAACCGTTATCTTGCGTCAGAGAATAGCGTTTGAAAACCGGTTGCCGGAATCTTTCCAAATCGGTGATTCCCGTGTTGTACCGGCTAAATGCCTCTTTGTCTATGAGCGCCGTGTGCCTGTATCGCGGATTTTCTGGATGTCCGAATTCAAGCGAGGCCGCCGCTTCAACAAGTTTTTGTTTAAGCTCCGGTCGATCTCCTATTACAATCAAGCGTTGAAGCGCGGAACATTTCTGACCGTTAAAACCGAATTTGGACTCAACAATTCCTTTGATCGCAAGGTCAAGAATCGCGGAAGTTGAAACAATAATCGGATTGTTCCCGCCCATTTCCGCGTCAACTTCTTTTATTCCGAATTTACCGGGATAGCGCGAGGCCTCTCTTTTGATTTTTTCTCCGACTTCGCGCGAGCCCGTAAAGGTAATCTGCGAGATATACGGAGATTTTACAAGAGCCGCGCCAACTTCTTTCCTGCCGGGAAGATAGGCGAGCATATTTTCCGGAACGCCTGATTCAAGAAAACATTCAACAACCTTCCATCCGGTGACGGGGGATTGTTCCGCGGGTTTGTACAAAATCGGACAGCCGGCCGCGAAAGAAGCCGCTATTTTTTCAACAGAAAGCGAAACAGGAAAGTTCCAGGTTGAAATCGCGGCAGTCGGCCCGCGGCTTCTCCAAAAAATGAAATTTTCTTCGGCGCAAATCCATCCCTGGTATTTTTTCTTTTCCATGTACGCCGCTGCGGCAATGGCATAAAGTTCGCAAAAATCAATTGCTTCGTTGATTTCAGCAAGCGCTTCGTTCCACGGCTTACTCACTTCATAGACAATCCACGCGGCAAGCTCGAACTTTTTATCGCGAAGTTTTGAAGCGGCTATTTTCAGAATTTCAATTCTTTTTTCCGCATTCGGAACAACGGCTTGCAATGCGATTTTTCCTGCAAGCTCAATTTGTTCTTCGCCAGGCACGTTGACTATTCCGACACAGCGCCGGTTATCGGCGGGGTCAAATGACTCGATTTTTTGTTCTCCGCGAAAAGCTTTGCCGCCAATTAAAAATGGATATTCCCCGCAATTATTTGCCACTGTGCCAAGAGCTTCCAGCATCGTGACGCGATTTGTTTCAATGGTCCAATCAATTTGGGGTTCATTTTTGAATCCGCGAGAGTCCATTTTACGCCTCCTTCAGAGTTTTCAAGATAAACGACGACTGGGTTTCGCTGACTCGTCTCAAAAGATAAGCAATGCCATCGGTCAAGTTTCCTGCTGGGTACAGAATCGGCATATAGATTCTAACCGGAATTTTTCTGCGGATAATAGTGGCGCCGAGTTTTTCGCCAAGACCGTAAAGCATTTGCGTTTCTCTCGAAAGCCCGGCAAAACTCTCCAGACTTTCTGCGTTGTGAGTCGCGGCTACCATAACAAACCCCAGCTCCAATCCTTTCCGGAAGAGATATCTGTAGTTATAGTCCGTGTCGGCTTTTTCTTTAAACACCGGCGGCTCAGACCAGCCGTGTTTTTCCGCAAGAAAACATTCAAAATCCCAATAAGCTCCTCTAACAAGACGAATCCAGATAGGATCAGCCGTTTTGTTAATCCGTGTTAGTCGATAAAGCGTGTCGTCTGCGGTTTTCAAATAGGATTGAATCACTGTCCTTACTGAACTGCCGTATTCGCAATACAGTCGTTTGAAAACTTCAAAGTAAATTTCTTTAAAATGATATTCTTCCGCGTCCAAATAAGCATGGCCGCCGAAATAAGCGAGTGCTTCAAAAATCAGAGCCGCGCGTTCCGCGATTTTTTTCGCGGAAAATTCTGGAGCGCACGGATTTGCCTGCGAATAAAGCGCGGAACATTTCAAGGAAATCGAAAGTTCGCCGTGAAGGAGCCGAGGCCCGATGTCTTTAATCAAGGAAACATAAGCGTCGCGATAACGCTCCGCGTCTTTTTCAGAAAGAACCGTTTCGCCCAGAATATCAAGATTGACTGAAAATCCTTTCCTGCGGCAGCGCTCAATTGTTTTCAGAGTTTTTTTAAGTCCGTTTCCGGATATAAATTTGCGGGCGAAAAAGTTTAATCCAAAAATCAGCGCCGCGGCAGGAATGTGGCGGATTAAGCGTTTTGGAAATTGGAGGTTGGCGGAATCAATTTTTTCTCTCCATAGTTTTTCAATCTCTTTTTTGTCGGAAAGATACGCCGCGGACGTTCCAAAGCCGATAAGTTTTTGAAGGAGATTTTTATCTTCAATTATGGTTTCCAGCATCGCGTTTCCTTTCCGAGCTTGTTTTAAACTTGCTGCCGTGAGCATATCACTGCCTTGTTTAAATTTCAACTTTCGCTACAATAGTTACTGGACATTGAAAAAGACAATTAGAATGGCTGACGCGACCAAGACAGAAACGATTACTTTCGGCGATTCTAGCGCAATGCATTCTGAAACCGTTAAATTTTTGCCGGTAGTTTTGGCTAGGATGGGGTTTAAAATACGGCGTTTAGCCGCGGATGTGTTTGGATGTCCGGAAGAGAAGCACGAAGAGATTGAACGAAGGTTTTTGTTTAGCAAACCTCCGGATTTTGCCAAAGGCGCGTTGCGTTACGCGATTAAAATCTACATAGAACAGATTTATATACGAGCCTCGAAAAAAAGAGACGATAAATGCAGAATAAGAAAATGCTCAGTCGGAGAATTCCACGTTTATTACAAGACCAAAAAATACAAACTTGGGCATGGCAGGAAGTGCGAAATCGAAAAGCGCATAAGCAAAGAAGAATACCTTCGTTTATCCACGTTCAAAGAGCGAGATACAAAAACAATCGTTAAGACCAGATATTGTTTTTTGTATAAAAATCAATATTTTGAACTTGACGCATTTCACAATCCGCCGAATCTTTACATACTTGAGATTGAGCTTCGGCACATAAACAAACAAGTCAAATTGCCGCCATATTTTTGCATTAAGCGTGAAATTACAGACGAACCGGCTTATTCAAATCATGAATTGGCAAGGATAAAACAAACGCGCAAGCACAATTGAGACCTTAACCGGGTCTCTTTTTAATGCTATAATTTTTTCAATGGCTTTGCTTAAAGAAGAAATCAAATCTTTTTTAAAAGGAGATGTTGCTGATGACTCGGAAACGCTTGAAAAATACAGCAAGGATTATTCCCTTTTCAAAATAAAACCGAAAGTGGTCGTTTTTCCCAAAGACGCAGAAGATGTGGGGAATTTGGTTAAATTCGCGGATGCTCAAAACAAAAAAGGGCGGCGCATTAACTTAACGGCGCGCTCCGGAGGAACGGATATGACCGGCGGTCCTTTGGGCGATTCCGTTGTTGTTGAATTTACCCGTTATTTTAATCAAATCAAAAAAATAGTTGTTTCGTCCGACGGAGGTAACGTCGTTGTCCAGTCCGGCGTGTATTATCGTGATTTTGAAAAAGAATTGGGAAAGAAGGGATTAATGTTTCCGCCTTATCCGGCTTCAAAAAACATTTGCGCCGTCGGCGGAATGCTTGCCAATAATTCCGGGGGAGAAAAAACGCTTGCTTACGGAAAAACTGAGGACTACGTTCAAGAACTCAAAGTTGTACTTAGCGACGGAAAAGAGCATATTATAAAACCACTTTCCAAGTCCGAGTTTTTCAAAAAAATGGAAGAAAAGGGATTTGAGAGCGATTTGTATCGCGAGCTTTGGAGATTGATAGATAAAAATAAGGCATTGATTCAGAAAGCGCGCCCGAATGTATCCAAAAATTCCGCCGGATATGCTTTGTGGAATATATGGTCGCCTTCAAATTTAGACCTTACGAAGCCCTTTATTGGTTATTTCGACCTTACGAAGCTCTTAATCGGTTCTCAGGGAACGCTTGGCTTGATTACCGAAGCTAAATTGCGGCTTGTGCCTGTAAAAAAATATTCGCGCCTCGCGGTAGTTTTTTTAAGCGATTTGCGTCCGCTGGCGGATATTGTGGTTGAGATTTTGAAATTCAAGCCGGAGAGTTTGGAGTCGTATGACGACAAAACATTTCGTGTTGCTCTTCGTTATTTTCCCGAAATTTTTAAAATAATGGGGGGCAATGTTCTTAAACTCGCTTTTCAGTTTTTGCCGGATGTATTGATGCTTTTGCGTGGCGGCGTACCCAAGCTTGTGCTGATGATTTCTTTTACTTCGGACGATAAGGTTGAACTGGAAGAACGTTTGACGCGGTTTAAGAAAGCGGTTTTGAAATTTAAATTTCCGATAAAAATAACAAGAAACGAGGTAGAGGCGGAAAAATATTTCACTATACGCAGACAAAGTTTCAGACTTCTGCGAGAGCATGCAGGTGGCAAATCAACCGCGCCGTTTATAGACGATTTCATTGTTCAGCCGAAATATTTGCCCGAGTTTTTGCCTAAACTGAATGAAATTCTGGATAAATATAAAGATAAATTGATTTATACGATCGCCGGCCATCCAGGTGACGGCAATTTTCATATTATCCCGCTTATGAATTTAAAAGACGAACAAGTTCGCGCCGTCATTCCGCGATTGTCGGAAGAGGTCTATGATTTGGTTTTGCGATACAATGGTTCCATTACCGCCGAGCATAACGATGGGCTTATACGGACACCATATCTGGAAAAAATGTTCGGAAAGGAAGTCGTAAAGCTTTTTGTTGAAACTAAAAAAATTTTTGATCCGCTAAACATTTTCAATCCGGGTAAAAAAACGAATATGGACATCAAGACCGCGATGTCTTATGTAAATCCGAAGTAAAATGGTTTTTTTGTTGAAATTTTTATTCGCCTTATTTATTGTCGCGACTGCGGTGGTTTTTTATTTTGGCGCGCAGTCGCCGGAATTTCCGGCAAACGATGTTCCGCCGATATCGGAGATAATTTCGGAAGAAATGCCGCGTAACGTAATTTCGCCGCCGCCGCTAAGAAGGGAAATATCATCGCCGTCGCCCGCGTCAACCCTTACGCGTTTTGGCGTAATTTTTCAAACAAATTCGCAAAGAGCTGAAAATGGCTTGTTGCCTTTGTCAGAAAATGCTCTGCTTAACTCGGCGGCCGCGGCAAAGCTGCAAGATATGTTCTTTGGACAGTATTTCGCGCATGTAGCGGCGGACGGAACTGATGCGGCAAAATTCGCGTCTGAAGCAGGATTTGAATTTTTGATTATAGGAGAAAATTTGGCCCTGGGAAATTTTGAGAATGACGCGGCGTTGGTTCAGGTTTGGATGGATAGTCCGGGACATCGCGCCAACATTTTGCACCCAAAATATTTGGGAATAGGCGCCGCCGTGGGCAGGGGAATGTTTGAAGGCAGGCAGACATGGCTCGCAGTTCAGATTTTTGGCGTTTCGGCAGCCGTATGTTCCCAGCCAGACGCGGTATTGCGTCAGACAATTGAAAATCTGGAAATTGAACTTAAGATGCTTGAAAACGAATTAAATAAGCGGCGCGGAGATAGCCGGAATGTTAATGAATATAACGAGCTTGTGTCGCAATATAACTTAATTCTGGAAAACTTGCGCGAACAAATACGCGTTTATAATTCGCAAGTAGGTGTTTTTAATTCTTGTGTTGGAGAATTTCGCTGAATAGCTTTTTGTATTCCAGAGCGGATTTTTTCCATGAAAAATCTTTTCTTGCCGCGTTTTTTCGCATAGCGTTCCATTTTTTCGGATTATTAAAAAACAATTTTGCCGCGCGCAATATGCAATCCGCAAGCGCTTGCCTGCTATACGGACCGAATAAAAATCCGTCTTCCAAGTTGTTGATGGTATCTTTTAATCCTCCGGTAGCTCGCGCGATGGGCAAAGTTCCGTACCGCATTGAAATCATTTGTCCGAGGCCGGAGGGTTCAAATCGAGACGGTATTAGAAATGCGTCGGAATTCGCGTAAATTTTTTGAGCGGCGGCTTCGTCAAAACGATTTATAAATGTTACTCGTCCAGCAAATTGTTTAGTATATTTTTTTAGTTTGGCCACGTAAAGCGGTTCTCCTACTCCAAGAATCGTGAATTTAATGCGTTTGTCTTTGTTTAAAACATCAAGCATTGCCGGTAGAAGAATATCAAACCCCTTTTGTTCCGCGATTCTGGAAACCATTCCGCACAAGAAAGCTTTCTCAGTTTTGAAGCGTTTTTGCGGCGGCCACGATTTGTAATCAATACCGTTAAGAATACCGACGAATTTATTTTTTTTGGCGCGAAGCGCCCAATCAAGCCCCGCCCCATTTTCGGGTTTTAAGATTTCTTCGCGGTATGTCGGGCTGACCGTTGACGTCCAATTAGAAGCTAGTATGCCGGAAGCAAAGAGATTTATATTGCCTTTGTTTTTCGCTTGTTTTGGAATAATTGAAAAAATATCCTTTCCGAGTATTTTTAGCGCGATTTTTTCTGAATATATTCCTTGGTAAGCGAGATTGTGGATTGTAATAAGGGCGTGAACCTTTTTATTTCTGAGCAGACCGCGCATAATCGGAATCGCAAGCGCGACATGCCAATCGTTGCAATGAAGTATTGTTGAAGAGTCCCCGTTTTTTGACGCATATTCCGCTATCGCTGATGAAAAAACTCCAAAACGTTGCAGTTCGGATTCGTGTCCGCTCGGTTCCGCGCTTGGCGTCGCATATATGCCACCGCGACTAATCCATGATTTATGTTCAAAAAGAATTATCGGAACTTTGCTGTCCGGCAAAGTTGTCCGCCACAACGGCAACGTCTCAGTGTTTCCGCCGAATGCGACTTTAACGGTTTCTTTGGTTTTAATCAGTTTAAATTTTTTTTCGTCAATAGTTTTGTATTTTGGCAGGAGAATCGTAATTTGAACTCCAAGCTTTGATAATGTTTTTGGCAATGAGCCGATAACGTCGGCCAACCCGCCGACTTTGGCGAGCGGAGACGCCTCCGCCGCGGCGATAAAAATCTTTATTTTCCCCATACTAAAGGATGTGTTTTAAATAATAAAGAAAAATAATCAACGTATAACGAAAACCGTCTTTTTTCCGACGGGGTGAGCTTGCCTCTGTTTTCTTGATAGAGGCGCATAAACTGTTTTTTTGCTCCGGTATCTCGCAATATCATTATTATGTATGAAAGCATATTCGCGGCATCAATTAAATAATCGCCAACATATACGTTTTCAAAATCCACCACCGCGATGCTGTTTCCTTTTATAATAACATTTGAAGGATTGAAATCCCCATGAACGACGGTCGTTCCATGCGATTTTCTCCATAGTTTCATTTGTTTTTTAATACGCTTGAATTTTTTTTCAAAAGCGAGAGCGTCTTTATGACCTCTTTCTTTCAGAACTTTTATATTATGTTCCAGATGGTAAAAATTAATACGTCGCTTAATTTTTGGATGAACTTTCGCGCCATGAAGATGCGCCAACCAGTCCATTAAAGAAATAAGATGGTTTGTTCGCGGACTTTTTTCTTTGACCAGAATGCTCGCGAGCGTACTTCCTTTAATATATTCGAGAAGAAACAAACGATACCGTTCCACATATTTATATGGACGCGGCACGGTTATTTGTTTTTGCGCGCCTAGAAAATGCCGGAAAATTATGTCGTTCATAGCGTGAGCATATTTTTTCCGTCCGTCTGAGTGGGAGAGCGCGAAAATAGAATGCCTCTTTTTGGCGCCCGCCGACGGTTTTAAGCGAAAATCGTAACGGGCGGCAAGATTATAACTGCGCGTGTCGCGATACGACTGTGTGATGGAAACGCGCATGGCGTGGGCGCGCTCTTTTTCGCCCCAGATAAATTTTCGGTTCTCGTTTAATATTTTTTCCACCCCCTTCGGATTAGTTAGGGTTTTAAAATTCTTCAATATGCTCATCCTCGCTGTTCCGGTTGTCCGCCTCGAATTTTTTTGTATCGTTCGGTGTATTTATCCAGCATTTTTTCAACTTCTTCATGAGGAATTTCCAGGCGCAAAAGGTCAATCGCGTGAACGGCATCGTAGATATCCTGCTTGTTTTTTATTTTATGTATCGCGTCTCGCCAAAGTATTGCCTTTTCGTATTCGCCGATTTTCGTAGCTTCTTTTTCAAGTTTTTCCATCATATCTAAAAACGCGTGATAGACCCCTGCTTCACCGCCGCCTTTTTCCAAAGCCCGTTCCTTAAAAGGAATTTTCACCCGTTGTTTTTCTCCCATCATCATTTCATATATTTTTCCGCTGCGTTTCCATTCAAAAGCCGTGGAGACAATTTCCTCATAAAGTTTGCCGGCTCGTTCAAGATTGCTTTCGGAAACGCCCGGAATACCGCGTATAACGTTCAACAGGCGATAGGCGCCCGCCTCAATCATTTCCAAGCTCCACCATGGTTTTGCTGACGCCCACCAAAAGTGGTCGGAGGCGAGCGCCGAATCCATTTTGTTTCTTATTTCCGCGAAAGACGGATCGTTTTTACGCATTGCGTAGAGTTCTTTCAGCGTCAAATTGGTCAGTTCCCATTGCCATTTGTGGATAATATTATCAGGATCAGACCATGAAAGAAATTGAATTCCTCGCTCCATATCTTCTTCGCTTGAAGCCCATGTTGATTTAACCGGAACGACTTGCTCCGTTTCTTTGAAAAAGTCAAAAATTTCGGAAAGTTTTATCAATTTAAAATGTTTTGAGGAAAAAATTTCAAACAGCATATTTTCCAATCCCGGACGGTGATGTCCGAACGTTTCGCCGTCCATTCCCGTAACGAAATATCCGCCGCCATTCAAATCCCTTTTCATTGTTTCAAGCAGGCTTTTTTCGGACCTGACCATAGCGCTCATTATGAGATTTGAAAGTCGTCTCTCCCGGAAAATGGCATAAAGACCGGAACCTTCTATTTTATAAATTTTTTTATAATCAACCTGTTCCGTTCTGCCATTGAAAGCGATTTCGTCAAGAATAATCCATTTAAATCCAAAATGTTCAACGACGGGAAGTATTTTTTTTGAATAAGCCATTTCCGGAGGGAAAAAACCCGTGGGTTTCCATCCCTCGCCGAGAAAAAATTTTCCGGTTTCGTTATTGTTTTCAATTTGCCGGACCATTTCTTTTTCCTCAAGAAACGGCAGGAGGGCGTGATATTTGGCAGACCCGGTAAATTCAATCCGGCCATCACGGCCTAAATCGCGAAGGTCTGTTATTAAATCCCTGAAACCGTATTTGTCGAAAAGTTCCAAAAGCGCTCCGTTTATGTTGAGGGTAAGACGAACGCGTTTGTTCTTTTTTAAGCCGTTTATAATCGGACGGTAGCTTTGCGTGACAACGGCTTCTAAAATATCCGGTTGTTGCTCAATAGGCTGATAGATATGCAAAAAATTGGCCCAGTACATATTTATTTTTTATCAAGTAGTATGTTAAATAGTTTATCGTAGTCCTGCGCGGATTTTTTCCACGAGAAATCGTTTTGCATGGAGTGACTTACTATTGTTGTCCAAGTTTTTTTGTTGCTGAATGTTTCTTTTGCTCTGACTATTGCCACAAGAAGCGCGTATGGGTCGTAATTGTTAAAAACGAATCCATCTCCTTGTTCGCCATCAAAATCGCGCACGGAGTCGGCAAGGCCACCTACGTGACGGACAATCGGTATGGCGCCGTAACGCATCGCCTCCATTTGCACTAATCCTGACGGCTCAAAGCGCGAGGGCACAAGTATCGCGTCAGCTCCGGCAAAAACCAGGCGCGGCAGAATTTCATCGTAGAAATAGTGGCCGCCAAATCGCCCCGGATATTTTTTTTCCATTTCTTGGAAAAAAAGGCGGTATTTATTGTCGCCTCCGCCGACGACTACCATTTGAAAATCAACATTTTCGAAAAGGGGATTGCATATTTGCATTATCAGTTCAAATCCTTTTTGTTCGTCCATCCGTGAGACGATTCCGATTACAAATTTTCTCGGGTCAACTTTAAGATTGAATTTTTCCTGCAGGGCCGTTTTGTTTAACGCTCTTTTTTCCAAATTATTGTAAGAGAAAGGATGCGGTATAAGTTTGTCTTTTTGCGGATTATATATGTCGTAATCAATTCCATTTAAAACGCCGAAAAGCACGGAGCGTTTTTCTTTCAACAGTTCGTTTAATCCTTCTCCGAAGTCCGTAGTTAATATTTCTTTAGAGTATGTCGGCGAAACGGTTACTATGAGGTCCGACCACATAATGCCGCGGCGCATGCCGTTCAGTTTTAAAATATTCGGATCGCCTAATTCCGGAATCGCCGCTTGGCCCGAGTCGTAATCCGTTTCCGAAAGAAATCGGTGGTCGAACATTCCCTGAAAATTGAGATTGTGGATTATGAACATGGTTTTGATTCCGGAGAGTTTGCGGTGCTGATGGTACGAGTGCTTGAGAAAATCCGGAAGGAAGCCGGTTTGCCAGTCATTGGTCACAATTATATCCGGCACCCAATCGGATTGTTTTATGAATTCAAGCGCGGCCTTGCATAGGAGAACCCATCGCACGGTGTCGTCCGCGTAACCGTAAACATTCGCGCGTTTTTCAAAATACTCCATATTTTCCAGAAAGTATGCGACTACATCTTCTTCGCTTTCGTTTTGAAGGACGTTGCAGACGAATAGACCGTGCGGATCTAGTTCTTCCGGAACGAATTCAAGCCCTTCGTATATTTTTGTCAAAGGAAAGTTCTCAAGGTTCATTGAGGCGTATTTTGGAGTTAAAACGCGCGCGTCATAACCGAGCTCGCGCAGAGCTTTGGGAAGGGCGCGCATTACTTCGCCCAAGCCACCTACTTTAACGAACGGCGCGGCTTCTGGCGATATAAACAGAATTTTCGCGGCTTTTTTGCCGAAAATTGACGGAATAGATGGAATAAATGATGCCATATGTTTATTATTATAGCTGAAATTGGTAAAAAGCACAATTTGCCGTATCATTGTTATATGAAAAAGCAAGGAAGAACTTTCAGAAAAGTTGCTGTTTTTGACATTGACGGGACGATTTTTCGTTCCAGTTTTTTGATTGAAATAACCGAAGCGTTGGTTAACGAGGGCGTTTTTCCGCCAAATGTGCGTTCCATTTATGTTAATGCGTATCGCAAGTGGCTACACCGCAGAGGCAATTACCGGGATTTTATAGACCGCGTTATTTTTGCTTTTGAAAAACACATTAAGGGAGTTCCGAAGAAGACATATTTGAAGGTGGCGAAAAAAGTCGTTTCGTTTCACAAAAAAAGAGTGTATAGATATACGCGCGATTTAATTGGTGAATTAAGGCGTAGAAATTATTATCTCCTTGCTATCTCTCATTCGCCTAAAGAAATAGTTGACAGTTTTGCGAAAGAGCTTGGCTTTAACAAAGTTTATGGCTGGGTTTATGAAGTCGGGTCGGAAAGGCGCTTCACGGGAAGAACTTTATATTCAGAATTGATAAGAGATAAAGCAAGAATTTTGAAAAGAGCAGTTGAAAAAAACGGCTTGACGTTAAGAAATTCAGTCGGGGTGGGGGATACGGAAACAGATATCGCCTTTCTTAAAATGGTTGACAAGCCGATTGCTTTCAATCCAAATTCGAAATTATATCGTTATGCCAAGCGCGCCGGATGGAAGATTGTTGTGGAAAGGAAGGATGTTATTTATAAAAAATAAACCCGCTTAAATTTTAGCGGGTTTTAATATTAAAATTTTTTTTCAGCTCCAAAAATATTTCGTTTAACGGCAGAGCTTCTTCCGGCGGTAAAACTCCGTATGCCGATTTTCCTTGAGCGACTAATCTAGCCATATGCGCCGCGGAGAAACCAGTCGTTTTTTCCATACTCGTGAATACCTCATCCGATTCGCAGTACAAGCTTAAAATAACTGAAACCTCTTTCTCTTCAAAACTGCCTATGACTTGAATTTCAAGATAAGTGAAATCGGGATCATTGCGCGCGGAAAGCGCTTCAAAGGATTTTATAAAATCCTTTTTCGGCGTATTTTTCGCGAAAGTCCAAAATTCGGGCCAACGCAAGGTTTTTTCTCGCATACTTCTCGCTTTGTCTTTGAAATTATAGGGAAGCAGACCCAGGCCGCCAGTCGTCAAAGCTTCGCATTCTCCGATATTTTCGATTGTGAATTTCTCCACTTTTTCTTTTATAGGATTTACAAAACAAGGTTTTCCGTTTTCTAAAATCAATGCCGGTTCATAAAGTATGTCGCGCAGTCCTTTTAAATTGAAAAGTTTTTTATAATACGGATATTTTCCAGGATTACGCGGAAGTCCGCCTACATAAATGAAAATCTTATCAATTTTGGCGCCAGTTTTCATAGTCGCGCACCCCACCTTAACAAGAACGGCTCCAGCGCCAGGCTGAATTCCGCATTCAACAAGAAAGCTTAACTTTTTTTCAATTGCTTTTTTATTTAAGCGCAGCAATTTTTTCGTAATTGCGAGATTCCCTCCAAGGTCGCAATAATTAACTCCCGATTTCAGGCAAAGCTTAGCCAGATTGTAATTTAAATTTGTCGGAAGCGCGCTAATAACGATGTCGTATTTTGCCAATTCTAAATACGATATTTTGAGCGGATTGCCGCAAAAGAATTCAAATTCCACAAGAGAAGTATCACGGCCAACTTTATCCTCGGCTTCTTTTAGGGCGGTTTCGCTTATATCCGCCAACATAATCCGGGCGGTATCTGGAAATCGCGCCAAACGATAGGCAATGGCTCTGCCCTGGCTTCCCGCTCCGCAAATTAGATAGCTATACTTTGCCATTCGCGCCCCTTAATTTATAAAAGTTACTGACTTCTTTTTACCCGTTATTTGACGAAAACGCAAATGCAAGGTAATCTTTAGCTATGAATTTCGCGGTAATTGAAACTGGCGGGAAGCAGTATAAAGTTTCCGTTGGTCAAAAAATAAGAATTGAAAAATTGCCGGAGGCAGAAGGCGCCGAGTTTAAATTTGACAAAGTTCTTCTCGTGGTGAATGGCGAAAATGTTAAGGTTGGCCAGCCGTATGTTGATGGCGCCTCAGTTGAGGTAAAAGTGTTAAAGCAGGGGAGAGACAAAAAGAAAATCGTCTTTAGATACCATTCCAAAACGCGCTACCGCAAGAAAAAAGGGCATCGCCAGCATTTTACGGAATTGGAAATTACAAAAATAAATGCCGTTTAAAATCGTATTTATTGCCGGACCATATTTCGGCAGTGGCAACAGAGAAGAAATAGAAAAGAATATAAGAGAAGCTGAAAAATATCAAATCGCGCTTGCAAACGCCGGTGTGGGTTTTTTCTGCGCGCACAATCATACCGAGCACTTTCAGGATAAAGCAAGCGCTGTAGAAGAATTTTATAAAGAGCTTGATTTTGAATTTTTAAAACGTAGCGCCAACGCCGTTTTGGCGATGCCAAATTGGGAAAAATCGCTCGGCGCCAGACGTGAAATAGAATGGGCAAAACAGCAAAAAGATCTTCCTATCTTTTATCCAAAATCCCCGGACGACATAAGCGAGATAGTCCGCTGGGCAAAACAATAAACAATGCGCGCCGGCGGTAAGCCGCCTCTACGCTCTCAGCGAAAAACTTTTGCTTCGCAAAAGACCAAGCTTTTTCGCTTCCGAGAGTTTCCTCAAGAAACACAGGCGGCGCGCATATTATGGATTTTCGCGGGTGACGCCAGTTATTGCGAGCAGACCGTCTCGCAGGCCGAGCGGGCATGGTCCGAGCACATAAACGAATTTTATGTGCTCGGGAGCGAGGCCGAGAGCGAGCGCTCCGACCACGCTGGGGTCGGAGATAGCGTGTCTGCGAGCAAAACTGGCGGCAGGACCCGCGAAAAATTTCGTTAACTTCTTCGTTCCAGAGCGGCGCTCAATGTTTCTTCGTCGGCGAATTCTATTTCTCCTCCAGTCGGCAGGCCGCGTCCGAGGCGGGTTGTTTTTTGAGCGCAATCGTTCAGTTCCCGCGTTATCAGTTCTGCGTTCAAATCGCCGATAGTGGTCGGATTTATGGCAAGAATTATTTCTTTCGCGGTTCCGCCGCCGTTTTTAATCTGAATTTTCAAAGAGTTAAGACGCAGTTTTTGAATCGTATCAAGCGCTCCGTTTTTTTTAAGGTCTCCGAGCACGAAATAGCGGCCGTTGAATTTTTTGGTTTTTTCAATTGATATAAGGTCTGTTTCTTTTTCAACAATCATTATAACGTCCTTATGGCGTCTCGCGTCAGAGCAGACATAACAAAGAGCGTCCCCGGAAGTATAAACAAAAAAACAATCCTTGCATGTTCTTAGGTTTTTGAGCGCGTCTATCGCCGACGCAAGTTCGTTTATTTGCGCCTTGCCCAGCCCGACTAAATAAAAAGCGAGTCGCGTTGCTTGACGCGGGCCGATGGACGGAAGTTGCGCAATCAGATTAACAAACTTTTTTATCGGCTCAGGAATCATATTTCTTCAACGTGCTTCCTGTCCACATTCATAAATTTAACCGTAGCCGTGTCAAATTTCAGTTTAACACTGCCGAGCGGTCCATTGCGATGTTTTGCTATAAGAATCTCGGTAAAGTCTTCTTCCGGCGCAGTCGCGGCGCGGCTATCGCTTTTTTTATATATGAAAAGTATTACGTCCGCGTCTTGTTCCAATGAGCCGGACTCACGAAGGTCGGAAAGGCGAGGGATTTTAATTTCACGTTGTTCCACGTTTCGCGAAAGCTGTGAAATAGCGAGTACGGGTACGTTCAGTTCGCGAGCCAGCGATTTAAGTCCGCGGGATATTTCTGTAACTTGTTGAACCATGCTTTCGAAATTGGTGCGTGGATAGATAAGCTGGAGATAGTCAACGACGAGCAAGTCAAGCCCCTTTTCTGACTGAAGGCGGCGCGCCATTGAGCGCATTTGGAGAATATTCATTGATGGAACGTCGTAGATGTAGAGCGGCGCCGCGGATAGGCGGTCAAGCGCTTGCTGAATCATCTGGAAGTCCATTTCGTTTTTGAGGCGACCGGAACGAAGTTCCCACAAAGAAACGCCGGCTTCCGCGGCTATTACGCGGTCTATTACCTGGTCGCGCGACATTTCAAGCGAGAAAATGCCCACCGGCTTGTTTTCGTGGACGGCGACGTGCCTGGCTATGTCCAGAGCGAAAGCAGTTTTTCCGAGCGATGGCCTCGCGCCCAATATGATCAAATCCGCGCGTTGGAATCCGGAAAGATAATTATCCAAAGAAATGAATCCGCTTGGAACTCCGCGGAAACCGACGTCTCCTTTGTGTATTTTTTCTATGCGTTCGTAAGCCGACGGAAGCTCGTCGCCTATATGGAAAAATTTTTGTCCCGGTGAATTTTGGGATATGGCGAAGACCTTCTGTTCTATTTTGTCTAGAACTTCGTCCAAGTCGCCGCCGTGATTGAACGCGTTTTCTGTTATTTCCGCTGACGTTGAGATAAGGTCGCGCAGGATTTTTTTCTCTCGGACTATTTTGGCGTAATGTTCAATATGCGCCGCGGAAGGAACGGAATTTATCATCTCCGCCAAATAAGCAGAGCCGCCCACTTTTTTGAGCAAGTCCCTTTCTTTGAGACGCGACGTAACGCTTAATATATCTATAGGTTCGCGTTTTTCAAACAGTCCAATTATTGTTTCATAAATGATCGCGTGGCTGTTTTTATAAAAATCTTCCGGCGTGAGAAAATCAGTTATTTTGAAAATGGCGTCTTTGTTTATCAAAAGAGCACCAAGCACCGAATGTTCGGCTTCCAAGTCCTGGGGAGGCAGTTTTATATTTGGAGTTTGTGGCATTGTTTTAGACTAAAAAACTTGTGATCTTATTGATTATAATCCGGCACCATTTTTTTCCACGCGACCGGTCCCATTGGCGTATCTTCTACCATATATCCTAACGTTTCAATTTTTTTTCTCAAGTGGTCCGCGCGCGAAAATTCCCGCTTGGCTCTGATGCGTTCTCGCGCGGCTATCAACGAACGAATGTTTGGAGGCATTGAGGACGAAGGCGGTTTAACCCCCAGTATTCTGAGTTGTTTAACAACGGTGTTTTTTATTAAAGCCGCCTCTTTTTTGTTCAAACTTTGAATTTGGGATTGAAAACCGCCGATAAGCTTGAAAAGCGCGGCCAGGGCCTCGGGCGTGTTAAAATCTTCGTCCATTTTCGCGTAGAATTCTTTTTTCGCGGTTTCAATTTTTTCGCGCGTCATGCTTCCGACGGCCCCGTTCTTCTTTATGAGATTTAGTTTGCTTAAAAATTCCAGTATGGAATTGAGGGCGTTCGCGGCTTGAATCACGAATCCTTGATTGTAATTTATCGGCGAACGGTAATGATGGCGCAGAAACGCCACGCGCATAACCGCGACAGGATGCCGCTTGAGAAAATCTCTTATCGTTATGAAATTTCTCAAGCTCTTGGACATTTTTTCTTCCTCAACCAGCAAAACGCCGGTATGGAGCCATATTTTAACATACGGTTTTTTGCCGCTGATCGCTTCGGCTTGCGCTATTTCGGATTCATGATGAGGAAATTTTAAATCAATTGCTCCGCCGTGCAATTCGTATTGCAATTTTCCGAATATTGCCTCGGCAATCGCGGTGTCTTCAATGTGCCAACCGGGACGACCGTCTCCCCACGGCGAAGGCCAAAAAAGTTCTTTCGCATTAGGTTTAATAAATTTCCATAACGCGAAGTCAAGCGGGTCTTTTTTTTCGAGATCCGGTTCAATGCGCCAGCCGTGCCGCAATTCATCAAGATTTTGGCGGGAAAGTATGCCGTAATTTTTGAATTTTTTCACCGAGAAATATACCCCGTTTTTGGTCTGATAGGCGTATCCCTTTTTAAACAGACGCGATATTTGGCTTTGTATTTCTTGTATGTGGTCGCTCGCGCGTTCGTATTTATTAACGCTTTTAATCCCCAGGCTTTTCATATCTTGGTAGTATGTTTTTTCAAAAAAAACTGCGAGCTCTTTCGGGTTTTTTCGTTCTTCAACGGCGCGTTCAATTATTTTATCGTCTATATCGGTGATGTTTTGAAGGTAAAAAACGAGGAATTCTCTGTGGCGAAGATAATTTACAATGGTATCAAAAGCGAGATAGGTGCGGGCATGGCCAAGATGAGAATAATCGTAAACGGTGGGCCCACACACAAACAACCGCAAAGGTTTTTTTTGCCTGCCCGGCTTGGGCGGTTTCATCCTTTCTTTTTTACCGGTAAGCGTGTTATATATTACAACCATCCTTTTTTCTTGAAATAAATTGACATAACGGCGACTATTATCGCTACGCCTCCGAAAATTATCCAGAAATCATAAGGGCCGCCCAGCATTGACCGCGATATGGCGTCTATGTCGAGAAGCGCCACGAGTAGCATAAGCGGAAAGGTTAAGAACGCCAGAACCGTGAAACGCTGCATAACTTTGTTGGTTTTGACGTTTAGCAGTTGGGCGTTTGTCGTTTCCAGCCCATCAATCGCTTCTTTGTGCAGCTCAATCAGTTGTATTATCTTCATAAAGTCTCCGGTCAGGTCGGTGAGATAAACTTTCATTTTCAGACCCCAAAATTTTTCTCCGATTTCGCGAAGGGATTCAAGAATAATTTGCTGGGGGCGGGTAACGATTTGATATTCAAGAACGTCGCTTTTTAAATGAGAAATATATCCGAGCAGTTCGTCTTCCGTTCCTTTGAAAAGCTGTGAGTTTACAGATTCTATTTTTTCCTGGACATGGCGTAGCTGTCTCAGCGAAAAATTTATTATTTCTTGAATTAGATAGTAAACGAGCAGTCCGGTGCCTTGGCTTTTCACACGGACGTGCATTGAGGCGTTATTTAGCAAAGCGCCGCGCATATTTTGAACCGCCTCCAGCCGTTCGTAGCTGACGGTAATAACGCTGTTTTTTGTAATCAGGAAATCAATTTCGGCGCGTCTTGAGTTTTTAATCGTTCTATCATAAACGGGAAAATGATAGGGCATGAACAGGTATTGGTTGTAGCGTTCAACGCGGGAACGCGTTGACGGTTGTAGGAGCTCATCAAGTATGATGGGGTGAAAATTAAAATTCTTTTTCAAAAATTCCATGTCTTTCTTGCTCGGATTTTCTATGTGAACCCATTCTATTTTTCCGCATTTCAATGTCTCCATCAGATTATTCCTATGATAATCCGAGTTGACACTTAAGTCAAAAATTGATACGCTTCTATATAATCCAAATCCACAAATGATATCCGAATACCACAAATATATTCGGAGCATTAGGATAAATTCGTAGATTAGGATTATCATCATGCTGGAAAAATCCAAGACATTTGTTAAAGAAGCGCGGCAAGAGTTGAAACGGGTTAATTGGCCCAATCGCCGTGAAACAATGCGTCTCACGATGATAGTGATAATTATGTCGCTTGTAACAGCGGCGTTTTTGGGTTTTATTGATTATCTTCTCACTTCAGCAATAAAAACAATACTATAAAATACAAAGCATGGTAAAAACTACAGGAACAAAAAAAGCGGAAAAAGAATGGTACGCTATACACACTTATTCGGGGTACGAAGACGCGGTAGCGAGATATTTAAAACAGCGCGTGGAGTCGCTTGTGATGAATAATAAAATATTCAACATAATCGTCCCGAAAGAAAAGAAAATTCGCATCAAGAACGGCAAAAGAAGGACGATCGAAGAAAAGATTTATCCCGGTTATGTTCTGGTGGAAATGATTCTGGACGAAGATTCGTGGTACGTGGTTCGCAACACCCCGCGCGTCACGGGTTTTGTCGGAACGGACAATTCCACTCCGGTCCCACTTTCCAAGGAAGAAATAGGTTCGCTGATGGCGAGAATGGGGACTGGAGAAGAAATTAAATTCAACATAGAAGTTAAAGTAGGCGACGTGGTAAAAATAATAGATGGACCGTTTCGCGACTATGAAGGTAAGATTTCCGAGGTTGATGAAGAGCGCGGCAAGTTGAAGGTGTTTGTTCCGATTTTCGGTCGTGATACGGCGGTGGAGATGGATTCATTGCAGGTACAGAAGATATAAAAATGTAAAATTATAGATTAAAATGTTAAAATGGTTTAATTTTACATTGTCATTTTTCATTTTGATATTTACATTTTGAATTAACAAATTATGGCTAAAAAAATTAAGACAACTTTAAAACTTCAGCTTCCGGCAGGGCAGGCGAATCCGGCGCCTCCAGTTGGGACGGCTTTGGGTCCTCACGGCGTAAATATCCAGGAATTCTGTAAGCAATTTAACGACGCCACCAAAACGATGACTGGCGACATAGTTCCGGCTGAAATAACCGTTTATGAAGACCGGAGTTTTGTTTTTAAACTGAAAACCCCGCCCGCGTCGGCACTACTCAAAAAGGCCGCTGGCATAGAAAAGGGTTCCGGCGATACGCCAAAGACAAAAGCCGGCAGGGTTACGCGTGAAGACGTGCGAAAAATAGCTGAACGAAAAATGGAGGACTTGAACGCTAACAGCGTTGAAGCCGCGATGAAAATCATAGAAGGCACCGCGAAGTCAATGGGACTAGAGGTGGTATAACTACGGTCTCCAAGTGGTGTTTACTTTGTAGCTTGCCGTGCCGCAAGTGTCGGTGTTCACGCAATTAAACGACACCCAGCCGATATTGTCGTTCCATGCCCATCCGGAGAAATCGCCGTTCGTTGTATTAATGGTTACTTTGTAATCAACAGGAGTACAGGATTCATCTGAACAGTTAAAACTAAGCCAGCCGACCTCATCGTTCCAGGCATAGTTGGCTAAAGTGCCGTTGCCGTCGTTTGTTACACCGAAACTCACCGCGCAACTGCCGAGCGTTGTGCAATCCAGATAAATCCACCCGATATTGCTATTCCATGCCTTGCCGGTAACCGTTGAGCTTGCCACTATAACATCTCCGCCGGATGCGCGAAAATCAAGCCAACCGACATAATCGCTCCAGGCATATTTAAAAGTGGAATCAATGTTTGTGGTTTCGCTTGCGCCGCCGCCCTCCAAGCCCGGAGGCGCGCAGCCGGTACCGGTATCCGTGCCGCCTTTATAGCGCAACGGCGTTGCGGAAGACCTGACGACTTGCGAAAAATCCAATTGAGGATTTCCGCCGGAATCGTAGGAAAGTTTAAGATTGATAAAAACCATGCCCCTGAACGGTTCTTCGTCGGTCGGCAAGGAACATTTTGAGAAATTTAGCTGGTTAATTATTACTTTGTCACTGCTCAATTCCAGTTCGGCTCCTGTTCCTTGCTGGAGCGTTACTTTGCCGTTAATCTCGCGTATGGTTGTCGGATTTAGCGAGCTTGAAGCGAAAGCAAGAACAAGAGTCGGCGTGGTTGTTCCAGTTTGAATGTTTATGGCATCGGCTTGGCGCACCAACTGCTGGATGCGCTGTGTCAGGAACTGCGCTTGGTTTATAACTTCCGTAGTGGCGGTTTGGCGGTTTTGCACGCGGAGAACTTGCACGAACACGGCCATAAAAGCCGTAAGCACCACGGCAAAAATTGAAATATAAATAAGGAGCTCTATCAGCGTAAATCCTTTTTGACCAGAGTACATATTCCAGAGTTCAATATTGACCCTTCCATATAATCGGAAAAATAAGCTTTTTATTCATATTTTAATTGTATCTCAAAACTGACTGTACATCAAAACTTATCCACAGTCTCATTGATGGCAGGCGTTTGCTAAGCGTCGTTCTTGAAGACACACTTGACGAGATTAAAAAGCATGCGTTAAAGTGATGATATGAAGTCAGTGGTTATTTGCGGTTCGCAGAGGTATAAAGACGAAATCAGGGCTTTTTCCAACAGTTTAAAGGCGTTGGGAGTATCTATTGTTTTTGAGCCCAATTTTGAGCGCAGGCCGAAGAAATTTCTCAAATCGCCTGAACGGATTCGGCTGGCGGCTTATTCTTACCGCAAACAAATTCCAGCGCTTGTTCACGAGCATTTTGACAGAATACGCAAGGCGGATATTTGCTATATTTACAACAAAAGCGGATATCTCGGAGTTAATACCACGCTTGAACTTGGTTTTGCTCACGGCAAAAATATGATAATTTATGCCCTTGAACCGGAGAAGGCGTTTCATCAAGGCGGCGAAATTTGTCGCGATATTCTTTTTACCGAAGTTGTTCCGACTCCTGACGAGCTTGTAAAACGACTTGCTTAATGGGCGCGATATGGCTAAAAAATGCGACAACAAAAGCGTCGCGATTCTTGTTCGCAACGGCGACAAAATTCTTCTTATTGAACGCAAGGCGTACAATCCCGGCTTTGCTTTGCCGGCCGGACATCAGGATGGTGATGATGAAATAACGACCGCAAAAAAAGAACTAGGTGAAGAAGTCGGATTGGCAGCCACGAAACTGATTGAAAAGGTGAAATTGCGCCTGAATAATCCATGTAAGCGGGAAGGCGGAACACATCACGATTGGACCGTGTTTGAAGCAGAAAGCTGGAGTGGCGTCATAAAGCCATCTGACGAAGAAGTAAAAACGTATGTTTGGACGGATAGACAACAAGTTTCCGGCCTTGCCGAAAAATTGAAGGACTTTGCGGAGTCATTAGGTCTCGCGCTGTCCGATGAAAATATGCCAAAAATCGTGGAGGCGACAAACAGCGACGATGCATGGAAACGGAATCCCGGACTTGAACCGGCAATGCATCCATTATTCAAAACCCTCAAGATTATTTAACAGAGGGTTTTTTTTGTTATAATCTTAATTAATATGTATAAACCAACTATCGGACTTGAAATTCACGCCGAATTGAAGACGCGGAGCAAGATGTTTTGCGATTGTCGCAATGATCCGGAAGAGAAGCATCCCAATTTGAATGTATGCCCGATTTGTCTTGGGCATCCGGGCACTCTGCCGGTTATAAACAAAAAAGCCGTTGAGTATGTTCTTAAAGTTGGAATGGCGCTCGGAGGAAAACCGGCAAAAAAATCAAAATTTGACCGCAAAAACTATTTTTATCCGGATTTGCCGAAAAATTATCAGATTTCACAGTACGATATGCCGTTAATCAGCGGAGGGGAATTGCGCGGAGTCAGAATAACGCGCGTACATCTTGAGGAAGACGCGGGGCGGCTTGTTCACGAAGTTGGCAGTTTGGTTGATTTTAACCGCGCCGGGGTGCCGTTAATGGAGCTTGTAACCGAACCGGACATACGGAGTTCCGATGAGGCGGTTTTATTCGCCAAAGAATTGCAGTTGATTTTGAAATATCTTGGCGCGTCGGACGCTGACATGGAAAAAGGATTGATGAGAATAGAAGCAAACGTGTCTGTAAAAAAAGAGGGTCTAAACCAATCCAGAGGATTGGTCGGCCGAACAGGTTCGATAAACGAACCTGTTCTAGGCACGAAGGTGGAGGTTAAAAACATTAATTCTTTTAAGGCGGTTCACGATGCTATTGAATATGAAATTAAACGACAGGTTGAGCTTTTGGAAAAAGGAGAAAAAATTAAACAGGAAACGCGCGGCTGGGACGACGTTAAGGGAATAACAAAGGCCCAGCGTTCAAAAGAGGAGGCGCACGATTATCATTATTTTCCCGAACCGGATTTGCCACAGCTTGACTTGACTCCGTCGACTGACGGATTTGACTTAGAAAAGCTCAAATTGGAAATTCCGGAGCTTCCCGAAGAAAAACGGCGTCGTTTTGAAAAAGAATACTTATTGTCGCCGGAACAAACGGAAACGCTTGCAATTGAGCCGGCGCTTGCTGATTTTTTTGAAGCCGCTGTTTCCGAAGCTAAAACATTTACCGACGATACCGCTATCACACAAATTGCGTTCAATTATCTTACAAGCGATTTGCGCGGATTGATTAAACAAAATGAAATGGCGATTCAAGACCTCAAATTTACTCCTGAAGATTTCGCGCATCTTGCCGTTTTGGCGCATTCAAAAAAGATATCAAGCCGCATCGCCAAAGATTTATTGCTTAAAATGTTTGAATCTGGCGGCGACCCGGAAAATATAATTAAAGAGCAGGGGATGGAGCAGATTTCCGACGAGTCCGCGATATTGCCGGTTATTCATAAAATACTCGTGGAAAATTCTTCAGCGGTAAATGATTTCAAAAAAGGCAAGGTAAACGCTCTTAAATTTCTAATCGGCCAAGCGATGCGCGAGCTAAAAGGGCGGGGCAATCCCGAAGCGCTGAAACGTTTGATTGAAAAAGAAATCCCCCGATAATTTACGGGGGATGATGTTGTTTAATTTCCGCCGGTAAGTTTTTTTACCACCAGCGATAAAACGGACGATTCGGTCAAAACCGGATCTTCTTTCAGTTTTCCATTTTGGTCAAATTCAACGTCAACGTCGTTAAGCCGCATTAGATATTCGTGAATGTTGAAATCATGAAGTCCTCGCTCCGTCGCTTCTTCTTTAAGTTTTTGAACCAAGTCGGAAAGTCGCGCTCCGGCGGGCAGTTTTGCCTTAAACCAAGTCGCCATTATTCCGAGAGTGTGTTCAAGTTCGTTCTTCGCTTCTTGTTCTTGCGTTTGGTCTTCGTTCTGCTTCTCTTTCATGTCGCACCTCTTTCAGATCAAGTTTTTTTAAGCGATTGGGTATGCAGATAAAGTTTTTGCGTTTTCAAGTACGGAAGGTCGTTAAAAATTATAATTGTTTCAAGAAATTCTTCGGTATCGCGCACTTTTTGGGTTTTAAAACGAACAAGAACTTTGCCGATTGTCGCCGCGATAAATGCGGTCGCCTTATCGGCCAAAGCGGCGTTTTGCGGCTTTTTTTTGAATAGGCGCAAGCATTCCTGAACTACGCCGGCAACGCTCCACAGCGTTGGTATGCTTCTGGAATCGGCGCAAGGCGCTTGCACTGCCTCAGATTGAGGATACAGCGTTCTTTCATATCTTTCAACACAATCCGGGTCGCGAGGGTCAAAAGCGACAACGTATGCCTCGTTGAGGCCCGTTCTCGCATCAACGTAATACGGAATGTCAGCGCGATAGCGACAGAGTTCAAAAATTTGCCTGCGCGCGTCCATATTGTCCACAAGCGTGACGATTACTCCGCTTAAATTGCTTTTCGGCCCGACCTTCTCGTTTTTTGGGATTATTTTTGATTCGCTGAATTGCTGAATGATGTTTTCAATTGCCGATATCTTGGATTCGCCGACGTCTTTCGGTCTGTACATTTGGTTTAGAAGATTGCGCGGCTCAACTTTGTCAAAGTCGTATATGTAGATGCGTCGAAATCCGAGCGTTTCCGACATTTTTCCGCAAATTAATCCCGCGGAGAGAAAAGAGCTTCCCAAACTTCCGGCGCCGATTATGGTAAGTTCTTTTGTGTTCATAACCGCCTCCTATGCGGCTCATTGTCCCAAAACGGTTCTTTCTTTGGTTTGAAAAGTCCGGAAATTATGGACTCGTAAAGCGCCAGTTGTTTTACGCGCACTTTTTTCTCTATAGCGGTTTTTATGCCATGGCTGCGTTCAACCATAATACTCCGAAACTCTTCCATTTCAATTTCGCGCGTGAACCCGATTTCATCAATTTGGAACGGATATTCCCATTCCGGTTTTGTATTGAGCCAGAGGCAGAACTCGCCGTATTTGTTTAAAACCAGCGAAGCCCACCATTCTTCAAATCCTCTTCCGAAGGAACTGATTGTATCTTTATCTGTGCCGCTGAAATAAACGTTGCCCCAGACATGGCTGTGCCACCACAGCCGCATTTCGGAAATTTCTTGAAGGTAATTTTCTTTTAGCATTCTTGAATGCCACGAATGGTATGTCTTAATATCAAAGTCCGTAAATGACATTCCGCATTCTTGTTCAAAAATTTCCGGTTCACTCCTGACGACATATAACAGACCGTTTTCTTTTTGAACTTTGGCCAGCCCTGAAATTTCAACTGGGTTATGGTGGACCGCAAGTAAAAGATCCGCCATAGTTTCGGGCTCAAACAGAAACTTTATATCAGTTGTAGATATTTTCCGCATCGCGCCGTCTCCTTTCATTTTCTTGCTTTGCCGCCAGTTCCGTCAGAAACTGCTTAACCAAAGAAATAAATTCGTGAATTTTGCCGTCGCGCTGCAGTTTTATCATTTGCGCGTCACTAAGTTCTATACTTTGGCTGAGACTTGGGTCAAAAACGCCTTTGCGGGATTTATCCGATGACAATGAACACAACAGGCGCGGGTGACCGTTTGGTTTCATGATAACGCACGCGTCAAACAATTTTGGAACGGAAAGATAAATTTCAATCAATGGGCCGTTTTTTTCAACACATACCACATCGCGATCGTTCGCGAGTTTATCAAGTTCTTTTTCGGCTTTGTGTTCGGCAATTCGCAGTTCTTTTCCAAGCTTTTGGTGAAAATCTCGCGTATCTTTAAATTCGCGGCGCATACCCATAAGAACCGCTTGTTTATCGGTTATTTCTTTTCTAAGAGAATCCAGTTCGGATTGCAGGACAAGAGTTTTCCGATTGTAAAAGGCATTTTCCATGGCTTCAATAAATCTTTTTTTTGCCTCATCCATGGCTTCCGGCGAGGCGTAGTTTTCCGGAGCCGGCACATTCTCCAGAAAGCGCTTCTGTGGAATATTACTTTCTTTTCTCAGAAAGGATAAACATAGTTCCACTATCGCAACAATGTTCAAGTCCTGCATGTGCTTGTTCATTATGTGATTAAGTCCGTCTGACACAGATTGTCCGAAGCATGTTTCTTTTTCTTTGGCATAGCCGTGATAATATTCTCCGGCGTATCTATCCTGATGGAAGTGAATGCCAGAACGATCCTTTAATCTCGGGTCAATTCTGATTTCAAATTTACCGATGTCAAAATGAGTTGACTCAAGTCCTTCCGCGTTTGGAGTTTTAAAAATGACCTTTGTGTTGACGATTATCAATCCGGCGCTGTCGACTTCAACGGTTTCCACGCCGTCCAGGTTTAGAATAAGATGGAAGCTTTTGGCAAGTTCGTTTCTGTCCGTGCCTGATTTTGCGTATTCAAGCATGGTTTCAATGTCAATTTCTTCATTGAGCAGTTTTAAAAACTCCTTCTTTTCTTTTTCAATATTCTCGGCGCTTTTAGCCAAAGTATTTGAAACTTCTTTTATCCCGCCGATGTAATTTTCTTCAAGAAATAAACGAAGTTTTTGGCCAATTTCGTTTCTCTGTTCCAAAAAATTTTTTCTGACAAGACGCGCGATAAGGCGTCCATCCAGGTTAACCGCGTGTTGCATCGCAAGATACAGCGTAAAGAACAGAATTTTTGCGAGATTTTCTTTTTTCCAGCCGTCGTTAAGGCAGTCAAACATAAGCCATATATTTTTTTCGCTTACGAATGCGGTTGCTCGCGGCTCGGGAGCGTTTACGAATATTCCGAATGAAGCAACGGGATTTATCGGTTCAAACATTCGCAGATTTTTGGGACTTTTAGTCCAGAAAAGCGTGCCGGAATGAAAAATGTGATTGATTGCGCGGGCTTTTGGCCAGGCGTTAACGTGAATGTGCACGGTTTTGTCGTCTTCGCTTTTGATTTTCTTGGCATAACCGCGCGGGACGTTAACAATGATTCTTACTTTGGCAATTTTGGAAAACCACTCAAAAATGGGCAGAATATTCTTTATTCTGGGAACATCTTTTTCGCGACATTTATCCCACTGAATTTCAACACATCCTTTAAATTTCATGCCGTTATCTCCTTCTCTTTTGTCAAATTTCTGAATTACTTATAGCATTAAACTTTATTTTTAGCAAACAAAAAGCCCCGTATTTTACGGGGCGGGATTTTCGAGAAGTTATATCGTCGTTCTTGTTCTTGTTTGCGCCATAGTTCTAAGGCGAGCCGCTCTTTCGCGCCATTTTCCTTCTGGAATAAAGCGCAATGAATTGCAAAAGAGCATCGCCATATTTGTCATTTCACGGTACGAAAGAATGTTTATCGGAGGAGGTGTGTCTTCCAGCGCCCACTGCAAATGTTTTTCTTCCAAAATCTCGCTGCTTTGCGACGCCTTGGCGTTTGCCTTGCGGATAAGGGATTCAATTTGCGCTCCGGTAAATGGAATTTCGTCTTCGTCTTCCGTACCCATAAGATGCGTATCCGGATCGCATTTCTTTAGCCGGTCGTTTTCAAAATGCCAATGTGTTTTCCATCCGAATCTTTTGACGGTTTCTTTATTGAGATTCCACTTAAATTGTTCATGGATAGCATTCGCCTGAACCTTCATTTTATACAGTATGGCTTCAAGGATTTCCACGCGTTCCGTCCATGACGGCGGAAAGAAAGGAATGTGGTCGTCAAATCTTCCTTCGCGAAGCAGCGCGTCATCAAGCAGGTCCGGGCGGTTTGTCGCCGCAACCCACAGAACTTTGCCACGCAGGTCGGTATCCGACATAAACCGGAACAACTGCGCCTGTATGCGGTTATTGACGCCGGTGTTATCAAACATCGTTGAACGATTTTGAAAGTCCTGGTCGATTTCGTCCGCAAAAACAATTACCGGAGCCATTGCCGAAATTAATTCAAGAGAAAAGTCCAAATTCCGCTCGGATTGTCCTACCCACATTTCTCTGGTGTTTTTCATCAGCACGAACGGAATGCCGGCTTCATAAGCGATTGCCTGGGCGAAAACGGTTTTACCGGTGCCCGGAGCTCCGAGTAGCAATATTCCCATCGGAACCGTCATCAAGCTTTTTCCTTTCATGGCGTTGACGACCTCGTTGATAAAGCACTTATGCTCATGAAGTCCGCCTATGGCTTTTATGCCCCACAGCGGCCGCATTATTTCAAGCAGGCCACCAGATTGTTCTTCCATGTACCGCTTTTTCTTTTCAAAAAGAATGCCAGGAGCAATGACCATTTTCTTTAAGCCATGTTCTTTCACCATGCTTATAATGGCGTTTCTGGACATTCCTGCCGATAAACTCGCGAAAACGTCCGGTTGCATATCGTTTTCTTGCGGCTTGTAAATCTCGCGTAAGGCCGTGTATGTTTTTTCGCGGTCTTCAAGGTCGGAAATGTGAAGCTTGAGCGGCACGATGCCGTTTGTTTCCGAACGCAACTGATGCGAGACCATGGTTAAGCTCTCGCCGGTCAGAAAAATGAGATTGCGACTTTCTCTTATTTCGCGGTCGCGCGCCCAGTTCAAAAACATAACAAGTGAATCGCGATCCGTTTGGCATGAAGCTGTCGTGGAATCTGGAGGAACCAATGTCTCAATATACTCAAACACAACTGAGAAGAAAGGTTCTTTTGACCCCGCTTTTTTATCGGTTTCGTCGCCGAAACATTTCTTTAACGCGTTGGCCAGATCTTTGTGCTCCAGATTGTCGGCATCGTCCCACGAAATTCTTAGCATTTCGTTAAAAAGCGTAAAAGCGTAGGACAAATTGTGTCGTTGCACTTGGAATAGCGCTTCAGCGGCATTTCGTCCAGCGGCATCTACTGAGTCCGGGTGAAGCATTCTAAGGAATTTCAAAAATTCCTTTTCCATTGTTTCGTTAGCAAAGCGTATTCCCGAGCCGCGGTTGTAAAAAGCGATGAATTTTGATTTGCTGGCCGCGGAGCTTGAAACGAGATGTTCCGGGAGAGTTTCAAATTTTTTCTCATTAAGGATTTCGCTTGCGACGTCCAGATAAAGAAGAAAAGTATGAGCGGCGCCTGAATCCCATTTGTAATTTATGGCTTTTTCCCAGCTCTTCATTGTTTCACCTCCGAAAGTTTGAAGATTTCATTCAGATAGGGATTGCCGGGTTCCAAAACTTCGTCAATAATTCCCGCTTCTTGCGCTTGTTTGGCAGTAAGGAAATTTTCCTTGTTGAAAAATTCCTTTGCGTATTTCATGCGCAATTTGAGATATCGCGTTTTATCGTCTTTATTTTCGGATTTTTCAAGACGTTGCAATGTTTCAAGAATTTCCGGCATCGGCGTATCGCCGTGGCTTAAATGATATTCCGGAATTTTGGTTTTCTTCGCCAATATTTCATGGAGCTGGTCGAAAAGATATTCGGTATACTTGATCTGTCCCATGATATCGTCAACGCTGCCGTCCGCTCCACCGTGGCCGCGATGGCCGTGAATTACGGAGCGATGGAAGGCGTATCTTTTGCCTTTGGTGCCGGTAGTGAGAATCGGCGTTGCCATGCTTAATGATTGGCTTATGACAACGGTTTCAACGTCAATACCTTCGGCTTGCAAATGTTCAATGGCGTTAATGATCAAAAGACCTGCGGCAACAGACCCACCGGGACTGTTGATAAGAATTTTGACCGGATCTTTGTTTTCTTGTCCCAAAAGCATTAAATCGGCGACAACCGATTCCGCCATAAGCGGCATATTCTGCACGTTTAACGCGGATGTCCCGTCAGCTATCATGCTGAAAATGGTGACAATGCGGCATTTCGCGCCGAGATAATCATAGCTTTGAAGAAGTGAATGCGTCCTTGGGTATGGCCTTAAGATCATTTTTTACCTCTTTAAGTTTGTAAGGAACATATCAATGATTTCACATAGATTTGATTTAGTCAATAGTTTTTAAACCACCCTACTTGTTTTTTGGCGTAGCGCCGGCTATCAACATTGATTTTGCGCTTCATTTCTTCGTAGTCGATTAAACCGCGCAGATAGCGCGAAACATGGCGGTATTCTAAACCAAGGTCGTCAAGGCGTTTCCAGCTCAATTTGTGCTTTTTGCGCAGGTTTCTTACTTCTTCAATAAGTCCGTGTTTCAAACGTTCTTCAAGTCGTTTTTCAATTCGTTTTTTTAATTTTTCCGCAGGCACTTTTAGTTTGATAATTTTTAGGCCTTGCGAAGGCCTAAATGTTTGAAATTGTGGAATTGGCTTTCCGGTTTTTATTATAATTTCCAGCGCGCGGACAAGCCGCCGTTTATTGTGCCGGTCTATGTTTGCCGCGCGACGCGGGTCCAGTTTTTTGAGGCGCGTGAAAAGTTCGGCAGGGGACAGGCGTTCAAGTTTTTTTCTTAGTTTTTCATCGGGAGGAACTTCGGGAAATTGAGAATCGTAAAGAACCGCGTCAATATAAAAACCTGTTCCACCTGCAATAATGGGAATTTTTCCGCAATTTTGAATGCCCTTAATCGCTTTTTCGGCGCAGGTTTTGTATTCGGCGACTGTAAAGCGGCGATTTGGATTTACGAAATCAATGCAATGGTGGGGAATATCTTTGTACACAAAAGCCCCCCCGATCCATTTACCAAGCACTTTTGCCGAGCCGATATTCAGGTATTTATAGACCTGCCGCGAGTCCGCGGAAATGATTTCACCGCCGATTTTTCTTGCGAGTTTTACCGCAAACTCGGACTTGCCTGACGCGGTGGGTCCGATAACCGCGATTATAGACGCGCGCTTTTTCGTCATTTCTTTATTGTAATTTTTTCCGTAAAATATTAAAATAAGCCGTTATGAAGAATAAAAGGGTCTTCGTCGCTATGTCCGGCGGGGTGGACAGCTCGGTCGCGGCCTTGCTGTTGAAAAAAGCCGGCTATGACGCGGTCGGCGTTTTTATGCGTTGTTATAATCTTGATGGATGCGCCGAGCGCGACTCGGAAGATGCGCGAAGAGTCGCGGAGAAATTGGGCATTCCGTTTTATGTCTGGGATTTTGAAGACGAATATAAGGAAAGGGTAGTCAACTACATGATTGACGGCTACCGGCGGGGGATTACACCGAATCCAGACGTGATGTGCAATCGTGAGATTAAGTTCGGCTTGTTTCTGAAAAAAGCGTTGGAGACGGGAGCGAGTTTTGTTGCCACCGGACACTATGTCCGCCTTAGGCGGAATTCAGAATTTCGAATTTCGAATTTGATTCAAAATTTAAAATTATTACAAGCAAAAGACACAAACAAAGACCAGTCCTATTTTCTCTGGACACTTACCCAGGACCAACTCAAGCATTGTTTATTTCCGATAGGGGATTATTTGAAATCAGAGGTGCGTGAAATCGCGCGAAAAGCCGGTTTGCCGACCGCGGAAAAAAAGGACTCGCAGGGAATCTGTTTTTTGGGCAAAGTGGCTCTTGTGGATTTTTTAAAGCAATATATTCCGGAAAAGCGCGGCGCGGTTTTGACTACCGCCGGTAAAAAAATAGGAGAGCATAACGGCGCGCAGTTTTATACCGTGGGCCAGCGCCACATCGGCGTAGCAAACGGCGCGCCGATATATGTCGTGGAAAAAAACGTCAAAACCAACATGCTTTTAGTTGCTGAAGGAAACGAAAATCCGGCGTTTTACAAAAAAGAAATTAGCTTAATTGACGTAAATTTCATTTCAAAAAAATTCCAGATTCCAGATTCTAGATTCCAGTTTCCAGTTATGACTCGGGTTCGTTATCGTCAACCACTCGCAAAGTCAACTCTCTTAAAACTTAAAACTGGAAATTATAAATTAATTTTTAAAACACCTGTAAAATTCGTAGCCCCCGGCCAGTCGGCGGTGTTTTATACAAAAGCAAAAGATGGATACGAGATGCTTGGCGGAGGAGTAATTTTAGAATCTAGAATCTAGGAGCTAGAATTTAGAATCTAGTATGAGGTATAATAAATTCTAATGAGGATTTTGACCGAAGAAATTATTGAGCGTGTAGGAAAAGAAGTTCGGCTCGCGGGTTGGGTTGGCGCGCGCCGCGACCACGGAAAAATCATTTTCATAGACCTCCGCGATATAAGCGGCATCGTTCAGCTTGTCTTTACTCCGAAAGAGAAAGAGCTTTATCAAAAGGCTGAGCGTTTGCGGCCGGGATGGGTGATACAAGTTGCCGGGCAAGTTAAAGAACGTCCTGCCGGCATGCAGAACCCTGAGATTAATACCGGTAAATATGAAATGGAAGTTTCTGATTTAAATATTGAATCAGAAGCCGAAACTCCGCCTATTTCAGTAAGCGGTGACGGCTATGAAATAGGGGAAGAATCCAGAATGAAATACCGCTATTTGGATCTGCGGCGCGGTCGTCTTCAGCGCAATTTAAAAAAACGTGGCGAAGCAATAAATTTTTTGAGAAATCATCTTATCATTGAGCATGGATTTGTTGAAATTGAAACTCCTTATCTAGGCAAGTCAACTCCCGAAGGCGCGAGAGATTATCTTGTGCCGTCGCGTCTTGAGCCGGGTAAATTTTACGCGTTAGCCCAGTCACCACAACAGTACAAACAGCTTTTGATGGTCGCGGGAATGGAAAAATATTTCCAGATGGCTCGGTGTTTCCGGGACGAAGATACGCGTGGCGACCGTCAACCGGAATTCACACAACTGGACATAGAGATGAGTTTTGTTGAAGAAAGCGAGTTGATGAATCTTATAACAGAAATGATGAATGCGTTTGTAAAAGAAGTTTTTCCGGAGAAAAAAGATAAAATTTCTTTTTCTTTCATTTCATATGAGGAATCCGTTAAAAAGTACGGCAGTGACAAGCCGGACATCAGAAAAAACAAAGACGAACTCGCGTTTCTTTGGGTGCTTAATTTTCCGCTGTTTGAATATTCCAAAACCGAGAAAAAACTTGTTTCCGCGCACCATCCTTTTACAGCACCGCAGGAAGGCGATATAAAACTTTTGGACAGTGAACCGCGAAAGGCCAGAGCCAGGGCTTATGACCTTGTGCTGAACGGCTTTGAAATTGGCGGCGGTTCAATACGCATATATAAGCGCGTCCTGCAGGAAAAAATATTCGGCTTGCTCGGGCTTTCTCCGGAAAAATATCGCGAAGAATTCGGACATATGCTTGAGGCGTTTGATTACGGCGCGCCTCCGCATGGCGGAATCGCGATAGGCATTGACCGTCTTATGGCCATACTTCTTGACGAGCCGAACATCAGAGAAGTAATCGCGTTTCCCAAGACGGGCGACGGCCGCGATTTGATGACGGGCGCGCCCGACGCGATAGACAAAAAGCATCTTGACGAGTTACACTTGCAAGTTAAGAAAACGAAGAAATGAAAAAGACTCGATGTGATTCGAGTCTGTGATGAAAGTTAAGAAAAGCTTTGTTTATTGCGGGGTGCAAATCTTTCCCGTTTTACACGCGATTTCGTGCAATCTCTGTTCGTTTATATTATTGTATGGTCCGGACTTCCACAAAAACTCAATCAGATGGTCCGTATAATGGTATTCTTTCAGAATTGCGGCGAAGCGTTCTTTTAGCATTTGGGTCATTTGGAGGTAGTACCTTTTTTAATTTAAAGTCCAGAGGACAGTATAATAGAAGTTTTATATTAAGTCAATGCGTGGTAAAATAAAAAAATGAAAAAGGAACGTACATTAGTAATAATAAAACCGGACGGGATTCAAAGAAGTTTGATAGGCGAAATTGTCGGTCGTTTTGAACGCGCTGGCTTGAAATTAGTCGGTTTAAAAATGTTGGTGCCGTCGCAAGAATTCATCGAGAAGCATTATTTGGTCCATCCGGAATGGCGGAGAATTACCGGAGAAAAAACAATTGAATCATACAAAAAGAAAGGTAAAAAACCTCCGCATGAAGACCCCTACAAAGTTACGGAGATCGTTTTAGACAATTTAAAAAAATATATGTCGTCCGGACCCGTTGTTGTTATGGTTTGGCAGGGGATTCATGCGGTTGGAATAATCAGGAAGCTGATAGGAAGCACTGAGCCGATGACTTCGGATGTCGGTACGATTCGCGGCGATTTTACCATTGATTCTTATGAAATATCTGATTTGGATGGCAGGGCGGTCAGGAATCTTATTCACGCTTCAGGTAGCCTAGAGGAAGCGGAGAAAGAAATTGCCTTATGGTTTAAATCGGAAGAGCTTATCAAATATCGTTTAGTGCAAGAACAAATTCTTTACGATATTAATCTTGACGGAATATTGGAATAGTTTTCCACAGAATCAATAAGTAATTGTCGGTAGTCAATGGTATGATTAAATCAGATCCCGCTCTGTTTCCGGATTAAATTGTTTATCAAGGGAGGGCAACAGCGCTTCGGCTCTTGGGTCGAAGTTGAGCCCACCCACCTGGTTTTTAGCCGGGGATATACAGGGCGGGGTTTTTGTTTACAATGGTTCGACAAGCTCACCATAAGATGGATAAAATATACCGTTGCGGTTGGCCCGGCGCGAATGAGCAGATGATTCGTTATCACGATAAAGAGTGGGGCACGCCGTGCCATAACGATAAGAAATTGTTTGAATACATTGTTCTCGATACTTTTCAAGCCGGGCTTTCTTGGGCAATTGTTTTGAAAAAACGAGAAAACTTTCGCAAAGCATTTGTCGGTTTTGATCCGAACAAAGTCGTCGGATTTTCGGAAAATAGGCTTAAAGATTTGCTTCATAATTCAGGAATCATCCGCAACCGTTTGAAAATTTACGGTACTGTGGCTAACGCCAGCGCGTTTTTGAATATTAAAAAAGAATTTAGCAGTTTTGATAAATACATTTGGGGGTTTGTTGGGTGTAAAACAATCGTAAACTCGCCTAGAAAAGCTTCAAACATCGCCTCTTGTTCCAAAGAGTCCGAAGCTATGAGCAAAGATTTGAAAAAACGTGGTTTCAAATTCGTCGGACCGACCATTTGTTACGCTTTTATGCAGGGGATAGGGATGGTGAACGACCATGAGACGAAATGTTTCCGATACAAGCAACTGCTTCCCGGTGTGCTAAAATAGAAGTAATGAGCAGTGATAGTATTAGTAAGCCGGCCGCGCCTATCGGCAGGCAGATTAGGGTGCGGATTGCGCCGTCTCCAACCGGACCTTTGCATCTTGGCACGGCCCGGACGGCGCTGTTTAATTGGCTTTTCGCGCGCAAACATGGCGGCGCTTTTATTGTTCGCATTGAGGACACGGACCTTGAACGTTCCGACCCAAAATACGAAAAAGACATTCTGGAAGGATTTAAGTGGCTTGGGCTGGACTGGGACGAAGAAGTGTACAGGCAAAGCGAGCGGTTGGCTCTTTACGAAAAGTATATAACCGAGCTTTTGGACAAAAAACTGGCTTATTATTGTTTTTGTTCTAAAGAACAATTGGAAGAAGAACGGCAAGCGTTGCTGGCCCAAGGATATCCGCCAAAATATAGCGGCAGATGCCGGCAAATTTCAGCTGATGAGGCCGCGAAACGCGCGCGAAAAGGCGAAGCATCCATAATACGCTTTAAAGTGCCTGAAACCAAAATAACTTTTACGGATATAATAAGGGGAAAAATAACTTTTGACTCTTCTTTGATCGGCGATACCGTTATAGCCAAAAATACGCGCGCTCCATTGTATAATTTCGCGGTTGTAGTTGATGACTACGAAATGAAAATAAGCCATGTTATCCGCGGCGAAGACCACATTGCCAATACCCCAAAGCAGATTCTCATGCAGGAAGCCCTCGGATTTGAACGGCCGCAATATGCCCATCTTCCGCTGATTCTTTCGCCAGATAGAAGCAAGCTCTCAAAACGTTATCTAGAGACCTCCTTGAGTGATTATCGCAAAGAGGGCTATCTTCTCGAAGCAATGATTAATTTCATGGTTTTGCTCGGCTGGCATCCGGCGCCGGAAAAAGACGAAGCAACGGGCAGAATATTTGAACCGGAAATATTTTCAAAAGATGGGCTTATAAAATCTTTTGATTTGAAACGCGCGCAAAAGCAAGGCGCGATATTCAATATTGAAAAACTTGAGTGGCTAAACTCTCAGCATATAAAAAGTTTAGATAACTCGGAATTGGCAAAGCGATTGGAAGAGTTTTTGCCTCGCGATTGGCCGAAAGAAAAAGTCGCGGCGGCATTAGTGGTTGAAAAAGAAAGGATGAAAAAATTGTCGGACTTTGTCGAACTTGCCGGCTTTTTCTTTAAATTGCCCGATTACGAGGCGCAATTATTGATTTGGAAAGAAATGTCCGCGGCACAAATTCTTGAAAATTTAGAAGAGTTAAAATCAATATTTAGGGCTTACGAAGCCCTAAATATTGAAGACGTTATAATGAAGCTGGCAGACAGCCGCGGCAGGGGAGGCGTGCTGTGGCCCTTGCGTGTCGCCTTATCGGGCAAACAGGCCTCACCTGGACCATTTGATATAATTAAGGTATTGGGACGCGAAGAGGCGCTTGAGAGGATAAAAATCGCGATTAAAAAACTTGAATCATGAAAATCGTAATTATTCTATTTTCTATTTTCTATTTTCTATTTTCTACCATGACTTATGCTGCTGTTCCTCAGCAATTGCAGGATGAAATAAGCAAGAAAGCTAGTGAACTGCAGGAGCTTAATAAGCAGATGCAAGAAACTCAACAGGCCTTGGAATCAACCCAGCAGCGCGGCCGCACCATTGAGCGCGAAATAAAAACAACCGAGCAATCCATTAACCAGCTTAATCTTGGAATAAAAACAAATGAAATACAATTGCAGAAACTTAATCTTGAAGCGGAAGCGCTTGAATATGAAATAGTTAATACAGAAAGCACCATAGAATTGAAACGCAAAGCGATAGGCCAGCTTCTTCGTGAGGTTCAGCAAAAAGATAACGAACCGCTTTTGGCAACGCTCTTAAAAAACGGCAGTTTGGCGGACGGAGTAATGGAAATTCAAGGTTTAATGGATTTAAACAGCGGATTGTCTGTTGAAATAACGAATCTCAGGCAGATTAAGATATTTTTGGATCTTAAATTAAGCGACGTAAGCGAAAATAAACAAAAGACATCCTGGGAGAAGTCAAGTTTAGCGAATAGAAAAGTTGTTGTAGAGGACCAAAAAACCGCGCAAAAACGGCTATTGTCGCAAACCGCAAGCCAGGCGCAGACGTTTCAGCAACAGCTTGCGGAACTTGAAAAAAAACAGGAAGAGATAAGCTTGGAGATTGAAGAACTGGAGCATCGTTTGCAGTCGCAATTTGACACAGGTCTTTTGCCGCTAAAGCGCCCCGGAGTTTTTGCTTATCCGGTAGAAAATGTAAGATTTACGCAGGGTTACGGCCCGGCTGGCGCATCAACCAGACGTTTTTATAAGTTTCACAACGGAGTTGATTTTGGCGTTCCCGTTGGTGCGCCTGTTTTCGCCGCTACCGAAGGAGTTGTCGTAGCCGTAGATAATAATGACAAGGGCGCGTGGAAAAATTATCAGTATGGAAAATATATTCTCATACAACACGATAATAATCTCTCAACTTTGTACGCGCATCTTTCCGGACAAGTAGTTAAAGTAGGGGACAGTGTTACAAGGGGCCAGCTCATCGGACACTCCGGCGGCGCGCGCGGGACTTTCGGTTCGGGGATTTCCACCGGCCCGCATCTTCATTTCACTGCTTATTATTGCGGTTCCGTTGGTTGGCTTCAAAACGTTCCGCGTGATTCCCAGCTTTGCGGATTTGCAAGCATACCTCCGGCCGTAGGACGCGTTCCTATTGGAGCGCATATTGACCCATCGGATTATTTACCGTAAAGCGTGAATTATAAAGCATGAATTATGAATAATAAAATTATAAAAATTTCTATCCTTGTTCCTTGTTTCTTGTTTCTTGTTTCTTCGTCAGTTGCTTTCGCGCAAGAGGATGGTTCGATAAACTTACCACAAGAGGAAGTTCAAGAAGCCGACATCTTTAACTTTGTTCCGCAACTGCTTGTGAAGCTTTTTGCGGATAAAATTGAGCAATACGCGCCGAATAACGGCGAAAACATGTCCCAGACGCTCTTATTGCTTAAAAGAGCCTCCGAACGCGTTAATGAATTTATGGAACAGCGTATCGGTGTCGGGCTTAATGCGACATTAACGTATATAGGAAACACTTTTGTTTGGATATTGGAATTTATAATACGGCTAGTGCGGCTGGGGATGTCGTATTTGTAAAGAAAGGTCGTTTTGCGATGACATTTATGACGTTGCAAAACTACCGCTATATTTTGTAACAGATTGTAATAGATATATCTGTTACAAAATGAAGATTGGGCGACAGATGAGATTTTGAATATGAATAAAAAAATCGTTCATTTCATCGGTATCGGCGGCATTGGCGTTAGCGCGCTTGCCGGCTGGTTTAAGGCATACGGCTGGGAGGTAAGCGGTTCTGATATTGAAACAACCGGCCATTCCCCCTCTCTTTTGCCGAAAGACGCGCGTTTGGTCATTTACAGCAACGCAATTTCTCCCGACAACCCGGAATTAAAAAAAGCAAAAAAACTCGGCATTAAAACATTTTCTTATCCCGAAGCTCTAGGCGAATTAACGAAGGCGCATCGCACTATTGCCGTTGCCGGTTCGCACGGTAAAAGCACCACAACTGCTTTGCTTTCGCTTATTCTTATAAAAGCCGGTTTTGACCCGACCGTAATTATTGGCACAAAATTGCGTGAGTTCGGCGACTCCAATTTTAAATATGGCAAAAGCAATTATTTAGTGATTGAAGCCGACGAATGGAAAGGCGCTTTCTGGCATTACTCCCCTACTTTTGCCGTCATCACCAATATAGACAAAGAGCATCTGGATTTTTATAAAAATTTCAACAATGTTAAAAAATCTTTTCTTAAATTTATCGGCAATATTCACTCCAGCGGAGTTTTGGTCGTGAACAAAGACGATAAGCCGCTATACGCTCTGCGCGGCTCTATAAAGAAAATCGCAAAGAAGAACAAATTTAAGGTTCTCTGGTACGGGAAAAATCAAAAAACTGTCCCGAAAATCAAAAAAGTTTTACAATTGCCCGGAGCGCACAATCTTTCAAACGCCGTCGCCGCGTATACTTTGGCTAAAAAACTTGGGATAAAAGAAAAATTAATTCTGAGCGCGATTAAAAAATACAAAGGCGCCTGGCGCAGAATGGAGTATCGCGGAAGATTCGAAATTCTAGATTCTAGATTCAAGATTCCAGTTTTTGACGATTACGCTCATCACCCCACTGAAATTAAAGCGACATTAGCGGCGTTCNCAATGACGCGAATAGCTTGATTTTACTGCCGATATACAAGGTAACCGGTCGCGATAAAACAGATAAACGTTTCACTTCTAAAATTCTGGCCTCAAAAATCCCCGGCGCAATTTATTTAGAAAACCCGAAAAACCTCCCCAAGGTATTAAAAGGCATATTTCTAAAAGCTAAAAGCTCAAAGCTAAAAGCTATCATTGTAATGATGGGCGCCGGAAACATTGTAAAATACACCAATTTATTGTTAAGATTTAGGACATGAGATTTATGATTTAAGATTATTGAAACTTTTTATGTCTTAAATCTTACATCTTAAATCTAACACTATGTGGTTTACTAACGCGGAACAATTCAAATCCCAGTGCGGCTACGAGATAGACGGTTTTTGGTATCCGAGAGTGACGAAAATCATTGATATAAAATCCAAGCCCGCTTTATATAAATACTACGCGGACGCCGCGAGCTACGGTGAAGCGAATGCGCAAACGAAGAAATCCGCCGAGGAGGGCACGAAAATACACGAAGCCGCGGAAAAAATTCTTGTGGGCGAATCTCCGCAAATTGACGACGATATAGCACCGTCAATAAAAGCGCTCAAAGAATTTCTTGCCTCCAATAATATTCAAGTGTCGCCCGAACACGTTGAAAAGCGCGTAGTTCATCTTGACCATCGTTATGCCGGCACCATAGACACTCTGGCGCTAATTGACGGAAGATTCGGCGTACTGGATATCAAAACCTCTCAAGCCATATATCGGGATTATAATCTGCAGACATCCGCGTATATGGCTGCGCTTCAGAATGAATTTCCGAATTTGCAGACAAGATGGATTCTACGCATTGATCAGGCGCGAGATTGTCTCATTTGCGGCGCGACTTTGCGCGCCAAAGGCGGCAGGGAAAAAATAAGACAAGCGGCAAAGGACAAGCGACTCGCCTACGCCTTGGCGAGAATGTGCGATGACGGTGAGCATCAGTGGTCTGAGATTCGGGGCCAGATTGAACTAAAAGAAGAACCGTACTGGCATCAGGATTTCGATGCGTTTTTGGCGGCGAAGCGTCTGTGGGAATGGGAGAACGAGTATTGGCTGAAAAGACTAGGATATATTTAAAATTCTTAACGGCCGTCAAGAATTTTAGTAAATAAAATCATCCGTGTCGCACGACTACTACGTCACCGTCTTGAACGACATAATCCTTTCCCTCAATTCGTAGCCAGCCCTTTTGTCGCGCTTTAGCCCAATCCCCCGCCTCCAATAATTTGTCCCATTGAATCACCTCGGCGCGGATGAAATTTTTTTCAAAATCGGTATGAATTACTCCGGCGGCTTGCGGCGCTTTCATGCCGCGCTTAATTGTCCAAGCGCGTGTTTCGTCCTCTCCCGTCGTAAAAAAACTTATCAGACCGAGCGTCTTGTACGCCGTCCTTATAAGCGGCGACAAATCCGTTGCGGCATCATTTAAATCCGTCACGAGATAAGTTGAACCAAGTTGCTTTATTTTTGAAATCAACTCCTGCGTAATATCGCTTTCTTGTCCGTTCAAAAGATAAATCTGCGGTTTTATCGTCAATAAACTTAAATCCGACACGACTTCATCGCCGGAAGGAAACCTCCCGGCCTCAAGCTCGGTTTTTATTTTCGCATCTTTTTTCTCGGTTTTTGCTTCCGCATCCGCCTTGCCAAATCGTCTTTCAATCGTTTCCAGGTCTTTTAAAATTAATTCGGTATTTATAATTTCAACATCTCGCGTCGGATCAATGCTGTTTTCAATGTGGGAAATGTCTTCGCTTTTGAAACAGCGCACCAAATGCACGATTGCATCCACTTCGTGAATGCGCGACAAAAACTGATTGCCCAATCCCTCGCCTTTATGCGCGCCTCTAACCAAACCGGCGATGTCGTAAAATTCAACAACCGCCGGAATGATTTTTTTCGGATTGCTCATTTTCACGAGCTTATCCAGGCGTTCATCCGGCACCGCCACAACGCCGACATTCGGGTCGATAGTTGCGAACGGATAATTGGCTATATTAACCTCCAACTTTGTAAGCGCTTTGAATAAAGTGGATTTGCCCACATTCGGCAAACCAACGATACCGATTGATAGTTTCATAGTTTCTTAATCTTTTAGTTTCTCAGTTTCCGATATTTCTTGCAAGATTTTTTCCGGAAGCGGCTCGCCGGGCTTAGTGATTCCCGGATACCTCCACGCGCTTATAATTCTTGTCTCTTGTTGTTTGTTTTTTGTTGCTTTTCGAAACATCACCCAAATCTCATAAGGATGATTTTTGCTTCCCACGCCTTGCATAGCTGCGGTAGTAGCGGGGGCTATCCCCTGTTCCACGCGCTTGGGAGAATTAATGATGCCGCGCACGCGCTGTTCGGACAAGCGATAAAATTTCATTTTCGCCCGCGCGTGATGAGTCCAGTGAAACTCCATCCCGTTAGAAGCAGTCCCGTTAGAGACAGGTCGTCTTTAGACGACCGTAACTAGACCGCTTTAATGGCACTCGACGTTTTGTGGAAATTGCTGTGTTCATTTGCATAAATCATAGAATTGTTGTCTCTAACGGTACGTAGCGAAGCGGCTTCTAACGGGATCCATTATCAAAGAAAATATATTCTCAAGGCGTAACTTGTGATCATAAGAAACACGCCGGAAATACCGAGTACTTGTTCCCGCTTCATTGTCGCGAAAACTCTTCTGTCAACTCTGTGTTCGTTCAAAAAGCGGTGATGAACGCTTAGGGCTGCTACGGCCACCGATACTATGCCTATGATATCCATTGTCTCAATTAAAAATTCCAAATCCATATATTTTATTTTAACAATTTAAAGCGCGCGGTCAACTTATTTCGGAATTATAACAATAAATTCGCCTTTTTGGCGTTCACCGCGGAAATGCTCCGACGCGTCTTTTAGCGGGCCGCTCCAAATTTCTTCATGAAGTTTCGTCAATTCTTTGGCGACAATGATTAGATTGTCTCCTGACATAACTGCCAGAAGCCCCTCAAATGTTTTTTGCAGGCGGTGAGTTGATTCGTAAAATACCACAGGCCAGATATTAATTTCTTTAAGCGCGTTGAAAAATTTTTGTCTCCCCTTTTTGTGCGGCGGATAACCGAGAAAAGTGAACTCGGAAGCGTAAATTCCGGAAACCGAAAGCGCCGCAATCAAAGCCGACGGTCCGGGAATGGGCACAACTTTGACATTTAACATTTGACTTTTGACAAATGACACGAGACGCGCTCCGGGATCGGAAATTCCTGGCGTGCCGGCGTCGGTTACTAACGCAATGTTTTTGCCCTCGTTTAGCAATTTCAATGCATGCTCATATACCGACTGCGGCGAGTGTTCGTGATACGAAAAAAGCGGCTTAGAAATTTCATAATGCGAAAGCAATTTTTTTGTTACGCGCGTGTCCTCCGCGAAAATCACGTCAACTTCTTTAAGCGTCTCAATGGCGCGCAGAGTTATATCTTTCAAATTGCCTATTGGAGTTGCTATTGTGTAAAATCTGCCCAACATGCTATAATTAAAACATATGGAAGAGAAATCTCCATGGCGAAAAGTTATAGCAGTTGCGACCGCGATTTTGCTGTTTTCGGCCGGCTATTTATGGTTGAGGCGTTTCGGGACGCCTTTTCTTGAAGTATACATAAAGCTTTTGTTTCCGGCGGTAGCGGTGACCGGGACGGCTCTTTTGAGCATATCGTTTTTGCTTGGTCCGATGGCGCGTTTTTGGCCTTCACGGTTTGTGCCTCTTCTTCCACTTCGCAAACATTACGGTTTGGCAGGTTTTTTTCTTATAGCGTTTCACGTCATCTGGGGATTGGTGCGAATTAGTCCGGCGAATTATTCCAGATATTTTGACGCAAGCGGCGCTTTGACGCCGGTGGCGGAGTTATCAATGTTTTTGGGCGTGCTTGGATTTATGATTTTTACGATTGTCGCGCTTACTTCCCTGCCCTCAATTATTGAACGATTGTTGCGCGACGAATGGAAAATTTTCCAGCGACTTGGATACTTGGCTCTGTTTTTTGGGCTGCTTCACTTTACTTTAATAAAATGGAAGGGGTGGCTTGCTTTTGACAGTTGGCCGTTTTATCTGCCCACACTTTCGTTTCTTTTGTTCGTATTTATAGTGTTCGTATTCGTGATGCGCCTGCTCGCGATTATTTTTCCGCAAAAACCCCAGGAGTAGGTTATCGCCCAAACATCACTTGCTCAGCCTGCTTCGTTCAAGATAAATTCAGTCCAAGCGTGGCTGTTTTCGCAGACGTACGTTTTTTGGAGTGATTTCCAGATATTCGTCTTCGGCCATCACTTCAAGTCCGCGCTCAATCGTAAGTTCATAAGGAGGAGTAAGAGTTATTGCTTCATCAGATCCGGACGCGCGCATGTTGGTCAGCTGTTTGCCCTTGGTCGGATTAACGCGCATCTCTTCTCCTTTGGCGGTATTGCCGATAACCATGCCTTCGTAAACTTCAATATTCGGTCCCACATAAAGCGTACCCCTATCTTGCAGATTCCAAAGCGAATAGCCCGATGTTTTTCCGTTAGCCATTGAAATCATCGAGCCGACTGCGCGTTTTTTGATTTCTCCCGCGTATGATTTAAATCCCACGACTCTTGAAGAAAGGATTCCTTCGCCTCTCGTGTCTATTAAGAATTGGCTGCGATATCCCAAAATTCCGCGCGTCGGTCCTTCAAAAATCATACGGACGGAATTATTATGTGTTTTAATGTCTTTCATTATAAAGCCGCGCTTTCCAAGATATTCAATAACCGTGCCTTGATATTTAGAAGGCGCGTCAACAACAGCTTCTTCAAATGGTTCACTACGATTGCCACTATCTTCTTGGTGAAAAATTACTTGCGGCTGGGATACTTGCGTTTCATATCCTTCCCGGCGCATATTTTCAAGCAGAATCGCGATATGCAATTCACCCCGGCCCGAAACAATGAAAGAATCTGACGAATTAAAGTCAACGCGCAAACCGACGTTTACCTCAAGTTCGCGCTGAAGCCGTTCGCGAAGCTGTCGCGAAGTGATAAATTTTCCTTCGCGACCGGCAAAAGGCGAATTATTTACCAAAAAATTCAAAACAATCGTCGGTTCATCCACCGCGATTGCGGGAAGCGCTGCGGCATCCGCGTTTGAGGAAACGGTTTCGCCAATATCAATGTCCGGAATTCCGGCAATCATCACTATGTCCCCGGCTTCGGCAGTTTCGGTTTCAACTCGTTTTAATCCGCGGAAAGTGAACACTTTTGTTATTTTTTCCGGACGCGCTTTTACAAAAACGTTTTGGCTCGTGCTTACGGATCCTTCATATATGCGCGATACGGCAAGCCGTCCCAAAAAATTATCATAGGCAAGATTAAAAGATTGCAATCTAAGCGGCATATCCAGAGTGGTTTTTGGAGTCGGCGCAATATGTTTAAGAATTGTATCAAGCAAGGGGGTTAAATCTTTTGATTCGTCTTCAAGTTTAAGTTTGGCAATGCCTTCGCGCCCTATTGTGTAAACTACCGGAAAATCGGCTTGTTCGTCGTTCGCGCCAAGCTCTAAAAAAAGATCAAGCGTCTGTTCTTCGGTTAGTTTTGGATTGGCCGCCGCTTTGTCTATCTTGTTTATGACTACAATCGGCTTCAATCCAAGTTCAAGTGATTTTTTCAGAACAAAACGGGTCTGTGGCATCGGTCCTTCTTGCGCATCAACAACCAAAAGTACGGAATCTATTGAACGCAATACCCGCTCAACTTCGGATCCGAAATCGGCATGTCCAGGAGTATCAACTATGTTTATTTTTGTGTCTTTGTAAAAAATCGCGGCATTTTTTGAGTAAATCGTAATTCCGCGCTCAAGTTCAAGAGCGTTTGAGTCCATTGAGACCCCTTCTTCGGCAACCCCGGTCTGGCGCATCAAAGCGTCGGTCAAGGTGGTTTTGCCGTGATCCACATGCGCGATTATTGCTATGTTTCGTATTTCCATTGGATTTTTATTTTATTTCTAAATAAAAAGCGCGACGGATTGTCGCGTTTAATCCCATCTGTATATTTGATTAATTTAGAATAGCACACCTATGCTATTTTGTCAAAAGAATTCACTTATTATACCTCCTTTAGTTTCACCGACAATAATTTTGAAGTGCCGTCGGATTGCATGGTAACGCCGTAAAGCACGTTTGCGGCTTCCATTGTGGAGCGATTATGCGTTACAAGGATAAACTGGGTATGTTTTGAAAATTCTTTCAATGCCTGGGAGAATTTTTTTGAATTTCGCTCGTCAAGAGCGGCGTCTATTTCATCCAGAATCAGAAACGGTGGCGGACTTACCGAAACAAGCGCGAACAAGGCGGCGATTGAAACTAAGCTTCTCTCCCCTCCGGAAAGCATATCCAAGCCTTTTATTTTTTTGTCGGGAATACTAACTTCTACATTAATACCCAGCTCGCCCTCCTTCGCCGAAGCTTCGGAGGATAAATCTTCCGCTTTAGCGAGGGTTGGTTTCTCCAATATCAATTTTGCTTTTCCACCGCCAAACATCAAACGGCAATATTTGTTAAATTCATCGTTGATTTTTACAAGCGCTATTTTGAAATTGCCGTGTATTTTATTTTCCAAATCGCCTATCAAGATTTGCAGATCTCTGGACGATTTTTCCAGATCGGCGAGTTGTCCGGAGAGAAAATCATGCCTGGACTCGGTTTCCCGCGCCTCTTTCAAAAGCATTTCGTCTATCTCCCCTATCGCGGCAAGCTCGCCCCGCAGTTTGAAAATTTCTTTTTCAACCCCCAGAGGATTTTCAATGATAATCGCTGGCATCACCGTGAATTCGTTCAGTTTTCTTCCGGCTTGGTTTATTTGCATCTCCAAGTCACCCAGCTTCATATTCAGGCGTTCTCTATCAAAAAGAAATTTATTTTTTTCAGATTCGTATTTGCTTAATTCAACGCGCGCGGCTTCAAGTTCTTGAAATGCGGCCTTGAAAACAGAATTGAATTTTTCCAAGGCGGTGGATATTTGAGATTCTTGTTCGGCGATTTGTTTTAGTCCAGACTCTATATTTTCAAGTTCTTTTGTCAGCTTTGTTTTTGTATATAAAGATTCTTTTCCGATAGTCGGCAGACTAGAGTTAAGAATTCTGTCTATTTTAGCAACTAACCCCTGGAAAAGTTTTTTAACGCTATCCCAGTCGGTTTGTTCGTAGTTTCGCGACAGCGTTTCACGGATTTCGCGAAGAAGCGCTATTGGCGCCTCCGTTTTTTGACCTTCGTTTGGCATTAGTTCAATTTTTGCTTCCAGACGGCTTAATTCCCGCTCTATTTGGGAACGTTTTTCAAAAAGAGAATTGTGAGACGCTCTTATTGTTTTAAGCTCTTGAAGCTGTTCCGGCTGTCCAATTTCTATTTTTTTAAGAACGTTTTCGCGCTCGGCGAGTTTTTTTTCCGCCGTCTTTATTTTTTCCTCCAATTCCGAGAACGCGGGCCGAATTGAGGAAAGCCCCATTTTTATTCCCGATAATTTAAACGAGAAAAGCTGATTTTCCATCGCTTTCAGATTTTCCGCTATTTCCGAACGCCTTTCCCATTTTGAAGTTTGGCGCTTAAGCATGCGCAGGTGCGGTTTCAATTCTTCCATCGTTGTTTGGGCCTGGTTTATATTAATTGCCGTGTTTTTAAGCTTACGTTCCGCGTCCATTTTTTTAAGCTGATATTCGCGAAGTCCGAGAATTTCTTCAATCATGGCGCGTCGTTCAAGCGGTGTGGAGCGCACGAAAATATCGCTTTCGCCTTGATTTATTATACTCAAACCCTTAACTCCCAAGCGGCTTTTCGCGAAAAAATCTATTACGTCTTTCAGGCGTATTTCCGATTTATTTAAAAAATAGCGCGAAATTCCGTCGCGCGTCACTTGACGGGTTACGGTAATTTCTTTCGCGTCAATCGGAAAAAAACCGGACGAATTTTCAAAAGAAAGGCGAACCTCAGCTATCCCAAGCCGTGGTTTTTCCGGTGTGCCGGCGAAAATTAAATCTTCGCTTTTTCCGCCGCGCAGATTTTTGGCTTCACGTTCGCCGAGAATCCAGCGCACCGCGTCGATGATATTTGATTTTCCGGAGCCATTCGGTCCGACAACCGCGACTATGCCGCCTGGAAAATCCAAAACTGATTTCTGCGCGAATGATTTAAAACCAATGAGTTCTAAACGTTTAAGAAACATGATTTTTTAAAGCGTTTTTTGCCGCTTCGGTTTCCGCTTCTTGTTTTGATTCACCTTCTCCTTCGGCCGCGAGTTCTTCGCCGAAATAAACTCCCATGCGAAAACGCTTTTGATGGTCGGGACCCCACTCTTCCATAAGCCGGTAAGTCGGTGTCACTCTGCGTTTCTCCTGAATAATTTCTTGAAGCATGCTTTTCGCGTCTCTGTGAAGCTCTTTGGCGATTATTTCGTCAATGTGGACGGATATGAATTTACGCGCGAAATCACTCGTGACTTCGTAACCGCCGTCAAGATACAGCGCGCCGATAACGGATTCCATAGCGTTCGCGAGAATGACTTCTCTTGCTTTGGATGTGTCTTTTGCTTCGCCGCGCGAAAGAAATATGAATTCATTCAAATTAATTTCTATCGCGACTTTGGATAAAAATTGGTAATTAACAAGCGCCGCGCGATAGCTGGTCAGCTCCCCTTCAGGCTTATTGGAATATTTCTTGAAAAGAAATTCGGAAATTACAAGTTCAAGAACCGCGTCTCCCAAAAACTCCAGCCGCTCATTGTGCGGCACTCCCCAACTCGGTTTTTCGTTAAGATACGAGCGATGAGTCAGCGCCTCCTTTAAAATATCTTTATTTTTAAATTGATAACCTATTATTTTTTCAAACTCATTAAGTTTTGTCATCATTTTTGTCATCGTTATGGTCATGGTCTTTCTTTTGGTGTTCTTTCATCGGCTCTCCTATCTCGCGATATATCGTGCCGAGAACGCCGTTTATGAATTTTCCGGAATTTGGGCCGCCGTAATTTTTAGCAAGTTCTATGGCTTCGTTTATGGCGACTTTCGGCGGAACTTCTTCACGATTGGCAAAAAGCAATTCTGTTAAGCCGATTCTCAGAACATTCCTATCTATTACTGAAATTTGCGCCAATGGCCACTCCGGCGCGGTTTTAGTGATTGTGACGTCAATTTCCTCCATATGTTCAACAACCAGCTTGGCAAGATTGCGCGCGAAATCCGGCTCATCCATTCCCGGGCCGAATTCGTCGAGATTGCGGGAAATTATTTTTTCTAGATTCGCCTTTTTCCCATAAAAATCCCATTCATAGAGAGATTGAAGAACTATTGAACGCCCAAGTTGTCGAGTAGCCATTTTGTTTAACTTAAGAACTTATTAACGGATGAACTTAAAACCGTTCTTGCGTTCTTTGGTTTTACGTTCTTTAGTTAATTTACTTTTGGTTTCTTTGTCCTAACTTTCGGTTCCTTAACGACTCTGCCTTTATAATACCCGCATTCGGTGCAGAGGCGGTGGGGCAGAATCGGACGTCCGCAATTTACGCAAACAAAAAGGCCGGCCTTTTTAAGCGCGTGATGAGAGCGCCTGCGGCCGACTTTGGATTTAGTATGATGTTTTACCGGAACTCCACCCATTTTCGCAGGTTTAAGCTTTTAGCTTAGAGTAGCGTATTTTTTGATGAAAGTCAAACGATGTAGCGGACTGAATCCATGTTTTTTTAATGCAAGAATGTGCGTTTTGGTGCCGTAACCTTTGTGTATGTTAAAGCCGTATTTTGGAAATTTTTTGTGGCATATTTTGGACATATAGCGGTCTCGAGTGACTTTGGCCACGATTGAGGCGAGTTTTATGCAGTTGTATTTTTCGTCGCCTTTTACGATGGTTTTGGAATTTGGAATTTGGAATCTGGAATCTGAATTTTTTTGCAGATGTAGGCCGCCGTCCAATAGAATTTTAGAATTTAGAATATAGAATCTAGAATTTAGCTTTTTAAGCGCTCTGGTTGCCGCGAGATTTGCTGCGTTGGTGATATTTATCCGGTCAATGACTTTCGGCGTGACTCTTGCCGCAGTATAAAGAATTCGAGGGTGATTTTTAACGTATTTAAACCATTTTTCGCGTTTTTTCGGCGATAATTTCTTGGAATCCTTCAATTTCCCAGATTCTAAATTCCAGATTCTAAATTCTCGTGGTATCGCAACCGCCGCAACCACAACAGGTCCCGCAAGCGGTCCCCTTCCGACCTCGTCTATGCCGATGCTATATTTTTTACGAATTTGACTTTTTTTCTTTGCTTTCATACATTTGAGAGGCGCTATTTAAAATTAACACACGGAGGCGAAATTGAAAAAGATTACTGTAGTCAAGCATGAATACCAATGTCGAACTTGTAGGACGAAATATACAAGCATTCGCGCAGCAAAAGAGTGCGAATCGCGAACTCGTGAGAAAAAAATATATCGTGTAGGCGATTTGGTCAAAAACATTGAGCCGCGCATTTGCTACATGCCTTATAAATACCAGAATTACATATTTGAAGGCCGTGTAATAAGGATTTTAGGCCCGAAACCGTCCGATTACGAATACGAGGTTAAATGGCTCGGGGGCGTTCCCGAAAGAATCAAAGGCCATGTCTTTGAATATGAGGTTGACTACCGTTGCCCGCGCTGCGGGATGCAAAAAACCGCGTTGTATTATGCTCCCGAACTGAAAAAAGTGTAAAAATTTCACGGAGACCCGAGTTGTCCTCAACGCGGGTCTTTTTTTACTAAAGTAGCGATGCTAATATATTAATGAATACTAAACTTTAATGAAATTCGTTCATCTTCATACTCACTCCCACTATTCCCTCCTTGATGGGTTAGCCAAAATAGACGATTTGGTAAAAAAAGCGAAAACGCTCGGCATGAACGCGCTGGCGCTGACGGATCACGGCAATCTGTACGGCGCCATTGAGTTTTATAAGAAGGCGACCAAGACCGGAATAAAGCCGATTATTGGAATTGAGGCGTATATAGCGCCGCGCGGCCGCTCTGACAAGGTGCCGAGAGTTGATGACCGGTATTTCCATCTCATTCTTTTGTGCAAAAATGAGACCGGATGGAAAAATTTAATTAAACTTGTTACCAAATCTCATCTTGAGGGTTTTTATTACAAACCGCGGATGGACAAGGAACTTTTACGCCAATATGGCGAAGGACTCATTGCCCTCTCCGCGTGTTTGTCCGGAGAACTTTCTCGCGCGATTCTCGCTGGAAATTACGAAGACGCGAAACGCGCGGCGTTGGAGTATCGGGATATTTTCGGCCACGATAATTTTTATATTGAAATCTGTTCGCATCCCGGAATAAAAGAAACAATCAAAGCGAATGAAGGCCTCGTCCGTATCAGTCGTGAAACTGGAATACCGCTTGTCGCCACCCAGGATATTCATTACCTGGATTCTGAGGATTCGCAATACCATGATATTCTTCTCGCGGTGCAAACCGGAAATCGTTTGAGCGACGACGACCGCTTGACAATGCGTGACGACGATTTTTCAATGCGCGCTCCCGAAGAAATGGAAAAGCTGTTTTCGGAGTTTCCGGAAGCGATTAAGAATACGGTCAAAATAGCCGACGCGTGTGATCTCAAAATTGAACTCGGAAAAATTCAACTACCGAGATTTTTCGTCGGCTTCGAACAGGACTCTCTGGTATTTCTTAAAAAATTGGTAGGCGAACGCATATCAAAACGTTATCGGCAAATAATCCCGGAAATACAAAGCCGTCTTGATTATGAAATGGGCGTTATAGAAAAAATGGGTTTCGCGGATTACTTTCTTATAGTTCAAGATTTTGTGAATTGGGCAAAGGAGCGCGGCATAGTCGTTGGTCCGGGACGCGGTTCGGCTGCCGGCAGTTTAGTTTCCTACATTCTTGGCATCACCAACATAGACCCGCTCAAATATAATCTCCTTTTTGAAAGATTTCTTAATCCCGACCGCATCCAGATGCCGGATATTGACATTGATTTTACCGACAGAAGACGCGACGAAGTGCTCGCTTATTTGCGCCAGAAATATGGCGAAAACCGCGTTGCCCAAATCATAACTTTTGGAACAATGGCGGCGCGGGCGGCGATACGCGATGCCGGTCGGGCGATGGGACTTACTTACGGATTCTGCGACCAGGCGGCGAAATTAATTCCATTTGTTATTCATGATAGCGAAGGCAATAGGATTCCATCTACGCTGAAAAACGCGCTGGCGCAAGTTCCGGAGTTGAAAGAAATGTATTCCACTAATTCGGACGCAAAAAAATTGATTGACGCCGCCACGCATCTTGAAGGCGTTGCCAGACATGCCTCAGTTCACGCGTGCGGAGTGGTCATAGCGAACGACGACCTCGCGAATCAAGTTCCTCTCCAGCGTTCGCCTCAAGACGAGAATATAACCATAACTCAGTTTGAGATGCACGCGATTGAGGACTTGGGGTTGCTTAAAATTGATCTGTTGGGCCTTGCGAACCTGACGACAATTGAAGACGCATTGCGGCTTGTGTATGAGAAAACCGGTGAGCGGCTCAACATTGATGAAATTCCGATTGATGATAAAAAAACATTTGAACTTCTTCAGCGTACTGACAACACTGGCGTGTTCCAATTTGAATCAAGTGGGATGCGGCGTTATATGAAAGAAATTAAACCAACGGAACTTGAAGATTTGATCGCGCTTGTCTCCCTGTACCGTCCGGGACCGATGGATCTTATACCTTCGTACATACGGCGTAAACACGGCCAGGAAAAAATAACTTATCTTCACCCTAAGCTTGAGCCGATACTTAAAACGACTTACGGCATCGGTGTTTATCAGGAACAAATGATGCAAATCGCGCGTGACCTTGCCGGTTATACCCTTGCCGAAGCCGATACCCTGCGCAAAGCCATCGGCAAGAAAATAAAATCGCTTCTTGACGAACAAAAAGAAAAGCTCATATCCGGAATGATTAAAAACGGCATTGCTCCTGAAATCGCCCAGGTGATTTGGGAGCTTTTCCCTCCATTCGCCCGCTACGGCTTCAACAGAAGCCATGCCGCCTGCTACGCCTCAATCGGCTATCAGACAGCGTATCTCAAGGCCCATTATCCGGTTGAGTTTATGAGCAGTTTATTGAATGCCGATTCCGGCGATGTTGACCGGATGGCTTTTCTTGTCGTTGAAGCGAAGAAAAGCGGTGTCGCGGTTCTGCCTCCGGACATAAACAAAAGCTATGTCAATTTCCAGCCGGAGGATAAAAACGTCCGCTTCGGCCTGTCGGCGATTAAAAATGTCGGCAGTAACGTTGTCGCTTCAATAATAGAAGAGCGTCAAAGAAGCGGGCCGTTTAAAAATTTTGAGGACATGCTTACGCGAGTTCAGCACAAAGACCTGAACAAGAAGTCGCTTGAGAGCTTGATTAAATGCGGCGCGCTTGATTCTTTGGGCATTGAAAGAAATCAGATTCTTGCCAACATAGATGATGTCCTTGAATTTATAAGCAGAATAAAAAAAACGCGGCAGAATTCACAGTCAGATTTGTTTGGCGGCGCTCCCGCTGGAGTTCTTCGTTTAAAAACCGCCGCCGCGATAAGCAGGCAAGAACAGCTGGCGTGGGAGCGCGAGCTTCTTGGTCTTTATGTTTCGGAGCATCCACTCACGCAATTTGAGACCAAACTTAAACAGGCCAATATATCCTCAATTAATCAATTGATCAATGGAGATAAAACAGAAATCAGAACGCGCATAGCCGGAATAATTTCTCAGGTTAAAAAAACAATGACAAAACTCGGACAGCCGATGCTTTTCGCGACCGTAGAGGATTTTAACGATGCGATGGAAGTTCTGGTATTTTCGGACGCGATAGAAAAAAATCCCGCCATATGGCAGGCAAACACGCCGGTGCTCATAAGCGGACGCTTGTCCTGGCGCAACAACGAACCCAAGTTCATCTGCGATACCGTTCAGCCGTTGTAAATTAAAGAAATTTTCGGCATAATAAACTTTATGGACGATGAAATAAAAAAACGAGACCATCGTAAATTCGGTGAAAGTTTTGACTTGTTTCATTTTGAAGATATAGCGCCCGGGGCGGTGTTTTGGCACGGCAACGGAATGATAATTTGGCGCGAACTTGAAAAATATATGCGCGAGAAACTTGACAGCGACGGATACGAAGAAGTATCAACGCCGGTGATGGTTAAAAAAGAAGTATTTGAAAAATCCGGGCATTTTCAGCACTACAAAGAAAATATGTTTTATTTCACGATTCCCGGAGAAAAAAAACAGATTTACGTTTTAAAGCCGATGAACTGTCCGGAGAGTACTTACATTTACAATTTTAAGCCGCGTTCTTATCGCGATTTGCCCCTGCGCCTTTCGGAAATTACCGACAGATTGCATCGCAATGAATTGTCTGGCGTTGTGGGCGGGCTTTTTCGCGTGCGGCAGATGTCTCAGGATGACGCGCATATCTATTGTCGGCCTGAACAGATGGAAGAAGAAATAAACAAATTGCTTGAGCTTGTAAAAAGCGTTTACAAGCATTTTGATTTGCCGCTTAATTTCAATCTCGCCACCAGGCCGGATAAAGCAATGGGCGATCCCAAACTTTGGAAAAGAGCGGAGGCGGCGCTTGAAAACGTTTTGAAAAAATTCGGCATGCCGTATCAAATTAAGCCAAAAGATGGCGCTTTTTACGGACCAAAAATAGACCTTAACACGAAGGATTCGCTGGACCGCGAATGGACCATAGCAACCATTCAGCTGGATTTTCAGCTTGCTGAAAATTTTAACCTTTCATACACAAACGAAAAAGGAGAAAAAGAAAAGCCCGTTGTCATACACCGCGCCATTCTCGGAACATTCGAGCGTTTTATAGGAATAATTCTTGAACATTTTGACGGCGCTCTGCCGCTTTGGCTGTCCCCTGTTCAGGCGCTAATTATACCCGTTGGCGGAGCGCATGAAATATATGCGGCCGAGATAACAAAAGAACTTAAGAACAAAGGCATACGCGCAAAAGCGGCTTTACAAAACGAAACCGTCGGCAAGAAAATACGCGAAGGCGAAATGCGGAAAATTCCTTATATTTTGGTTGTCGGCGACAAAGAACTCACGAATAAAACCGTAAATGCGCGGCATTACCGCAGAAAGCCCTCCTTCGCTAAAGCTTCGGAGGGCAAGCAAGAGGGTGAAATTTCTTTAGAGCAATTGACGGAAAAACTGTTACGTGAGATAAAGAATAAAATAATTTAGATGCTTTCGTATACCGAATTAAAAAAGGGCTTATTTATTGTCTTTGAAGGTCAGCCGTACGAGGTCTTGGAGATGAGTTTTTTGCGCATGCAGCAGAGAAAAGCCGTTGTGCAGACCAAGCTCAAAAATTTGATTAACGGCAAAGTGGTGGACCGCAATTTTCAGCCGAGCGACGAAATTGAAGAAGCGGATATTGAAAAGAAAGAATCTGTTTTTATTTATAATAGCAGGGGGGAATATTGGTTTCATGAAGCCGAGAATCCTAAAAGTCGTTTCAAATTATCGGCTGAAACGCTCGGAGACGCGGCTCAATTTCTTAAAGCAAATACTTCTATGACCACTCTGCTTTTTAACGGCAATGTAATAAACATACGTCTGCCAATAAAAATGGATTTGAAAGTTACGGAGGCGCCACCGGCTTTGCGCGGCGACACCGCGCAGGGCGGCACAAAAACGGTTACTTTGGAAACCGGCGCGAAAGTAAACGTTCCCCTGTTCATAAACGAAGGAGACGTTGTCAAAGTAAACACCGAAACCGGCGAATATGTGGAACGAGTAGAGAAGGCCTAGTTATTTACTGTGTCTGATTATGTAGCGCAAGGATGGAATGGTTATCGCTACGCCGATGGTTAAAGAAAACCAGAGCATTTGAGCATCGTGCATGACCGACAATGTATCAAGCAAAAGCCATACGCTCCTGAATATAAATACGGAAGCCAGAAGTAAAACAACTTCCGCTAACACCAACCTTCTATTTGTTTTCATTTTTTGTTCAAGCGAAAGCCGTGGTAGGCAAGAATACCGGCGACTATAATTGCCGGCCAGCTCATCCACATCGGAACATCCCAGGTTCCGATGCGCGCGGACCAGTCAAAAATGACCCGCAAAAGATGGCCCGAAGCGACTATCGTGAACACAACCGAAACGGTTGTTAAATAGGTATTGTGCTTCATATTTCGTAGGACTTCAGGACTTTGATTTCCGGATGGACGTTTAACTTCTTCAAGCTTCCCTCAAGGTCTTTTTTCAAGATTGCTTGGTCGTAACCGAGCGCAATGATGTCCGGCTTGTATTTTTCTATGACTTTCCAGCTTGAAAGTTCTCTGTCCCCTTCTACCACATTGTTAACGCCATCCTCTTGTTTTAGATGTTCAAAACGTTCGGCAAGGTCGCGTTGCGGTAGACGCCCTTTCAAGTGTTTCGCTATGTGGTCGTGAGCCACAACGGCAATAAGTTCATCGCCTAATTCCCTCGCTTGTTTAAAAAAATCGCGATGCCCATCGTGAATTCCGTCAAAAACGCCGAAAACCATTACTCTTTTCATATTCTTATTTTACTTTATTCTTTTTTAGCGCGCAATGTCGGGAAGATAATGATTTCTTTGATGGCGTGCGTGCCGGTGGCGATGGCTACAAGACGGTCTATGCCGATGCCCAAGCCGGCGGCGGGAGGCATTCCATACCCAAGCGCTTCAATAAACTCAGCGTCAAAGCGCGACTCTTCTTCGTCTCCGGCGCGGAAACGCTTTTCCTGTTCTTCCATTCTTTTTCTCTGGTCAATCGGGTCGTTAAGTTCCGAAAAACCATTCACTATCTCCATCCCGTTCACTATGAGCTGAAAACGCTCGGCTAATTCATGGTTATCTTCTTTTGATTTAGCAAGCGGAGAAATTACTTTTGGATGATCAATGACAAAAGTCGGTTCTTTTATTTTCGGTCGAACTTCTTTTTTAAACACTTCGTCCAGTTCGTCATTGTTTAGCTTGCTTGAATCTTTCTTCGCGTATTTTTTAAAAGCTTCGGCGTATGTAATACGCGGCAATTTATCCTCAAAGCTTAAAGCTTCAAGCTTAAAGCTTTTTAACATCTTCTCGGTAAAATCCATCAAGCCGTTGTAGTCCTGATACGCCCAGTATAATTCCAGCATTGTAAATTCCGGATTGTGGTCGCGGTCTATGCCTTCATTACGGAACACTTTGCCGAGTTCGTATATTTTTTCCCAGCCAGCAACAAGCAGGCGCTTCAAATATAATTCGGGCGCGATGCGCAGGTAGAAATCTTCGTCAAGCGCGTTGTGATGCGTTACGAATGGCCGCGCCTTGGCTCCGCCGGGTATGGGCTGAAATACCGGCGTTTCAACTTCCATAAAGCCCTCGCCTGCCAAAAAATCTCTTAGCGCCTTTATTATTTCCGAACGCTCGCGTAGTTTTTCATCAACTTCTTTATTGAGAAGCATGTCCAAATAGCGTTTGCGGAAACGTTCTTCAACGTCTTTTATGCCATACCAGGAAGACGGGAGGGGTTGTAAGCTTTTCACGATTATTCGCGCTTCTCTCGCCTTAACGCTTTTTTCTCCGCGCCGGGTTTTTATGAGAATGCCACCGGCTTCTAGAAAATCGCCGATGTCCAGATTATCTTCAAAAAAAGAAAAATTATTGAGTTCGTCTTTTTTTAGCAAGACCTGAATGGAGCCACCCCGGTCTCGGACATCCGCAAAAATCAAACCGCCTTGCTTTCGCAAAGCCGTTACGCGGCCCGCAATCGCGACCGGCCGCCTGAATAAAGAAAGTAGCCAAAAATGGCTTAAACACTCGGCAATGCCGTGAGTTCGCTTTACCCGCGCCGGATAGGGATTCTGGCCGGACGCAGATATATTCTCAAGTTTTTTACTGCGCTCGCGGAGTATATCGTCAAGCATTATTCTATCGCGATTATTTTATATTCTATTTTACCGGAAGGAGCGGTGACAATTGCGGTTTCTCCCGGTTTTTTACCGAGAAATGCTTTACCGAGCGGCGATTCGTTTGAAATTTTGCCATCTTCCGGCTTGGCTTCGTTAGAACCGACTATGGTATATCGCGAGGACTTATCATCTTTTTGAACTATTACGGTTGAACCGATTTGCACTACGGCGCGGCCGCTGGTCATTTGAATAAGCTGGGCGTTTTTAATCGTTTCCTCCAATTCAAAAATACGGCTTTCAAGCTGGGATTGTTCGTCTTTGGCTTCGCTGTATTCCGAATTCTCGGAAAGGTCACCGTATTCTTTAGCGCGTTTAAGACGGTCGGCTACTTCCTTGCGCCGCTTGGTTTTGAGCTCGTGCAGTTCCTTTTTTAATTCCTCTAAACGTTCGGAAGTGAAATATTGTTTAACCATCATTGTATTTGCGCCGTGAAATCCACCAACGAATTTTAACCGTTTCCCACAAGATTTGCAAGAAATCAGCGATGTGAACGTGCGAAAACGGGTCATTAACCCAGCGAACCGGAACTTCTTTTATTTTAAAGCCGAGCGATTTCGCGAGTGTAAGCGCTTCCATGTCAAAGCCCCAACGCTCTAAGCGCGCGCGGCTGAAGATTACATTCGTCGCTTCTTCGCTGAACGCCTTAAATCCGCATCTCGGGTCTTTTATTTCGCGAAGAAGAAGCAATTGTATGGAAAGATTTACCTTTTTTTCAAGAATTCGCCTGTATATTGATTGTGGCGGGTCTAAAATAGCTCCTCTTACGGAGCGCGAGCCGATTACTATGTCGTATCCTTCCTTGAAGTGTGGGAGCATTTTATCGAACTGGTCAACGGACGTTGAATTATCCGCGTCCGTAAACAAACGGATATTGCCCCTTGCTTCAAGCATCCCCTGCTTCACCGCGGCGCCCTTGCCGCGATTAATTTGGTTGTCAATCAAACGAAGATTTTTAATCAGCGGCATAAATCTTTTTACTATGTCCGCCGTGTAATCGTTTGAGCCGTCATTTACGACGATAATTTCATAAGAATACGCTCCGCGCGAAAGATGACGGTCAATGTCAATAAGCGTTAAAGGCAGACGACTCGCCTCATTGTATGCCGGAACAATGACGGACAAGAATGGTTTATTCATTTACGCTCTTAAATATTTACGTATTGAAATCGCGCTGGATATGACGGCTAAAAGTATGCCGAAAATTATCAAATAGACCAGAAGTGACGGAAGATTTGATAAAAAGTAGCCGTAAAGGTTCATCCCCGGAATCAATACTTCCACGTATGGAGATGCCGCGTAAACAAGCGGGAAAGATATCGTAACGGCAAAGAACGCGGCTATGAGGCCATACAGTATGCCCTCCACGACATACGGGCCGCGGATGAATTTATTTGAAGCGCCGACAAGACGCATTATGTTTATTTCTTCGCGGTTGGTGTAAATGGCAAGGCGCACCGTATTAAAAACGACGAGTCCGGCTATAATCGACAAGAATACGGTCAAGAAGAATCCTCCGCGTTCGGCGGCGTCTATCATAGCCGTGAGACGGTCTATGACAATTTGATTTTGAAAATACGTCACTTTATCCACGATGACCGTCAGCGACTCATTATTAAGATATGACGCTATAATGGCGTATTGTTTCGGGTCATAGGCCTTCACGTTCAAAGACGCGGATAAAGGATTTTCTTCAAGTTCTCCAATGGCTTCGCTTATGGTCGGGTCGTCTTTGTGGCGCTCGCTGAACAGCTCAAGCGCTTTATCCCGTGAAACGTATTCAACTTTTCTGACCTCAACCAAGCTCTCCAGAGAGGTTTTGACTCGTAATATTTCATCTTCCGGAGCAGTGGTTTTAAAGTAAACGCTTATGTCTATTTTTTCCTGTATCGCGCCGAGGGCGGCCTCCGTCATTACTTTGAAGATAATAAGGCCTTCAAAAACCAGAAGCGCCAAAATCATAACCGCGATAGTCGCGGCGGAGAGCCATCCGTTTCGCCAGAAGTTTATCAATCCCCTTTTTACTATGCGATATAGAGAAGTTACCATCTTCTTAAATCTTAAATCTTAAAGCATAAATCATACAAGCAGATACTTTCCTTTTTCTTCGTCGCGAATCACGCGGCCGTTTTCAAGAGTAATAACCCGTTTTCCGATATGATTGACTATGTCTTTGGCATGCGTCGCGAGAACTATGGTGGTTCCGAGCTCGTTTATTTTGTGCAGAAGCTTTATTATTTCCCAAGTATTAATCGGGTCAAGGTTGCCGGTTGGTTCGTCCGCTACGATAACTTCTGGGCGATTTATCATCGCGCGCGCGATGGCAACGCGCTGTTTCTCGCCGCCGGAAAGCTCGTGCGGGAAATTTTTCGCTTTGTCGCGCAAGCCGACCATATCCAAAATCTCCGGAACCAATTCTTCTATTTCTATCTGCTGTCGGCCCGCGACTTCAAGCGCGAAAGCCGTGTTTTCGTAAACATTTTTCATCGGTAGAAGGCGGAAGTCCTGAAACACTACGCCGATATGGCGGCGGAGATACGGCAGTTCTTTATGATTCAAGCGATTGACTTCGTAAGAGCCAAAAATCACGCGGCCTTTGTTCGGCCTTTCTTCGCCTATGAGAAGTTTGATTATTGTTGATTTTCCTGCGCCGGAACGTCCCACGACGGACACGAATTCCTGCGGCATAATTTTGAAGGTAACGTCTTCAAGCGCCGCGGTGCCGTTGTAGGCTTTTGTTACGTTTTGAAAAGCAATCATTGTTTAGAATTTAGAACTTAGACAGTAGGCAGTAGGATTTCTACTTGCTACTCGCTAAGTTCTACTTACTATATTGTAACTCGGCTTCTATGAACATATCAATATCGCCGTTCAGCGTTTCGTCAACTTGCGCCGTTTCCGCGCCGGTTCGGTGGTCTTTTATCATTTTATACGGGTTTAGAACATAAGAGCGAGGAAGAGTGCGGCCACGTTTATATATACCCGAACCATTTAACTTGATAGGCGGAAGGATGCTTACGAAATCATAATATTATGCTGAATTCCGATTCGAAAACAGCTGGATTGCCTGCTTTATCTTTGGATTCTATGCGTAAAATGTATTCCCCTGCTGTGTCTATTACTATTACATCATTTTGATTAATGGACGCGTCATTGAGGGTTGCCTTAATAATTTCTACTCCGGATAGATCATCTGTGGCAGAAAAGATTTTATTGCTGAAATTTAAAAAGAAAGAGTATTCAATGCGAGCCAAACAAAAAAACTATAAGACAATGCTACTCCCAAAGAAAAGAAAAAGAAGGCTTATGAGCAGATGCTTTTAGTTCTTGAATGAATATGGAGAACGCGTTGTTTAATAATATAAAAGGAAGACATATTAAATAAACTACAAAGCCCGGAATTTCAAATGAGTATATATCAAGAGATGGGAACGAGGATGTTAAAAAAATACCGAAATTTTCCAAAAATAATCCAAAAAATTGAAATTTCAAAGCACTAAACATTACAACCGCTGCTCCCAAAATCCCCAACCCCAAACTAATCAAATACGATTTCTTGATTTGTAATTTCATAGCTTTCTTTATTTTTTCACCTCATTGATATATCTACAGTATAGCTTTTTCCATCATCAAGTTCTGTTCTCAACCTCCATGTTCCTGCGGATAATGTTCCGGTATCAAGATTGAATATGTATTGGTTGGTTTCATCGTCATATCTAAATTGATTGCTTGTATCTGCATTTGATGTTGATATGGCTATTTCTTCTGTTCCCAGTATGTCATTTGTTAGTTTGGCAAGGAAAAGATACGCGATTGCGGAATCAATAAAATTGCCGTTCGCGTCTGTTAATTGGAATTTAACAGGAAGTGTGCGATTGAGTTTGTAAATGCCGGAGCCATCAGATTTGATAGGTGGAAGAAAGCCGTTAAATTGATAAATGGCGTTAAAACGAAACTCTGAAACTCTTGGATTACCAGCATTGTCTTTGGATTCTACTATTTACAGAAACGAAGCGTTGGAGAAGGCTTGATGTATACCCCAAATCCAAAATCTACAAGCAAGTATAGCGCCGAAAGAAAAGAAAAGAAAAGAAAAGAAAAGAAAGCTTGTTAACGGATTCGCGAAATTCTTGTCTAAAAATAGGAAAGGCAAAATTCAAAAACAAGAGAGGTAAAATAATAAAATAGCTAGAATATATATATATATATATATTCAGGTTCAAATAATTTAAAATTCAGGAAAGGAAAAACACTAATTAAAAATTCCGCAATTAAAACATTCGCTCTTGCTAAAAACCCGTATGTAAATATACCAAAACCCCACATCAACCCAACTCCCAACCCAAGCCCTAGATTTATCCAATATGATTTCTTCATGTGAAATTTCATGTTTTTCTTTTATTTCCTCACCTCATTGATACATTCACAATATAGCTTTTTCCATCATCAAGTTCTACTCTCAGTCGCCAAGTTCCTACGGATAACGTTCCTGTATCAAGATTAAATATATATTGGTTGTTTTCGTCGTCATATCTAAATTGATTGCCGGTATCTGCATTTGATGTTGATATGGCTATTTCTTCCGTTCCCAGTATGTCATCTGTTAATTTGGCAAGGAAAAGATGGGCTGTTGCGGAATCAATGAAGGTATTATTTAAATCCGTTAATTGAAATTTAACGGGAAGTGTGCGGTTGAAAAGCGGTCATTTTTTTACTATTTGTGATTTTAAATAAAGAATAGATTTTGCCAATACGTATCCAACGGCGATATAAATTGGCGCGAAAATAAGGTTGGGAAGAACTGATAGGATTAGAAAAGCAATCATAATATTTCTAAAGATATTCTCTTTCATTCTCACGAGAAAAAAGTAAAAGAAAGAAAGAAAGAAAGAAGGGGCGTGGAGTGTGCCGACTAGAATCCTTGCTGATTTCGTGGGTATCCAACCAGAGGCTAAATCTGGGGAAAATCTTTCTGCTATCCATCCAAAATAACCACCCATAAAATAACTCAACAATGCGGTTACTAATAGAACCGTGCTGCTCTTAAGGAACTGCGTAAGAACTTCTTTTAATCGTATTTCTGTTTTATCAACGATAATATAGAGAGAAAGAGAGAACAAAATAATTGGTGCCGCAAAGAGGCCGAAAATATAGTACCACATCTCCTGATATCCAAATGAAACTCCAAAGATCGGAGGGAATTTGTCAAGAATAAAGTCAAATAGGAGACGACCAATAAATTCCGCCGTGAAAAAGGTAAGTATGAGCGTTAATAACAATATAAGTGCCAATTTTTGCATTTGAGGCAAATTCTTCATGCTTTATTTTATTGATATAAACACTGTGTAATGTCGGTCGTCATCCAAATTAATTCTTAATTGCCACGTTCCTACTGACATCATATCAGTAGATAAATTATAAATATATTGGTTATTCTCACTATCATATCTAAAAATATTATCTGTGTCAGCCGCCGATGTAGAAAGAGGAGTTTCCTCGTTGCCGATGCTTTCGTCTTGAACTTTAGCAAGGGTAAGTGTCGCTGTAGCTGTAGAAATAAACTGACCAGAAACATCGGCCAACTGGAACTTCACGGGCAAAGTTCTGCCGAGTTTATAAATGCCAGAGCCATCGGCTTTAACCGGCGGAAGAAAACCGCCAAACTCATAAATTACATCAAATATTATTGTTTCCGTAGCAACGTTGCCCACAAAATCTTCCGCAACGATCTCTATAAAGTAAGTTCCGGGAATATCAAAGTTTATGGCAGAACCATTAGTGATAGATTGATCATTTAGCGTTGCTGATATGCTGAATACACCCGTTAAATCGTCTTGAGCTGAGAAATTAAACGTTAAGGGCGGTGAGTTCAACAAAACTTCGGATGGAATTTGAGTGCTGGTTATGATAGGTGGAGTTGTATCTTCCGGTTGTATAGTTGTTAACTCCGGCGAGGAAACATTAAAGACAAAGCTCAGATTCTGAACAAGGCTCTCTTGAATATTGGCCATAAAAGTCGCAACTGTTGAAGTTGCATCGTTGACAAAAGCAGATTGAACTTCATAACTGCCCTCATCGGTTCCCTGAACTTTGATTTGATATTCTCCATCAAGAGGATTGGGAATAAAAATAAATTCCAAATCGCTATTAAAGCCGCTGTAGAATGCGAAGGGTATTTCATTAATTTCCTGACCAATTGAAAAATCCTTGCCAATTCTCCTGCCTAGCGGATCGATAATTTGGATATCAGCAGGCGAAAAAATCGGTATAATCAACGATTCTTCAATAACAATAGGGACTCCCCGCTCAGGCGATGGGATGCCGAATAACGCTTCGTGAATTTGCTGCCAGGCGACCACAGGCAAGTTTGCGTGAAGATTGCGATCGGCACGTGAGATAACGGTTGAAGAAAAGTTGTGAGAAGCACTTTCAAGAGTAACTCTGCGATCTCCCTCATCGAACTCCAAGCCGTGGTCGGTAAATGGTACGTCGAAATTTTCTGGAAAACCATGCTCCCATTTCGGTAAAAGATTAGGCCTATCCACAACCCTTATCGTGCCCAAAGTTTCATCTACCAGTTTGCCATCTATAAAGTTTGGCTCTATGTTGCCGACAATATTAGTAATTCTGATACCGCGTTCTGACAATCTATTTTCTGATAAAGAAGAATTCAATAGTTCCAAAAAGAAATTGACGGGATAATTATCAGGATAATTACGCAAAATTTCAGTATCCGCATCCTTCAAGTAATCATAAGTCGGCAACAAATCTTTAATTGAAAGAATGGCGTTTTGGATATAAGCAAATTTACTTCCAGCGAAAGAAATAATAGATTTCCAATTCAAATAAAGCTCCATTATTTTATCAAAGCCCAAAGAAAATATTTGTGGCGTTATTTCTCCTCCTTCCCATAACAAGTATGCCCAAGATAATCCTTCGTGCGATGTTCCCAAAAAGATAATTTGGTCAATATCGTTTTGATAATCACCACTTTGGGCATATGAACGCGCCACCAAACCGCCCATGCTGTGCGCGATTATATCCACTTTTTGACACTGGCAAATGCTCCGTATTTCGACAATTTTTGCTGCAAGCTGATCGCTGCTCAAACTTACACCTTGCTGCCAGTCATAAGGAAAAGTAAACAAATCAACATCCGGCGTGTATCCACTTACGTCAAGAAGACGAATTAATTCATCATATTTACGAAAAATCGGATCAATAATCCATTCACCATCTTTCTGCCACGACCCCAAAAGCCCCGGCACTATAATAACAGGATTTAATTGTTCTGGTTCCGGAGTAACAAAAGCAAAACGAATATCGTCTATAAACATAACCTGAGTATTGCCAGAGCCGGCGCCAGCGGCTAAAAAGTAAAATTCCGCGCCATCGCGAGCGTTATTACTATCAAACCAATCCGTCCACTCCCCATTAACATTAAAACGAACGCGCCCTAATATACCATCCCACTCAATACCATATTGAGCCCATTCGCCTATATTGTGAGTGCCGCAAACAGAAGAGCTTTCAATAGTGTGACATTCAACCGTTCCGTCTCCTCTTAAATTAATAAGTCCGATTCTATCTTCTGAGCCGCCGAACTGATCATTTATATTGCCTGCCGCATTCCTAACTGAAAAAGCTAATCTGCTAAATGGGTCTGCTTGCGCGTGATTTGCGGCAAAAAAGATTTGCCCATTGCTAACGTTGTCAAAATTTCTACGACAAATTGCATCATGAGCGCCCATTTTACGTATAGCCCTGGCTCCTGAAAAAACATTTTCATCATTAACAAACCACCTGTGCGTTTCTATGGACTCATTGCATTCCCAATTATCTTGTTTGCCTAATTGTTGACCAACCTCGTATGCTTCAAAATCTTCATCAAGATCGGTAAAAAATCCGGAAGGGAGGCGGAATATGCGGGAAATATTATCGAGTTCCAGAAAATCTCCTCCAGGCACAGAGGCAAATACTCTAACGGTTAGTTTGTATCTTCCGCTTGGCAAAAAATTCAGAGGATTAGTAAAAGCAACCGTTTTGGTGCCCGCGCTTGAAAAAGTGAAAGATTGGTAGCCAGAAAGCATACCGGTATCACGGAAAGGGTCTGTAAGCTCGCGAACCTGAACGTCCACCTTGCCGTTCCAATTTGTTGCATCAGTATCAAATTGAATAACGAAATTTGAAGGTGACTCAGAAATTTCTGTTGATGGAGGTTCTGTGATTTCTAAATTTTTAATTCCTGGAGTAAACTTAATATCATCTAGAAAAACACCTTCATGGCCGGAGGTGCAACAACTAATAGTAGCGCTCGCGGGAGCAGGAATATCGCTGCTTTTAAATTCAGTCCATTCACCATTCATAAACCACCGAATTTTATTATTGACAGAATTCCAAGCTATGCCATGTTCTTGCCATTCATTTGGAGTCCAAGTTCCACAAGTAAAACTAAAACCTGGGGCATTACACGAAATGGTTCTATCATTACTATAAGCAAAGTTGGCAACAAAATCGCCGGAAGTACCCGGTCCTGTTCTTAATTCAAAAGCTGGGCCTTCGAATCCAAAAGTAGAGGGTCTTTTTATGGAAAGTTTAAAAACCCCGGATTTCGTAACTTCAAAATTTCTCCAACAATGACGGGAGTGACCAGTGTTTTCTATGCGACCCACCGAACGAGTGCCTGTATTAAAATCTTGATCTGTTATCCTCCAAACGGAAGAACCGCTGCATTCCCAATCGGCGGTATCACTCAACAAGGAATCAACCTCATATGCTTCAAAATCGTCGCTAAAATTGGCAAATGCTATATTTATCTCCCAAATCCCTGTCCAAAAAATTACAACAATTAACGAAAACAGGAGCAATTTTTCAATATTCATGATTATCCTAATTGTAACTCGGCTTCAATAAATATATCAATTTCGCCGTTTAACACATTTTCCACTTGCGCCGTTTCCGCGCCGGTTCGGTGGTCTTTTACCATTTTATACGGGTTTAAAACATAAGAACGGATCTGACTGCCCCATTCCGGCTTGACTTTCGTGCGCAGGGCGCCGAGTTCTTTAATTTGAGCCGTTTCCATAAAGCGAAATAATTTTGCTTTAAGCAATTTTAGCGCTTTCTCGCGATTTTGCGATTGGGAACGTTCTGAGCGCGAAGCCGCGGTTATTCCGGTTGGTTTATGGGTTATCCGTACAGCCGTTTCAACCTTGTTTACGTTCTGGCCGCCGGGACCGCCTGCGCGCGAAAAATCCACTTCCAAGTCCTCAGACGGAAGAACCATATTTTTTTCTTCTATTTCCGGAAGTTCCGGCAAAACCTCAACCAGAGCGAAAGAGGTGTGGCGCGATTGTTTCGCCGAAAACGGGGAAGTTCTCACCAAGCGGTGCACTCCCTGCTCGCCCTTAAGATAGCCGAAAGCATGCCCCCCTTTTATTTCAAAAGAGATGTGTTTTAACGGCATACGCCCGGTTTTCGCGCCGACTTCGCCGAAGCGTTCGTCCAGAATCACTATTTGCCATTTGCGCTCTGCAGCGTACTTTGCGTACATTTCATAAAGCATCGCGGTCCAATCCTCGGCGTCTTGTCCGCCGGCTCCGGAAAAAATTGAAACCACGGCGTTGGAAGCATCATATTTTCCGGAAAGAAGCCGTTGAAGTTCAAGTTTGTTGAATTTTTTTTCTGTCTCATCAATATTCCCCTCGTCCGCAACTTCAATTTCTTTTTCAAGTTCCTCAAACTGCGCGACCAATTCGTGAAGCTGGCCGCGTTCTTTAAGCAATTCCTCCGCGCGTCTGCGGTCTTTCCATATTTCGGGATTGCTTACTTCGCCGTCAATCTCTTCTATCTTTTTCTTTTTTCCCGATACGTCAAAGACGGCCCGATAGAAGTCGGGCGCGCTCTTTCAGCGTTTGTTTTCTGTCTTCAAATTTTTTCATCGTTCTTGAGCTTTGATTATACCACGGCCGGAACGGCACGGCCAATAAGCTCAAACCATCCTTTACGAAACCTATTAGCGAAGTGAAAGCAATAAATTCGTGAGCGAATTATTTGTTTTGTGTTTTTTTGCGTTCAATGCGCCGAGCAACCCTTTCTTTAAAAGATTGAGAACGCGCGTGCGCTTTTACTTGCCAACGAGCGTAGTATTCTCCCCAAAGCTCGTACAAATAATACGAAGTGACTACGATGGTCGCTGTAAGGGCTATTGTGAACGTGATATAAATCCATTCCGCTCCGGTTGCGTAATAAAAAAGTCCTGAACCGACCGTGAAAGCCAGTGCTGTGAAATGAATTCTTCCGGTTAAATTGGTCTGATATTCTTCAAGAAGCGCGTGTTTAAAAAAGGCGCTCCAACGTTTGCCGTTGGATAACGCGGCATCTCTAAGCATCCGCGCGTCCCGTACGACAATTTTTTTAAAAAATATCACGTGGTAGCTTATAAAAAGAGCTAGCCCCGCGGCGTTGGCGACGGCAAGCGCCAAAAACGCCCAGTCGCGGTGAATTGCCGTGATGGCAATAAGGAAAAAAAGCGCGACAAAAGTAACGAGATAATCTCTTGTGTGGTCCAAGAGAGTGCCCAGGGCGCTTACTCGCGCGTTGGTTCTGGCGAGCGGCCCGTCAATGGTGTCCGTCAGCACGATTTCAGTAACGAGCCAGGCAATGGTCCAGATTCCCGGCGTTTTAAGGTCAAGGAGCCATGCGGAAATTGACCATAATTCAACGGAAGGTTGATTCGTCGTGAACGCCCAGATTACATAAAATAGCTCTCCGATAAGAAACAAGCCGTAAAACGAAGCAAGGTTTGCGAGAGTGAAAATTTCTTTTCTTACTGCCGTGTCTAGTGGGTCCTCAATTTGTGCGGTTGCGTCACGGCGCGGAATCACGAGGCGTATAAGTTTTACAATCGCCGTAATAACGTATTCATATAAAATGCCAAGCGGACGAGTTACCGGCCAAAAAATTAAATCGCGCCACTGAAGCTCAATTAGCGTTGCTCTGTCAAGTTTTTTCATTTTTGATATTTGAATAAATCTTGGAGCCGATGGGCAGAATTGAACTGCCGTCCATGGTTTACGAAACCATTGCTTTGCCACTAAGCTACATCGGCATATTCATTGCCAACAAACGACCTTCTTGTGCCCGTTTACTTCGAGTTCTATTTGTTCGTCCATTTCCTTTATTTAACGCAGCAAACGTAGGACTTAACGAATCACAATTCGGACAAATTAAACGCAGATTTTTCTCGATATTATTTTTCCAATTTCCATCAATATGATCAGCAACTAATGGAACTAATCCAGTTTTCGGATTAATTTCTGCCCATTCGCACAAACAACATTTATTTTTAAACTTTCTGCGTAAATATCGTTTTATGTACGGTGAAACTAATCCGATTGAGCTTAAACCTTTCTCTTCACCTTTTTTCCATCTATGAATATACACATCGTATTGATATTCTTGCTGACATGCGTTACTGCAATATTTATATTCCGCGCGGTTCGTTTCTTTACTGCAAATAAGACAATTGCTCCTGGGCTTCTTAGGATTTGGCATAATCCTAGTATACTAAGATTATAGACCAATATCAAATTAAGAAATGGTCGCAGATTGAAGGGTATGGCTACATCGGCGTATTGAGAGCCGGCAAAAATCATACCACAATTATACTACAAAACTTACAGCAAATCCTATGAAATACGCCGCGGACGCTGCAATTCCTCCTATGACGAGCATTTCCAATCCTGAAACAAACCAATTTGCGGCAGTGATAAGCGAGCGAGCCGCTCCGACAGCAAAAAGGGCAAAAGCTGTCGCGATGCTTGAGATAAAAAGCGTTCCTCCGTCAGTTAGTAATATAAACGGCAGAAGTGGAATCGCGCCGGCAAACACAAAAGCAAAAAATGTTGTCAGTGCTCCAGAAACAATCACGTTATTTTTCTCCGGTGTTAATTTTAGTTCGTATCGCATCATTTCGGCTTCGGAACGGCCGCCGAGATAATTGCTCGCCGCCATTGAAATGCCGTCGGCGATAAGATTCGCGAATCCAAGTATTAAAATAATTCGCACCGAAAGCGCGGCTCCGGCAACGCCGGCCACTATCGCGAATGTTGTTATAATGCCGTCGTTCGCGCCGTATATTATGTCTTTTATATGTCTGCTTAAAAATTTGCCGTGTGTTTTTTCTTTCATAGGATAGAATCTTAATTATAACACAGCTTAATTGACAATCGTCAAATAATTTAATACTATGTATTCCGCTGTACCATAAAAACTTAATACGGAGGTTGTGAGTGGAGCAATTAAATCCGCATCGTTTGCCAAGAAATGTTAAACCGCTGCATTACAACATTCACATAAAGCCGGATCTTGCCAATTTTGTTTTTGAAGGCGAAGAATCCATACAACTCAACGTACTTGAGGCCACGTCAAAAATAGTTCTGAATGCCGCGGATTTAAAGATAAATTACGCGATGCTTGATTGTGGAAATTCAAAAGAATTGCTTAGAGTTTCATATGATAAAGATATGGAAACTGCGAGCTTTGAGGGCGAGGATTCGGAACTTGAACTTAAACCCGGAATGACCCCGATGCTTTATTTGAGTTTTAACGGCGAACTAAACGACAATATGCGCGGATTTTACCGAACGTCCTATAAAATTGACGGGCAGAAACGTTGGGGAGCCGTGACTCAGCTTGAGTCTTGCGACGCGCGACGGGCATTCCCCTGTTTCGATGAACCGGATTTCAAAGCTACTTTCAGAATTGCCTTGACGATGCCTGAAAATTTTACGGCGTTTTCAAACATGGAGCCCCGTTCCATAACGAACGCGGGTTACGGATTGAAAAAAGTGCTTTTCGAAATCACGCCAAAAATGTCCACGTATCTAGTAGCTTTTGTTGTTGCCGAACTTGATTGTATAGCGAATAGGGATTGCAACGGAGTTCTTATTCGCGTCTGGACAAGACCCGGAAAACAATCGCATGGACAATTCGCGCTTGAATGCGCTTTACATACACTGCCATACTTCGCGAATATTTACGGTATTCCGTATCCTCTGCAAAAATTGGATATGGTTTCTCTGCCGGATTTAGCCGCTGGCGCCATGGAAAACTGGGGGCTGATAACTTACAGAGAAACAGCTCTTTTGGTTGATCCGCAGAATCCATCGGCTTCGTCCAAAGAAGGAGTTGCGTCGGTAGTGGATCACGAATTGGCGCATCAATGGTTCGGAAACTACGTGACCATGGTTTGGTGGACGCATCTTTGGCTGAATGAAGGCTTCGCCTCATATGTCGGGGACAGAGCTGTTTCCAATCAGTTTCCAAAATGGCAAGCGTTGGAAAGGTATGTCGCGGAGGTTCATTTAGACGCGTTGAGAGAAGACGGTTTGAAAAATACGCATCCGATTGAAGTTGAAGTTAAAAATCCAAAAGAAATAAACGAAATATTCGATTCCATATCGTATAACAAAGGAGCATCGGTAAATCGCATGCTTCATCACTATCTTGGTAAGGATTTTGACAAAGGAGTCGCCCTTTATCTCAGACGGCACGCTTATGGAAACGCCGTGTCCGATGATTTGTGGCAGGCGCTGGAGGACTGTTCCGGAAAACCGGTAAAGGATGTGATGTCGGGGTTTACTCGCCGATCAGGATATCCAGTACTCATGGTGGAAAACCTTGGCAACGAAAACGGAAAAACCCGGCTTAGGATTTCGCAAAAGCAGTTTATGTATCTTCCCGAAAACACAAGTGAACAAGATGCGCGTTGGAATATTCCTTTTGAAATATTAACTCCAAGAGGGACCTCCAGGCATTATCTTGATAAAGAGAGCCACGAAATAAATGTAGAAGCCGAAGGCGATGATTGGATTAAACTAAATCCCGGACATGCCGGTTTTTACAGGGTTGCGTATCCAGAGAGTATGTTAAAAAAACTTTCGGAATGCGTTAAACAAAAGAAGTTTTCCGCGATTGACAGAATGTGCATTTTGGACGACGCGTTTGCTTTGGTTCAAGCTGGAGAAATTGAAACTTCTTCGGTTCTCGAAATGCTTTTGGTTTATCGCCAAGAAACGAATTATAACGTATGGTTGATTATAGGAAACGTTTTAGGAACTCTTGACAATTTATTAAAGGAAAGAAATCAAGAAGACATTTTAAAGCGCTTGTACGTTACGGCTCAGCTGCTTATAGATTCGCGGGTGAAGTTGCTTGGATGGAAAAAATCGCGTTCCGATACGCATACTGACGTTCTTTTGCGAGGATTTATTTTGAGTATGGCCGGAAAATATGGCGATTCCGATACAATTAAAAACGCAAGTCGCCGTTTTCAAAAATTTATCAACGGCGAGAAACTTGACCCCGATTTGAGACAGGCAGTTTATAGCATAGTTGCCTTAAACGGCGACAGCGATACCTTGTCGGCATTGCGCGAAATTCACAGAAAAAGCGACTCTCACGAAGAAAAAACGCGAGTTCTGATAGCTATGGGTAACTTTCGCGACGTGGATGCGGTAAAAACAATACTTGACTTTTCACTCAGTGATGAATTAAGGAAACAAGATTTTCCAATTCTATTTTCCGCCATGGGTACGAACCATTGTGCGAGAAAAATGGTTTGGCAGTTCATTAAAAGTAATTGGGACGAGGTTAGAAGCCGTTATCACGGCGTCTACTTCATGTTGGTCGATATACTTGAACCAATGGGTGGATTCGCGACAAAAGAAATGCTCGCCGATGTGGAAGAATTTTTCAAAAAGAATCGTCTGGAAGGCCTTGAACGAACAATGGATAAGATTGTGGAAAAAATCAAAATAAACATCGCGTGGGCTGAGCGCGAAAAACTTTAGGCAAAAAAAGATAAAAAGAGCCGATTTTAAATCGGCTCTTTTATTTTTATAAAATATTTATTCCAGACGCCACTCCCATAATATAGGGCAGAGATTCATTAACAAGACGTGGAGTCGCGGAACGCGGAACTCCTCCAGGCAAATTGGCTACGCAAACATGAATCACGCCTTCATCAAAGTAATACGGATTAGCGTATGTTGTCGGGCGAGATGTCTCTGAAATCCCCCCTTCGTCTATGGCTACATCAATAAGAACCGAGCCCGGACGCATTCTTTTAACCATATCGCGAGTAATCAAATGCGGGGCGCCGCCTGCTTTGTTTACAGCCGCGCCGATTACGATATCGCTTTTAGAAATTGCTTCTACGATATTTTCGGGAGTTGCGGGACGCGCGCCGCGATTATCCAAAATATAAATTCTTTTTGCGCGGTTTTTTAACAATGAATGCGCTCTGGAACCAACATTTCCCAACGCTCCGATAATCGTAACAACCGCATCGGACATTAAAATTCCTCTACGGCCGTATTCTGTCCGCAAATATTGGACGGCCATATCAACGGCAACTTCTCCGGCTATTACGCTCATCGCTTTCAAAATCGGCTTTTCCCCGTTCGATGTTTGTATTTCTTCATAAGGAATCGCATTGATTCCGGCGCTCGCGCATTTTTCTTTTAGCTCGGAATTCGCGGAAAAGTGAAAAAAAGCCATTATCGTAAGTCCGTTTCTGAAAAACGGATATTCTTCGGGCAACGGCTCTTTTACTTTGACTATGAGTTCAGCCGACTCCCACAATTTTTTCCGTGAACATATATTAGCGCCGGCTTTAATATATTCTTCGTCTGAAAAACCTGCCAGCGCACCCGCGCTATTCTCAACCAAAACGATACGGTTTTCCCGGATTAACGCCAAAACACCCAAAGGATCAAGGCCGGCCCTTCCTTCAAACGCTTTCAGTTCTTTTGGAACTCCTATTATCATGCTACTCTCCATTTTCAGTTTTCAAACGCATTTATTGTATAGCAAATATGCAAAAAAAGTCAAGGTTAGACCCATGCGTTGCATCCTGGCATTTTTAATTTTATGCGGGATACCAGAATCGAACTGGTATCTTCTGCTTGGGAAGCAGGCGTTTTACCACTAAACTAATCCCGCAATTCAACACTTGCACCGTTCCATTTGAACTCCGAAGACAAGATCGTTACATTTGCCGCGTGACGCGCGTTGTTCAGCCAATCTTTTATTTCTTTCTGTTCAATAATCAAGCGACCTTCAAGAATTTCGTATTCTGCTTGCGGTATAAGAAAAACGCGTTCAAGTTCATTTAAGTTAAGACCGTAAAAAAGCGTAGTGGCGTTACGGAATTCTTCGTTTTTGGATATTTCTCCGAGCTTGTTTCGTACCACAAGATTCAAGTTCTTGCCCAAACGTTTTTTTAATTCGTTTTTTATCAAAACTTCGTCAATCAGTTTACTGAGCGACGCGCGACGCACTTCTTGTTTTGTTTCCGAGTCATTGAGTTCGTTCGGGTCACTGCCGTAAGTCTTAACCATGTTTCCGTAATAGCGCATCGCCGCAAAATGCATCTCGTCAAGGACTTTTAACGTTATCGGTGAAACGCCTACAAAAACAACCGGAAACAGACCGCCGTGGAGCGCGTAACTAAAAATAAGCCCGATCGAAATCATTGCGCCGAAAACCACCATTATTCCCCGATTATTCATTGATTAAAATTAGCAAGTTTTCTTCCGTAGCTTTGTAATTTAAAGCCCGCAGTTCTTTTTCAAGATTTTCCGGAAAGAACAGATATTCAATCCTTTTTTCCAATTCGTTGTTTTCCAGAATAAGTCGTTCCAACCGTGACGACACTTCGGCAAATTCCGCGCGCAATTCGCGCTGTTGTTTGAAAAGGTTGACGCTTTGCGCACCGAGCAATACGCCTATGCCGATTAAGAACGCAAAAATCAAGAAAAAACGCATAGATTCCCTTTATACTAACGCCTCGGTTGCTTTTTCGCAAACTACGCTTATAATTGTAATGTTCTTTGATTTCTGGGTGTGGAGGTTGGTATGTTTAGTGAAAAACTAATTCAAGTCGCGCGTTACGCCGAGCTTGCCGGTCTTCCGGATAAGCTTATGTATGAGCTTAGCGAGCCAAAAGATATTTGTGACACAAAAATACGGGTTGATATCGGTAATCATCAAGAAACTTTTAAGTTGTTGGGCGTTTTACACTGCAATCCGCATTCATCCGGCGCCAGGCCATTTAAGGGCGGATTCAGAATGCATAAAGACGTTGACTTGGACAGATTGCGCACTTTTGGTTTTGATATGACTTTAAAAAACGCCGAGGCTAATTTGCCTTTTGGTGGTGCGAAGTTTGGAATCTCAATTAATCCAACTTCTTACGAAAAAAGATTCATTCGCGCGATTATAGAAAAAGCAACTGAACGATTGCTGTTTAAAAAGATACTCAATCCTGATTATTATGTTCCCGGGCCTGATGTCGGAAGCAACTCGGAAACAATGTTTTGGATTTACAACAAAGCCGCAGAGTTAAATTCATTGACTCAGCTTCCAAACATTGCCGCGATTGTAACTGGAAAACCGATTGAACATGACGGTTGTCCCGGGCGCGAAGACGCAACATCTCGCGGATTGCTTTTCTTGCTTAATCGCTATTTGAAACTTTCAAATTTATTTGAGAGCAAGAACAAAATAATGCTTACTATCCATGGATACGGCAATGTTGGAATGAATTGCGCAGCCCTTACGCTTGATGAAGAATTCAGCCGTTATTACGTTGGAGCCGTGTGTGATGTTAATGGCGGAATATACAATCGTTCGGGATTGGATGTGAAAAATGTGAAGCAACATTATGAAACTTACGGGACTTTCGCTAGTTATGATGCAAATCTCGCGGACCAGATCAGCGGAGAAGAATTGCTTGAACTTCGTACTGATATACTTGTTCTTGCGTCAATGGAAAACCAGATAACCAACGACAACGTTGACCGAATAAAAGCGGAATTAGTTTTGGAACCAGGAAATGAATGTATTATTCCAACCGCGCAAGATGACCTTGATCGCAGAAATATACACGTGGTAACAAGCATTGCCGCTGGCGTCGGCGGAGTTACCGGTTCGTATTGCGAATGGCGTCGTAATCGCGGAGAGCGCAGGCACGCGGTTGATTATTACGACGATTTGCTTTGGGTGCACGGAGAATTAAGAAAAATAATGACTACGGTTATTGATGGAATATATAGAATAAGCCAAGAACGAAACCTAACCTTGACCCAAAGCGCTTACGTGAGAGCGTTAAATATTCTTTACGAACAGCTGAAATTCAAACACTCATGGTAATTTCACTGTTTTTTAAGCAATTCCAAATACGCCTTTGGCGGTATGACTATCTTGGTCATTGCCGCCATTTTTTTCTTACCCCTTTTTTGTTTTTGCCAAAGTTTCATTTTTCGCGTTCTGTCTCCGCCGTAAAGATAGCCGGCAACGTCTTTTCTTAAAGCCGGGATGTCTTCGCGTGCTATTATCTGCCCTCCGGCAATTGCTTGCACTGTTTGCGAAATTTGCTGACGGGGGAGAATCTTTTTAAGTTTTTCAGTCATAACGCGGCCTTCTCGTATGATATCTTTTTTGGGCACGATCCGCGACAAGCCGGGAACACGCTGTCCGGCAACGATAATCTCAAGCTTTACAACGTCGGCTGGCTGCATTTCTTTAAGTTCGTAACTGAAAGACGCGAAACCCGCGCTGAGTGTTTTTATATTGTCGTCAAAATCAAGCATTAAATCCGCGAGCGGCATTATAACTTTTATTACGTTTAAGCTGCCGACGATTTCTGTTTTTATGTCTTGAAACCTGAACTTTTCTTTCAAACCGAGAATCGCGCTGAGATATTTTGACGGCGCGAGAATTTCAACTTCAGCAACAGGCTCTTTTATCGCGTCCGGCTTGTTCGGAAAATCTTCAGGGCTGGTAATGATGCTGGTTTTATTTTTTTCAACAACTTCGTATGTTACGGACGGGAAACTATTTATGGTTTTTAAGTTGAATTCACGCTCAAGCCGTTCTGCCGTAATTTCAAAATGCAAACGGCCGAGAAAACCGCATTTGAATCCCCTGCCAAGAAGTTCATTTGAATCCGGCTCAAACGTCAAAGCCGGGTCGTTAAGGCGCAAGCGGCGCAATGCCTGTTTTAAATTCTCGTATTCGTTATTGTCTTCGGGATAAAAAGAAACGAAAAGTACCGGTTTCGGTTCTTTATAGCCCGGCAACGGCTTAACTTGGTCACTGGCTATGGTGTCCCCGATTTTTAGAGTGTCCGGGTCTTTAATTCCGGTAGCCAAATAACCGATTTCGCCCTCATTTAGCATTTCGCCTTTTTTTAATTCCGGAGCGAAATAGCCCACTTCTTTAAGCTTTGAGCGCGTGTTGCTGGCCATCAAAAAAATTTCATTTCCGGAAGCTATTTTCCCCGAAAAAACTCTGACAAAAGACACGACTCCTTTATGGTCGTCGTAGAGCGAGTTAAATACCAATGCTTTAAAAACATCACTCGGCTCTTCAAGCGGCGACGGAATACGATCTATGACCGCGTTTAATAAACGTTCAACGCCGTAACCGGTTTTGGCGGAAACTCGGAAAATATCCGAAAGCGGCACTTCCAGCAACGCGGCTAAGTTCCGCACAGTTTCTTCAAGCTGTGGCGGTTCAAGGTCAACTTTGTTTACGGCGCCTATTATTTTCAAGCCGATTTTTCTCGCGGCGTTAAAATTGCTAAGCGTCTGCGCTTGAAGTCCTTGCGTCGCGTCAACCAAAAGAATCGCACCCTCAACCGCAGCCAAGCCGCGGGATACTTCATAGGAAAAATCGCTATGACCGGGAGTGTCTATCAGATTTAAGATATAAGATTTATGATTTAAGAGATATGACATGCGAACTGGGGCCATTTTTATGGTAATCCCCCGCTCTCTTTCAAGTTCCAACTGGTCAAGATACTGCGCCCGCATTTTTCTTTTCTCTACCGTGCCGGTTACTTCAAGAAAACGATCGGCTAATGTGCTTTTTCCATGATCTATGTGCGCAATGATGCAAAAGTTTCTGATGTTATTCATAACTATGATTTTATCAATGTCAGATGGATAATGATTCTGCCGTTTGGGTTATCGGTTTTGTAAGTGAAAAACGCGCTGTTGGATTCATGCCAACGAAAACCCGGCGGCGCTTCAAACGAGAGTTTAAAAGAACTGTTTACGCCGGATTGCTTTTCAAATACAAATTGATAAATCTTGCCGTCAGAGGGCAAAAAACCCTCCCGTTCATAATCAATTTCCAGAGTTTTTGTTTTTCCGGCCTCCACGCTAAACCACGTCCCGAACGTTGTTTTTCCGGCCTCGTTTGAAATTTCAATTTTTCCTTTTTCACCTTCAATTTTTTCCAAATCGGGGTCTTTAACATAACCGGCTGAATCGTAATCTATCTGCGGTTTGACGGTTTTCGCGTGATTGCCTTGCGCGGAAATTATTTTGAAACCTGGAACGGTGAATATTTTTATAAAATTCTGGTTCAAAGCGCGATACCAGCTTTGTTTTTGCGTATGGCCGTCGTGGGTTCTTGTAATTTGAAGGTTGTTTCGTATTCGTCCAGACGCGTCAATTGAGGATGTCAAATCAATGGACTGGCTCATAAAAATATCGGTCTTGCCGCCGGCAATGTTGGCGTTAACAACCGCGAGATAATCTCCAAAAAATCCGCTAGGCAGTTGAAATACTTCGCCCGCGGCGTCGCTTCTCAAAACGAAATTTTGGACGCGTTTGTCGCGAAAATATGCTTGAATGTCTTTTTTGGCGACGCGTTCCCTTATTTTTAAAATCAATTCTTTTTGTCCCGTCTCGTTCATGGCCACCAAGCGTTTAATCAAAATCGGCGCTATTGTTTTTAAAATTTTCTTTGGTTGCTGTATTTGTCTGTCTCTTCCGGTTCTAACTTCCTCTTGTATTTCCAGCAGGAAATTTTCCGCGTCTATTACAAGATCGTATTCCGGCACATCTATCGGCCCCACCACTTCAAGAATGTCTTTTACGACATTCGCGTTAACGGCTATCGCGCCGTCAAACGTAATAATGCGCTCGCTGTACATTTTCGATTTTTCAAGAAAATAGAGAACTTTTTGCGCTGAAGTCGGAAAGTTAAAGAACCAATTGGCGTCGCGCGCGCCCCAAGTTGCGGTAAGCGATTGCATTTGCCGCGGCGGAATGACTTTTAAATCAAGTTGGCCGTCGGGGTCGTAAATGTCGCGTGTGTCAAATTTAACAATATTTCCGTTTTGGAAAACAACGTCGGCGTAACTGCCAATAAATCCGCCGGACGGCCTCATTTCCGATGGATTTTGAAAAAAAATAGCTATATGCCTTTCGCCAGGCCCATTCAAAATTGAAAGAATTCCGCCAAGTAGTTCGTCTATTCTCATAAGTTCAATGTCCATCGCCAGATAATCTTCTCCATTCATATCGGCAAGCATACGTGTTTGATTTCTTAGCGTGACCGAAAGCTCTCTTAATGTTTTTATGTCGGTTCGCAACATTTCAATGTCTTTTATTAAATATTCGCCGCGGCCGTTAAAAACGCTGCGCGCGCCGTCGCGTAACAACCGTTCGGAAATATTTGAAATTTTGAAAGCAAGTTCGCTAAATTGGCCTAAATTGCCGAAAAAAGCCGGTATTTCTTTGAATGCAGGGGCAAAAGAGCCAAGCAATTTTGAAAATTCAAATAATTTATACCGGTTTGCTTTGTTTCTTACCGATTCAAGCTCGCGCCCGGCTTCCAAAAAAGACGCCTTGGCTCCGCCGGGATTAAAATTTAAAAACGCAACTTTAGCGTCGGCGAAATATGCGCTTATGTTTTTCGCAGAAGCGGTGAAATCGTCTTTAAGATTGAAAATATTGAAAATAAAAAATCCCGCGATAAAAAGTCCGGCTAAAGCGGAAATCGTAAAAACCCGAGTTGTTTTGAACGGAGCTTTATGTCCGACTGTTCTTTCTTTGACAAAAACAATTTTCTTAGGCGCGCTAAAAACTCGCTTGGTTGGAGCTACTCCGAACGGACGCTCGGACGCTCTAGGAAGCGATACGGAAGAATGTTTAATATCCTGCAGGAAACCGGAAACGTTCTTCTTCGGCGCTCGTGGCATAAGCTTATCCTATCTCGTAGCAGTCAAAACTTCCAGCGTTTTACTTGCGGTTTTTACCCAATTAAATCTCTTCACATTTTCAAAACCAGCGCTGATTAAGCGTTCGCGTTCGCCGGGATTAAAAACAATACTTTGCGCCGCGGAAACAATATCATCAATTTTCCACGGATTAACCAGCAGGGCCGAATCGCCGAGAATTTCCGGTAAAGAAGTTCTGTCCGAGGCCACAACCGGTATGCCGCAAGCTTGAGCTTCAAGCGGTGGAAAACCGAATCCTTCAAAAAATGAGGGATAAATGAATAATTCCGCGAGATTGTATATAAAAACCCTGTCTGATGGATGAATTTTACCGATAAATCTTATGTCATCGCGGTACGGCGATTGTTCCGATTCTTTTAAAACGTCTTGATAAAGCCATCCGAAATTTCCGGCTATCACGAATTGCCAGTCGCGAAATTTTGACGACGTTTTAAGTATATTGAAAGCACGTATGGCGGCGCTTACGTTTTTTCTCGGTTCAATCGCGCCGAGATAGAGCATAAACGGCCGGCCTTGCGACTTTCGCGGCATTGGCTTAAGCTCGTTTTGTATTCCAGAATAAATCGTTACAATTTTTTCCGGCTTTATACTGAGGCATTCAACTAAATCCCATTTGGTGAATTCAGAAACGGCGATAATGCGGCTGGCTCGCTTCGCGCGATCTTGATACTTTTGGAGCCAGTGCCAAAACTTTTTTCGCATAGGAAAAAATTCCGGATGATGAATAAAAGACAAATCGTGAAAGGTCATAACATGTGGTATTTCGGAATCGCGTGAGATGATGTTAAAATGCGGACTGAATATGGCGTCACTTTTAGCTATGGCGTCCAGTTTCGGCAAATTAAAACGATTCAGCAAATCAAACAGTTTGTTGGGAATATGCCGGTCAACCAGTGAAGTATTTGAGCGCTCCAGCCATTCTCGTGGCAAAGGCGCCTTGCGAAGGCCGTTATAAAAAAGGGTGTATTTGTTTTTTTGGTCCAGCGTTAAAAGGTGTCCAACCAGCTGTGTCGTATATTCTTCAATACCGGTAGCGCCGCCCTTAGTAAGAAGACGAAGGTCAATAAGTATGTGCATGGTTAAAATTCAAAATGCAAAAATCAAAATTACAAATCAAAATTTAAAATCATTTTAAACTTTACATTGTCATTTTATACTTTGATTTTTTAACTTTGCATTATTTTATACTGCAGTGGGGTCCGTGAAAATTATAGCGAGAGTTTTAGCGATAATTTTTAAATCCAGCCACAGCGATTGATTTTTAACATAATAACTATCCAGTTCCAATTCTTTTAAAAACGGCAAGCCGGAAGCGCCGCTGACTTGAGAAAGTCCCGTAACCCCGGCTTTCGCGAGAAGTAAGCACTTATATGGTCCCGGATAATGGATAACTTCCACCGGCTCGTGAGGGCGCGGCCCAACCAAAGCCAACTCGCCTTCTAAAACGTTAATGAGCTGAGGAAATTCGTCTATTCTGAATTTTCTTAAAATTCTGCCGATTTTGGTAATTCGCGGGTCTTTTTTTAGTTTAAAAAATGGGCCATCGGTTCTTTCGTTGAGACTCGCAAGTTGGATTTTAAGTCCATGCGCTCCTTCTATCATTGAACGGAATTTGTAAACGTAAATTATTTTTCCCCCGCTCACACGGGCAAGTTTTACCAAAACAGGGCCCCTGCTTTCCAATTTAATAGCTAGAGCAATGAATGGCACAAGCGGCGCGATGACCAACAAACCAAGAACCGCCCCGACAATATCCAAAATTCTCTTCATGTTTATAGTTTACCTCTATACGCTAAAAGCTTAAAGCTATAAACTTAAAGCTATGAAAGTCGCCCTAACTCATGATTATTTAAATCAATACGGCGGAGCGGAACGCGTTTTGGAGACGTTGATGGAAATTTTTCCGGACGCGCCGGTGTATACTCTATTATACGATAGACAAAAGACATTCGGCCGTTTTGACGGTCGCGTGAAAAAAACCAGTTTTCTTGATCTTGATTTTGTACGTAAAAATCATCGCCTGTTCATACCGCTGATGCCGCTTGCGGCACAAATGATGCTTGTTGACGACGGCTATGACCTGATTATTTCCAGCAGCGCGGGATACGCAAAGGGAATATCACTTAAATCAAATGTTAAACACATCTCCTATTGCCACACTCCCCTGCGTTACGCGTGGGAAGAAGAATATCTAACGGGTGTAATTTCAAATTTTCAGTTATCAATTTTCAAATCTATTTTAAATTATTTGCGTAATTGGGATTTCCGAGCAGGACAGAAACCGGACATTCTCATTGCCAATTCGCGTTTTATAGCCGACAAAATAAAAAAATATTACGGCCGCGATTCTACCGTAATTTATCCGCCAGTGGACCTAAAAGTTTTTAATCCGGAACTCACAAACCCTAAAAGCTACTTTATGGCCGCCGGACGTTTGATGCATTACAAACGTTTTGACCTTATCGTAAAAAGTTTTAACGCGTTGCGGTTGCCGCTAAAAATCGTTGGGAGCGGGCCGGAATTTGAAAGATTAGAATCTAGAATCAAGAATTTAAAATCTAGAAATATTGAAATTATTCCTTTTATAAAAAACACAAACGAGTTGAGAGAATTGTATTGCGGAGCGAAGGCATTTATATTTCCGCAAGTGGAGGATTTCGGGCTTGTTGCCGCGGAAGCCATTGCCTGCGGAACACCGGTAATTGCCTATAACGCCGGCGGCGCAAAAGAAATCGTGGCTCACGGCGAAAACGGAATTCTTTTCAACGAGCAAACCGAAAATTCGTTAAAAAACGCGGTGCAAGAATTTTCAAAATATAAATTTGATCCGGTAAAAGTGGCTGCCTCCGCGAAAAAATTCTCAAAAGAAGAATTTATAAGAAAAATTAAAACGCTTGTAAAATTATAGTTTATTTGATACGGTACGTACTGTATGGCTTTTGAACTCTGGGACGCAGTCGCTTATCTGGCTTTGACGTTAATCATAGTAGGCGTTTTTTGGGAAAGAGGCAGAAATTTTTTGTTCGCGGCAGGGAGCGTGATTTTGGCGGCTTACGCCTGGTTTTTTCTTAACAACACGCTATTCGCGATATTGCAGGCATTGATTATTGTTTCCGCAATTTTAGCTATAGAGAAAGTTTCGAAAATTCGGACAGCTACGATACTGATCGCATCGACGGTTATCGCGTATATTTTATTAATTCTGAGCAACTCGATTACCGATATCTGGTCATTGCTCGGTTCTTTCGGACTGATTGGCATTGCTTTCGGGTTGGTTGTTCTCCCGGCGCGTTGGGGATTTATATTGATGGCAATTGGCGGCGTATTATTGACAATTTATTCCGTTGCCGTGTCTGCCATTGTGTTTCTTTTGCTGAATATTTTCTTTTCCATAGCGAATATTGTAAATTATGTTCGAAGGAGAGCAGGATGACCAGAGAACGATTCTATGATCCAATCCTAGCCATTGTGCTGGGCTTTTTTTATTTTCCTACGCTCCGTGACATTTTTTAAACTTTTTTCCTGAACCGCAGTAGCAGGGGTCGTTTCTGCCTATTTTCTTTTCGTCTGTCCGAGCGTTGACGGTAATTTTTTGAACATTTGACGTTCCGCTTTGCGCCTGAACAAAATTAAGCGTATTCATAAATATCCACTCATCCGTCATTGCCTGCATTTCTTTGAACAAGTGGCGACCTTCGGAGCGGTATTCAACCAACGGGTCGCGCTGACCGTAGGCGCGAAGTCGCACAGATTCGCGCAATGCTTCCATATTCTCAAGATGATTCATCCACATAATATCTACGGCTGAAAGCAAACGTCCGGAAATATCAACCCCGCCCCTGAAGTTCGCTTCAGGAGCGGGGTTGATTTCTTCTTTTTTGAAAAATTCGTCCAGTTTTTTGTCAATTGCCTTATTCAAAAATTCTTCAAGTTTTTCTTTTGCCATTTCGGCGCTAAGCCCTTTTAATCTTTGCGCCAAATCATCAAATCCTTTCGGTTCGTCAACAATTTTGATATGTGTCAGCATATTCTTAAGCGCGTCAAATTGCCACTCCGAAACAGCCGGCGACATGGTGAATCCTTCAATAATTCTTTTTTTATGTCCGTCAAACGCTTCCCGAACGATTTCTTTAATAGCTTCTTTTGACACCGCTCCCAAAATATTTTCGCGTTTTTTGTAAACGGTTGTTCTTTGCTGATTCAGGACGTCGTCATAATCAAGCAAGTGTTTTCTCGCGTCAAAATTAAATCCTTCCACCTTGCTTTGCGCTTGCACTATTGCTTTGCCGACCATTTGGGATTGAATCGGAATGTCTTCCGGCACATTCATGCTGGACATCATATTTTTTAACCGCTCTCCTCCGAAAATTCGCATAAGGTCATCTTCCAGCGACAAAAAGAATTGCGAGGAGCCCGGATCGCCTTGCCGGCCGGTGCGGCCGCGCAATTGGTTGTCTATGCGCCGCGCTTCATGCCGTTCCGTGCCTATGACGTGAAGTCCGCCCAAATTTTTAACTTTTTCCGCTTCAACGGGATTCGGCGGATTGCCGCCGAGAATTATGTCAACGCCACGTCCGGCCATATTTGTTGCCACGGTAACCGCGCCAAGTTTTCCGGCTTGAGCTATTATTGTTCCTTCACGTTCGTGGCTTTTCGCGTTCAAAAGTTCGTGCGGAATACCGGCTCGTTTGAGCGCTTCCGAAATAATCTCGTTTTTTTCTATTGAAACGGTGCCGAGGAGAACTGGCTGTCCTTTTCCGCTGCGCGTCCTTATATCTTCAACGATGGCCCTTACTTTGGCGTCAAATGTCTTATATACTATATCGGACAAATTCCTACGGATCATTTGCCGGTTTGGCGGAATACTTGCGACTTCAAGTTTGTAAACCTTGTGGAATTCTTCCGCTGACGTCTGCGCGGTGCCGGTCATTCCCGCGAGTTTTTTATACATCCGAAAATAATTTTGGATTGTTATCTGAGCGTAAGTGCGGCTTTCCGCCTCAATTTTAACGCCTTCTTTCGCTTCAATTGCCTGATGCAGTCCGCCGGAATACCGCCTGCCGTGAAGCATTCTGCCAGTGAATTCGTCGACTATTATCACGCCATCGTTTTTAACAACATAATCCTTGTCGCGGTGAAAAAGCGCTTTGGCTTTCAGGCTTTCCTGAAGATAATGTACCAGACGTATATTTTCGGGAGCGTAAATGTTTTTAAGCTTCAGATTTTTTTCAACCTTGTCTATGCCACTGTCCGTAATGTTAACCGCTTTCAATTTTTCATCAACGGCGTAATCCTCGTCTTTTTTGAGGCCGTCAACCACTCTCGCGAAAATTTTATAATAGTCGCTTGAGCCGGTGTCCGGCGCAGAAATTATAAGAGGCGTTCTCGCTTCATCAATAAGTATGCTGTCAACTTCGTCTATGATAGCGAAATTGTGCCCGCGTTGAACACGCTGTTCTAAAGAGTAAATAAGGTTGTCACGAAGATAGTCAAAACCGAATTCATGGTTGGTGCCGTATGTTATGTCGGCGAGGTACGCTTCGCGGCGACTTATCGGCCGCAAATAATCGCGTTGAACCAAAAAAGCTCCTGTGGTGTCGCGTTCTTGGTCGGCCAAAGTACTCTCCCTCACTTTCCACTCCGAATCGTACATATAAGCCGAATCGTGGACAATGCACGCCGTTGAAATTCCAAGCGCGTGGTAAATTTGTCCCATCCATACGGTATCACGCATTGCCAGATAATCGTTGACGGTAACGACATGCGAACCTTCGCCGGAGAGCGCATTCAAATACGCGGGTGCCGTCGCGGCAAGGGTTTTTCCTTCACCGGTCAACATTTCTGCTATGGCGCCCTTATGCAAAACAATGCCGCCCATAAACTGAACGTCAAAATGGCGCTGTTTAAGAGTGCGCCAGGCGGCTTCGCGAGCCAAGGCAAACGCCCGCGGTAAAATTTCATCCAATGGCTGTTTTCTGAGTTTTAAGCTTTCAGTTCTAAGCTCTTCATTGCTGAAATTTTTAATTTCCGGCTCAAGAACATTTATTTCTTCAACCTTATATTTTAATTCTGATAAGCTTATGCCTCCTCCAAAAAACGACTTCAAATTTTGAAATAAAGACATTATGAAATACATTATAAATTAAAATCCCGCATCTGAAAAGACGCGGGGTTACATAAATCATGCCATTTCAATCATTGTTTTAAGCGCGAGAAGCTGGGTCATTTGATTCACGTCTCGAACAGGATTGACTTCCGTAATGTCAAACATTTTTATTTGCGGCACAGCGGACAAAATTTTTATAAGCTCTATAAAGTATCCGCTTGTCATTCCTCCGGGACTTAATGTATTTACACCGGGTGCGAACGCCGGGTCTATAACGTCAAAATCAATTGAAAGATAAATCGCGTCAAAGTTTTCGCAAAAAATCGCCATCAAACGTTGAAAATCGTCAACACGCCGGTTTTTCGGATTATGTCGGTACGGGCTATAAAAACCCTGCCTAAGAGCCGACATAAGACAAATTTGCCTCATGCCAATTTTTCGGGCAAAATCACGTTCTTCGGCTTCCACATCTCGCCATCCCACGCACAAAACATCCGAAGACGCGAAAATTTCTTCTTCTATCAGATATCTCAGCCAATCGGAATGATATGGGTGTTTCGGTTTCCCTTTTTTACAAAGGTCGGGATGGGCATCAAGCGCTATCAAACCTCGTTTGAGATTCTTGTAACGCGTGCAAAAGCTTTTGGCCGCGTGATAACTGATTGAATTGTCTCCTCCCAAAAAACACGTTCGATTCCCGTTTTCGTCAAAGTTTTCGAAATCCAATTCGGCTTCAAAGCTATTTTCTTTAAGAAAACACACACCCGCTTTGCGGTGATTTTCATATATCGCCTTAATCTTGTCTGGAACCGAACGAGAATCTTCGGTAACGCTAATGTTATTGAGACCGCTGGAACTGTAGGGCATTGAAATGACATTCAGAACGTTCATTCCGTTTCCTTCTAAAACATAAAGGGGCTACGGTATATATAATCTTCTAGCGTCGGTTTGTCAACGCTTTGTATTTTTTAATTTGGCACTGAAGCTCGTCTTTTATTTCGTCCACGCACCTGCGAATGTTCCAGTCGATATGTTCGGCGCGCAAAAGTTTTCCGGGCAAACGCAAATTGGCTTCGGCTTTATAAACCGGCCCTTTATTGTGATGTTTGGTAATGCGCGCTATTTCAATTCTGCATTCTACTGCCCCCTCTTTGTCCAGATCCTGGATAAATTTAACAAGGAGACCTATTTTTTGTTCAATATACGCGCTGACTGCCGGGGTCAACTCTAATTTCGTAGCTTTGATGGTGATTCTCATACAATCATTATTTCCTCTTCAAGTTTTATTCCGAATTTCTCCTTTATAGTATATTTTACCAGATATATAAGAATTTTCACATCTTTGGAACTTGCGTTCAGAGTATTTACGATGAAATTCGGATGTTTTGGCGATATCATTGCTCCTCCGCGGCTGACGCCCTTTAGTCCGGCTTCCGCCAACAAAATCGCGGTTGGCAAAACCGGAATGGGGTCTATTTTAATTTTGGCCTTAAACTTTTCTCTGAGTGTTTTCGGAACAATTTCGACATCCACATTTTTAAATATACTTCCGACGTTAGGATAATCCATCGGATGCCGCTCCAAACGGTATTTAATTTTATCTTCTATGGCGCTTTGTATCTCTTTTTTATTTCCGGGTTTAAGCCGCAACCCGATTTCCCAGATTATTTCGTCTTTGGCCGCATTTTTAAATATACTGTCGCGATAACAGAATCGGCACTCTTTATTGACGCGAGTCATAAATTTTCCGGTTTTGGCGTTAAAACTTTTGACGTATTCAATCGCGTCTTTTATTTCTCCGCCGAAAGCGCCGGCATTTCCGCGAACGGCTCCGCCGAGCGTTCCCGGCAGACCGCCCGCCCACTCTAAACCGGACAATCCTTTTTCCGCGACAACATTGAGAAGTTCAGCCATGGAAACGCCCGCGCCGATCATCAAGTTAGAATCTAGAATCTGGAATTTTGAATTTTGAATTTTTACGACGGCTCCTGGGAAATCTGCGTCGCTGAATAATACATTTGTTCCTCCGCCTAAAACAAATAAATCCGTTTTTAGTTTGCGAATATGTGAAATCGCGGTAACCAGCTCTTCTTCGTTTTTCGGTTCAAAAAAATATTTAGCTTTGCCGCCGATTTTATAATTACTGTGAAGTGAAAGAGAAATATTTTGTTTAAACATTACGATCGCAAAAAATTAAATAGATCGCCTAAGCAGCCGCGAATGGTGACCTCCGATTTTGCAATAATGCTAAGTGAGTGCTCTATTCGCGACTGCTCAGACGATCTATTTATTTAAATGTAGCCCCATGTTCTTAATTTATCACCGTCTTCCGCCCACTTTACGCCAACGTCGGTGCGGTAAAACATATTTTGCACCATAATATTTTGAATGCGCAAGTAGGTCTGTTTTCTGGTTTCTTCAACCGTAGTGCCGGAACCGGTTACAATCATCACCGCCCCGGAATTGCCGGCTATCCTCCATACGCCATCCTCAAGCTTAATGTCGTCTATATGAATTCCTTCCAACACGTTCGGCTTTTTAAACAGTATAGGTAAATCATGATAAACCTCAAGCGTTTCTTTGTCTTTATGCGAAGCGAACATGCTCGGAAGCATAATCATCACTCCGACCTGGAATCCTCTTTTGGTTTTTAATTCAAAATTTTCTCCGCGCGCTAGGCGATACAACCACTCGCTCGTCGGCATAATTATACCCTCAAGTTGAACACTTATGGTTGGGTAACCGAAACGCGTCGTGAATTCCAATGGATAGATCCCTCGGCCGTTTACTATGCAGTTAATATCAATATATCCGACGTAACCGGACTCCCGAAGGGCAGGAAGCATTTTTTCCAGCGTGGCCTTAAAAAGATAATTCGGTTCGCTCCAGAACATAAGAGCTCCCATATCGCCGGTTAAAGGCCCTATGTCCCCGGGAAACACGCGCTTATGCTCAAAGTTTACATTTATGGGATATATAAAATCCTTGCCGTTAAAAAATGTTCCTATCGCGACCTCCACACCGGAAACGAACTTCTGTAACTGAAAAATGGGCGTTTTTTTTTGCCATATCTTTTTGTTTTGGTCCAAAAGTTCCAAAAGGTCTCTACCATCTTCTTCTTCGCCGATAAAAAGGAGATCTTTATATTCAGATAGAATGGCTCCGATGGGTTTAAAGACGTAACGTGCCGGGTTTTGTCTCAAAAAGTTCACGGCCTCGTCGTAATTCGTGAAATGCCAATGCGGCAGAATGTTAATGCCGCGATTTTTTAATTCTTGTTGACCGAATTCGCGATCCATTTCCAACCGGTCGGTATAAACCGAGCCACCGATGACGAATTTGCCTTTTTTGCGAAGTTTCTCCGCCGTTGCCCCGAAACCGACATCGTCAAAAATTAGAACGTCGCACCAATCCGTGAAATCTTCCCATCTTTCAACTTTATCTAAAAAACCGTCGTAAACGTCAGGAGAGTCCTTATCTTTTATGAATATTTTAATTTCGTGCCCTTCCCTTTTTAAAGTCCAAGCCAAATCGCCGCTTAACGGTTCAACCGAAACGAAAAGAAATTTCAATTTTAAATTTGAATTACCGTTTGCCACTTACAGAAATTATACATCGTTACAAATTAACGTCAAAGGCTAGAGCGCAAAAAATCCCCGCGTTCACGTTAACGCGGGGATTGGCGGGAAAGCGGTTACGCTTCCCAAACGAGCGTGCAGCCGGGATAGCATTTTTTTGTGTGCCGGTGCGGATGGCCGCCGAAGTCGTCTTTTTCTTCGTGCTCGTCGTGATCTTCATTCGCGATGGCGAGGTTTTTTTCCGAGTCTTCGCTTTCGTCTTCTTGGTCGTCAAGGCGAAACTCGTCCTCGTCATAGAGAATGCGCTTCTTGCGATCCGCGAGTTCTTTTTCCGTGAGCCGGCCGGCGTCCATTAACGTGCCCTCGCCAACCATGAAGTCGGCGGGGTTCGGGGGTTGCCTATGCGCCGTATTAGACCGCCACGGCTCTGTGAGATACCCGTCCTCGTCCGAGTTCGGTTCACCGATTGGCGGTGTTGGAAACCTCAGCCGTTCATACAGAGTTTCGTGCCTATGGCTATGACTCATAAATCCTCCAAATCAAAGGTTTTTAGGGAACTACATCTTACGCTTTGTATTATAGCTGATTTTTGAAATCTGTCAACCCCTTACAAAAACGGCACTAAAAGCAGAGCAACGATATTTATTACTTTAATAAGCGGATTAATTGCGGGGCCAGCGGTGTCTTTGTATGGATCTCCTACCGTATCCCCGGTTACCGCGGCTTTGTGCGCCTCACTGCCCTTGCCTCCGTAATTTCCTTCTTCTATGTATTTTTTCGCATTATCCCACGCGCCTCCGCCAGCGGTCATTGAAAGCGCAAGGAACAATCCGGATATGATTGAACCGATAAGAAATCCGCCGAGAGTCTGCGCGCCGAGAAAAAAACCCACCAAAAGAACGCTTGCTATCGGTATAAGCGAAGGAACAACCATTTCCTTAAGCGCGGCTTTCGTGACTATATCAACGGCTGTTCCATATTCCGGCTCAGCTTGATATTGCATGATGCCGGGAATTTCGCGGAACTGACGGCGAACTTCTTCAACTACGGCGCCCGCGGCTTTTCCAACCGAACGCATTGCGAATGAAGCAAAAAGATACGGCACAGCCGCTCCTAAAAACAATCCGACGATAACATACGGATTGCTCAATTCAAAAATAACGTTCTCGCGCGCGACGGAAAGTTTTTCCACGTAATCAGAAAACAGCACAGCGGCCGCCAAACCCGCGGATGCTATAGCGTAGCCCTTTGTCACTGCTTTGGTAGTGTTGCCGACCGCGTCCAAGGCGTCTGTAATCTTTCTTACTTCTTCCGGCGCGTTGCTCATTTCGGCTATGCCCCCGGCGTTGTCCGTAACCGGGCCAAAAGCATCAATGGTCAGAATAACTCCGGCAACGGACAACATTCCGAGCGCCGCCAAAGCAATACCGTAAAGTCCGCCGAGCCAAAAACTCGTCAAAATTCCGGCAACAATAATAAGTATAGGTATAAAAGTTGACTCCATTCCGACCGCGAGTCCGATAATAATATTCGTGCCGTGTCCGGATTTTGACGCGTCGGCAATGGAGCGAACTGGACGGAAATTTTTGGCGGTATAATAATCGGTAACAACTACCATCAGCGCTGCGACAGCCAGACCCACTAATGCCGAGAAGTATAATTTCAAATAATTGTCTCCGCCATAAAGCATAAAAGGGATTAAAAACAACACCGCGGCGATAATCATTGAGGCTGCCAGCGCCTTGTAAAGCGCTCCCATTATAGATTGTTTTTTCCCGAGTTTTACGAAGAAAATGCCGATTACCGACGCAACAAGCGCCGCTCCGCCTACGGCAAACGGCAGGAAAATACCTTCGGTTTCGTTTAATCCGGAAAGCGCGAGAGTGCCTAAAAGAATCGCGGCAACCACGGTTACGGCGTATGTCTCAAAAAGGTCCGCGGCCATTCCGGCGCAGTCTCCGACGTTGTCGCCGACATTATCCGCTATGACAGCGGGATTTCGCGGGTCGTCTTCCGGTATGCCGGCTTCAATTTTGCCCACCAAGTCAGCGCCAACATCGGCGGCTTTCGTATAAATTCCTCCGCCCAAACGAGCGAACATCGAAATTAAACTCGCGCCGAATGCCAATCCGATTAAGCTCATTATATTTTCGGTCAAAAAATAAAAACCGGCGACCGCAAGAAGCGCGAGAGCCGCAACGAGCATTCCGGTAACAGAACCGGCCCTGAACGCCACTGCCAATGCTTTTTCCAATCCAACACTCGCGGCCGCGGCAGTAGTCGCATTGGAATTAACGGACACATTCATTCCGATATACCCTGCCAAACCGGAGGCAATCGCCCCGACAAGAAAACCGAGGCCGACTTGCAAGCCAAGAAAATAGGAAATTATAACGAACAAAACAACGGCGACAATGCCGATAGTTTTATATTGACGGTTAAGAAAAGCATGCGAGCCGGAGCGTATGGCTTCGGAAATTTTGAGCATTTTTTCGCTACCCATTGGCTGGCGGCGAAGCCATAGTATGATCGCGGCGCTATAAACCAAAGCCACCGCGATCGGAACGAATATTAAAAGATAAATAAGCATTGTTTTATTCTGTCTCTTCGTTTTTCGGTTCCTCCGCTTCTCCTTCCGCTATTCCTTCTGCCTGCATCTCTTCAGGTTTTGATTGCGAACGGACGTCTATTTTCCATCCAGTAAGCTTTGCGGCTAAACGGACGTTTTGGCCTCCCTTGCCTATGGCCAAACTAAGCTGATCATCGGGAACGTAAACGCGCACTTCGCGACGCGGCAATATTTCAACAGATTTTACTTTAGCCGGAGAAAGAGAATTGGCGATAAACTTTTCGGAATCTGCCGACCATTCTATTATATCAAGTTTTTCCTGCCCGAGCTCGTTGTTTACGGTCATAACCCGCGTTCCGCGCTGGCCTACGCACGAACCGACAGGATCAATACCCTCGGCATTTGAAGCTACGGCAAGTTTTGTTCTGCTGCCGGGTTCGCGAGCAAGCGCTTTTATTTCAACCGTGCCTTCGGCAATTTCCGGGACTTCCATTTTGAAAAGCGCCGCCACGAATTGCGGATGAGCGCGGGACAAAATTATGCCCGGGAGACGCGCATCCTCTTGGACCGCCAAAACATAAAATCTTAAACGTTCACCGACGCGATAATGCTCGCCGGGAATTGATTCGTTAGAAAACATAACTCCAGTGGTGCGTCCCAAGTCAATATAAACATTGCCGCGCTCAAAACGCTGGACAATGCCACTGACAACCTCGCCCTCCTTGTTTTTAAATTCTTTGAGAACCGAGCTTCGTTCAGCTTCGCGAAGGCGCTGCAAGATAACTTGTTTCGCGGTCTGCGCGGCTATGCGCCCAAAATCTTCACGTGTTTCAAGCGGAAAAGAAAATTCCTCGTCTATAACGGCATCAGCTTTAAGCTTTTTTGCTTCTTCTAAAAAAATATGCCTGTCCGGATTGTAGCGCGGCAGAACCGGCTCGTCCGACCTTGCTGTTTCTTTCGGAGACGCGACTTCCTGAGTTTCTTCGCTTTCCTCGACTATTCTGACGGTATTTTCGTCAACAACGGTTTTAATCTGCCAAAATTTCAACTCTCCGGTGTTTAAATCAAATTTGCTCCGGATCATCTCGTTTTTTTTACCGTATTCTTTTTTATAAGCCGCGGCGATTGACGACTCTATAGCCTCCAGCACTTTTTCCGAGTCAAGCCCTTTTTCTCTGGCAATTTGGTCAACGGCTTTTTTAAGGTCTTTTAAATCCATTTTTTAAAATAGCCCGCGAAGGCGGACTGTTCACTATCAAATTGAGTATATCATATGTGTGTGTATTGTCAAATGTGAATTATCAGATATTCAAAAGCCGCCCAAATTGCTGTAGGGCGGCTGAAAAATTTACCACTTGGAAAGATTGAAACCGTTTCGCGTAAACATTTCACGCGCGGCTTCTTTGTATTCATTGTCTACTTTCTCAGGATAAAATCCGGAAAAAGTAACATCCGAACCGAAAAGCGTTAATGCGTGTTTGCCTTTTACTCCGTTTGGAGACGAGGCTGAACGGAGGCCGCCAAAACATTCCATTTCAACCAAAGCGCCTGTGCATTTTCGATTCCAGTACAAATTGCCTGCCGGAATGAAATTGAGCACTCGTTCAAGCGTACCGATATCGCGGCAAAACACCGAACCAGTTAACGCGAAATTCGTTACATTACACATGCGTTCAACCTTATCAAGATTACGGAACGGAACAACAGTGCTGACCGGACCGAAAAATTCCGTGTTCATAAGAGTTCGAACAGCTCTCTCGTTGTAAGCAGAATCTGTATACTCAAGAACGGTTGGCGGAAAATCATTGTTGGAAACGCGAGTAATCGGCTTTTCGCGATATACACGAACAAGCCCGGCGTTTTTAAGCTCTTCTATTTGCCGTGACAGCTTTTTGCTGTCAGCCGCAGTAATCATAGCGCCCAAATCCGCGCCTTTTCTAACGTCTCCGTAATGGATTTGTTCAAGCCGCTCTACTACCGCGGCCATAAACAATGAATACAATTTCATGTCCACGAAAGCGATGCGCGCTGATGAACATTTTTGCCCAGAACGTCCTACGAATGATTTTACATATTCATTAGCCGCATAAACCGGGTCGGTGTCCGCGCATACGATAAAAGTGTTTACGCCGCTTGTTTCGGCAGAGCCGGTGACAAGCTTCGCTTTTCCCCGCCAGCCATGGCGTAAAATTTGTCCATGCCGCTCTTTGATATCGTGAAAAACCGCGCTGGAGCCGGTAAATGACATTCCAGCGATTTCTGGGCTAGAAAGGAACGCGTCAACAACTTCGGCGTCACCGGGAGCGTAATTCACCACTCCGTGCCAATTAATGCCTACGCGTTCAAAAGCGATTTTAATACTTTCCCACACGAGATAACCGCAAAGCGACGCTTTAGGCGACGGTTTCAGAATAACGGCATTTCCCATCGCGAGAGCCTTAGTCGCCATATCCATCGGTATCGCGCCAGGAAAATTAAACGGCTCTACGTCAAGAAATACGCCGTGAGGAACAAAACGTTCTCCATTTAAATCACCTGCCCATGACGGACTTGGAAAACGAAGCTCGCGATTAAGTTCTTCAAGATACATCGCGTTTACAAGCGGGAAATCAATTTCCTCATCGGTTTCGCCAATGGCCTCGGAAGCAGATTGTCCGGTTTCATACATTTTCGCGGCGCAAAGGAGCCAAAAACGTTCTTTCACTACATCGGAAATTATTTCAAGCAAGCGAACCCGTTTTTGCCATGGATTCTCAAGAAAAAATCTTCTGCCAGCCGCGCGGATATGCGGAAGACGAAATTCAGCAATTGAGGCAAGACGACTCGCGGAAAATTGAGGAAAGCGCCCTACGATAGTTTCGGTCGAATTGGGATCGCGCGTTTCATACCAAGAGCCGCTGAATTCGCTATTATCTCCCAATATCCAAAAATAATGGTGGAAGATATATTCTTTTCTAAACCTTTCAATTCCGGCGACAAACTGTCGCGCAATTTTGGGGTCAACCGGATTCGGATAGACTTTATTGGAAAACTGAGTTTCAATTCGTTCGCGAACAGAGTTCATTTCAAATCCCTTTTTGAAAAAGACCTGCTTGCCATTATATTGACATTTTTAAATCTGTCAAATAGAATAAAGTACTCTTTAACAATCTGAAAAGGAATAAAATATGGTTTCAAAATTAGATTCCTTTTTACTGGAAAAGATTGAAAAATTTGCCCAGAAAACGGAACGAATCACCGGCTGGAGCTGTTTCTGGTTGGCGCGCATATGCTCGGCATACGTAGTGATGTTTGGCCTTTGGAAGATCAACGAAGAAGGCGTATCTTTTTGGAACATTCTCCTTATTGCAGGGTGGAGTTTAGTCTATTTTCTATACATCCCAATAATGGAAAAACAATGTTACGATGCGCAGAAAAAAGGCGGCTCTAATCCAATAAAAGCCAGCAATCTTCTCGGTTTTTTTAGGAGAATCAATGTATTTTTGTTAGTTCTTTTGTTCATATCGTCATTAATTCTGTTAATCTCAATTCCAGCGCCGTCACCGGAATTGTCAGAATTGCAGATTTATTTAGAAGCATTCGACTTTCTGGTCATCTGTCTGTTTTTTTATTTCATATCTTGCGATCCGCTCAAACCTGGAGAAGAAAAACAAAAAGAAAAAATTCCGGATGGCAAACCTGCGTAAACGCACGACCCTCAGTTTTATAACTGGGGTTTTTAATTTATGGCGAATATTCTTTTCGCGTTTAAAGTTGTTGTTGCGGATATTTCTTCAAATGAAACGTTTTTCAATTCCGCCAGTTTTTTGGCGGTTTCAACAATATACGCTGGCTCGTTTCTTTTGCCGCGATACGGAACCGGCGCGACATATGGCGCGTCTGTTTCTAAAATAATCCTATCAAGTGGAATATATCTTATAATTTCGTCGTAATCGCGAGCGAAGGTTATAACTCCGCCGAACGAAAAAGAAAAACCGAGATCAAGCAATTGCTTAGCGTCATCTTTTGTTCCGGAGAAGAAGTGAATAATTCCGGGCGAAGAATTTGAAATTTGGAATTTGGAATCTAGGATTTTTATTAAATCACCGAAAGCGTTACGGCAATGAATCATTAATGGTTTCTTTATCTCATGCGCCAACAATATTTGATTATCAAAAACTTGCTTTTGCAAGATTCTAGATTCTAGATTCAAGATTCTGTAGTAATCCAGCCCGCACTCCCCTATCGCGACAACTTTTTGGTCTTGCGCGAGTCCTTTGTAGTATTCATATTCAAATTTTTCATTTTCGTTCGGATGGAGCCCCACCGTAGCGTACACGCCCTCTGGATATTTCTGCGTCGCTTCAATAGCTTGCGCGGAAGTTATCTTATCCGTACCGACACTTATTAGCCAAATTCCAGCATCTAAAGCGCGCCGAATAACCGCGTCGGTTTCACCGTTAAACGCGGCAAATTGGATATGGGTATGGACGTCAAACAATTTTGGCGGCATTTTCACAATCTCATAACTGTTTCTCAAAGCGCGGAAAAAGAGCCGCGCTTTTTTTTATTTCAATTTTTGAGTCCGAAAATGAAATTTGTTCGCGGATTTTTCCGGCGGTTTCAGGCAAAAACGGTTCAAGTAAATTTGTGACCGCTCCAATCAAATAACACGCGTTTACGACGATTTGTTTCAACGCGTCGCCTTTCAATTCCCACGGTTTCTTGTTGTTTATATATCTGTCCGAAAAAGAAATAAGCTCCCAAATCAAGCCGAGCGCCTCGTTCAAACGGATTTCCTCTATCGCTTTCTCATATCCGGCAAAAACCCTCTCGGATTCTTTTTTAATCGCCGTTTCAATGTCTTTTTTGAAATCAAACTCTATCGGGCTGATTTTTTCACCCAGAGCCGCAGAACGCGCCACAAGATTTCCAAGCCCATTCGCAAGTTCGCCGTTGTATCTTTGCTCAAATTTTCTATATGAAAAATCACCGTCATCCGCAGTCGGAATTTCGCGCAAAAGATAATAACGTACCGGATCAGTTCCATATTTTTTAATCAATTCAACCGGACTTATGATATTGCCAACGGTTTTTGACATTTTTTCATTCTCAACCGTTATAAAACCGTGGACAAAAATTTCTTTCGGCAAAGGCAATTTTGCAGACAGGAGCATTCCGGGCCAAATAGCCGCGTGAAAACGAAGAATATCTTTGCCTATAACGTGCAAATCAACCGGCCACCAATGCAAGAATCTGGAATCTTCATCGGCATAGCCGATGGCGGTAATGTAATTCGCCAAAGCGTCCGCCCAAACATACATCGTGTGTTCAGAGTCGTTCGGAACCGGAATGCCCCACGATAAATCTTTTCGCGGACGCGAAAAGCTCACGTCTTCAAGTCCCTGTGAAATAAAAGATAAAATCTCATTTTTGCGCGATTCGGGAATTATTCTTAATTCATTATTTTTAATTTTTGATTCTATTTCTTTGGCGTATTTTGAAAGACGGAAAAAATAATTTTCTTCTTCTATAATTTCCGGCTCTTTTTGATGGTCTTTGCATTTTCCGTTTACCAGGTCCTTTTCAGTAACAAATGCTTCGTGTCCAACACAATAAAGTCCTCGATATTTCTTTTTATACAAATCCCCCGCCTCTTCAAGTTTAAGCCATAATTTCTGCGCTCCGGACCAATGACGTTTCCGGTCGGAAGTTCTTATAAAATCGTCCCATGAAAGATTCAAAATGGTTTTTAAATTCTGAAAGTGAGCTGCGTTCTCATTCGTGAATTCCAAAGGCTCTTTCCCGGCGACTTCTGCCGCGCGCGCAATTTTCGCGCCATGCTCATCCGTTCCGGTCAAAAAATATACTTCATCTCCTTTAAGACGGCGATGACGCGCAATCGCGTCAGCCTGTATTTTTTCAAGCGCATGTCCGATATGCGGAGCCGCGTTGACATAGTCAATCGCGGTAGTAACGTAAAATTTGCTCATAAACTCAACAGTTTTTCAATTTTTTCAGCTTCCTTAAACGGGCCTATCAAAGCAAGATTCAAGCCGTCGTTTTTCATAATATCGCGCGCTACAGCCATTATTTCATCCGCGGTAATCGCCTGAAGTTTTGAAACAAGTTCTTCCGGCGTAATTATTTCACGCTTTATAATCTCCTGCCCGCCGTAAAATCCGGCCAAATCATCTGAGCCCTCAAGTCCGAGCAAAAGCCGGCCGCTGAAATGGCTTTTCGCGCGCCCAAGCTCTTCGTCAGAAACTTTTTCTTTTGTAAAACGCGTAAATTCTTCAAGAATCGCGTTTATTACCTCGTCAATTTTACGATGGTCAACTCCGGCAGCCGTGGCAAGATAGCCGTGGTCGCTGTATAAATCCGCGGATGCGTTTACGTAATAAGCCGCGCCAAGTTCTTCGCGCACGCGCTGAAAAAGACGAGAACTCATTCCACCTCCCAAAATTACGGAGAGCATTTCCAGCGCGAACCTCCTCTGGTCAAACATATCAAAAGCGCGCACGCCTAAAACAAGGTGCGTCTGGTCGGATTCTTTATGCTTAACAAATATCCCCGGCTTTAACTGTAATTCCGTAGTCTTAACCTTTCCGACTTTACGCGTATCCGGAATTTCCGAGAAATGCGTCATTATCTTTTCTGTAACCTTTTTTTCGTCAAAATTGCCGGCGACAACCACCAACGTTGATTTGGCCAAGTAATGTTCGCCGCGATATTTAACAAAATCTTCCCGCGTAAGCCGATCAATAACTTCCTTTCTGCCGGCAATATCCCATCCAGCGGGTTGGTCGCCGTAAAGAAGAGAGGTAAAAAACTCCTGAACTCTCCGCATCGGCGTGTCTTCGTACATATTTATTTCTTCAATAATAACGCCGCGCTCTTTGTTTATTTCGTCCGGATTGAAAACCGGATTGAGATATAAATCCGAAACGATATCAAGCGCTTCATCAACGTCTTTATTTTGCACCTTGGCGTGATAACCGGTTGATTCTTGTCCAGTAAAAGCGTTGTATTCCGCACCGAGTGTGTCAAGCTCTTTCGCGATTAATCCGGGCTTCGGTCTTTTTTTCGTGCCTTTAAAGCACATGTGTTCCAAAAAGTGAGAGAGTCCATTGATATCTTTTGTCTCGTATTTTGAACCAGCCTCAACCAGAACGAGCACCGTTGTCGCAGTGCTGTCTTTTTTTGGAACCGTTATTATTCTAAGTCCGTTTTCTAATGTTATTTTTTTAAAATTCATAGCTCTTTCGTTATATAATCAATTAATTCTCCGACCTTGACTCTTGCTTGTTTGACTGTATCTCTATCCCGCACCGTAACAGTATCGTCTTCCAATGTTTGGAAATCAACTGTGACACAATACGGCGTACCGATTTCATCTTGCCTGCGATAGCGCTTTCCTATATTGCCATTGTCGTCAAATGCCACAAAGAGTAAGTCCTTTTTGAGCGTTTTGTATATATCACGCGCTTTTGAAACCAGCTTGGGTTTATTCCTAAGGAGTGGGAAAACGGCTACTTTTATCGGCGCGATTCGCGGTAAAAATCTTAATACCGTCCGCGTTTCGCCGCCAACCTTGTCTTCGTCGTACGCCTCCGCGAGAAGCGCGAAAATTACACGATCCAAACCAGCCGACGTTTCCACGACATAAGGAATATATTTTTCTCCCACGCCTTCATCCAATACCGAAAAATCAACTCCGGAATATTTTTGGTGCTGTTTAAGGTCATAATCGCCGCGGTGATGCACTCCTTCTATCTCGCCCCATCCAAAGGGAAAGCTGTATTCAATATCCCAAGCGTCTTTGGCGTAAAATACCAGACGTTCATGTTTCTTCCAGCGCAAATGTTCGGCAGAAATCCCGATTGTTTCATAGTACGCCATGCGCTCTTTTTTCCACGCGCTATACGCGACATCGACATCGCGCGGATACGTGAAATATTGCATCTCCATTTGTTCAAATTCGCGTTTACGAAACATAAATTGACGGGGGCTTATTTCGTTGCGGAACACCTTACCCACCTGCGCGATGCCAAATGGAACTGAACAGCCGAAATCCAGAAAATTTTTGAAATTAATAAATATGCCCTGAGCTGTCTCGGCTCGCAGATATACGTCTTTATCTTTTTCGTCAAGATTGCCGAGTGTTGAGGTGGCCATAAGAGTTTTTTTAACCACTTTTCCAAAACTTTTTTTGTCGCATACGGGACATTTTATTTTCTTGCGATGCGCGTCAAAAACTTTGTTAAGCTCTTTTTCCGACATTTTTTCGTCAGCAGAAACACCGACGCTTTCCAGCAAGTGATCGGCGCGCAATTTACTGTGACAAGATAAACACGCAATCAGCGGGTCATTGAAGCCGGATACATGACCGCTGGCCTCCCAAACCTTCGGCGAAGTAAATATGCCGGAATCAATGAAGTTTATATTGTCGTGCGCGGCCATCGCGCGTGTCCAGGTTTCCGCAACATTGTTGCGAAGCAAAACACCATAAGGACCATAATCATATACCCCGGCGAATCCGCCATAAATTTCCGAACCCGGATATATAAACCCGCGGCGCTTGCATAGCGATACTATTTTTTCCAGCAAATTGTTATTGGTCATTGGTTATTGCCTTACGGCTCCTTGTCCAGCTCCAACCGTCATATCGTCCGTCAAGACAGTTGATAAACCGAAATCCAAATTCGTAATTTCAAGGCCGGTAAATTCATCAATGCCGCGAACGCGCGTTTCGCTGACAAGAGGAAGATATCGACCGATGAAGCCGACAGACGGCGTTGCTTCTATTTGAAAAATGGATTTAATTGGTTCGCCGATGATACCGCGTGTCGCCTGAATTCTCGGTATTTTCCAGATAATTTCCTGCGTGCGCTCGTTATATTCGGGAATATTTTCAATATTGGATTGTACTTTTCCTGTCCATCTTATTCCGCCGAGCAGAAAAGCCCGGACTTCGACGCTACTTACGTCCGTACTAAAATTTTTCAATTCCCAATGAACCGTATATTGCGTCGGCGCGTCAACCATGGGCGGCCACGGACCGGAATTCAAAATTCCCGAAGCGGCGTCTCGGAAAAATGCCTTGGCGTTAATATCTATTCTTCCACCAACTTTTGTTTCAAGCGCCGCGACGCCTATTGTCCTTTCCGCGCCAACAAGAGCTGGAACAGTCGAAGATTCAATTTGAGCGCTTGCGGATAAAATAAAGTCCTTATCGTTTAGACGCGAAATAGGATAAGCCGAAGTAGCTTTTATTGATACATTCACGTTGCCACGCGCTCCGGCGGGCAGAAGCCGTAATTCCGGAACGTTTGCCGCGTTCCAGCTTACGACTCTATTTAACGAACTTACAAAGCCGTCTGTATTTACGTTGGTAAAATCAAACATTTCTCCCACAAGCCGCAGAGTCAAAATAACGTCGCGTAAACCGGTTCCGGTATTATTTTGATAGGTTATCATATAATTCAGAAAATCTCCCGGTTTGGCGATATAGTCCACGCTGTCATTAACAAAAATTGACAAAGCCAATGGCGATGGAGATATTGAAAGACTTGTGTTTCTGCCAACTATGTCATATCTTTTACCGGCCAAAGACACCGAAATCGTTGAGCGCAAGTCAAAAAACGACTGGTCTGGACCGACTATATTGCCATCAATAACTAGAATGCCTTCTGAACCGCTTTTTAAATCCCCTAAATTCCAAAAATTATTCCCAGCGTCCGGATTCAAAGTAGCGGATTTAAAAGTAAAGCTGGGTGGATATTCAATCTTCAAATTCAAATTTTCAAAATCGAAATCGGCATTGTTCGCGTAATTTAACGAAAGCTCAAAATTTTCTCCGGAAAAAACTCTGTTTGGCGCGAAAACCTCAAGAGTCAAAGCCGGTTTACCCACCGCTACGTTTTTTACAATCTTCTTTTCAAAAGGCGTTGTCAAAGTCGAAGGTTTGTAAACTAGCGCCACTTCAAAATTTTTAATCGTGTTCTCGCCGTCAAGCACTATAACTTCAAAATCTTGCCGGTTTATACCGCCAAGACCAATACTGCCCAATTCTTTTATTTCAACTGTCTTATCGGACGCTTCTCCCACAATCACCGTTCCGGGAGGAAGATTGAGCGTGATGGAGGCCTCGCTAAGAACGCTTCTCGAATCGTTTTTTGTTACCACCGAAAGCATAAACGGACTGCCAATAAACGTTTGGTCCGGCGCTTCTATCGCAACTGCTATGCCGCGCGCGGAAAAAACTTGATAAAGATAAAACCCGCTGACCGCGATAACCAAAACAGACACTCCAATTATTACAAAAAATAAACGACGGCCCACGCTAGTGGTTTTTTCAAACGCCTCCTCAAACGCGCCTTCTATCACGCCTCGTTCATTTTCTGATTTTTCTCCCCAAGTCTCGGGCGGTTTACTTGCCTGCTCGCCGGCATAGCCTGCGGGCCGGCCAGACGTAGACGATCGTTTAGTCCGTCTTTTTTCCGATATGTCGAAATCCCGCCTATAAAGTTCTTTTTCCAATTCCTCTAAAGCCATTAAAGTAATTGTATCTCATTTTCCGATAATTTTAAATCTTTAACGCAATTGCCGCAAATAAATTGAGCGTCTGCGTAAGAAAAGACAGAGATAAATCCACGGCGGCAGAAACTACATTTATCGGACGCGGGCTCAAACCCCATCGCCTTAAAAAGCATTAAAAAATTTCCCAACTTAGCTTCATCTTCAGACATAAAAATGGCCTTTATAAAATTCCACGCCACAGGGTCCGGCTGAAATTCCGCGGCGGCATTTTTTATTATCCGCGCCGCGATTAACGCGCCGGTGAGTTTAATTTTTTTTATTGAAAGACCGTCAACCAACAGCAGGCTCCCACCATCCACTAGTCGTACATTAACAAAATTAAGCGGTTGAAAATGACCGGCCAGTTTAGACGTTATTTTTCTTATTCCTACTGCTTTCGCTCTAACCTTACCGAGTTTTTGCGTGTAAAGATGAACAAAGGCGTCGCTGTTATTGACCTCTTCCCAGTCCAAAACCAACGCTTCAGTATAATATTCCGACATGATTTACAGTATAAGCAATCCGTTGATTTATTTCACGCATTGACGTATAATGCAAACAGATGTTCGACAACTTTTCTTTAAAAAAAGGAGCCGAGAGTGTATGTTCTTGACTTCAGCGTTGTGTATTACGGAGGATGGGCATTGGGTATTCTTGCCGGAATAGCAAGATATCGTTTCGTATATCACAAAAAAGCGCTACGACGCGAATTATTCGCGATTGCGATTCTGTTGACCTTCCTTTTTTTATCACGATTTTTTGCAGATTCCAACACGATGCTGACCGCCGAACGCCTTACTATATATGGGATAAGCATGATACTTTTTGGCTATTCACGAAATACCGGTTTTCTTGTTTTTGGTTTCGGAACGTATTCCAACACGTTTACGGTTTTGGCTAACAACTTTAGGATGCCGGTTTCACAAGAAGCCATGGAAGTTGTAACAGAAACCGCAAATGCAATCGGAGTGTGGTCAATAGATGATTCCACACACGTTATTTTAAATGATACGCATTTTTTTAAGTATTTGACTGACATTATTCCCATGATTGACCAAGGGCCCAGCGTCGCGAGTATCGGCGACATTATGATATATGCCGCGCTTCCCGGCCTTATTGCTGGCCCAATCATAAGCGTTTACGTTCCGCAACTTATTTTGAAAGCCGCGCGGCAGCTAAAAAGACGATAAACACTTCGACCACGGTCGGAGTGTTTTATTTACATTCACTTGATTAAGTCAATGTATGGGATTTATAATGCTCTGTATATGCGCGACGGAAAGAAATTTGAAAAACCGCCTTTGCAAAGTTATGAAAATCCTGAAAAATGCGAGGCGGTTGAAAAAATCGCGGCAACTCTTGAAGATCGGCTTGAACGCGATTTTTCTGATAAGGAAAAGTTTCCGTTTCACAACATTGAACATTCGCGGAGGGTCGCGACGGACACCAGAAAATTTCTTGAAATCATCAGAAACGTTGATTTATATCTTGTTTCCAAAGAAGACCTTGAATACGCTTCGATTCTTGGATACGCGCACGATATAATGCAAAACGCGGAACTTAAAGAGGGAAAAATGTTGGAACGCCATCGCGGCTATGAGATGTTTAATCGAAAGCGTCTTGCTGAGCTTGAAAAAAATTACGGAAAGATAATTCTCGGAAACGAAGAAGAGAGCGCGCGGATTCTTACGAATGAATTAAACAAATACCGAGATGTGTTTGACGATGAAACAAAAACTACACTGCGTTCGGCAATCGGCGCGACTTATACCGAAGCGGAATTCGCGGCAGTACTTCCGAAACGCGCGATGAGCGTTACGCATCCGGACGGAAGACGCGAAACCCTTAACCAAAAATACACCGTCAGCCCAAAGTTTTTTCAGCCGGAGCTTACGCCAGAAAGTTCACTTTTGGCGCTGGCGCTTGCGACCGCCGATATTCGCGGGACCGTCGGCGCTAAACAAGATTTTAAAGAATTTCGCGAAGATGGAAACAATGAATTTCTGGAGCTACAGCAAAAAGCAATCGTCGCGGAAATAAAAGCCGGGATTGAACGCGTTTCGCCCGAACGACGCAATGAAATCACCAAAACGATTCTCGGCTGGGTTAAGTTCCAAGTACCGTTCGCGATTTGGCAGCGGGAACTTTTTCACGAAAGCATTAAAAAAAACGAACGCGTCGCGGCAAGTGGAAAAAGAAAAGAGATTATCGCGGCGCTAAACGCCGAGTACCGTTTTTTTGACCAAAACATCATTGCCGCGCGGGATAGATACGAACGGCTGGAAAAAGAG